>Ga0114946_10003112_pt1 | contig 11295 bp, 6 predicted proteins | sample WalLakDeSediment_FD_88676 | JGI IMG/M metagenome (GOLD analysis project Ga0114946, IMG submission 88676) | Lake sediment microbial communities from Walker lake, Nevada to study Microbial Dark Matter (Phase II) - Walker Lake 11/02/13 Deep Sediment | ecosystem: Environmental > Aquatic > Freshwater...
AGTTATCTGGAGCAGATCCCCCAACAACCGGCGGGTGAAGTCTTCCATGCTCACCGCTCGGCTTTGCTCACCGCTGTAGCGGAAGATGGCCGACAGGCTTTCGTAACAAGAGCTCAGCTCGTCCGCCATGTCGCGGAGGATCCGTTCGCTCTCCTCGAGTTGGTCTTGAAGCTGCGCCAGCGAGGGGGTGGATCCGAGCGAAGCCGACCGCACCTTGCGCAATACCAAGCAGTTCCCCATCTGGCCTTGGTAATACTCGGCGGTGGTCATGACCGAGTGAATGAGAAACAGGCCCCGCCCATGCTCACTGTCATCCGATGGCAGGCGGGGAACCGGCGGCAACTCGAAACCCTTGGTATGGTCTTCGATGCGCAATTCGAGGTCCTCAGAACCGCAGTGAACCTCGATCACCACCGGCAGCGCCGCGCCCGGTGCCGTGGCATTTTCCACAGCATTGTTGCAGGCCTCCACCAGCGCCAGTTCGCAGGCGCTTAGTTCCTCGGGGTCGGCCCCTTGGTCGCGCAAAAACTCCAACGCCCGGGCTACCGCCGGACGCACGGCCGGAAGATTACAGGCCAGCTCCAGCCGGAGACCCACCCGGTGCCGCGGCTGAAGGGGGACAATGCTCATGGAGACCGTCTCAAATTCGGACAATCTCAAATATGCGATGCATCCGAGTCAGCTCGAGAATTTGCTGGACCGGCGAGGCAGGATTGAGAAGCCGCACCGCCCCGTGGCGGCTGCAGGCGGTCTTGTGCAGCGAGATGAGTGCTCCGAGGCCGCAACTATCCAGAAAGCTGGCTTTGGAAAGGTCAATTTCGATGTTTTTTAGCGGCCCGGCCATCGCGTTGCGGATCTGGTCACGAAAACCGGTGGCATTGGCAGCACTTAGTTCCTCGATGCCCCCAATGGTCAGCGTGTCCCCCTCAACTGCAACTTGAATCTTCATTTCTCATTCCTGCACACTGCAGGCCCCGTGCCGCTCGGTCCTACCCGACCCCCACTCCGGCTGTCCCCGCCGACTCCCAACCGAGGGACAAGATAAGACCAAGGCGCCTGGCCGAAGTCACGCAAAAACCTAATTCAACCGAAAAGGCATGACGCCGCTCCCGTCTGCCGCTACAGTGCGTCCCGCTGAGCCTTGGCCCCCGCGTCGGCGGTCGAGGCAGAAACGACCATCGTTCCTGTCAGGGGACGCATACGTGTGGCAGCCTGCATCACCTCACTCCTGAACCTGCTGTCGGGGGACGCCCTGCCCGGGTCCGGGCCGCCAATATTGGAATGGATCGCTTGGGGGTCAAGTGGCCGGTCGGCTGACCCGCTGCTGGCGATTGGCCTGTTGATCGGCATGAGCTTGCTATGGATCCGGTTCCGGCCACGGTCGGCCGCCTTACGCCAGGCGCGCGAACTGCGCCGCTTGCGCCAGACCCTTCGCCGGGTCGAGGAGCGGTTCCAGGGCACCTTCAACGCGAACCCCATTCCCCTTGCCATCACCACGCTGGAGGAAGGGCGATTCCTCGAGGTCAATGACAGTTTCCTCCACCTGTGCGGCTGCACCCGCGACGGACTGATCGACCAGACCGCGGTAGAGCTCCGATTGTGGGCTAGTCCGGACGAGCGGCGTAAGGCAATCGCTTCTTTGCAGAGCGGCCAGGCGGTCCGGGAGTTGGAGGGCCGGATTCAACCGCGCACGGGTGGGTACCGGGACGTCTTGTGGTCGCTGGAACCGATCGAACTCGACCGCCAGCATTGCCTGCTCACCGTGGTGCAGGACATCACCGAGCGAAAACGGTCCGAAGCCCGACTGCGCGAGAGCGAGGAACGGTTCCAACTCATCGCCCGCGCCACCAACGACACCGTATGGGACTGGGACCTGCAGAACAACCAACTCTGGTGGAACGAAGGGATTCACACCGTCTTCGGCTATACCCAGGGCGAGGCCCATTCCGACGCCGATTGGTGGGACCAACACATCCATGCCGAGGACCGCGCCCGGGTGCTGGCCAGCATGCGCCGGGTCATCGACCAGGGCGGACGCTTCTGGTCGGCGGAATATCGTTTCGCCCGGGCCGACGGCACCTATGCCGAGGTCTTCGACCGAGCGTACGTGATCCACGACGACGCGGGCGGGGCGGTGCGGATGCTTGGCGCGGTGATGGATATCACCGAGCGCAAGCGGTTCCTGACCGAACTGGGCATGGCACGGGATGCCGCGGTGGAAGCGCTCCGCCTGAAATCGGAGTTCCTCGCCAACATCAGCCACGAGGTGCGCACGCCCCTCAACGGCATCGTCGGCATGAGCGTGCTGCTGCAGGACACCGCGCTGAACCCCGAGCAACGCAGCTACCTCGAAACCATCCAGTCCAGCACTGAGGCCCTGTTGACCATCATCAACGACATCCTCGATTTCTCCAAAATCGAGGCCGGCAAGGTCCATTTCGAAAAGCTGGACTTCGAACTGCGCGGCACCGTCGACAGCACGATCGAAATCCTGGCCGACCGTGCCCAGGCCAAGCATATCGAGTTGATCACACTGATTGACGGTGATGTGCCCGACCGTTTCCGCGGGGATCCCGGCCGTCTGCGCCAGGTCCTGACGAACCTGGTGGTCAATGCCCTCAAATTCACCGAACACGGCGAGGTGGTGGTCCAGGTCTCGCGCGTCAGCGAAACCGATACCGGCATCATCGTCATGTTCAGCATCCGCGACACCGGGATCGGCATCCCGCGGGAGGCTCTGCCCTACCTCTTTGAGGCCTTTTCCCAAGTGGACGGTTCGACCACCCGCAAACACGGAGGGACCGGCCTTGGCCTGAGCATCTCCAAACAACTCGTGGAACTGATGGGCGGTCAGATCGGCGTCGAAAGCACCGCCGGCCAGGGGTCTACCTTTTGGTTTACCCTCCGCCTCGAAAAACCGTCCGCACCCGCTGAATCGGCCGAACGTTGGCCCTCCCAATTCCCCGAGGCGCGCATCCTCGTGGCCGCGCACCATCCGGCCACCTGCCAGGTGCTGCTCACGGCCGCAACCGCCCTGGGCGCGGAGGCCTGCGCCACCAGTACCGGTGGCGAAGCCCTGCAGTGCCTTCGCCTGCCTCCCGCCGAAAGCCGTCCCTTTGATTTGGCGGTGATCGACCAACAACTCCAAGATCTCACCGGCACCGAGCTGGCCCAGGCCCTGCATGGCGATCCTTCGCTGCGCACCCTGCCCATCCTGCTGTTGCTGCCGCGCGGCCAGACTTCGGACACGACCGTGCTCCGTGCCAGCGGTATCCGGGCCGTCCTGACCAAACCGCTGCGCCAGCGCGCCTTGATCGATGCCATGGCCCGACTACTCGGGACCCCTGCCTCGCACGAGACGCGGTTCTGGCTGGACCGTCCGCGCCCGCGGCCAATGGGTTCCCTGGCCCCGCTGCTCGGGCCCGCCCGGGCATGCCGCATCCTGGTGGCCGAGGACAACCCCATCAACCAGCGGGTTGCCCTCGCCCTGCTTGAGAAGCTGGGTTACAAGGCCCAAGCTGTGGCTACCGGCCCCGAGGTGCTCCGCGCCCTCGAAGCCGTTCACTACCACATCATCCTCATGGATTGCCAACTGCCGGAAATCGATGGATTCGAAGCCACCCGCGAGATCCGGCGCCAGGAACGCGAGATCCTCGACCCGGCTCGGCCCCCCAGCCATATCATCGCCATGACCGCCATGGCCCAACCGGGCGCCCGGGAACGCTGCCTGGCCAGTGGCATGAACGATTACCTCAGCAAACCGGTCCGCATCGAGGCCCTCACCGAAGCCCTGCGCAAAGCCCTCGACGGTATCCCGATCGCCACGAAACTCGGTGAACCGGGCGATGACCCCGGCCCCACCGCACCCTGCAGACTCGGCGAAGCGGTGGACCCAGCCGCGCTCGAGATCCTGCGACAACTGCAATCCAGCCGCCGCCCCGATCCCCTGGGCGAGATGGTGGGATTATTCCTGCGCCAAGCCCCGGCCTGCATCCGGGAAATCGATCTTTCGCTCACTCGCTACGAGGCGCACTCGGTCGAGAAAGCCGCTCACAGCCTTAAAGGCAGCGCCAGCACCCTGGGCGCCCATCAACTTGCGGAGATCTGCCGGCAGATCGAAGACCAGGCCCAGAAAGGAAGTCTGCAGGTCGCCGGCCACCTTCTCAACCAGCTCCGGGTGGAATACTCCAAGGTCCGCGATGAATTGCAGACCCTCCTGAACCTGCCGAAGGGATGAAAGCCGCGGACCGTCCGCCAGAGTTACCCGGCTAAAACTCAGTACCCGGTCGGCGCGGGGGCCGCGGGCTGGCTCGGGTTCGGTCCACTGGCAGCCTGACGTCGTTTCGCGATCATCTCCCGAACTTGACCGAACAGGACCGGCATGGTGCGAAGGATGATCTTGATATCCAGCCACAGCGACCAGCGGCGGGCGTAGGCAATGTCGTAGTTGATCATCTGCTGGAAGGTGGTCCGGTTCTTGCCATTGACCTGCCAGAGACCCGTCAGACCGGGCAATACGCTGAACCGGCGTTTGTGCCACGGCAACATGACCTCATACCCGTAGGTGGTGCATGGACGCGGCCCAACCAAACTCATCTCACCGAGACAGACGTTGATCAACTGCGGCAGTTCGTCAATCCCAGTCGACCGTAGGATCCAGGCAAACGGAATCAGCCGCGAATCCACATGATCCATCTTTTCCATCGGCCGATCCGATTTAAACAGATGGGCGGTGTGATCCCGGTGGGTGGCGGTGTCTGCGCCCACCTTCATGCTGCGAAACTTGAACATCCGAAACCGCTTCTCCCGATAGCCCACCCGTTCCTGGGTAAAGAAGGCCGGGCCCGGCGACACCAGCTTGATGAAAGCCGCGACCACCAGAAACAACGGAATCCACAGCGGCGACGCCAACAGGATCAGCGTGATATCCAGAATCCGCTTGCCCCACGGCACCTCGCCCACATGCCAGGAGGCGTCTTGCTCTGGTTCTTCGACCAACGGAGATCTGAGGGGCGCCAGCACCGGTGTCGGGGTGCGCGAACCGGACGCCGCCCCTAGCCCCAACCCGGCCGCCAACCGACCCCTGCGCCATCGCCCGTCGTCGCTGGGGTTCAACCCCCCATTGACCACCGGCACCGGTCTCCGAGTCCGGCATCTCGCAACCGGAGCTCGGGTTGGGTTGACCATGAGGTGGCTTCGCTGCCGTTGTGGCGCTTTGTTTGCCATTAAGACTTACTAGTTACAAAAGCATGCTGGTGCACACTTAGAACAACACCGATACTCCCAGGACTAAGGAGCGCCGATGCTTGCCAGCCTGACGCTTAAACCGTGATACGGTGGTGCACACGCCGTTCCAAGTCAAGTCTGCAAACCATAAGTTATTAACAGACAACATGTTGAAGCATTCTCAGTTTTGTGAAGGGACCTCTCATTGACCCTGCCTCGACTCGCGTTCGCATTGCAGGAGTCATGAAGCTGCAGTCGGTCCTCGCATCGCTTCGGGGTCGGGTTCGGCGCCCGCTCGGTCGCCTATCGAGGTAAGCTGGCGGTGCTGACGAGTGCGCGATCGACCCGGAATGTCCAGTTTTGAGGGAGCAAGTGTCTCGGGACGGATCGCTGAACGGAGATTTTTCAACAAACGTTATTGCTCAACAACGGGTTACAGCAGGGAACAACTTATGCTTCTCGACTCGCTATGGTCATGCTACTGCTCATCATCGGGACGGTATGGATGGGATTGGGCGCGGTGTTTATGCTGGCCTTGGCGGTGGCCGCGCATCAGCGTCTGCCCGAGCCCGAAGTCGAGCTGGGTTTTGTGGTTCGCCGGTTCGGGTTCGAGCGTCCTGCGGACTGCGGTAACCGTCCGGTGCGTGCCAGCGAGCTACTGCTGAATTGACGGGCGATTCGCTATCGGCGTTGGTCGGGCTGAACGTTGCACCTCAAAGCATCTGATCGTCGGTTCACTCCCCGCCTTCGAGTTGGGCTTCGGGCGTGGCGGCGTCCTGGCTATCCTCGCTGATGACAGGGGCGATGGCCTGGAGGCGGTCGCCTTCGGCGAGGTCGATGAGTTTGACGCCCTGGGTGTTGCGGCCGGCCTCACGGATATCCTGGACCCCGATCCGCACCATCTGGCCGCCGACGGTGATGAGCATGATCTCGTCCTGATCGCGCACCGACAGGGCGCCGACGACGGCGCCGGTCTTTTCGTTGGTTTTCATGGTGATGATGCCCTTGCCGCCGCGCGATTGGATTCGGTATTCCTGGAAGTCCGTGCGTTTGCCGATGCCGTTTTCGCCGGCGACCAGGAGTGTGGCATCGGGTTCGACGACAGCCAGGGCGACGACCTCGTCTTCGGTGGCGAGGTCGATGCCTTTGACGCCGCAGGCGGGGCGGCCCATGGTCCGGACCTGTTGTTCATGGAACCGGATGCTCATGCCGTCGCGGGTGATGAGCAGCACCTCGTTGTCGCCATCGGTCAACCGCACCTCGATGAGGTGATCGCCGGGTTCGATGCCGATGGCGATGATACCGCCCTTGCGGACATTGGCGAAGTCGCCGAGGGCGGTTTTCTTGACGGTGCCGAGGCGGGTGGCGAAGAAGAGGAACCCGGGTTGGTCCCAGGTGGTGTTTTCGCGGTTGGCAGCGGTGTGGGCGACGATCCGGATGAGGGCCGCCACTTTTTCCTCCGGCCGCAATTCCAGGACATTGGCGATGTTCCGGCCCTTGGCGGCCCGGGCCATGTCGGGGATTTCGTGGACGCGCTCGACGTAGACCCGGCCGGTGTTGGTGAAGAACATCAGGTAATCGTGGGTGCTGGCGGCAAAGAGGTGCTCGATGAAATCGGCCGTCTCGCCCTCGATCACCGAGGTTTCGCGGGTGGTCATGCCGATGACCCCCTTGCCGCCGCGGCGTTGGGCGCGGTAGGAACTGATGTTGGTGCGTTTGATCAGGCCGTTGTGGGTCAGGGTGATGATGACCGGTTCGTTGGCGATCAGATCCTCGATGGCGATCTCGCCCTCGTCCGGCACCAAGTCGGTCAGCCTGGCGTTGGCATACTTTTCGCGCACGGCGTGCAGTTCGTCCTTGATGATGGACAACACGCGGGCTTCGTGGGCGAGGATGTCAAGCAGGTCGCGGATCCGGTCGAGCAGTTGACGGTATTCGGCCTCGACGCGGTGGATTTCGAGGGCGGTCAACTGGTAGAGACGCAGGTTGAGGATCTCGTCGACCTGCCGTTCGGTCAGGCTGTAGCGCCCATTGACCAGTCGGTCCTGGCTGCGGATCAGGATGCCCCACTGCTCGACCTGGGTCTGGACCCATTCGAAGGCGAGGAGTTTCACCCGGGCCTCTTCGCGGCTGTTGCTGGAGCGGATGATGCGGATGAACTCGTCGAGGTTGGCGAGGGCAATGAGATAACCCTCCAGCACTTCGGCGCGCTGCTCGGCCTGGCGCAGTTCGTAGCGGGTGCGGCGCAGGACGACCTCGCGGCGGTGCTCGATGTAGCAGTTGAGCAGTTCTTTCAGGTTGAGGGTCTTGGGCCGGCCACGGTCGATCGCCAGCATGTTCACCGCAAAAGTGGTTTCGAGCTGAGTGAACTTGAACAGGTTGTTGATCACCACCTTCGGCACGGCGTCGCGCTTGATCTCGACCACCACCCGCGTGTTTTCGTCCGATTCGTCGCGCACCGCGGTGATGTCGGTGAGACCCGAGGTCTTTTCGTTGGCGAGATGGGCGATGCGTTCAACGAGAGTGGCGCGGTTAACCGCATACGGTATCTCGGTGACCACAATCTGGCAGCGGCCGCCCTTGAGTTCCTCGACGCCCACGCGACCGCGCACCTTCAGGCTGCCGCGGCCGGTTCCGAAGTAGCTTTTCACCGCCTCCAACCCGCACACCATGCAGCCGGTGGGAAAGTCCGGTCCCTTAATGTGCTGCATCAGCTCCGGCAGCGTAATCGCCGGGTTGTCGATTTGCGCGCAGATGCCGTCAACGATCTCGCCGAGGTTATGCGGCGGGATATTGGTGGCCATGCCGACGGCGATGCCGGTGCCGCCATTGACCAGCAGGTTGGGGAATGCGGCGGGAAACACGGACGGTTCGAACCGGGTCTCGTCGTAGTTGGCAACGAAATCGACGGTTTCTTTCTGCATGTCCTCCATGAGGACGGCGCCGAGGTGCGCGAGCCGGGCCTCGGTATACCGCATGGATGCGGGGGGGTCGCCTTCAACCGATCCGAAGTTGCCCTGGCCGTCGATGAGCCGTTCGCGCATGGCCCACGGTTGGGCCATGTGCACCAAGGTGGGGTAAATGGCCTGGTCACCGTGGGGATGGTAATTGCCCATGGTTTCCCCGACGATCTTGGCGCATTTGATGTGCTTGCGGTTGGGCAGCACCCCCAGGTCGTTCATCGCGTAGAGAATCCGCCGCTGCGAGGGTTTTAACCCGTCGCGCGCGTCCGGCAACGCGCGCGAGATGATGACCGACATCGAGTAATCGAGAAACGAGTTCTTGATCTCGTCGGCCACGTTGATCTTGGCGATCCTTTCGCCGGGGCCGAACACGGGCCCGGCGCCGGCCGGCGGCGGGTGGGGAGGTTGCGAATCGGACATGGTGCGGGGAAGGAGACTAAACGTCGAGGTTGCGAACGTTGAGGGCGTTGTCCTCGATGAACTGGCGGCGTGGTTCGACCTCTTCGCCCATGAGCTTGGTGAACATTTCCTCGGCCTCGACGGCGTCGGTCAGGTCGATGCGCAAAAGCTTGCGTTTGGCGGGGTCCATGGTGGTTTCGAAGAGTTCCTTGGGGTTCATCTCGCCCAGGCCCTTGAAGCGTTTGATGTGAAGTCCGCGACGGCCGACCTCCTTGACCGCGGCGAGGATCTCCGGAATCGAGAACAACGGTCTGACAATCATCCGGTCGCCCTCGCCTTCGACCAACTCGAAGAGTGGCTGGTCCTGGGCGGCGTAGTGTTCCACGTTAAACCCTTTGCGAGCCAGGGTGGACAACAACTCCCCGATGGCCTTGCTTTCGTGGACCTCGACGTGCCGGGCCCGGCGGGTCGACCCGTTCCGCGCGCGGTCGGTCCGCGGCTCACCCCGCTCACTCAGCGCGGTGTCCGCTTCTTCGTCGCCAAACAGACGCAGGTCCGGGTTGGCCTCGCTGAAGGTCCGCAACGCGGCCTCGTCGAGGAAGTAATGGACCGATTCCTCGTTGCCGGCGCGCACCTTGACGAGGTGCCGGGGCAGTTCCTGGGATTGAGCCTCACGATGCTCGACGTAATCGCTGAAGTCACCCCCGTGCCGGCGGAGGGCGCGGGCGTATTTGTCCAGCGAATCCAGCAACTCGAGGATATCCTCCAACTGATGCTCGGTGAGTTCCTCGCCGTCGAACAGGTTGCGCAACCGCAGATCTTCAGTGCCGAGTTGGATCAGAATGCGGTTGAGCCGGGCGTCGTCCTCGACGTATTCCACCCGTTTTTTTCGGGCGATCTGGTAAAGCGGCGGCTGGGCGATATACACGTGGCCGCGGCGGATCAACTCGGGCATCTGCCGATAGAAGAAGGTCAGCAGCAAGGTCCGGATGTGGGACCCGTCCACATCGGCGTCGGTCATGATGACGACCTTGTGGTAGCGCAGTTTCTCGAGGTTGAACGATCCTTCGCCCTCCATCTCGCCGATGCCGGTGCCGATGGCGGTGATCATGGTGCGAATCTCGGCGTTATCCAGTACCCGGTTCAGCCGGGCCTTCTCCACGTTGATCAACTTGCCGCGGATCGGCAGGATCGCCTGGAACCGCCGGTCCCGGCCCTGCTTGGCCGAGCCACCCGCCGAATCGCCCTCCACGATGAACAGTTCGGTGCTTGAGGGATCACGATCCGAACAGTCGGCCAGTTTCCCCGGCAGTCCGCCCCCGGTCATGGCGCTTTTGCGGACGGTTTCGCGCGCCTTCCGCGCCGCCTCGCGGGCGCGCGCGGCCATCAGGGCCTTGTCAATCACCTTCCGCGCCACCGCCGGCGTTGCATCGAACGTGGTCATCAGTCCGTCATAGACCACCGACGAGATCAGTCCTTCGATCTCGGTGTTGACGAGCTTGACCTTGGTCTGGGACTCGAACCTGGGGTTGGGCAGTTTGACGCTGAGCACGCAGACCAGGCCTTCCCGCACGTCGTCGCCCGAGATGTTGGGGTCCTTCTCCTTGATGAGTTCGTGGCTGCGGGAGTACTGGTTGATGGCGCGGGTCAAGGCGGAGCGAAACCCGGTAAGATGCGTGCCCCCATCCGGATTCGCGATCGAGTTGGCGAAACAGAGGATCTGGTCGTTGTAGCTGTCGTTGTATTGCAGGACACAATCGACGAAGACCTCGTCCTTTTGGGCGGAGAGGACGATGGGCTTGGGGTGGAGGGTCTGTTTGTTGCGGCCCAACTGCCGTACAAACTGCTCGATGCCGTCCTGGTAGAGGAAAACCTCCTGTTTGTCCTCTTCCCGTTCGTCGAGCAGGACAATCTCCACGCCGGGGTTCAGAAAGGCCAGTTCCCGGAGTCGGTTCGCCAGCACATCGGACTTGAACTCGGTCGTGAGGGTGAAAATCTCGGCATCGGGCTTGAAGGTGATCAGGGTACCGGTATGACTGGATTTGCCGATGACCTCGAGCTTGCGCGTGGTGACCCCGCGAGCGAACTCCATGTAATAGACCTTACCATCGCGGCTCACCTCGACTTTGAACCATTCGGACAGGGCGTTGACGCACTTGGCACCGACGCCATGGAGCCCGCCCGAGTATTTGTAGGCGCCCTGGCCGAACTTGCCGCCGGCATGGAGATTGGTGAGCACCAACTCGACCGCCGGCATCTGCCATTTCGGGTGCATGTCCACCGGAATGCCTCGCCCGTCATCCCGGACTGACACCGACCCGTCCATGTGCACGGTCACCTGGATGCGTTTGCAGTGCCCGGCCAGATGCTCGTCGATCGAATTATCCAGAACCTCGAAAACGCAGTGGTGCAGGCCGCGCTCGTCCGGGTCGCCGATATACATGCCGGGCCGCTTGCGGACAGCCTCCAACCCCTCCAATTTGTCGATTTTGGAGGCATCATACTTGTCCTCGCTCCCCACAGGGGTGGCAACAGGTTCGGTCAACGTCGGCGGCTCGTCTGGCATGGTCAAAGGCGCAGATTTCAATGAACTGGAAGGGTCCGAAAACTGCAGGCGAACCTTAACTGGACGCCGCCCTGAAAACAACTGTTTCTTCGGGGTCCACCCCTTGGGTGACCAGACACCTTTTCCCGCCTCCGGTGGGGC
>Ga0114946_10003113_pt1 | contig 11294 bp, 8 predicted proteins | sample WalLakDeSediment_FD_88676 | JGI IMG/M metagenome (GOLD analysis project Ga0114946, IMG submission 88676) | Lake sediment microbial communities from Walker lake, Nevada to study Microbial Dark Matter (Phase II) - Walker Lake 11/02/13 Deep Sediment | ecosystem: Environmental > Aquatic > Freshwater...
AAGATTGAGGCGGTCTATCAGGGTGGATTTTTAAGATTGGTGTTACCCAAAGCAGTTCCGCATTTTCCTTGGACTGAATGATCCGAGAACCGGTGCACTGGAGCCAGTGCGACTTTTCAATGCCTGCATCCTGCCAAAATCCCTCCTATACCAGACTCTCATGTGTTTCTGGTTGGAAAACTGGGGGAACAACGATAGAAACTGAAGTTGAGAGATATGCCACTTAATCCTATAACCACGCACATCCTTCAAAAGGAAGATGAAGGTGAAGTAGAGGATCTCCACAATAATGTCCAAAAGGAGAATATCCCCTCGATTTTGCCGATTTTACCGTTGCGCGGGCTGGTCGTTTATCCCCAAACCGCTGTTCCGCTTACGATTGGCCAACCCCGATCGATCCGCCTGGTTGATGATGTTGTGGCAGGCGATGATCGTTTGATCGGTGTGTTAACCTCGCGTGATCCGGAGCTGGAGGTGCCCGCACCGAAGGATCTCTATAGCATTGGCACTGTAGCAATGGTCCACCGCCTGTTTCGCGCTCCTGATGGAACCATCCGCTTGCTTGTGCAGGGTATCGCTCGTTTCAGAGTGGGGGAATTTGTGCAGCAGGAGCCTTATTTGAAGGCTGAGATTGAGCTGATCCCTGAAGTAGTGGAGGAGGGTCTGGAATTGGTCGCCCTGGCGCGCAATGCACGCGATCAATTTGAGCGGATTGCTGAAATGATCCCTTCTATACCCCGTGAACTGGTCGCTTCAGTCACGGCATTGGACGATCCACTCCAAACTGTTTATACCATTGCCAATTTTCAACGAATGGACCTGCAGGACGCCCAGCAAATGGTAGAGCTTGATTCTGCCTCGGAAAAGCTGCACAAGTTGGTTGCGATCCTGGTCAGGGAAGTGGAGGTGCTGGAGATCGGGCAGAAGATTCAAAATGAAGCCCGCTCAGAGATTGAAAAACTACAACATGAGTATTTCTTACGAGAGCAGCTCAAAGCTATCCAGCGTGAACTGGGTGAGGGCGATGAGCAGGCCGCTGAAGTGGAAGAATTTCGCAAAAAAATCGAAGCTGCCGGGATGCCGGAGGAGGCAGAAAAGATGGCCCGGCGAGAGCTTGACCGTCTCTCTCACCTGCCGACTGCTGCCGCCGAGTATGGAGTCATCCGCACCTATCTGGATTGGTTGGTCTCACTGCCCTGGTCGGTGACTACACAGGATAATCTGGATATTCCACACGCCAGGAACGTTTTAGATCAGGATCATCACGGCCTGGAGGATGTCAAAGAACGCATTCTGGAATACCTGGCTGTGCGCAAATTGCGCCAGGAACGTTCAGATGAATTAGAGCAGGAACCTATCGACGAGATTCGCCGTTTGAGGGAAGGCGTCATTTTGTGTTTTGTCGGGCCGCCAGGTGTGGGCAAAACCTCATTGGGCCGCTCAATTGCCCGCGCGGTGGGTCGCAAATTCATCCGTATTTCCCTGGGAGGTATGCGCGATGAAGCTGAAATCCGCGGACATCGGCGAACATATATCGGTGCGATGCCAGGTCGCATCCTGCAAGCAGTTCGTAGGGTTGAGTCACGCAACCCGGTATTTATGCTGGATGAGGTGGATAAGCTGACTTTCGATTTTCATGGAGACCCCGCCTCAGCCCTGCTGGAAGTTCTGGACCCCGAACAGAACTCCGAGTTTCGTGATCACTATGTGGAAGTAGCTTATGATCTTTCCCAGGTGATGTTCATCACCACTGCCAATTTGTTGGAACCGATCCCAGCTCCCTTACGTGACCGGATGGAGATTATTTATTTGTCCGGTTATACAGAGGGGGAGAAGGTTGCAATTGCCAATGGGTATTTGATTCCCCGCCAGGTCCGCGAGAACGGCCTGCACCTGGATGAGATCTGTTTTACCCCTGAGGCCCTCCAGACGATTATTCGTTCCTATACTCGCGAGGCCGGAGTGCGGAACCTTGAACGCCAGATCGGATCGGTTTGCCGTAAGGTAGTTACCCATATTGCCGAAGGGAAGTCGGACCGAGTTGAGGTAACTCCTCAGGCAGTTCGGGAATTTTTGGGCAGACCAACCTATTTTGGGAACGAGGAGGTAGAAGCGCGCACATCGATTCCGGGCGTGGCTACTGGACTGGCTTATACACCAGTTGGTGGCGATGTACTCTTCATTGAGGCTACTCGTATGCCAGGTGGGAAAGGTTTCCAGGTGACCGGTTCCTTGGGCAACGTCATGCAGGAATCTGCCCGGGCGGCTCTCTCTTATGTCCGCTCTCGGGCAGAGCAAATTGGTCTGGAGCAGTCATTCTTTGAAAAGTCAGATTTCCATCTGCATATTCCAGGTGGGGCCCAACCCAAAGATGGTCCCTCTGCCGGGGTTACCATGGCAACTGCCCTGGTATCATTGGTGTCCGGGCGGCTTGTGCGCCCAGATGTGGGTATGACAGGTGAGATCACTTTGCGCGGGCAGGTGTTGCCGGTGGGGGGTATCAAAGAAAAGGTTTTGGCTGCCCACCGCAGTGGATTAAGAACCGTCATCCTGCCGAAACGCAACGAAGCAGACCTGGAAGACTTGCCAGAGGAAGTACGCGAATCAATACAGTTTGTTTTTGTTGAGAGCGTGGATGAAGTTCTGGAGGCAGCTTTAGAACCCGCCTCGCGTAAACCTAAACGAAAGGCAAAAGCGGTCCCCAAGACCGTTTCGGAAACAACCAAAAATGAGTAAAATTATATTGGTTGAGGATGATGCGACCATGCTTTCCTTGCTGCAAACCTTGCTGCAAATGGAGGGGTTTACAGTTAGCCAGGTCAGCGCAGACGAGGTTGAAGAAATCGTGTCAGAGATCAGGCAAGAAGAACCTGAACTTGCCCTGATTGACGTACACCTGCGTCAAATCAGCGGATTGGAGATTTTGAAACAAATTCGCCAGGATGCCGAATTAAAAGATTTATTTGTGCTGATGTCATCGGGGATGGACGTTGGTTACAAATGTATGCAAGCCGGCGCAGATGGATTTATCCTTAAGCCATATATGCCGGATGATTTGATCAGGAAAATTCAAGAGATCATCAATACAACTCGCCCTGCCAGGGAGGTTGCGAGCGATTAATGATCATCATGACAATTACAGCCGCTCAGACTAAAGCCTTTGCAAAGGAATACCTGAAATTCAGGTACGCGTGGGAGATGCATTCTCCTTACTCACACCAGTTTTTCTGGCATTTTTCTACTAGACTGGGCAGTTACAAGAAATTACGATAAGAGAGTGAATAGTGGCTAAAAAACGTCCCCGCGCCCCGATGCAGTGGGCCACGATGGATTTACATTTACACACACCGGCTTCGATTGATTACCAACAGCCGGAGGTCAGTTATTTAGACATATTGCACCGCGCCGAAGCGCGTGGATTGGACATTATCGGGTTTGCCGATCACAACACTGTGGCTGGATACCGGGGTATGCAGGAGGAGATCCAGCAACTTACGATGCTGGAAAAACTTAACCGATTGCTGCCGGAGGAAAAGTCTCGCCTGGCGGAATACCGCCGTCTATTGGAGAAGATCCTGGTGCTGCCCGGTTTTGAATTTACTGCTACCTTTGGATTTCATATTATGGGGTTTTTCTCCCCTGAGAAACCTATCCGTGAAATCGAACACTTATTGCTGGATTTGAATATCCCTACTGAGCTATTAGATCACGGCTCAGAAACCATCGGAGCCACGTCAGATGTGATCACCGCTTATCAGGTGATCAACGAAGCCGGGGGTTTGGTTATTGCTGCTCATGCCAATTCTAGCAACGGGGTGGCTATGCGCGGTTTTACCTTTGGCGGGCAGACTCGCATCGCTTACACCCAGGACCCTCGCCTGCATGCGCTGGAAGTGACTGATTTGGAGCAAAGTGGGCGGCGTAACACGGCGGCGTTTTTCAGCGGAACCAAGCCGGAATATCCGCGCCGGATGCATTGCATTCAGGGTTCAGATGCTCACCGGGTAACCTCAGATCCCCAGCGTAAAAAGAATTTAGGGGTGGGCGACCGGGCCACCGATGTGATGCTACCCGAGGTCAGTTTTGATGCCTTGATCGAGCTATTTCAAAGCAACGACTTTGCTCGTACACGCCCATACCGCCACCAAGAGGAACCGGCCTTTGATTTCATTATGGCAGCTCGTGAAGAGGGCGCAAACATTGTTCAAGATTTTCATGAAAGTATGACGGTGCGGGGAGGCAAGCTGTACGCCATCATATCGGACGTATGTGCGTTCACCAATACGAACGGCGTCACGTTGTATGTCGGTTTGAGTAGCGACCCGCAGAAGCCGGTGATGGGGGTGATTAACCCGGAACAACTGGTAGCCCAGTTGGAAAAAGAGATTAGCAATCGTATCAGCCCACCTGTCCAAACGACAGTTGACGTTCACGAGACAGCCGGCAAGAAAATATTACGGGTTCTGGTCCCGCGCGGTGATGATCCGCCCTATGCCGTTGATGATAATAAGATCTACGTGCGGGATGAGGCAGAAACCGGTTTGGCTGTGCGCGATGAAATTGTCGGTTTGGTCAAACGTGGCTGGCGCGAGCGCCCTGTATCTGCGCTTCCAGCGGAAGTCAGCCCCGAGTCTAGCGAGAAAGCCCCTGCCCGGGATGAAGTGGTTGAAGAGGTTAAAAACGGGATTGCTCCCCGGACCGGAGTAGAAGTGGTTGGAATGGAAGAGCGTGGTGGCTCGCGTTACTTTACTATGCGCGACTTGCGCAATGGAAATGTTGTCAAAAATGTGACTCGCACATCTGCCAGAAGGCTGTGGCATTATGCGATCAAAGAATTTGCCAAGCTGCCAGCTGATCTCAGCCAGGCCTCGATAATTTGGGAAGGGGACCTGGGCTTATTGCATCGTCACAAGCAGGGCAATATCACTCGCTACGATCTGATTCAGCGCACCCCGCAAGGATACCGGTATTACTTTGGCGTCACGGATGACGGAATCCGCGGGCCCTGGAAGAAGCTGGTAGGCGCAGAAGATGAGCGGGATTGAAAGCGACAGCTTTACAATCCGTACGTTCCGCCATCCGCAGGATTACGAGCAAGTGTATGCCATCTGGCAATCTGCAGGCCCGGGTATTCATGTCAGGCGTTCTGATGAGCCAGAGGAGATCCAGAAGAAGCTTCAACGCGACCCAGATTTATTCCTGGTGGCTGAGGTGAATGGCAAGATCGTTGGCACAGTACTGGGAGGCTTCGATGGACGCAGAGGGATGGTCTATCACCTGGCTGTGCAAAAGGAGCACCGTTTCAAAGGTCTTGGAGACCAATTGATGGTTGAGCTTGAGCATCGTCTAAAAGAGAAGGGTTGTATCCGTTACTATCTTTTGGTGACCTATGACAACCAGGAGGCGGTGCGTTTCTACGAAAAGGGCGGATGGACGCGCATGGATTTACATATCTTTGGGAAAGATTTAGTTTAGCAGCATGATGTACCTGCTGAGGTTGATTTGAGTGATATTATTTCGACTAATCTGGTTTTGCGTGTTGGTATTCTGACCGTCTCTGACCGTTCATCGGCAGGGCTACGCCCGGATACTTCTGGCCCTGCGTTGGAAGGGTTGATAACAACCCGGGGTTGGAAGGTTGCTCGCCGGCTGACGGTTCCGGATGAAATTCCGGCGATCAAAAAAGCCCTCATTAATTGGGCTGGAAGCGGTGATCTGGACGTGATCTTGACCACCGGGGGTACTGGCTTCAGCCCGCGTGATGTAACGCCGGAAGCAACCCTGGCAGTAATTGAGCGAGCTGCGCCAGGTTTAGCTGAGGCGATGCGCCAGGCTAGCTTGCGGATCACGCCGCATGCCATGCTCTCTCGTTCGGTAGCCGGTATTCGGGGTCGCACGCTGGTTGTTAACCTGCCGGGGAGCCCTAAAGGAGCTGCCGAAAATCTGGATGTGATCATACCCGTCTTGCCGCATGCGGTCCAATTGTTGCGCGAAGACCCACGCTCTGAAGCCGGGCATCAGGCCAGGTAGGAATTGCGTCCAACCAGGTTAGCAGAAGATTAAGGTCAATCGGGTCATGTGGATCTATCCTTGCCCTCATTTACAGAGGGTTATATAATCCAGTTAATTACACAGGCAAAAGCTTTTGCTGATTAGTTATTAATCCAGATGAAATCTCCAGGAGGGGCAAGCCCGGTGGGAGATTTTCTTGGAGGTACTTTTGGACGATTATCGAAGTGAAGTGATCCCGGAAGCGGATAGTTCGGGACAGAGATCAAGCTGGCGGCGAGCACTAATTGATATCCTTGAGACCATCATTCTATCGGTGGCTCTGTTTTTGGGCATTAACATGGTATCGGCTCGTATCCGGGTCGAATCGATCAGCATGCAGCCAACCCTGCATGCGGGCAATTTTGTTTTGGTCAACAAAATTGCCTATAAACTTGGATCTCCGGAGCGAGGGGATGTGATTGTTTTTCGCTACCCTCCTGATCCTGAGCAGGTACCCTATATCAAACGCATTATTGGTCTGTCAGGTGACAGCATCCGGATTTATGATGGCAAGGTATACGTCAACGACCAGCTCATGGTGGAACCTTACATTGCCTCTGCAACGCACCAGGGCGGTGATTGGATCGTGCCGGAAAACTCCCTCTTTGTGATGGGGGATAACCGCAACAACTCATCTGACTCCCGCTCTTGGGGCATGGTGCCGATGAATAATGTAATTGGAAAGGCGGAGGTTGTGTATTGGCCTCCGGACAAATGGGGCATGCTCAATTTCCCGGCTGCAGTTGCCGCTGGGCATTGAGTTTACTTTTTTTATAATCAAATTTTCTTATTTCGAACTCAAGTTAATTACTTTGGATTTTGGCTTTGGATTGCTCAGTGGCTTTCTTGGATTAAGCTGCGGGCGATGACCATTCTTTGGACTTCGCTGGTGCCTTCCCCGATCGTCATCAGGCGGGCGTCGCGGTAGATGCGCTCAACAGGATATTCCCGGCTGTAGCCATACCCTCCATGGATTTGGATGGCGTTGCGACAGACTCTTTCGCCCATTTCTGTGGCGAACAACTTAGCCATGGCAGCCTCTTTTGTAAAACGGCGGCGCTGGTCTTTCAGCCAGGCTGCATAATAGATCATCAGGCGGGCAGTCTGGATTTCGGTAGCAGCGTCTGCCAGCATCCATTGGATGGCCTGGTGATCGACTAGCGGAGCGCCAAATGCTGTCCGCTCTTTTGCATAGCGCATTGCTTCCTCATAGGCCGCCTGCGCCAGGCCTACCGAAAGCGCCCCAATCCCGATCCGGCCTCCGTCCAGGGTGATCAGGGTCTGCTTCAAGCCGCGACCCTCCTCGCCCAGCAACTGCCCAACGGGAACATGCACGTTTTCATACGTTACCGCGTTTGTGGGTGAGCCTTTCAGGCCCATCTTTTTCTCGGGAGGGCCGATATGCACGCCTGGTGTTTCCACTGGTACGATGATCATGCTAAGTGATCTGGCTCCCCCTTTTGGATCTGTGCGCACCAGGTTGATGATGAAATCGGCAATGCTGGCGTTGGTACACCACATCTTGCTACCGTTAATGACCCATTCATCGCCGATACGCTCAGCGCGCGTTCTGATCCCATCTTTCAAGTCTGATCCTGCCCCGGGTTCTGTCAAAGCTAGCGCAGCCAGCCTTCCTGCTCCGCTAGCTGCACGAGGTAAATAATGTTGCTTCTGTTCTTCATTCCCGAAGGCAGTGATGGGTGAGCAGCCTAATCCATTGTGGGCTGCGATGGATAGGGCGGTGCTACCGCAGCCCCAGCCCAGCTCTTCTACCGCGATGGCCGCGCTGATTGCATCTACACCTGCCCCGCCATACTCCTCCGGGATGTTCATACCCAGCAAACCCAGCGCTCCCATCTTGCGGACAGCTTCCCAGTTAAATTTAGCCTCCTCGTCCACATCCTGTGCTTTGGGCTTGACCTCCCGCGATACAAAATCATGTACGGCTTGTTTCCACATCAGCTGCTCTTGGGTCAGTTCGAAGTTCATGCTGGCACTCCTTTAGTTTTTATCCCAATAGCCGGTTCGCTAACCCCCGCAATGTCCTACATCGATTATATTACGATCGTGAGTTCGGGATAATGAAAATATGGTTGATTTTAGCCAAAAATTCAGGTGATCAAAGATCAGCGCGCTCGCACGATCTCCGAAACGGCTTCTGGATTCAGCAGGGAGGAGGTATCGCCAGGATCCAGGCCCAGGTAGGCAGACCGGATCATACGGCGCATAACCTTGGCATTGCGCGTCTTGGGCAGGTCGCTGACGAACAGCACTTGCTTTGGCGCCAGGGGTTTGCCCAGGGATTTGGCTAGAAGACTTTTTAGTTCTTTACGCAGGTCCTCACCGGGTTGCCTGTCCGGAACCAGGACGCAAAATACCACCAAAGCGTTGCCTTTGAGCTCGTCGGGGACGCCGATAGCTGCCGCTTCTACCACCTCTGGGTGGCTGACCAGGACTGATTCTGCTTCAGCTGGCCCCAGGCGCTTGCCGGCTACTTTGATTGTGTCGTCCGAGCGCCCCAGGATATACCACATCCCGTCAGCGTCTACCGCGGCAAAGTCGCCATGGACCCACACATTAGGCCAGCGCGACCAGTAGGTTTCCTCATAACGGGCACGATCATTCCAGAACCCGCGCGTCATTCCAATCCAAGGTTTCTTAATGACCAGCTCTCCAACCTGCTCGCGCACGGGGCGGCCACTCTCGTCGAAAATATCCACGTCAATCCCCGGGCAGGGACCTGAGAAAGCCGTTGGTTTTAGCGGCAGGATGGGGTTGCCCATGACTATTCCCCCGGAAATCTCTGTCCCACCCGAATAGTTGATAATGGGCCGCTTCCCCTGGCCTACCTTTTCAAACAACCACAGCCACGGGGCAGGGTTCCAAGGCTCTCCGGTGGAAGCAAAGAAGCGCAGCGAGGACAGATCGTGCGCTAAAAAAGGTTCTTCCCCGTGTGCGATCAAAGCCCGGATCAGAGTTGGGGATACGCCCAGGTGGGTCAGGCGGTGCCGTTCTACCATGGCCCACAAACGTTCAGGGCCGGGGAAATCTGGAGCGCCGTCATATAGGAAATATGTGCCACCCAAGATCAACCCGCCGAAGACCAGCCAAGGTCCCATCATCCAGCCCATATCGGTCATCCAATAGAGAGTCTGTCCTGGATGCAAGTCGGTTCCAAAAGCCATATCTTGCGCGGCTTTGACCGGAAAACCGCAGTGGGTGTGGACCGCTCCTTTTGGACGACCGGTGGTGCCAGAGGTGTAGATTAGCATCAGGATGTCTTCAGCGTCAGTCACCTCCGTCTCGGCTGTATCCGCTTGAACAGAGACGATCTCATGCCACCAATGATCTCTGCCCGGTTGCATGGTTACATCTAAACCCGTCCGTTGCAGGACAATGATATGCTCCAGGTTGGGCAATTTCTGAGCAGCTTCGTCAACCACCTCTTTCATGTTTACGACCTGCCCTCGGCGGAAGAATCCGTCAGCCGTAAACAGGGCTTTAGCCTGCGCGTCTGCCATCCGGGTTGAGATCGCGCCGGGACCATAACCTGAGAACAACGGCAGGATGACCCCCCCGATCTTAGCAATCGCCAGCATGGCTGCTGAGATTTCGCAGGTCATGGGCATATACAGGCCAACTGCATCCCCCTTTTTTAAACCCAAGGCGCGCAGCGCGTTGGCAGCCTGGTTTACCTGTCGCCACAGGTCCTGGTATGTCAGGCTGCAAACACTTCCATCTTCTGATTCGGAGATCAGCGCTGGCCGGTCTTCAACCGCTGTTCCTATATACTTATCCAGGCAATTGTGGACGATGTTCATTTTTCCGCCCACGCACCATTCGGGCCAGGCGATGCCGCGTGATAGATCGACCACCTGGCGGTACGGTTCGTAGAAGCGGATGTCCAGGTAGCGCAGCAGGGCCTCGGTAAACCAGGCCACGTCTTCTGTTGATTTGCGCATCAATTCGTTGAAATCTTGGATGTGGTGAAGGCGCATGAAGCGGGTCAGATGAGCTTGCTCGATATAATCAGGCGATGGTCGCCAGACGATCTCTCCGCCGAAACTACCCCCACTGCCGGTCTGATCGCTCATATGCGTTCTCCCTGTCTCCCTCGACGATACATATAAAGTATACACCAAGCATTGCTACTCGACCTACGGGGGAAAAGGAATATTTTCAGGGTCTGTATTAGAGAGCTGGTAAATATACCATCAAGAGAATGACCCACCCGTCCGGGTGAGTTTTTTTATTCCCTCATGAGTGATTTTTTCACCCAACCATTGGCTGATTGTCTCCCAAGTGTCCAGTGATTCGCCGCGTTTTTTAGCATCGGATACCCTTTCAGCAGGTAAGGATGAAGATTGTGTAGTAATATGACGCCCGGCAACGTCCTCAAACCACCTTGAGTTGGCTACATAAGGATATTTGCGGGCCAGCGCATAAAGCTCGATAGCCCGCTCGATATTCCCCTGATCAGCTTCTAACAATGCCAAGGCGGGTAGGGTATGAATGGCAGTTCTCAAAGAACCAATCTTTTTCACTTCTACCAGGCAACGGACCAGGTACTGGCGCGATCGATCGATTTGATTCAGGGCGCGGGCAATATACCCAAGATTTGCCAGAGGCATCCCAATCATCAGGACTTGCTCACGCTCGGATGTAGAAGCCAGGCTTTCTTCTAGTTGATCCAGGGCTTCCCATAGTCGATTTTCGGCCAGATCGATTTCACCCATATGGTTTAAAAAGAGACCTATGAGCAGTTCATCGATACGCCGGGCATCTTCCAGACTCCTCATAGCCCAAGCTCGCGCTTTCGCATACTCGCCCAGGTGTAACAATGCTCTGGCAAGTACACTGTATCGGTAGGGAGCATGTGGGGCGTTGCTGACTTGTTGGAGATGAATACTATCTTGTGCAAAAGATTGAGCTTGAGTAAATTTGCCTGCACTAATCAGTGTGGAGGCCCAATTGATAAGAATGACCGTCTCATCATGGAGATAGCCCAATTTACGGGAAACGTCAAGGCACTCACGATGGTACTGCTCGGCATCATCAAACTGACCTTTTTCCCTTAAGATTTTTGCCAGCAGATCCATTGAACTCGTTATTCCATGGTGTTCTCCGATCTTCCTCATTATCGCAAGACACTGCTGTGATAAACGCAACCCTTGATCTAGATCTCCGGTCATCCATGCACTTAATCCCAGATGATTTAAAGCTTCAGCCTGCCTGGCTTCCTC
>Ga0114946_10003114_pt1 | contig 11293 bp, 11 predicted proteins | sample WalLakDeSediment_FD_88676 | JGI IMG/M metagenome (GOLD analysis project Ga0114946, IMG submission 88676) | Lake sediment microbial communities from Walker lake, Nevada to study Microbial Dark Matter (Phase II) - Walker Lake 11/02/13 Deep Sediment | ecosystem: Environmental > Aquatic >...
CCGATGCGCCGGGCGACACGTAAGTGGCGCAGGGCGCGCTCGGCCTCGTTGTTGCTCAGCGGCAGCTCCGGATGGTCGAGCACCACCCAGAAGGTGTCCCAGTCATTGAACAGCTCGCGCGCCAGCGCCCTGGTCTTGTCATGGCGGCAATCGACCAGGCGCAGGCAGTGCTCGAGCAGCCCGTTGAGCAGCGGCGCGTGGCGTGCGCGCAGCCCCGTGGCCGGGGGGCCGCCGCGGGCCTCATAGACCGCTTGCATCACGGTGGCGATGACATCGAGGGTAAGCGTTCAGCCCCCCCGAACTCCTCCTGCGAGGCTGTCTCTTACCTGCACTGGAGACAGTACGCCTCTCTTTGGGGTACAACTCATTGTGTGTCGATGTGTAAGGCCCAGGACGCGGTGGCACGTCGCGGCTGCAAACCACACCGAGCTAAGTCCGCTCGAGAACCGACAAACACCGGGTTACGCACCGTCCCGACGGCTTCTCTCTTATCCGCCGCGTCCATTAGGCAGCCCGCTGGGAGAGGGCCGGAGTGAGGGAAACGGCCATGGCACCCGCGGCTTGGATCCGAGAAAGAGGATCAGTCCGCACCGCCAATTGAGGGTGCGCTGCCGGCGCGACCTCAGCCGGTGCGGCCAAGGGATCGCAAAACGGTGGCGCCGATGTCGGCTGGGTTTTCGACGACGTGCACGCCCAGCCTGGCCATGCGATCCATCTTGGCGCGCGCGGTATCGTCTTCACCGGAGACGATAGCCCCAGCGTGACCCATGCGCCTTCCGGCCGGAGCCGAGGCGCCGGCGATGAATGCTGACAGCGGCTTGCTCATGTGCTCCTGCGCCCACTGTGCCGCCTCGACCTCATGTGGTCCGCCGATCTCACCGATCAACAATACCGCGTCGGTATGCGGATCGGCCTCGAAGGCCTGGAGCACGGTGAGGAAATCGCACCCGTTGACCGGATCGCCGCCGATGCTGACGCTGGTCGATTGGCCCAGACCCAAGGCGTTCATCTGTTCCACCGCCTCGTAGTTGAGGGTGCCGGAGCGCGAGACGACGCCGATACGGCCCGGGCGGTAGATATGAGAGGGCATGATGCCGACCTTGCACTCGCCCGGGGTGATGATGCCGGCGGTGTTCGGGCCGATGATGATGGCGTCGCGGCCAACCAGATAACGCTTGACCCGCACCATGTCCTGCACCGGGATACCGTCCGCAATGACGACGATCATCCTGATGCCGGCGTCGATGGCTTCCATCACGGCATCGGCGGCAAAGGGGGGCGGCACGAACACGCCGGAGACATCGGCGCCGGTCTCTTCGACTGCCTGAGAGACGGTGTGGAATACCGGGCGGCCGAGATGGGTCGCGCCCCCCTTGCCTGGGGTGACGCCACCGACGATGGGCGTGCCGCCTTTGATCGCCTCCTCGGCGTGAAAGGTCGCGTGCTGGCCCGTGAAGCCCTGGATGATGACCTTGGAATTGCGGTTGACGAAAATACTCACGACGCCTTCTCCTCCAGTGCCGCCACCGCCTTGGTCGCGGCGTCGTCCAGTTGCTGAGCCGGGATGAAGTCGAGACCGGATTGGTTCAATATCTTGCGGCCCTCGTCAGCATTGGTGCCAGCCAGGCGCACCACCACCGGCACTTGGATCTCCTGATCCTGAATCGCCTTGACGATGCCCTGGGCCACCCAGTCACAGCGATTGATGCCGGCGAAGATGTTCAGCAGGATGACCTTGACATTAGGGTCTTCGAGCACGATGCGAAAGGCGTTGGCGATCTTTTCCGGCGAGGCGCCTCCGCCGACGTCGAGGAAGTTCGCCGGACGGCCACCATGGAGGGTGATGGCGTCCATGGTCGCCATGGCCAGACCGGCGCCGTTGACGATGCAGCCGACATTACCGTCCAGGGCGATGTAGCTGAGGCCGTGGCCCGAGGCGTCGACCTCTTTTGGATCTTCTTCGTCGAAGTCGCGCAGACCAGCGATGTCGGGATGACGATAAAGCGCGTTGCCGTCGAAGGCGATCTTGGCATCTAAGGCCATGATGCTTGTGCCGTCGACCACCGCCAGCGGATTGATCTCCGCCATCTGCGCGTCCTTGTCGCGAAACAGGCGGTAGAAGCGCTTCATCAGCTTGACCGTCGGCGCCATCAGCTTGCCGGTAAGACCCAGGTGCGCCGCCACCTTGCGGCATTGGAAATCCAGCAGGCCGACGGCCGGATCGACGGTCTCGCGGATCACGCGCTTGGGATCGGACTTGGCAATCTCCTCGATCTCCGTGCCGCCGGCTGTCGACGCGATGAGCGTAATGCGTTGGGTGGCGCGGTTGATCAACAGGCCGAGGTAGTATTCCTTGAAGATCACTCGGGCCTCTTCGACGAGCACACGCTGTACCAAGCGCCCGCGCGGCCCGGTCTGCGGCGTGATCAGGCGCGTACCGATGAGCTCATCGGCGGCCCGTTGTACCCGCTCGATGGTATCCACCACCTTGACGCCGCCGCCCTTGCCGCGGCCACCGGCATGGATCTGCGCCTTGACCACCCAGCGGTCGCCGCCGATCTCCTCGGCCGCCGATGCGGCGTGCGTGTCGGAGTGCACCACTCGCCCGGTGGGGACGGGTATCCCGTAGCCGCGAAGCAGCTCCTTCGCCTGATACTCGTGGATGTTCATGTTCTCCTCCCGGTCTGTGTTGAGGCGATTGCCGGAACATCACCTACCGGCTCGCGAAGGATTTTCGTCTGCCCTCAAGGGGCGCCGACGGGAGCATCGTCGGTCGGTGTGACGGTCGGCGCGACGCCGAAGGCGAGCGAAAAGACGAGTGCGATGGTGCATGATGTGACAGAAATCGCCGAACCCGGCATGACATCCGTGTCGCCCCGGAGGATGAAAACACGGCTGTCATGCCGGTTCGGTGTCGCATTGTCTTGCTCAGCCTCCGTGGCCGCGTAGGGCGACGTTGATCTGATCGACCTTGCCGATGAGCATCTGCGCCTGACGGATGGAGGCGGCGTCGATCATGCGCCCGTCCAGCGTGACCGCACCACGGCCTTCGGCGCGGGCTCTGCCCAATTCCTCGAGGATGCGCCGCGCGCGGGTGACTTCCTTTTCGCGCGGGGTGAACGCCTCGTTGGCCAGCGCGATCTGAGACGGGTGAATGGCCCATTTACCTTCGCCTCCCAGGGCGGCGAAGGCGCGCGCTACGGCCTTGTAGCCAGCGACATCGTTGAAGTTGCCATAGGGGCCATCGATCGGGCGCAGGTCATTGGCCCGGCAGGCGACGATCATGCGCGACATGGCAAAGTGCCATTGATCGCCCCAGAAGAAACCGCGCTCGCCCTGGTCGTCGGGATCGGCGAGTACGCCGTAATCGGGATTGGCCCCGCCCATTTGCGTCGTGCTTGCCTGAGTCGAGGCGGCATAGTCGGCGACGCCGAATACCATCGCCTCCAAGCGCTCGGGACAGGTCTCGGCGATACGCTCGACATTGGCCATGCCCTTGGCGGTCTCGATCAGCACATACAGGTTGATGGGTTCGAAGCCCTTGGCCGCTTCGATTTGCTCCAGCAAGGTGGCGACGAACAGGATATCGGAGGGCTGGCCGACCTTGGGGATCAGGATAGCGTTCAGCTTGTCGCCGGCCTCCTCCACGACATCGATGATGTCGCGGTAACAGTAGTGCGTATCCAGTCCGTTGATACGGATCGACACCGAGCACGACGACCAATCGTAGGAGCTCAGGGCATGGACGATATTCTTGCGTGCCTGCTCCTTGTCGTCGGGCGTGACGGAGTCTTCAAGGTCCAGGAACACCACGTCCGCGCCGAGGCTTGGCGCCTTTTCCAGCATCCGTGGGTTGCTCCCGGGCACGGCAAGCTCGCTGCGATGCAGACGGTTCTTCATTGCCATAGGGTCCACCCTCCAGGTTTGAGGCTTATCGTGAACCTACCTCGGGAAGGCGCCGGCGTCTCGCCGATTCGGGGTGGGTCCTATTTGAGGAGGCGAGCAGTATATAGAAACCGCTCGGCGCCGAGGAGAAGTGACGGGGTTGCGCGGGGAAACGCGTGCGGCGCCGTCTTGGACTCGATCCAGTCGCCGGCCCTGGAAGCCGCGCGCCGCGCGCTCCGTGTCGCCCTCGCCCCCTGGAGAGGGTCAGGTGAGAAGGTCAACGTGGACGGGCAGTACGGGTGTCCCCGAGCCCTACCGACGCTTGAAACGATTTGAACTGAACAATACCTGTTCAGCAGCGCGGGCGGCGCTTCGCCCGCGCACACTCAGGGGGGAGGCGATGGGTCGTACAGCGGCAGCGGTCATCGATTGGGTGGGGCAGGGGCTGGTCCCCGATGCGGTCGTGCGACGGGGCATTCGGGCGCTGCTCCGGCAGCGGCTGGCGGACCTGCCCCAGGGCTGCGAGGCGGGCGCCGCGCACAAGCGGGCCTTCATCGCGGCCATGGATGCGGCCCCGATCGCTCTGGTGCCGCATCTCGCCAACGAGCAGCACTACGAGGTGCCCGCTGAATTCTTCGCCGCCGTGCTTGGGCCCAGGCGCAAATACAGCGCCTGCTTCTGGCCGGATGGGGTCAGCGACCTCGCCGCGGCCGAGAGCGCTTCTCTCGCGCTGACGGCCGAGCGCGCCGGGATCGCCGACGGTCAGCGGGTGCTCGATCTCGGCTGTGGCTGGGGGTCTTTCGGCCTCTGGGTCGCCGAGCACCACCCGCGCGCGCAGGTCACCGCGGTCTCCAACTCCGCCTCGCAGCGGGCCTACATCGAGGACCGCTGCCGGGAGCTGGGGCTAGAGAACCTCCGCGTCATCACGGCCGACATGAACGCCTATCGGCCCGAAGGGCGGTACGACCGCGTCGTCTCCATCGAGATGTTCGAGCACATGCGCAACTACCGGCGCCTGCTCGGGCGTATCCACGACTGGCTGGTCCCCGGCGGGCGGCTCTTCGTGCACCTCTTCTGCCACCGCGAGCACCCCTATGCGTTCGAGGACCGCGGTCCCAGCGACTGGATGAGCCGCTACTTCTTCTCCGGCGGGATCATGCCGAGCGACGATCTGCTGCTGCACTTCCAGGATCACCTTCGCCTCATCGGCCGCTGGCGCTGGGATGGACGCCACTACGAGCGCACGCTGAACACTTGGCTCGCGCAGATGGACCGCGAGCGCGGGCGCATCCGGCCGATCCTGGAGGCCGGCTACGGCAAGGATCAGGCGGAGCTCTGGTGGCGCCGCTGGCGGGTCTTCTTCATGGCCTGCGCCGAGCTCTTCGGCCATCGCGCGGGCCAGGAATGGTGGGTGGGGCATTACCTCTTCGAGCGCCCCCCGAGGCCGGGCGCGTCGCTGGACGGTCTCGGTGCGCCAACGGACGCCGTCGGACGTACCTGAGCGGGGAGATCAAGCCCTGGCTCTGGCGGCATCGGGTCCGAGCCCCGGCCGCTCCCAACCGCCGCCGCCGGCGCGGCGCCTGCGCCCCCGCGGCGCGGGCACCCCGACCTGCACCCCCTAGCGGGCGCTGCGGCGAGCTGGTAACTTCGCCCAACCCGGCATCACACCCGCGTCGCCCCGCGAGGACGAAGACACGGCTGCCCTGCCGGTTTCCCTCACCCCGGCCCCGCTCCCAGCGGGAGAGGGGCACAAGGAGCGCCTCCGGCGCACGCTCACGGTGACCTCAACAGCCCGCGTGGATTTGCCATGAACGAGCGCTTGTTCCTTACCGCCGCCGCCCTCTCGGTAGCCCTGGTCCTCGGCCTGGCAGCGTCCCCCGCGCGCGCCGAGCGCGTCGAGCGCGTCGAGGTCACCGCCGAGCTCGACCGCCTGGCGGCTCGCCACGGATTCACGGTCCGCGGCGGCGAGCACACCGCCGGGGCCACGGCCCGTGTCGACCCGACCGAGCTGCTCCCGCGGTTGCGGCGGCTGCTGGAGTCCTTCGATCACGTGATCGTGCAGACCCCGACCGGCGGCGTCGAGCGGGTGATCATCCTCGGTGAGAAAGACTCCACCAGCGCCCCGCCGCTGGTCGTGGCCTCGGGCGGACAGGGGGGAAAGGGCGGCGAGATCGTGCTGACCTCGGTCCGTTTGGGTACCCAGCACGCCGTCCAGGTCTCCCTGGAGGGCGTTGACCAGACGCGGGTCGATCAGCTCCTGCTGGTGGACACCGGTGCCGACTTCGTCGTGCTGCCGCTCTCGCTGGCCGAGGCCCTGGGCCTCGATCCGGAGGCCCTCGGCGAGCGCGAGATGCAGACCGCCAACGGCCGGGTGACGGCTCTGGTCGGGGGCATCCCCGCCCTCTGGCTGGGCGAGACGCGCCTGGAGGGGATCGAGGTCGCCTTCATCGACGACGACAAGCTCGCCGGCAACGGCCTGCTCGGTATGAACGTGCTCGGGCGCTACCGGCTGACCATCGACGACGAGCATGGCCAGATCACCCTGACGGCCAGGTAGTCTCCTCGCCAAGCTCGGCCGGCGCGAGCCGGCTGGCCGGGTGCTGGCGGTAGAAGGCGCAAAGCTGCGCGTAGACCTCCGGGTATTCCCCCTCCAGCAGGTGCGGCAGCTCGAAGAAGGCCTCGCTCATCACGGCGAAGAACTCGGCCGGGGACTCTGCGGCATAGGGATCGAGGGCGGTCTCTTCTCCGCCGTCGACCCGTCGCACCATATCCTTATAGGCCGAGGTGAAGACCCTCGCCCAGTCGGAGTCGCTCATGCCCGCATGCAAGGGCGGGTGGCCGTTGGCCGCGCCGTCGAGCATGTCGAGCTTGTGGGCGAGCTCGTGGACGACGACGTTGTAGCCGTCGCGCACCCCGCCGGCCTCGACGTCGGCCCAGGACAGGATCACCGGTCCCTGCTCCCAGGCCTCGCCGCTCTTTGCCTCCTCCTCGACCCAGACCACTCCGTCCTCGTCGATCCACTCGCGCTCGGGGACGAACTCCTCGGGGTAGACGATCACCGCGTACCAGCCGCGGTACCAGTCGAGCCCCAGGTGGAGCACCGGCAGGCAGGCCTGCAGGGCGATGGCGAGGTGCATATCCGGCTCGAGGCGCATGCCCTGGGCCTCCTCCAGGGTCTTCTCGCGCAGGAAGAGCAGCGCCAGGTCGCGCAGCTCGCGCACCTCGGCCTCGCTCAACCCGGCAAGCAGCGGGAGGCCCGCGAACAGCCGCTCCCAGGTCGCCGCGTCGACTCGGGCGCGCTCGCGCTCGAGGATGCGGTGGCGTCGCCAGCGCCCTAGGCCCAGCATGATGGGTGCGGGATCAGGGCCGGGAAGGGGCGCCAGAGCGCCTGGTGGTACGAGGGATGCACGCTGCCTGGTCTCCAGCGGAACGACGACCGGCGGGACGCGGGCACGAATACCCCGTCACCTTGCGCGCCGCGTCCGGACCCCGGGATTTTAGGCGATTGCCGCAGAGGCATGTACCCGATCGCGAAGGATCTCCGGCGGCCTTCAAGGAGCGCCGACGGGAGCATCGCCCGGCGATCTGACTGTCGGCGCGACGACGAGGCCCGCGTCGCGCCCAGGCGGTGGCGGCGGCGCGCAACGGCGCGTTGGGTGCCAGCACGCCAAGGTAGCGGTGGCGGTGCTGATCAAGGCGGTGGGTCGGGATGGAGCGCGCTGCGCGCGACTTACATCGTAAGCTGCCACTTCCGCCGAGACTGGCAAGCGGCATCGAAGGGGCCAGATGCATCGCCGCGAAAGGAGCGATTGACAGACGGAGTTGAGTGACCTGTCCCCGGAGATCATGGCCGCGGCAACGGCGGCCCGAGCACGGGGCCGCGGTCCGCCGCCTTGACCCTGTCCAACCTCGGCGCCTAACATCGAAAGGAAATTCCTTACCTCGCCGGGCGGCCGTGATCACCAGCAAGCTAACCAGCAAGGCCCAGACCACCATCCCCCAGCCGATCCGTGTCGCCTTGAACCTGCACGAAGGCGACCAGTTGCACTACCAGGTGGACGGGCAGCGGGTCATCCTGACCAAGGCCGAGACCCCGCCGGGCTTGGTTGACCCCTTCCGCGCCTCCGAAGAGTGGTATTCCGAGGCGGATGAAAAGGCCTACGCCAACCTTTGAGCAAGGCGACGTCGTCAAGGTCCCCTTCCCCTACGCCAACCGCCCCACACGGCAGTCCCGCCCCGCCCTGGTCGTTTCCACCGGCAGCGGCAACATTACGCTCAGCCTGCTGTGGGTCGTCATGGTCACCAGCGCCGAGAACCGGGGATGGCCGGGGGACGTCGCCCTCGCCGATCTCTCCGGGACCGGGCTCCCGGCGCCATCGTTGGTAAGGACCGCGAAGATCGCCACCATCGAGGCCCGCGACGCCGCACGCCTCGGCCAGGTCGAGCCGGGCGTGCGGGCCGAGGTCATGGCACTGGTCGCCGAACGGCTTGGCGTGTCGGTCTGATGCCTGGGGCCGCAGGTCCGCGCGACTGATCGGCAGGCAAACAAGTCCGGAGTCTGGCGCGATGCCCCGTAAGGTCGTTGTGCCGCCGAGGGTTTCAGTGCATCTGGTTCAAGGCGGAAGGCCAGATGCGCTTCGCTAACCCGTCCTCGGGCCCTATTTCCATCTGAAAAAAGATCTGATCCCTATTCCTCGTGACCCCTATTCCTCGATTCCTCGTGTGACCCCTATTCCTCCTCATCCCTCTCCACCCTTTCGATAGCTGACTATTCCTCGCGCTTGTCTGGTGCGATCGTGATTCGCTCGCGGTAGTCCATGGCTCGGCTCCGAAACATGGTGCTGGGGAGAGACGAACGGCGGATGGGGGATATTGGGCGATGGGGCGGGGCGCGCTAAGATTTGTGGTTGCCCGGCGTCCGGAAGCAATCGAGCCTGGCCCCTGCTCATTCGCTTCACTTTTGCTTCACCGAAGGCGGGCGAAAAGATGAGTGAGATGGTCCATGATTTGACAGAAATCGCCTTAGCCGGCGTCCCCTGGGCCGCGCTAACCCGGCATGACACCCGTGTCTCTCCGGAGAATGAAAACACGGCTGTCTTGCCGGGTTTCCCTCACCCCGGCCCTCTCCCAGCGGGAGAGTGAGGATGTGGAGCGCGCTGCGCGCGAGGTTCGTCGAAAAGCCTCCGGAGCCCTGTCGATGCCCGATCTCGCCGTTTTTGCGGCCCTGACCTCCGTCGGTCGTGCCTCGCCGCAGCCGCCGGGTTCACGGCGCGGCTTGCGGGGGCGCGCGCTCGAGGACCATCTTCGCGCCGACGCGACCCTGTCGCTTTGCCCATGGCGCAACGGGCAAGGTATGGCTCGAGGGAGCGGGCGGGCAGGGTGATCCCGCCGCCTCTGACCTCGACGGCGGCCCTGCGAGACGCCTTCGCGGCCGGTCTCCTGCGCCTGTTAAGGGAAGGGGACGGCCCCGGCGCCTTCATCCTCGCGCTCGCCAACGCGAGCTTCGATCCCTGCCTGCGCGGCCGGTTGGAGGGCGCGGTGCGCCGCCGCTTCCACCTACTCGCCCGCCAATGCTACGACGCCCTCGCGGCAGGCCGGGCGCCGCCGGGGCCGGCGGACGATCGCGCCGTCTTCGGCCAGCTCCTCGAGATCGGGCTCGATGCGCTGGAGCCCTGTCGCCGTCGGTGCGTCGGACCCTGGGAGGTGCAGCTCAATCCGCTGCGCGCGCTGCGGCCGGCCCGCGCGGCAGGGCGGCCCCCGGCTGGGATATGCGCGCCTTTCGACCCGGCCGGCTTTCACTTCAACCAACCCTTTCTGCGCCGAGAGGCCTTCTGGGTCGGCCGGCTCGGGGGCGTCGCGGCTGAGCTGCTGTACAACAAGTTCCCGTTCGTCGAGCTGCACGCCATCCTGGTCCCCGAGCGTCAGGTCTGCGCGCCCCAGTACCTGACCGAGGACCGCCATCTCTGGGTCTGGTCGCTCGGCGAGCGGCTCGTGGCCGCGCTTCCTGGCGTCGGCTTTGGCTACAACAGCCTGGGGGCCTTCGCCTCGGTGAACCACCTGCACATCCAGATGTTCGTCCGCGCCGAGCCCTTGCCAGTCGCGCTCGACTGCTGGCGCCACAATGGGGGGCGGCTCCCCTACCCGGCGGACTGCGAGCTGTATACCGACCCGAGCGCCGCTTGGCAGCGCCTCGCTGAGCTCCACGCCGAGGGGCTCAGCTACAACCTGATCTATCTCCCCGGGCGGCTTTACTGCCTGCCACGACGCCGTCAGGGGGAGTACGCCCTGCCTCCCTGGTGCGGCGGGCACGCCTGGTATGAGCTGGCTGGGGGTGTGATCAGCTTCCGCGCCGCGGATTTCGACAGCCTAGGCGCGGGCGACATCGCCAACGCGCTGGCCGAGACGCGGGCGGAACCCGCGTCGGGTGGTGGTGCCTGATGGACGGCGCGTGGGTCAAAGGGCGACGATGATCGCGAGGCGCGTGAGCCGGGTGATTCGCGTGGCCCGGTGTGCGTCTTTGGCGTGCCGGTGATTTGACCAATATGCAGACGTTCTGATATACCGTCGCGGATTTTTGGCCTGTGCCTGGGCGGGTGAATCGGCCTCAGCGGCTTGTTTCGGTTAACAACGGAGATCGGGCGACATGATCAAGACTTGGCTCACGACGGCGGCGGCAGCGGCATTTCTCATCGGCGGTGTGGCTCAGGGGGCCGGCGACCCCAAGGCGGGCGAGGCGAAGGCGGCGGTGTGCATGGCCTGTCACGGCCCCGGTGGTAACAGCATCGTGCCGATGTGGCCCAAGCTCGCGGGGCAGCACCCGGACTACGCCTATAAGCAGCTCATGGACTTCAAGACCGGTGCCCGCGTCAACGAGCAGATGGGGCCGCAGGTGATCCCGCTCAGCGAGCAGGATTTCCACGATCTGGCGGCGTACTACGCGGCGCAGCCCAAGGCCCCGGGCACTGCGGACCCGAGCGCCGTGGAGCTCGGCGAGCGCATCTATCGCGGCGGCAACCCGGAATCGGGCGTGCCCGCTTGCACCGGGTGTCACGGTCCGAGCGGCGCCGGAATCCCCTTCGCCAAGTTCCCCAAGGTCCACAGCCAGCACGCCGCCTACGTGGAGCAGACCCTCAAGCACTTCCGCGACGGTCAGCGCGCCAACGACCCGAACGCAATGATGCGCGGCGCCGCGGCGCGCATGACTAACCAGGAGATCGCCGCAGTGGCCCAATTCATCCAGGGCCTGGCCGACTGAGTGCCACCACGGCTGGTGGATGCTAACGGTCATGGCGACCAGCGCCACCCCAGACCAGGAAAGGCGCTGCTCGCCATGGCCGTTTCCCTCACCCCGGCCCTCTCCCAGAGGGCGAGGGGGAGATGGAGCGCGCTGCGCGCGACTTTCATCGTA
>Ga0114946_10003115_pt1 | contig 11288 bp, 7 predicted proteins | sample WalLakDeSediment_FD_88676 | JGI IMG/M metagenome (GOLD analysis project Ga0114946, IMG submission 88676) | Lake sediment microbial communities from Walker lake, Nevada to study Microbial Dark Matter (Phase II) - Walker Lake 11/02/13 Deep Sediment | ecosystem: Environmental > Aquatic > Freshwater...
CCGAAAAATCCTCGGCCGCGATTGCCTGCATGACCTTTTTCCGGGAAAGACGCCCGGCCACGGCATCAATGACCCGCAAATCAAAATGGGGAGACAGCAGACCGCTGAGCACCACCAGGTCCTGGGGCGGCCAATAGTAAGCCGCCTTGGCGCTGAAAGATGAGTAGTACTCGCGGATTACCGGAGAATCGGCCGGCGGGTTGAGCAGCAGGATCTTTTTCACCGCATCATTATAACACAGCGACCGATATCGAAAGCCAGGCTCAGTCGCCGGATTCAACCAGATCGAGCAGCCTTTTCTGCAACAGGGTGCGTCGCAAAACCGGAGAAGAACGCCTGATTGCCATGCTCACGGTTTCTTCATCAGAGAAAAGAATAAATCGGCGGCGCGCCCGGGTCACGGCCGTGTAGAAAAGTTCCCTGAAAAGCAGGCGGCGGTGCGCCGGCAACAACAAACAGATAACCTGGTCGTACTCCGAACCCTGGGCCTTGTGTATGGAAACCGCGTAAGCCAGCGTGAGTTCGTCGAGCTCCTCGATCATGTACTCGACCGGTAAACCATCAAAATCGACGAACAGCACTCGGCGCTTGGCATCGAATTCAAGCACCCGGCCCTGGTCACCGTTGAAAACTTCCTTCTGGTAATTGTTTTTCAACTGCATCACCTTGTCGCCTTGCTTGAAACCCATCTTTTCCCGGCGGCAAAGAAAAGGGCCCGGCTGGAAGGTTTCCTGGATGAGTTGATTGAGCCTGTCAATACCCGCTTCACCCCGGTACATGGGAGCCAACACCTGGAGGCGGAAAGAATCTGCAGGGTATTCACTGCTGTAATAGGAAAGAGCCTGCAAGACTCTTTTCAAAGCGGTCTCTTCGTCATTTACCCGCAGGAAGAGAAAATCGTCATCCGGCTTGTTGTCGCCAAACCGTAATTCCAGGCCCTGGTTTACGCGACAGGCATTTTCCACGATGCAGCTGCCCTCGTGCTGGCGGTAATTGTTCTGCAAAAGAAAAACCGGCAACAAACCACAGGCAATGATATCGCGGAAAACATTGCCGGGACCCACCGGCGGCAATTGATCTCGATCTCCGATAAAGACCAGGCGGGTGCGGCTGGATACAGCTCGCAACAGGCCGTGAAAAAGGTAGGCATCGACCATGGAGAATTCATCGACCACCACTAAATCAGCCGGCAGGGGATTGTGCTGCTGGTAAAGAAACTGGCCATTCTCAGGATTGAATTTGAGCAGCCGGTGCAGGGTGGCCGCGCGCTGGCCGGTGTTTTCCTCGATGCGCTTGGCCGCCCGGCCGGTAGGCGCGGCCAGGGCCACCCGGTAATTCAAGGAGTTAAAAACCTCCACCAGGCCGCGAATCAGGGTTGTTTTACCGCTACCTGGACCGCCGCTTACGATCAGCACCTTGGCAAGCATGGCCGCTTCCACGGCCTGACATTGCTCCTCGCTCAAGTCCCCGGATGCGGCCGGCCATTCCTGGCGAGGCCTGGAAGCTGTCTCAACCGGAGTCCTGACAATTTTATGCAGCAGGCGCGCCGTCTCATTTTCCAAGGCCTGGATGCGGGCGCCCTGCACTATCGGCGGCGGCAGGTCCTCGGCGGCCAGTTGACCCCGAGCCAGCAGACTCGCCAAACCCTCCAGCAGGTGAATTTCACTGACCCCGAGCAACCTGGACGAAGCCTGCAACAGCTCATCCTGGGGCAGGTAGAGGTCACCGAAAGCATGTTCCCGCTGTTCGACCAGGTGCAGAATGCCGGCCCGGATTCGAGCAGGGTCTGTTCCAGCCAGACCGAGAGCCCGGCCGATGGCGTCGGCGGTGCCGAAGCCGATGCCCCTGATCAGCCCCACCAAGCAGAAAGGATCGCTCTGCAAAACGCTGAGAGCTTGATCACCGAATTCACGTTGAATTTTGAAAACAGTCTCCGGACCGATACCGAAGGGAGACAGCTTGAGCGTCAGCTCCCGGGTGACCAGGTTGTCGTGAAAACTGCGGCTCAATTCCTCCCTGACCTTTCTGTTCAGGCCCGGCACTTCGGCCAGCCGCCCGGGTTCCTTTTCCAGCACTTTGAAGGTTTCCGGCCCGAAATGGCGGGCTATCCTGGCCGCCGTTTTTTTACCCAGACCCTTTATACGGCCTGCCGCCAGGTAATTTATGATCGCTTCCTCATCCTCCAGGGCCAGTCGCGTGAAAGACCGTACCTTCAACTGGTGGCCGAAACGAGGGTGGACGATCTTTTCAGCTTCAATCTGCAGGCGGTCGCCGGCATGGACATCGGGCAGGGTGCCTACCAGGTTGACCTTGCCTCCTGCATCCAGATCAGTAGCCCGAAGCACGGTGAAGCCCGATGAAGGATCGTGGTAAACCAGCTTGCTTATTTTAATTTTAAACACAGCCATGATTCAGAACCAAAATAATGACCCGACATTTTTAAAGACCGATACTGCCTTGTACTTGACAAACCTAAGTATATTGTTTCTCTGTTTTCCGAACATAAAAAGAAATAATCCGATAAAAGAGGTTTCTTGTCAAACATGGAATTAAAGATTTTGAATATTGCTTAATAAAACCGGTTTTGCTATAATTGAAAAGCATTCTTTATAGTGACATGAAATGAACTACGTGGTTTTTTTAATCTGTCCTTTGATTACGGCAAAACTCCGGAGATATTACCCCAAGCAAAACTTCCCTTGTCCAGGAATTTCATGAACACCATTTTCCTTCAGTTCATTCCTTGCGGCCACCTGCTCAAAACGGTTTTAAATCAGGATTCTTTGGGCCGGCAAAGAAATTCAACAAAAAAAACCAATGGCTCGTGATGACGATTCTCCGGGCGCCGGTAAAAGCGAAACTCTGACCTGTTTACCTGCTTTTCCAAAATACAACACTTTTTTGGTGGCGGGAGAGCCGATTTCGGGATCAACGGTAACTACCGTTGAAATATCAGGTAGTCGGGAACACTTCCAGGTAAAACAACTACTTGAAAACATTCACCTGGTCCATTGCAAAAACCAGTTGACCATTCACTTCCGCCAACCCATAAAAGTAAAGGGCGGGCGCAACTGGCAAGTCATTCTCCCGCTTCTGGCCAAATACAACCAGCGCAAGCTTCTTCGGGTCGCCCGCCTGGCCGGCCAGCTTCCGGGTTTAACCTTCAGCGAAATCATCAAAGGCTTGCTTGAAATAGAAAACTACCTTGAAGTTTCCAGTCTGACCGGTTTTTTCTCCGTTTCAAGGGCAACGGCTGAAGAAATTCTGATTGAAATGGAAGCGGCCAACCTGGTTAAGATAATTTCCCTGCTTTTTCTGCAAATCACTTCCCGGGAACACTGTCATAAAATGCGGGAAATCCTGCAGGAAGAAATCAGCGGCTTAGCCGCCCAAAGGATGAAATCGGTCAAAATCTCCGATTTCGAAAAAGCCATGAAAATCCCTCATTCGTCGGTTTTCTTTCGCTACCTGCTTAGCTCCCTGCAGGAAGGCCATGGTTTTTCCCGCCAAAATAACGTGCTCGTATTTCACAAAGTAATCCCGGCTCCGGAAATACTTGAAACCATTCCCCTGATTGAAAAAAACCTTAAAAAAAACAAGCTGGCGGTATTCACCATCCCGGACATCGTAAAAATCTGCGAACTGAATCCCAAGACAGTGAATGATGCGCTTTGGTATATGGTGGAAAACGATAAGGTTCTGACGCTGAATGAAAGTACTTTCGCTTTCAGCGATGAAGTTGCCAAAATACTCAACCGGCTGAAAAAATTCAAGCGCAACCAGGGTGAACTGATAGACATTCAATCTTTCCGGGAAATATCAACCTTTAACCGCAAAACCATAATCACTTTCCTTGAATACCTGGACAGTCAAAACATCACCCAGCGCCAAGGCAATAAGAGGCGCATACTTCTGCCGACCTGAAAAATCGGTTTAAAAAAAAAAGCAATTGTTATATAATTTTCTATTATGAGCCCATGGAGGACCAAGTGAGAGCAATACCATTGATGATTCTCTTTCTGAATACATTGTTTTTCCCTGCCTGTCAGCCGCGTCATTTCCGCAGTGAAGCAGAATTCGCCTCGCGCCTGGCAGCTCTTGAATTATGGCAGGAAGCTTATGACCGCTGGGAAAGCATTTCCAAAAAGCATGGCAAAGAGGTTTACCTCTTAAACAACATGGCCGTGGCCCTGGAAGCCCTGGGGCGTCTTGAAGAAGCGGCCGATTTGTATAAAGAGGCCCTGGAAATGGAACCGGGCAATCAACAGGTAAAGAGCAATCAACTCAGGTTGAACCGGATTATCAATCCAGAGGAGTTAAAGGGGGCGGGCCGATGAAACTCAAATGGATGTTTGCCTTAATACCGGCCTTGTTTATCGGGGGCTGCGCCGGCCATCATTTTGAAGCCCGCATCACCATACCCAAAACATTTGTATTTGACTTTTCGCCATACCGGGAATTGTTCCTCATGGATTTCCAGGCCAGTTTCGAAGGCATCGAATTCGATTACCTGGAAACGGTGCGCAAGCTGCTTGGCTCCGAATTGCCCCTGGTCCTGGAAAGAGAAATATCCTTGCTGACCCCGGAGGATTATTTTCCAGTACCGGAAGAAAACAGCACTGCAGGCACCCTGCCGGAAAAACTGTCCGCGGTGCTGGCTACAGTTCCGGGCAGCCTGGTGATTGCCGGCGACATTGAGGTATCAGTTAAAAAGCTGAGCCGCATTCGTGAAGTCAGGGAAAGATTGGCCAGAAAGAAAAACGTCCTGGTTCAAATCGAAAACTGGACCGTGAATTGCAATATATTCTTCATTGACGCCGACAAGCAGGAAGTGGTCTTCAGCGAAAACTATTCCGAAAGCTACCAGAATGAAAACAGAATGTCGCCTTCCTTCACCTTTTCCCTGTTAATGGATCGGGTTTACGAGCGATTGCTGCGCCAATTGGTACGAGGTCGCCGCATCCAGGATAGAATTATTTTAAACAGGTAGGATGAAAATGAAAAAAATGCTGAAATCCGCCTTGATGATATCTTTGTTTACCCAGGCTTTTCTTTTCGCTCAATACAATTTCTTCGATTTTTACGGGAAAAACAAGGTGATTCGTGAACACTTCAAGTGGAAATACGATGAAACAGACAATTTTAAGATTTACTACTACGTGGACAACGATATACTGATAAAAAAACTGGCCGCCCATGCCGAGGAAGCATACGAACAAATCGCCACCTTCCTGAGCATAACCATCGAAAAAAAAATCCCAATTATCTACTACAAATCCCAACCGGATTTCCAGCAGACCAACCTGTATCCAGGTTTTCTGCCGCCGGGCGTGATGGCTTTCGCCGAGCCTATCGGTCACCGTATCGTGATTCACGGTGATCAGCCCTACGAAAGCCTGGCTCGCACCCTGACTCACGAGTTGGCCCATATCTTTGAGTTCGCCATTATCTATCGCGACATCTCCGCCCAGCGTCTCGATATCGCCCCTCCTCCCCTGTGGACCATGGAGGGCTTTGCCGAGTTCATAACCGCCTCCTGGGATTCTTTTTCCCTGATGACCATGCGCGACGCGGTTTTTAACGAGTATATCCCGGAACTGGGTGAAAACAACGACTTCCACTCTCCTCACGCCACCAGCCGCACGCCCTACGATTTCGGCCACCTGGCTTACGAGTTCATTTACGAGCGTTTCGGTCGCCGCGGAGTCCGCCGCCTGCTGAGTTCCCTAAGGGCCGGGCCCATAATTGGGCGAAGACAGAACATAGCCGAACAATTCGGCTTCACCTTAAAAGAGTTCAATTTCGAATTCCGAAAATTCATCCTGCAACGCTTTCAGGATTTCGCCGACCGTGAGAATCCTCAGAATTACAGCATCCGCATCGCCCCGGAAATGCCTTTTTTCTACACTTTTTCCCACCGTGTATCCAAAAGCGGCGAAATGGTCGCTCTGCTTACCGTCGACATCCGCACTTTCAGTATCACAGTCGTGCTCGTCTCCATGAAAGACGGAACGCTGATAAAGAAAATCACTCCGGGTTTCACATCCAAGTATGACTCCATTGAATTCAAATTCGACCCGGCTGACGGTTCCAGCCTGAGCTGGGACATGGAAGAAAAGCGAATCGCTTTTATAGCCCGGCGGGAATACGACAACTTCTTGGTGGTCGTCGATATCCTGAGCGGAGCTATAACCAACATGATTAAAATCTCGGCCGTGCAGGATCCAGCTTCGCCGGATTTTCACCCGGATGGCCGCCGGGTCTATTTCACGGGCCTGGAAGGCCTGCATCGACGCGCCTGGTTCGCCGATCTTGAAAAAGGTAAAATCACTGCCGCCAGTGACGGGACCATGTTCATTCAATCCCTGAATATCTCTCCGGACGGCAACCAGGCCGTGTATTCGGCTGCTCTCGAAGGACGGCGGCAACTGTTCCTCGCTCCCCTGCAAAATCTCGACCAACCCAAACTGGTATTCAAGGGTGAGTTCGACGCCATAGCCCCGGCTTTTTCCCGTGACGGCGGCAAAATTCTATTCAGTGCAGATGAAAGAGGAGCTTTTAACATCTACAGCCTCGATTTGCAGAGCCAGAGAATGGCGCGCTACACCGATGTCCGCACCGGCAACTTCTTTCCGGCCGAAGCTCCTCTGGAACCGGGAAAGCTGGTTGTTTCATCTTTTCATAAAGGCACCTTCAGCCTTTTCAAGATTTCAACCGAGGAAGCCCTGGAAGAGCAGCTGGTCAGCCTGGAACCGCTGGTATTCTCACCCCCGGCCAAGCCGGAAGAAATACCGCCCGGCTTGACCCTGGCCAGTGCCCAACCCTATCGTCCACTGGAAACTCTATACATATCCTCCCTGCCCTCGGTAGCCGTGGGCATCGGTACTGACGGCAACTTTCTCGGCTACTCTTATCTGAATGCTTCCGATCTGATGGCCGATTACAATTTCAACTTTCTGCTTTACTCACAATACGGCTACCGCTCATTCAACCTTTCTTTCTTCAATCAGAAAAAGAGATTTCAATACCTGGCTTATGTTTTCTCCTTTACCGACGGTTATTATCTTTCCTACCAGGCCAGCTCCTATTTCACGGTGCGCCGGCGATTCGGAGGGGGAATAGCTGCTTTTTACCCGTTCAGCCGGGCCACCCGGTTGGAGTTGTCCTGTTCGCTTTTCAACCAGGAAGAAAATTCCGACCTTCTTTTTTATGGATTCAAATTGCCTTACGGCCAGTTTTTTTCCGGCATGGCCATGCCTGTCAGTGTCAGCCTGATAAACGAAACCACGCTTTTCGCCCCCTACGGGCCGAACCGCGGCCAGACTTACCGTTTTTCCCTGAGCAAGTATATCGGTTTGAGTTCCTCTTACCTTGACGCTTACACTCTCGAAGGAGATTACCGCAAATACCTGCGCCTGGGGCCGAACACCCTTTTTGCTTTCCGCCTGAAGGGCTATTATTCCGGAGGGAAAAATCCCCTGATCCAATGGAGCGGGGGCAACAACACCATTCGTTCGGCCGGCTTTCACTCCCTGGTCGGCGACCGAGGCTTTGTTTTCAACGCCGAATTCCGCTTTCCCCTGGTACACGTGGCTTTAACTCCGATCGGTCTTGTCGGACCGCTGCGTGGACTTTTCTTTTTCGACCTCGGTGCCTTCTGGTTCAAGGACCAGGAATTCTCGTTCTTCAAGAGCGGCCAGGGCTTGACCCTGCAAGATCCCCTGGCTTCCTACGGTTTCGGCCTCCAGTTCTTCCTATTCGGCATACCTTTTCACGTCGAATGGGTCACCCGCACCGACCTGAAGCAGAAAAACTATAGGGGAGTTAATTTCTGGATCGGCTTCGATTTTTAACGGCAACATCTCAAAAATACTATTGCTCCTTTGAGTCAACAACCCAGCCGGACAAAACAGTTCTCCAGCCTGAGTAATTGACAAAATCAGAGCTTGAACCTAAAATGAATTGCATGGAAATACAAAAAAGAATTACCGCTAGCAAATATTTCGCCTTTTTATTCTTGTGCCTGCCGGCCCTGTTCTTTTCCCTTTTCATTCAGCTGTTTTCAACCAACTCCATTCTGCTCAGTTTCAGTATTCCCGCACAAACCCTCAACATGGTTTTTGCGGTTATTCCGCTGGTTGTTTCAATTTTGCTTTACGTTGACTTCAAGGGAAAAGACCATGCCAGCCATCCGAATCTTTATCTTGTATTGGCTTTTTTTTCATTCGCATTTCTTATCTTTCACAGCTTGTACTTCTCCATGCTCTATGACGACGCTTTTATCAGTTTCCGCTATGTGCGCAATCTTTTAAATGGTCATGGCCTGGTGTTTAACCCGGGTGAATATGTTGAAGCCTACAGCAATTTACTCTGGGTTTTAATGATTGGTTTTTTAAGTTTTCTACTGAAACCATTCGGAGTCGGCATTTCCCTGGTTTCCCTCTTTTTAAGCTTTATTTCAGCAGCAATACTGGTGACCATGGTAAAGAGGTATTTCACGGAATTGTCATTTATACAAGGTTATTACTATTATGTTCCTTTACTGGCGGTCAACACTTTTTTTGCTTTCTGGCTATACGGCGGCATAGAAACAATAGCCTTTTCAGCCGCCCTGACCAGCGCTTATTGCCTGCTTCTGGGCAAATCCAACAGGAGCCTGCCCTGGGTTTTTGCCATGCTCATTCTTCTGCGGGTCGACGGTTTCGTTTATTGGATAATATTCATTGTTTCAATGATGATTGACCGGCTCGCGGATAAAAATCGCCCCCATTTATTCGCCTGGCTGCGAAACCACCGAAGAGTTTTTATGATACCGGCTTTCGTTTTTCTCAGCCAGGTGATTTTCCGCTTGCTGTATTACGGGTATCCGATGCCGAACACCTTTTATGCGAAAGTCGGAGCGGGCTTACCGGCAAAAATCGGCAGCGGCCTGGAATACATTGGCAATTTTTATCAAATCAACGGCGCCTTATTGCTGACTTTCATTGTCCTTTTCTTTTTCCTGGAAAAGCGCATAAGCGGAAGGTTAATTTTAACCCCCCTGCTCGCCTTCAGCGTGCTTTATATTGTTTATTTAGGCGGAGACAGCCTGATTCACTTCCGTTTCCTTACCCACTTGATCCCGCTGTTTCTGCTCGTCCCCATTCTTCTGGTAGAGTACCTGAGCCGGCAACTCAAGCTGCCGGGGCTGAAGCTGGTATACCTGGTTTTCATTTTCATTTTCTTCTTTCAGGGCAATCACGGCCTTTTCATCTCTCTGAAAAATCAATTCAAGGGATGGTATCCTCTTGAACAAGCCAAGCAGGAATACGAAGCTACCTACCTTCTGGGTAACTACTTTGCCCACAAGTATCCTGAAAAATCAATTGCTTTGGGCGCAATTGGAATCATTCCATTCGTTGCCGAAAGAATGCAGGTGATCGACATCCTGGGTTTGGCCGACACTCATGTCGCCCACCTCAAAGAAGACAAGATCGATTTTCACATAGGCCATAACAAGTGGGATATCGACCATGTATTGTCACTTCGCCCGCACATAATCATCCCTCCCAACTACATGTTCGCCAAGCCCCCGCGCAAAGAAGAGATCAACAATCAAGCCTTGCTTTATGGAGCTGATTTGATTAAATCAGCGGCCTTCAACACGAACTACCTTCCCAGAACCAGATCTGCCGGGAACACCCATTTTCTTTATTTTCGACGAATTGCCGACTGAAATCAAAAAACCGATACTGGAAAAGCCTTAACGCCAGCAGGGCAATATGTCTTTAGCCGGTGACGAGGTGATCTGCCAGGTTTTGCGGCTGCTGATTTCCATTATCTTCAAATCCCAGTTACCGGAACGCAGTTGCGGCCCGGAGGCGTAAACAATGAAGCGATCATCCGGAGAAAAACAGGGATAGTAATCATGCTTGTGGTCATCGATAGTCAAGCGGACGGGAGCGAACCTGTCAGCCTGGGTGATGAAGATATCACCCTTGCCGGAGGCCTTGTGAGAAACCCAGGCTATGCTGTTCCCGCTGTTGTTATAACGAGCCCGGCAACCCCCGTAATCGGCGGAGAACTTACTGACCGATCCATCTTTCAGATCAAACCAATAGACATGCCAGCCCAGAAACAGGTTCGAAGTCATCAGCAGGCGGTCGGCAGCCGGGGAAAGCGCGGGCAAAGTGTTACGACCGCGAAGGTCGGTAATCTGGGCGATGTTTCCGTCGGTAAAACTGTAGCGGAAAATCTGTTCATTGCCGTCAATCAGGCGGCTGAAATATATATCCCCCTGCTGACTCCAAAAGGGATGGCGATCTTCACTGGGAGAAGGGAACAACCTTTCATTGCTTCCCGCATCCAGATCGTGAACGTATAGCTCGTAACGTCCGCTCAAATTAGATTCGTAAACGACTTTTCCGCCATCCGGGGAAAAAAACGGCGATTCATTGGCGGCGTTGTTGGCGGTGAGCGGGCGCAGGCCTTCGGTGCTCAAAAGGTAGATATTGTCCGTGCCGGATCGATCGGATTGAAACACGATAAAACCCTGAAAACCACCGGGCATTCTTTCTTCAGCCTCCGGGGGGAAACTCCTCAGAAAAGGCAACAGAGCGTTGAAGAGCTCCCGGGCAAAACCCTCGGTGGATTGCAATCCGGCCAACTCAAGAACCATCAAATCATTGGCTTGGGCCAGGCCTCTCATGAAGTCGTTAAAATCCATAGCCAGCCTGCCTTGTCCAGCTTCACGGGCGGCGAAATCAGCCGGCAAGGTAACCGGAAACAACCTCGGCCTTGAACCGTCACGATTGACGTGCCTGGTTACCTGGCCGGCCAGTTCACGCACGGCCTGCTGCTGCGAACGCGTTATTTGCCCGCCGGCCATAAGCAGAATGACCAGGCGTGGCTGTATCGAGGCAAGCTGCTTTCGGCGTTGCAATTCACTGGTTATATCTTCCATCCCGGCATGCGGCAGGTTGAACTCCGCTGTCTTGAAAGGTAAACCCTCCTGCCGCAAAAGCTCACCGAGGGATTCGGCCAGGCTCATTTCTGAGGGCAAGTTTCCCAGCAGGAGAATTTCCGTGCCGCGGTAACGTCGCGGAAAGTATTCGGGAAAGTACTTTCGGCCCAGGGCCAAGGCAACCAGGGCCAGCACCGCGGCCAGTACCAGGATCGATAAAACCAAAACAGTTCTTTTTTTCATATCCTCATTTTACGCAATCCGGCAATCAGGAGCAAGTTTAAAAGACAGAAAAAAACTCGGGCACCAACCCGGCCACAAAGCTCTTGACTTTAAGCGGACTGGC
>Ga0114946_10003117_pt1 | contig 11286 bp, 7 predicted proteins | sample WalLakDeSediment_FD_88676 | JGI IMG/M metagenome (GOLD analysis project Ga0114946, IMG submission 88676) | Lake sediment microbial communities from Walker lake, Nevada to study Microbial Dark Matter (Phase II) - Walker Lake 11/02/13 Deep Sediment | ecosystem: Environmental > Aquatic > Freshwater...
ATTGACTGCGTCGATCCCCTTTGCAGGATTGACTGCGTCGATCCCCTTTGAAGGATTGACTGCGTCGATCCCCTTGGGGGGGAGGCCTCAGCATGAAAAAATGCGCACGGCTTTCGCCGTGCTTACTTTTGCGTGGCTCCACGCCTGAAAGCAAGCTTTCAGCGTGTTTCCACGTAAAAGTGCCCTTCGGGCATTTTTTCATGCTGGCGGAGAGAGGGGGATTCGAACCCCCGGTACCCTATCGGATACGACAGTTTAGCAAACTGTTGGTTTCAGCCACTCACCCACCTCTCCGTGTCTCATGACCGCTTAATTGACAGCAAACAAAATATCAATGATCGTTTTTTGAGAGTGCAAAGATAATAATTTTTACATTCAGAAAATGCACCACGCAAATTTTCTATCTCCCAATACCCGTCTCTCCCTCTCCCGACAGGCCCTGTGCCCTGTGCCCTGCGCTCCCTCTCTCCCTCTATCTATCCCTCTCTCCCTCTCAGCGCTCAATTCTCAGCGCTCAACGCTTTCTCAGACTCCCCCATGGTCCGTATGAAACCACTTCAGCCTGTGCTCCAGGTCGGGAAACTGCGAGCGGTCTACCAGCGACACGCAGGCCCGTAAGCCATCCCGCTGCTCGCTGCAGGTGGTTGCCAGCGATATGGCACTGATGCCATAATAGATCAGCTTCTCAATCAACTCGCCCCCGCCAAGTCCGGGGTAATAAACGGTGAAATAAAACCCATCGGCAATCGGCTCATCCTCATCCTTCTCATAAACCAACCTAAACCCATTCTCCAGAAACAGTCTTTTCATGATCGCCGCTTTCCTGCCATACTCCCTTACCACCTCCACAAAATCGTATACTCCATCGTTGGCAGCCTTCAGCATGGCCAACAACCCATATTGGGCTGAATGTGTAGCACCGGCAGTAAGCGCATAAATGGAGCCAAACAGCATGGCCCTGCCAAACTGGTTGGACTTATAGTAACGCTGCAGGTCATCAGACCGCTCATTGAACAGCGCATCGGAGATGACCATCATCCCGATGCGTTGACCAGCGTTGCTGAAAACCTTCGAACTTGATATCAGCAGAATATAATGATCTGTAAAATTGCCGACCGACACCTGGTAGGGTGGCTCACCAGGCACCGAACAATCCCGCCTGAAATCCATCCCAAAATAGGCCAGATCCTCCATCACCACAACACTGTACTTGTTTGACAGCTCTCCAATGATTTGCAATTCCTTCTCCGTGAAGCATATCCATGAAGGATTGTTGGGATTGGAATAGATCATTCCGGCAATATTCCCTTTGCTGAGATAGGCATCCAGCTTCTCGTACAATTTGTCGCCCCGGTAGTTGTATATGTCAAAGCTTTCGAAAGGGATGCCCAGTATCCGGCATTGCTGCTTGTGCACCGGGAAGCAAGGGTCGATGAACAGGATGGTGTCCCTGCCCTTAAACAACTTTACCGAGGTCAGGAAAGCTGCAAAGCTGCCCTGCATGGACCCAACGATGGGCAGGCACCCTTTCGGGTCAACATCCAGTCCCATAAAAAGCTTTACAAAGCGTGAGATCTCCTTCTTCAGCGGTTTGATGCCATCGATATCGGGATACACCGAAGAAACCCCTGTCTTCAATGCTGCTATTTCCGCCTCGATACCAACATTGGGCGCCGGCAATCCGGGAATTCCCATCTCCATGCGGACATACCGCATGCCGGTCTCTTCTTCAATATGGTCGACAAGGCGTCTTATCTCCCTGATGGTAGACCGCCCGAAGTCTGTCAGGCCAAGTTGTTCAATATGTTTTCTTACTGTTTCATAGGGTATTGGCGTGTTTTTCATGATGTTAAAGAAAATTTTTTACTACTGACATTTGGCCGCAAAATACAACTTTCCCCCATGATATAAAAATGTTTTCCCGAATTTATTCACCGCTGTATGTGTCCGGGATATTCCGTCACAAACAAGCCTTTCATAGCCATCGACGCATATTTTCTTAACAAATTTTTGGTCAGCCATTCAAAAAAATCCTTTTATTTTGCCTTCATTATTCACCAACCATTTCTTATCTCTATGAAAGCGTTTTTTTCTTTTTTTCCTGGGATGGGTTTGATGTTTCTTGTCAGCATTGCCTTCAGCCAGGTTCCTTCCGGCTACCGGCTGCCTCCGCAGGAGATCATCGACCTGGTGGATGCCCCTTCCACCCCTTCCATCAGCATCAGCCCGGCCAACGACGTGGTATTGCTCACCGACAGTCCGGAGCTGCCCGCCCTTGAAGACCTTGCCATGGAAGAGCTTCGTCTGGCGGGCATCCGCTTCGACCCTGTCACCAACGGCCCGAGCCGTGCCGCCTACGGGCGGGGCTTCACCCTGATGGACATCGACGGTACGAACATACGCCGCATTGCCGGCCTGCCCGATCATCCACGCATCCGCAGCACCCGCTGGTCGCCCGACGGCACCTCCTTCGCCTTCACCCATACCACCGCCACGGGCATCGAGCTGTGGGTGGCCGACGTGGCCACCGCCAGCGCCCGCCGCCTGACAGGCCCCGTGCTGAACGACATCATGGGAACCACCTTCGTATGGCTGTCCGACAACCAGACCATCATCTTTGCCGCGGTACCCGCAGGCCGCGGAGAGGCGCCCGTCCGTACAATGGTGGCCTCCAGCCCCGTGACACAGGAAAGCCTCGGCCGGCGCGCCGCCGTACGCACCTTCCAGGACCTGCTGACCGACGCCTACGACGAGGCTGCCTTCGAACACTATGCCACCAGCCAGCTCACCCGCACCGACCTGTCGGGCAACACCTTCGAGCTGGGCGAGCCCGGCGTCATCTGGTTCTTCAGCGACTCGCCCGACGGCAGGTACCTGCTGGTTACCCGCGTCATGAAGCCCTACTCCTACATCGTGCCTTTCAGCCGTTTCCCGCAGCGCATAGAGATCACCGACATCGCCGGTGGAAGCTTGGTGAAGGTTCTTGCCGACGTGCCGCTTACCGACGACCTGCCGCAGGGCTTCGGCGCGGTCAGGACGGGCCCGCGCAGCCACACCTGGCGTGCCGACGCCCCCGCCACGCTGTTCTGGGTGGAAGCCCTCGACGGGGGCGACCCTGCTGCCGTGGCCGACTACCGGGAGCAGCTGTTTGCCCTGGAGGCGCCCTTTGACGGTGAGCCGCAGCAGGGCCCCCGGCTGACGCTGCGCTACAGCGGCATCAGCTGGGGAAGGGGCGACTTCGCCCTGCTGTCGGAGTTCTGGTGGCGCGACCGCCGTGGGCGCGCACATACCTTCCAGCCCGACAACCTCGCCGCCGACCCGGTGCTCCTCTGGGAGCGCAGCACCGAAGACCGCTATAACGACCCGGGCAGCTTCCAGACCACCACCAACGACTACGGCCGCGGCGTGCTGCAGTTCGACCGGCGCGGCCGTAAGCTGTTTCTCGTGGGACAGGGTGCCTCCCCCGAAGGCGACAGGCCATTCGTCGACGAGTACGACGTGCGCAGCGGGCAGACCACCCGGCTCTGGCGCAGCGAAGCGCCCCACTTCGAGCAGCCCATCCGGCTGACCGACCCCGACAGGGGGGTGGTCATCACCCGCCGGGAGTCGAACACGGAGCATCCCAACTTCTTTGTCAGAGACATCAGGCGCAACCGCCTGACGCGCATCACCGACCTGCCCGACCCCTTCCCGCAGCTCAGGGAGGTACACAAGGAGATGATCCACTATGAGCGCCACGACGGCGTGCCGCTCTCGGGCGTGCTGTACCTGCCCGCCGGGTTCCGGCCGGGCGTCGACCCCGCCCTGCCCACCATCCTTTATGCCTACCCGCGTGAGTTCAAGAGCGCCGACGCCGCCGGCCAGGTAAGCGGCTCGCCACATACCTACACCCGCGTGGGAGCCACCTCCCCCATCATGCTGGTCACCCAGGGATATGCCGTGCTCGACAACGCCAGCTTCCCCATCGTGGGCGAAGGCGATAAGGAGCCCAACGACAGCTTCGTGGAACAGCTCGTCGCCAACGGCCAGGCCGCCATCGACAAGCTCGTGGCCATGGGCGTCGCCGACCCCGACAGGGTGGGCGTCTCCGGCCACTCGTACGGCGCCTTCATGACCGCCAACCTGCTGTCGCACAGCAACGCCTACGCTGCCGGCGTGGCCCGCAGCGGAGCCTACAACCGCAGCCTAACACCCTTCGGCTTCCAGTCGGAAGAACGCACCTACTGGCAGGCGCCCGACACCTACCACACCATGTCGCCCTTCAGCTTCGCCCACCAGATGAACACACCCATGCTGCTCATCCACGGCGCCGACGACAACAACTCCGGCACCTTCCCCATACAGAGCGAACGATACTACGACGCCCTGCGCGGACACGGCGCCACCACACGGCTGGTCATGCTGCCCCACGAAAGCCACGGATACCGCGCCCGCGAATCGGTGCTGCACATGCACTGGGAATGGCTGCAGTGGTTCGACAAATACGTGAAGAACAAACAGTAAAATAATTTTTTATTATTAATTATTATTTTTTTACTTTTAATTTTTATATTTTACCTTTTGGAAAGAATTAACAAATGATACCGATTCCTACAAGGCAGGCTAAAAGCTTAATAGTAGCTGCATTTTTGCTGGTAATGCTTTCGGGTTGCGGGGTTGGCAGGGAGACTGCCACGGGCGACCGTGACCTGGAGAGGCTGTTCGGCATGATGCAGGGCTCGTTCAGCTCGGAGCGGCAGTCGAAGGCCGACACCAGCTACCTGAACATCTCCCTGCACATGGTGCCCATCTGGCCCGGCAGGGGGCATTACCTCTATGTGGAGCAGGCGCTCTTTGCCCGTCAGGAGGCGCCCTACCGTCAGCGGGTTTATCATGTGTACCGCAGCGGGCCCGGCACGTTCGTCAGCGCCATCTACCTGCTGCCCGACGAGGGGCGGTGGGCCGGGGCATGGAAAGACCCCGCCGCGTTCGAGGGCCTGTCGCCCGGGGAGCTGACCCCGCTCGAAGGCTGTGAGGTGCACCTGAAGAAGACCGGCAGGAACCGCTTCGCGGGCGCCACCCGCGAAGGCAACTGCCCCAGCGTGCTGAGAGGCGCCGCCTACACCACCTCCGAGGTGGAGATCGTACCGGGGAGAATGGTCTCCTGGGACAGGGGCTACAACCAGCAGGGACAACAAGTGTGGGGAGCTGCCAAAGGAGGTTATAGCTTCTTGCGCAGCTCCAGGGCCTTCTGAAAAGCGCGCTTTTTGCGGCGGGACACCGGCAGCTCATGTTCATTGACCTTTATGTGCATGCCGTTCTCGTAAAAGATAATGTCCTTCACATGATCGATATTGGTCAGGTATGACTTGTGCACCCTGAAAAAGCCCTGCTCTCCCAACTGCTTCTCCAGCTCGAACAGAGGCCGGTCGATCACCTCCTGATCGCCATTGTGGTAAACGATCACCGTGTAGCCCTTGCAGATAAACATAAAACCAATGTCGCTGATGTTGTAGCCCTCAATTTTTAAGTCTTTCTTTTCCATATTCGCTGTTTTTACATAAATGAGAAAAATTCACATATCGAATAAATTTATTCATTCGGTTTTGTAAAAATAAGTATGGGAAAAACAAAAAACCACGCCGTTTATCCAACGGTAAATATGAATTATTTAACGGTAGGTTTTATTGAGTAAATGGTATTGACGTGAAATTAATAAGGAGGTTGACCATCTCTTGACCGGAAATTTTATCAGGTAAGTGGAACAATCATTCGGACTTCGGTTCCCGGGTTGGGGCTAAGCGGATTTACCTCATATATTTCAGCTTGGGTCGGAATATTCATATTTCTGCCGATAATACCTAACCGACTGAATGTCAAATCGATTCCCAGATGAAGGTCTTTTCCCGTCTGAGAATTCTGTTTGCTGGTCTTATCAATTCCCACACCATTATCACGGATGATAACCTTCAAGGCATTCTCTGAATGCTTCTCAAGACCTATAAATATCATACCTTTCCCATCTAGAAATGAAAAACCGTGTAATATTGCATTCTCGACAATGGGCTGTAAGATCATGGACGGAATCATCATTTCATCCTTTTCAATCCCCTCACCCAGGAATATTTCATAGTCAAACTTTTTTTGAAATCTCAACCTTTCGAGTTCTAAATAGTCTTTTATTGTTGAGATTTCTTCTTCAATGCTTATTCTTCCAGTTTTTATTGCTTGAAGATTCTGCCTGATCAATCGGGAAAACTGTGAAAGATAATAAGCAGACTCCGTTGGTTTTTCCTGTAACATAAAGCTTTGAATGGAACCTAATGTGTTAAAAATGAAGTGGGGGTTCATCATTGACAGCAAGGCTTTTTGTTCAAGAATTATATTGGCAGTCTCCACTGCCTCTTTGCGCTGATTGAGGATATCATTCTGGAAGTAATCGCGTCGGGCATAATATTCAATGTTATAGGCAGCTAACATACCTATTAAGTTCGCGGATATTAAGAAAAAATTATTGTTGATAATATACTTGGGTAAAATATCTGAAAAATATATTGCCAATATGTTAAATATTGATATAATGATCAATCCTGCTATTGTTGAAAGATAAAAACGGAGTTTTGCAAAAAACCCCGTCATTAAAACAAGCATAATTCCACCGAAATATGTGTAATTATTTGGAGCAATAAGTAACATCAGAATAATCCCTATACCTCCAATAATTATTGTGAAAAAAGAAACCATCTGCCATATACTTTTATACAACCTGTAATATGAAAAAAGGAAAACTGACAGCATAAAAGGAATTATAATACCGAATCTGATAATCATAAATGCAGTTTTCTGACCGGGCACTAGGATGAGATCCAGGATGTAAAAAATTCCATATAGGCAGGTAGCCAAAATAATAATGACGCGCACTTGTGATATCGAATTTTCAAAAAACCCTTCAAAGTATTTGCGTTCCCTCTCACCACTGAAAGAAAGGGTAAAAGGATGCAAGCTCATTTTTTCGACCATCTCCGGAGCATCGTGAACCGATTGATAATCAATATAATCATTTCTCATGGAAAAACAATTTGATATCTGAAAGATCAAAAAATCATGTTTTCAATCTAGTTGGTTTTGCCTGTAAATTTACTTACTGCCCCAAGAAAACCTGATAATCTTCGTCTGGAAATGCTTAAGCGGGTACCATTGGAAATTTCTGCAAAATTGCCTTGGTAATTATAATAAGCCTTAAGGTATTCAAGGTTTATAATGGTTGACCTATGAATTCTGAAAAAAAACGGATTATTTATGATGACCTCAAACTGACCCAGGGTATTCGTAGCAACAACTTCTTCATTTCCTGCAAGATACAATACTGTATAATTGCTATCGGCCCTCAAATAAATCAATTCACTTAGTTTTACAACCCTGAACCCAGAACTATCTCTAACTGTTATACTTTCAATAAACCCGCTTCTGGAATACATTTGTTTTCTGACATTGGAAAGGGATTCCTCGAAAACAAACTGAACTCCGGGATTGAGATGCCTCGCTTCATAATAACGAATTGCCTTGCCTACAGCATTTATTAATTCAATATGGCTGATTGGTTTAAGTAAATAATCAATAGCACTTGCTTTGAAGGCACTTAGCGCGTATTCCTGATAGGCTGTTATGAATATAATTCCATATTTATCACTTTCAATTGAGTCAATAAAAGCAAATCCATCCTCATTAGGCATAGCAATATCCAAAAAAATAAAGTGTATTCTATAAGACTTTATCAATTTCCGGCCTTTTGCAGCAGAAGATGCCAAACCAACAATACTAATTTGCGGGCAATGTTGCCATAGCATCTGACGTAAGGCTTCTCCATTATTGGTTTCATCGTCGATTATTATAGCGTTGTATGTTTTCATAAAAATAATTTAATCATAAAAATAATTATTATTTTTTCACATTTGCTATCCGTTCGCGATATTTTAGCCAAAAGAATGAACCTTTCACTAAAAAATAGCAAAATATCTTCATAAATCTTTATCTGTATGTGCTTTTTTACCAGAAACAAGAAGACACGATGATTTCGTTGAAATTAAATGAAGCACTGTCTTCAACCGCCAGCGCATTGAAAATGGGATGTGGGCAATTGCCACAAGGCCCCATCTTCTCTTCCTGGTGTTCATGGTCATCGCGGCCTTTGCTGCTGCTGCGCGGGGTGTGTGCCACGGCGCCCATTCCCCTCCCGGTATTCCTGGCGTCCTGGCTGGCCGGCCACTGGCCGGGGGCAAGGTGAGGCTGTGAGCCGGAGAAGGGGTCGGCGGCTGTCTTTACCCGGTTGCTGTATGCTGGTGGGATCTCACCGTACCCTAGGCGCCGGTCTCCTCTTCACGTTTTGCTTTTATTGAGGTTGATCCTGGCGTCGACGGCCACGATGGTCTTTTCTTTGGCGAGCAGGGGGTTCAGGTCGATCTCGGCGATCTCCGGTGCGCACTGCAGCGGGGCCGACAGGCGCAGCAGCACAGCGGCAAAGGCCTCCTCGCCGATGCCTGCCTGTCCGCGCACCCCCTCAAAAAGCGGGTAGCCCCTGAGGCTCCTGATCATCTGCAGGGCCTCTTCGTTGGTGAGGGGCGCCAGGGCTGTGGCGACGTCGCGCAGCACCTCCACATACACCCCTCCCATGCCGCAAAGGATCAGGTGGCCGAATTTGTCTTCCCGTTTGGCGCCGGCAAACAGCTCCGTGCCGCTGAGCATGGGCTGCAGCAGCACCGCCTGCGCGCCGGGGATGCGCATCATGCGCCCAAACTCTTTCAGCAGGGCCGCCTCCTCCTTGATGTTGAGGCATACCCCGCCCACGTCCGACTTATGCACCGGCCCCACCACCTTCATGGCCAGCGGGTATCCCACACTGGCGGCGGCCCTGGCCAGGGCGTCGCTGTCGCCGGCAACGGCCTCTTCCGCCCTGGCGATGCCGGCGGCGTCGAGCAGCACCTGCACCTGCGCCGGCGGCAGGTAGCCGTCGCCGCTGCCGTCGACCACCTCCCTGATGCGGGCCTGGTCGACCGCCGGCAACACCGCGTCCACGCGGGCCGGCGGCGGGGTGTGAAACACCTTCGCCAGCGCCCTGCCCAAAACCACCTCGTCGGGGAAGATGACACGCCCCCTGGCAATGAACGCCGCCACCTCGTCGCGCGCCGTCACCACACTCGGCAGCACCGCGAAGATGGGCTTGCGGCAGCGCGCCATCCGGCTGTCGAGCACGTCGTAGGCATCATAGACAGGGAACAGCCCCGGCGTGCCGTAGATGACCACCATGCCGTCGACATCCTTGAAGTGCCTGTCGACGAAGTCGATGATGATGCCCAGCTGCTTGGCCGTGCCAGTGGCGAGGAAGTCGATCGGGTTGATCACCGACGAGCCCGCATGCAGCTGCTCCATGAGCTTGTACGCCACGGGCGACTCGATGCCGGGCACTGCAAGCCCGCCTTCCGAGAGGGCGTCGGTGAGCATCACGGCGGGCCCGCCGGCATGGGTGATCACCGCCAGGTTCTTCCCCTGCAGGGCAGGGTGCATGAACACCGACGCCACGGCGACGAGCTCTTCGCGGCTGCGGCACCTGACGATGCCCGCCTTGCGGAACAATGCCTCCACCGCCTGGTCCGAGCCGGCCAGGGCGCCGGTGTGCGAGCTGGCAGCACGGCTGCCCGCATCGGAGCTGCCCGCCTTCACCGCAGCAATGCGGCAGCCCTTGCCAATCAGCGAAGACGCATGGCGCAACAGCTTGTCAGGCCGCGAGATAGCCTCGAGGTACAACAGCTTCACCCTCGGACTGCGATCAGGGTCGAACGTCGCATCCATGTGCTCCAGCACCTCCTCCACACCCGTCTGGGCACTGTTGCCCACCGAAAACACATTGGCGAAGCGCAACCCGTTGGGGATGCCCGCCTCCATGATGAAACAGGCCGTAGCACCCGAGCCGCTGATGAAGTCGCAGCCGCCGGCGTCAAGCTCAGGCACCGGCAGCGTAAACACCCCATGATAGCACGGCGTCAGCACACCAATGCAGTTGGGACCGATCAGAACGCCGCCATGACCGTCAACAATCGAAACGAGCCGCTGCTCCAACAGGGTGCCCTCCATGCTCTCCTCACTGAAACCGGCCGACAGCACAATAAACGCACGCGTATTCTTCGTCGCAGCCAGCAGCTCCACCACATCCGGCACAAAACGCGCCGCAATGGCAACAATGGCCAGGTCAACATCAGGCAACCCCGCCGGGTCACGGTAGCTCGCAAGCCCCTGAACAACATCCTCCTTCAGGTTCGTCACGTAAAGACTGCCACCAAAGCCGCCGTCGATAAGGTTCTTCAGCACCTTGCCACCCGGCTTGGTGATATCGTTCGATCCGCCAACAACAACTATGCTGCGCGGGTTCATCAGTTGTTCATTGATCATCGTGGGATGGTTTTGTGTTCATAGCCAATGAGTTCCGCTCAGACACGAAAGACCCGGCCCGACAAAAATAATCCTTTGCTTCCTCACTCCCAAAATTATTCCTATTTTGCACAAGCAAAATGACCCCGGGTTTGATTATTAATATGATGCATCGGGAGAAAATCGCAGGGACTGAGGGACTGAGGGACTGAGGGACTGAGGGACTGAGGGACTGAGGGACTAAATTTTAAACACATGAAAGAGATTACCGTCATTAAAGAAAAGAACGGCACGGGCGGCCTGGGGGAGGCTTCTGTGATTGCGTTGCGCGACTGCATGGGGTTGCAGCCCGGGGAGACGCTGCTTATTGTAACCGATGAAATCAAGCGCGATATTGGGCATGCCCTGCATGAGGCCGGCAAGGCCTTGTGCGCCGAGTCGATGCTGGTGGAGATCCGTTCGCGCGAGCTCAACGGCCAGGAGCCGCCTGCGCTGGTGGCGGAGATGATGCAGAAGGTGGATGTGGTGGTATGCCCCACGGCGAAGTCGCTGACCCATACCAATGCGCGGCGCGAGGCTGTGAAGCTTGGCGTGCGGGTGGGCACCATGCCGGGCATCACCACCGCCACCATGGTGCGGTGTCTGAACGCCGACTACGACAGGATCATCGGGCTGACCCACCACCTGGCAAAGCTGCTGGAGGGGGTGGCCACCATCAGGGTGACCACCCGCAAGGGCACCGACATCACCATGCCGGTGAAAGGGCGTATGATCATTCCCAGCACCGGCGTGCTGCGCAACAGGGGCGACAGCGGCAACCTGCCTTCGGGCGAGGTGTTCCTGGCACCCTGGGAGGGGCAGACCAACGGCAGGGTGGTCATCGAC
>Ga0114946_10003118_pt1 | contig 11285 bp, 11 predicted proteins | sample WalLakDeSediment_FD_88676 | JGI IMG/M metagenome (GOLD analysis project Ga0114946, IMG submission 88676) | Lake sediment microbial communities from Walker lake, Nevada to study Microbial Dark Matter (Phase II) - Walker Lake 11/02/13 Deep Sediment | ecosystem: Environmental > Aquatic >...
GACACAATTACAAATTGATCTGATCGATTATTATGACGAGAAGACCGGCTTTACCGCCATGGAACGTCTGACAGGCTGGCATTGTTCGATCCTGATGGCATTCCAGGCACGGGGCGAAATTCCCGCCGGAGTCACCCCGGTGGAGATTGCTGTGGCGCCAGATCGCTTTATGGAAGAATTTAACCGCCGCGGGATTTCACACGAGCTACGCTGGAGCTGAAGCCAGCCGCTGGTTTCCGAGAGCCACTTCCAGGTTTGCGCCGTTTTCGACGACCAGCACCGGGATCGAAAGGAGGCGCACTTTTTCAGCAATCTCCTGGTTGCCCTTAACGCCCCCAAAAGAGAGTGCATCCATCAGCACAACGACCGGGCGGACCCCACGTCTGAGCAAGTATTCAACAACATAGGGAAATTCTGGACGATTGGTGTGGGTAATTAAAATCACAGTGCTGCCGCGGGTGATATGTTTAGCCTGGGTCTCAACCAAACCCTGCATAGGCAGGTTGCCTTCGGCGTGTGAGAGAGCCAGAGCTTCCAGAATTTTTCCCAACTGGCGCCCACCCCGGTCTGGAGAGAGTAAGGTCAAATGGCGTCCTGCACTGACTAGAGCAACTGACCGGCCTCGGCGGACAAAATAGCTGGCCAATGAAGCCGTTATGCTGACGCCATACTCCTCTGTAGAGGGCGGCAGATGGAACGAAACGGGCTTGCGCCAATAGGTCAATACATTGGTCTCTAGTCGCTCTTCAGGTAGGGCTGTTTGACCGAACCGTTCTGAATCCAGGAACAACCAGACTTCCGCCAGCGGATCAAGCTCAAATTCCTTGACGATCAGCCGGTTGCGCCGGGCAGTGCTGGCCCAATGGATGCGGTTCATGGCGTCCCCATGAACATACTCGCGCACGCCAGCGGCGTTAGGGGTTACCTGGTGAGTTCGCCGCCGGAGGGCCTCCCCTCCGGGTAATAAACCAGCCGGGTTTGGAAAGGAATGGATATGGAACATGAGCGGGTACACCAGCAAAGACTCTCTGGCTGGTTGTGTGATGCTCACTGGAAAAAGCCCGAACAAATCCCCCGAAGAGAGATCAGTGGGGCCGAGTGGAAAGACACCTCTGTGTTTTAAAAAGGTCTGTGACCAGTAGATGCGCCTCTGGCGGCCTCCCAACAAGGTCAGCACCTGGGAACCGCCCGAATCGGGCAAGGAGGAGCCATTTTGGACCTCGAACCAGATCTTTGGGATGCGGCTCTCATTGATGACCTCATAGCGCTCCTCAAATATCTGACCGACCTGTGCCCGCGTTGTGCGAGCGGAACGATGGAGCGAGATGCCTTTCAAGGCAAATCTGGACCAGACCCAACCACCCCCATACAGGATCGCCCAGAAATAACTCAAGCGGTAATATATGGCCGCTCCCGTTGCCAGACCGGCAATCAGGCTAGCAGCCAACAACAACAAGACGATCCGCTGAGGAACGGTCAACCTTAACCTCTGCCCGCCATATCCCCCCCAGGAACCGGCACCTTATCCAGGATTTCTTCCAAGATTTGTTCTGCGGAGAGATCACGCAAGCGAGCCGCCGGTCCTAAGATCACCCGGTGCGCCAGGGCAGATTCGGTCAGATATTTGATATCATCCGGCAGAACAAAATCTCTTCCTAACAAAGCTGCCCGGGCTTGACCCATTTTATATAATGCCAGGCTGCCGCGCGGGCTTGCTCCCAAATATACTTCTGCATGCAGGCGAGTCTGGCGGGATACCTCAACAATATAACGCTTGATCGGTGGGGCGACGTAAACGGATTTCACCGCCTCCTGTGCTTCCAATACTTCTTCCAGCGTGACCACCTGTTCCAATTCGACCAGTGGGTGGCGAAATTGTTGCCGGTCCAGGACCTCAATTTCGCCATCCATCTCCGGATACCCCAGACGGATGCGCATCAGAAAACGGTCCAATTGAGCCTCGGGGAGTTGAAAAGTACCTTCGTACTCGATCGGATTCTGGGTTGCTAAAACAATAAAGGGGGTTGGCAGGTAATGCGTCAGACCATCTACCGTCACTTGCCTCTCTTCCATGGCTTCCAGCAAGGCAGCTTGGGTCTTGGGTGTGGCGCGGTTAATCTCGTCGGCTAAGACCACTTGCGCTATGATCGGCCCCGGACGAAACTCAAATTCACGACTGACCTGGTTAAATATCGAAACACCGGTCACGTCGCTGGGGAGCATATCGGGTGTAAACTGGATACGACTAAAGGAACAGCCCAAAGAGCGCGCCAGGCTGCGGGCTAACATGGTTTTCCCCACACCAGGCACGTCTTCAATCAACAAATGTCCCTGGCAAAGTAAACTGACAATGGCCAATTGGACAGAACTGCGTTTTCCTATGATGACCTTTTCGATGTTGGTGATGACCCGCTCTGCAAAATCTAATATATCTGCCATGCTATTCTCCATGATGGTTGGCTTTGAAAGTTTCCCCACGCGCACCCTTTTTGGGCAATTCCCTGCTCGTTTGAGCAGTACCTAAAACCGACAAAATTCACCCATAAATATTATCATATTTCTCAGCTGACCAAGCCGTTTATCTGCGGGTTAGAACTCAAAGGTTGTTCCCGAATATTTTAGATTAACGCAAATTCCGGATTTGAATAGTTTTTGGATGTTTCATGCTAGAATCTACATGGTGGTTGGGAGTCTCAAACCCGCTTTACCAATGTAGTTCCAGCAATCATCAATACCCAATTTACTCACGAATCAATCAGGAGGTCTTTATGGCTGACCAAACCATCCGCCTCATTTACCCTGCATCCATGGTCAATGTGCCCGTGATTTACCAACTCATCCGTAAGTTTGATGTAGTGGTAAACATCGTGGGAGCGCAGATATCAGGCAACCAAGGCTGGATCGATATTAATGTTGGCGGGGAAGACCAGGTCATTCAAAAAGCGATCGCCTGGCTCCAGCAGCAGGGAATTGAGACGCATCCGGTCACCGATTGATACAAACAGGCAAATACCATGGCAGATCACACCGCCTTTGAACTTACCGTAAACCGAATTCGGGATGCATTGGAAGAAGGGCAGTTTTCCGAAGCTGTTAGGTTCCTGCTCGAATTGCATCCGGCTGATCAAGCTGAGGTCTTCAACCTGCTGACAGATGAAGAACAAGATGTCCTGCTGCCTGGTTTAGATATCGCTGCCACAGCCGACCTGTTGGAGGAGATGGAGGATGATGAGGTTCTGGAGGCAGTCGAAGGCCTCAGCACCGAGCGTCTGGCAGATTTGTTGGACGAAATGGAGCCAGATGAGGCAGCCGACTTAATCGGGGACCTGTCGCCAGAGCAGGCATCGGAAGTGCTGGCGCAGATGGAAGACGCCGACGAGGTGCTGCCGCTGCTCGGCTATCCAGACGAGACAGCCGGCGGCCTGATGACCACCTGGTTCATCGCCTTGCGCCGGCATACAACCGCCGAGCAAGCCATTGACTTCTTAAGGCATTTGAGCCCAGATACAGAGGTCCCATATTATCTATATGTAGTAGACCGCCAACAACGCCTGATTGGAATTGTCGGTTTGCGCCATTTGGTGGTAGCCAGTGCTGAAACAGAGATGGAAGCTATCCTTGATGCGGATGTGATTTACGTCGAAGCTGGGACTGACCAGGAAGAAGCAGCCCGCATCATGGTCCGATACGACCTGACCACTTTGCCCGTGGTGGACGAGGAAAAGCGCCTTCTGGGTGTGATCACATTCGATGATATCGTGGATGTCCTGGAGGACGAGGCCACAGAAGACATGCTGCGCATGGGTGGTATTGAATCCGACCAGGTGCTCTCCACCCCCTATTGGGACCAACACATCTACCAGGTCGTCCGCTCCCGTTTTGTGTGGCTGCTGTTGTTGTTTGTCACGGGTACATTTACCGGGACGGTTTTGCACCATTTCCAGGAACAGCTCACCCTGGTGGTGGCTTTAACCTTCTTTATTCCGCTTTTGATCGGCACAGGCGGCAATGCCGGTCAACAAACCATTGCAATGGTCATCCGAGCCCTGGCGTTAAGGGAAGTACGCCCGAAAGACGCACACCGGGTGTGGTGGAAAGAAGCGCAAGCAGGGTTATTGCTCGGAACAATGTTAGGTGGGGTAGCCTTCATCGGTGTTTTCGCCTGGAGTATGGATGCTCGATTGGCGCTAACGGTGGGGATCACTGTCACAGCCATCGTCACCTGGGCAAATTCTGTGGCCTCAGTGGTCCCATTGTTGGCCAGCGGGTTGGGCATTGATCCTACCGTTATATCCGGTCCGCTGATGACCACCCTGATCGATGGCACCGGCCTGATCATTTACTTCACCCTGGCAGGACTGATCTACTCCTGGCTATGACGATTGACCTGGCAAGGTATGAACTCTGAGAAATTGAACCTTTTCCTGCGCCTGCGCTCAGTTTTGATGCGGGTATTTTTCGACCTGCTCTACAACCAGATGGCCTGGAGTTATGACCTGGTGGCGGATATTGTCTCATTGGGAATGTGGAGAGATTGGGTACGGGCAGTGATACCCTATCTTAATGGACCACAAGTGTTGGAGTTAGGTCATGGACCGGGACATTTGCAAGTTGCTCTGCACGAAAAGACAACCGAGGCGCCAAATAGTTTGCAGGTAATTGGCCTGGATAAAAGCAAGCAGATGGGGCAAATTGCCAAGCGCAGGCTCATAAGGCACGGCTACCAGTCCACTCTCATCAATGGGGATGCACAGATGCTGCCACTACCAGATGAGTCGGTCCATCAAATTGTGGCGACCTTTCCTTCAGAATACATTTCCAGCCCACACACACTGGAAGAAGTCAAACGGGTGTTGAAACCTGGGGGAAAATTGGTGATCCTGGCGCTGGCCTGGATCACCGGAAAAAGGTTACACCAGCGCGCCGCGACAAAGCTCTTCGAAATCACCGGCCAGGCGCCAGCTTGGGATGACCACTTCCTGGAACCGGCAAGAATGAAAGGGTTTGAGGCTCTGGCCGAACGAGTCGACGGTAAAAACAGCCAAATGCAGATCATCATCATCACCAAATTTGTTGAGCGCGCCTAATTGAAGTAAAATTAAGCTATGGAAATATTGGTGGCAGTAGCGAAAACTGGGAAATACGCCACTTCATCCAGTGGAGACACGGTAGAGGTCGTTGAGCGACCTGGAGGCGGCGTATCCATCGTACTGGCTGACGGGCAAAGCTCCGGGTTTGGCGCGAAGGCCATTTCCAGCCTGGTGGTACGAAAGGTAATCGCTCTGCTCTCCGAGGGCGTGCGTGATGGAGCAGCCGCTCGAGCGGCCTCAGATCACCTGTATAACGAGCGCAGAGGCAAGGTTTCGGCAACCCTAAACATCCTGTCGGTCGACCTGCAAACCAGTACGCTGGTGATCACCCGCAACAACCCCGCTCCGGTGCTACTGGCCTATGGCGGACGGATCCACAGCCTGGAGGCGGACTGCAAACCGGTAGGCCTGTACCGAGATACCCGCCCACTGATCAGCGAAGTGCCCCTCGAAACCGGTCTGACAGTCGTGATGTACACCGATGGATTGGTGCATGCCGGCAGCCGATCCGGCGAAGTGATGGATGTGTTAACCTGTCTCCAGGCGGCATTGGAAGAGGATGATCCCTACCCTCAAACCATAGCCGACTTTTTGCTTGAGCATGCCATGAAACTCGACCAGGGGCGCCCGGTGGATGATATGAGCGTCGTTGTCATGCGCACCCGCAGTTATGAGGGGGAGGACATCCGCCGCCTGACGATGCGCATTCCATTTGGCAATTTGTGATATTTCTCTAAGCTCATGCCAGCTCAAGCCAAAATTGGCGTTGTCGGGCCGTGTGCCAGTGGTAAATCTACCCTTATTCAGGGTCTGAAGGAACATGGCTACCAGGCTAAACATATCGTGCAGGAGCATTCATATGTACCGGGCATGTGGCAGATCATTACAAATCCAGATGTCTTGATCTTCTTAGATGTCTCTTACGATGAATCTCTCCGGCGCCGTCCGATGAACTGGACCCGGCAGGAGTATGAACAAGAACAAGATCGTTTGCGACATGCCCGCGCAAACGCCCATTATTACCTTGAAACCGACGGGCTCTCACCTTCGGAGATACTCGAACGGGTGTTGAAATTCTTAAAGAAATCCGCATGATCCGTTTTCGGAGGTTGCGAAAAACCCCTTCTCCCTCTTATCATTCAGGAGTATAATCGTTGGGCTAATCATCTTGGCTCGCTATCGCCGGTCTTAGATGGTCATTATGGCGGTTCGCTCACGATGTTTAAGCGATTGGCCAGCAGCTTTGCTGGCATTTGTATGTATCCGGAGGCCACCGAGCAGAAATGAAATCATATCGAACACTTATCTTCATCGTTATAGTGCTGGCTATCGCAACCTGGTTGGTTCTGCCCAATCATCCCGGCATCCATGTTGGGGGAATCAGCAGAGACATCAGCACCCGGTTGGGGTTGGACCTGGAAGGGGGTGTCCAGGTATTGCTAGAAGCGGACCTGGCAGAAGATAGAGAGGTCACAGATGAAGCCATGAACACTGCCACCAGCATCGTGGAAAACCGCGTAAATGGGCTGGGAGTGGTCGAGGCGGTGGTCCAGCGAGCTGGCGACCGGTTTATCGTGGTTGAGATCCCGGGCATCCAGGATCCTGAGCAAGCCATCGACACCATTCGTGGGACTGCCTTGCTCGAGTTTGTGGACATGTCAATGGTTCCGCCCGAGGTGGCTTTTTCGATGATCGGCGTAAAAATTGAGACAGACTTTGAACGATCCAACGGTGGGACAGGCACAGAAGAAGACGCCGAAGTAGATAGCGCGCCTGCCCAGATTTACAACACCATTATGACCGGCGCCGCGATTGAGCAAGTCGGCGTGACGCGTAACCCTGTAGGCGCCAGCGAGGTGGCCTTCCAGCTTACAAATGAGGGCAGCGCGATCTTCGCGGATTTCACCACCCGCAACGTCGGCAATGTGTTGGCGATCGTCCTGGATAAAGAGATCATCTCCACACCAACCATCCAGAATCCGATCACCGAGGGAAGCGGTGTGATAACCGGCAACTTCACGGTGGAAAGCGCCAATGCTCTGGCGGTACAGCTGCGCTATGGGTCCTTGCCAATCCCACTGAAGGTCTCCCAGACCCGCACAGTCGGCCCAACTTTGGGCCAGGACTCGCTGCAAAAGAGTATTTTGGCAGGCGCGGTTGGATTGAGCATTGTGGTCCTGTTCATGGGGCTTTATTACCGGCTACCAGGCCTGGTCGCTATCCTGGCAATCCTGTCGTACGCAATTATCACCTTTGCCCTGTTCAGATATATCCCGGTAACGCTGACCCTTCCAGGCGTAGCTGGGCTGATGCTCAGTACAGGCAGCGCTCTGGACGCGAATATCCTGATTTTTGAGCGTCTAAAAGAGGAGCTGCGCTCTGGTAGGACCTTGCGCCAGGCCATCGATCTGGGTTGGCAACGGGCCTGGCCCTCTATTCGTGACTCAAATATCTCCACGCTCATTACTTGCTTGATCCTGTTCTGGTTTGGAAGCGCTTACGGCGCGACGTTTGTCAAGGGCTTCTCCTTAACCCTGATGATTGGTGTTGGCGTCAGCCTATTCACAGCCATCATCGTCACCCGCACATTCCTGAACCTATCGATGCAAATTTTCAAACCAACCAACCTGACCCGTTGGTTTGGTATTTAGAAGGAAATCGCCATGTTGAACATCCTCGGAAAACGCTACATATTCTTTGCGATATCGCTGCTGGTAATTGTGCCAGGGGTTTTGCTGGCTATTATCGGCGGACTGCCGTTGGCGATTGACTTCACCGGTGGAAGCCTGCTGGAAGTACGCTTTGAATCCGGGCAGGTACCCGCACCCGCCGCCATTCACCAGCTTTATGAAGACCTGGGCGTACCAGACGCCCAAGTTCAAACCACCGGTAGTGATACCATTCTGGCCCGCTCGAGCTTTTTAGATGATGAAACCCGCGGGGGTATCGTAGCGGCGATGGAAGAGCGCTTCTCAGACGATGTTACCGTCCTTCGTTTCGATAGCGTTGGGCCGACCATCGGGGCGGAAGTGACTTCCCGCGCTGCGACAGCGGTTGCAGTAGCGGCTCTGGCTGTTGTGATCTATATTACCTTTGCATTCCGGGGCATACCGAACGCCTTCCGCTATGGGGTTTGCGCCATTATCGCCATGCTGCATGATGTCGCCATTGTTATCAGCCTGGGCGCCATCGGCGGGTACATGTTTGGCTGGCAGATGGACGCGCTGTTCCTCACCGCTCTACTGACTGTGATCGGGTTCTCTGTCCAGGACAAGATCGTGGTGTTCGACCGGATTCGAGAGAACACTAACATCTTCCGCAAACTCAAGTTCGAAACACTGGTCAATCACTCCATCATCCAGACGTTGCAGAGATCGATCAATACGCAACTAATGACGGTTGAATTTATGTTGCTGGCCCTGGCGCTGTTCGGCGGCGTTACCCTGCGCGAGTTCGCCATCATCTTGCTGGTTGGGCTATTCAGCGGTACGTATTCATCGATCTTCATCGCCGCGCCAATCCTGGTCTTGTGGGAAAACCGGGAATGGCGGACCTGGTTCAACCGCTCCAACCGCGAAGCCACGGCCTGAGGCAAGGAAGCTTTTTTTACACTTGCTCACAGGCAGAGAAATTAAATAAAAAAAAATGGTATATGCGGGCGGTGTACACCGCCTGCATATACCATTTTTTGAAATCTAATATTATGGAAACATCCGAGATAAGACTGCATCGCGGAAATAGATCAGCAGGGCTGCACCAGAGACCAAAAAGGGCCCATAGGGAACAGCCATCAAAGCCTGGTACCGGCGCAGGACCAACATCCCCAACATATAGATCAGGCTGACAACCCCACCGATCAGGATGGCCAGAAAAAGAGCCGGTAAGATCAACGGCCAACCCAGGATCAAGCCTAACACCCCACTTAAATTCACATCTCCGAAGCCAAGCGCCTCGCCCGGCCCAACTCCCCCTCGCCGGCGGGAGATCACCCTGGAAAACAAACTACCCAGATAGTAAAAAGCCAGCATCAGGCTAAACCCAATCGCGCCGCCAATGACGGTTGCCACCAATCCATGCAGCCAAGTGCCAAGAACCAAGCCGAGCAATACCCCGGCCAGACTGACCGGATGCAAGATCAGCCGGTATTCCATATCGATCACGACCACAACCCCAAAGTATCCCAATAGAAGCAAACCCAGACCAAAACCCAGTCCTATTGGAGGCGCCTGCCAAAGCCAAATGGCAGCCGCAATCATAAAAATTTCAACAAACCAGGTTCTGGCCCGGCGATGGCTGCCGCAGTCAGGGCACTCGCGCGGAAAAAGAAGGTAGTTCAGCAGCGGGATTTTTGCTTCACAGACCAGGCAAAAGGGGGCTGCCAAACGGCGACGGTAGGGCAGTACATCAGCCAGGTAATTGATGGCTGCCCCAGCCAGCCAGCCTAAAAGACCAACCAGGATATACGTGATGATGTCATTCATAAAAACATTATAGCAGCAACCTGGCTGAGGGAGTGCTAAATGGAGGGGGGGATTTTAATGTCGTTTGCAGGTTAAGCGGTTACAATTTGACTTTGCTTGCTGGAAATTTCTGCACAGTGCCTAAATGCGTCATCGCTCTCCAGGGAAGGAGAGACTCTATTGAGACAGGAGCTCATGAATGGATAAGTTTGTCATCGAAGGCGGTATCCCACTACAAGGAAATGTGACTGCATCAGGCAACAAGAATGCTGCGCTGCCCATGTTGGCCGCCTGTCTTTTGACCAGCGAGGCGGTGGTTCTGCATAATGTCCCCGAAATCCAGGACGTGCTGGCCATGCGGGCCTTGCTAGAGAGCCTGGGGGTATCGATCGAGACCATCGGGAATCACACCTGGAAAATCCAGGCCGAACAAGTCCGTCCTGCTGACCTGGACCCAGATTTATGCCGCCGTATCCGGGCATCCATCCTGCTGGCAGGACCTATGGTGGCCCGCTCTGGGGAGCTGAACCTGCCGCCTCCTGGAGGCGATGTGATCGGACGACGCCGGGTAGACACGCATATACTGGCTATCAAAGCGCTGGGAGCCCAGGCCGAGTATGATCGAGGCCAGCGCTTCTTTCGCTTCCAAGCAGAGCAATTAACCGGAAATGATATCCTGCTGGACGAGGCCAGCGTTACTGCCACAGAAAACGCGATTATGGCAGCCGTGACAGCCAAAGGCGCCACCATTCTGCGCAACGCAGCCTCTGAGCCGCATATTCAAGAGCTATGCCATTTTCTGAATACGCTGGGGGGAAACATAGCCAATATTGGCTCCAATACCCTGGTCATTGAAGGGGTCTCCCGATTGCACGGTGGAGAATTTAGCATCGGCCCAGACTACCTGGAGGTAGTCAGCTTTATCGGCGCAGCCGTGGTCACGGGCGGCTCGATCAGCATTTGCCAGGCCGGGGTCGAATACCTGGATATGATCCGGCTGGTGTTCCGGCGTTTGGGTGTGGAGTGGGAAGTGGATGGAGATAACCTGATTGTCCCAGCCGACCAAAAACTGGTCATTGAGCCCGACCTGGGCGACGCCATCCCTGAAATCAGTGTGATGCCCTGGCCCTCATTCCCTACCGATCTGATGAGCATTGCCATTGTTGTGGCCACCCAATCGCAGGGAAGCATCCTCTTCCATGATTGGATGTATCCCAGCCGGATGTTCTTCACGGACAAACTGGTGGGGATGGGCGCCCATATCGTGCTGTGCGACCCCCACCGGTGCATTGTCCAGGGACCCACCACCCTGTATGGAGAAAAGATGGAAAGCCCGGATATCCGGGCGGGCATGTCCCTGGTCCTGGCTGCACTGGCGGCTCAGGGCAAATCCGTCATTCGCAACGTAGGTCAAATCGACCGCGGTTATGAACGTATAGATGAAAAACTCCGCGCCCTGGGGGCGCGGATTGAAAGAATACACGAACCGTAGACTATCGCTAACCTAGTCTTGTTCTGCCAAGACAGCCAGGAACTGGGTCACCAGCTCGCGCAGCATGGGCTCCGGAAGCGCCCCCACCTGCCGGTGCACGATTTTCCCGGCGGAAAATAGAATCATGGTTGGAATGCCTTGCACGCCATAGCGGGTGGCCCAATCCGGATTTTCATCGGTGTTAACTTTCGCTACCAGCATCTTACCAGCCTGTTCTTTGGCCAGTTTATCCAGAGTAGGAGC
>Ga0114946_10003119_pt1 | contig 11283 bp, 9 predicted proteins | sample WalLakDeSediment_FD_88676 | JGI IMG/M metagenome (GOLD analysis project Ga0114946, IMG submission 88676) | Lake sediment microbial communities from Walker lake, Nevada to study Microbial Dark Matter (Phase II) - Walker Lake 11/02/13 Deep Sediment | ecosystem: Environmental > Aquatic > Freshwater...
AAACGGGTCTTCCCCCTCCGCCGCCGCGCCAAAGCCGTCGACGATGGCCGCGCGCAGCGGCGTGCTGAGCGCCACATCGCAGCGCGCCGTCCATTCCAGCAGCGCCGGCGCGTTGGCCGCACGCGCCGCCTGCACGCGCTTGCCGGCTCTGCGACCCGGCCGCCGGGGCAAAGCCACGCCCAGGTGGCCGTAAAACTCGGCCGGATACGCCTCAGCGATGACGGTCCGCCCCGGTTGCAGCAGCGCCGGCAGCGCGCCGGAGAAAGGCCAGATAGCCGCCTCCTGTCCCGCGTCGCGCAGCGCCGGCCCCAGCACGTCACGCCAGCCGCTGATGGCCGCTTTGCCCACCTGCTGCGCCCCCATGGTCCAAAACAGCGGCGCCGCCGCGCGGCGGCCCGGCTGCGGCAAATCACACGCGCGCCGCAGGTCGTCGATATGGGTCGCGTTCAGGCCATCCAGCAGATGCTGGCGGCGCGCGCCGCCGGGGCGCTGGGGATAAAACGGCCGTGCCAGCCCAATCTCCGCCGGCGTCACGGCCGCCTGGTAAAAATCACGCCAGGGCCCGTGCCCCAGCCGCGGCAGCAGCTCTAGAAAACGGGTCACGCCCACCTGCGCGGCGTAGGCGCGCGGCAGGCCGATGGGGAAATCAAAGCCGAGCAGGATGGCGGCGGACGCCGGGACGGCGGCCCGCAGACGCGCCAGGAGGGTTTCCGCGGGGCCGGCCGGTTCGGGAGCGCAGGCGTGGTAACGGCCGTCACGCCACAGCGCGCGCGCCAGCCAGCGCTTACGCGGCTGCGCGCTCCAATCGGCGTGCGCCACCAGGTGCGGAAAAGAGTCGCCCTCCACAGCCGCCTCACCCCGGCGCATACGCCCGTTCCAGCCGCGTCGCGATCGCGTCCCAGGTGAAGTGCGCCGCGGCGTGGGCGCGCGCGGCCGCGCCCAAATGGGCGCGGCGCGCCGGCGCTAGCAGCAAGCCGACCACGTCCTGCGCCAGGCCCGTCGCATCGCCGCTGGAGCGCAGCAGACCGGTACGGCCGTTGACCACGTATTCCGTCACCTGCCCGACCGCCTCGGCCACCACCGGCACGCCCACGGCGACCATGTCGATCAGCTTAACGGGGCACTTGGTGCGGTTGAGCAGGTTGTCGTCCATCAGGTAGAGGCCTACGTCGGCGCAGGCCAGCAGGGCAGGCAGCTTCTCCGGCGCAACCCAGCCCACATCGACCACGCGATCTAGCAACTCCGCCTGCGCCAGTTGGCGGCGTAACGCCGCCGCGTCCTCCGCGTAGAGCCCGGCGCCCACGAGCAAAATGGCCAGGTCGGGCACGGCCGTTTGCACCTGCGCCAGCACCATCGTTAATCGACTTATGTCAAATTCAAACAGCCGGCTGTAAAGCAGCAGCACCGGGCGGGCTTCCTCCAGCCCCAGCGCGCGCCGCTCAGCAGCGCGCTGTGCCTGGCCCGGCGGAGGCGCAGCCACAATCCCCGGGCCATTAGGCGCGTACACCACCTGCCCCGGCGGGATGCCCAGGCTCCAGGCCAGGCTTTGCAGCGTGCGGCTGGCGACGGTGAGCGCGTGGCAATGGCGCATGCCCCAGCGTTCCTGCCAGGCAAAAAAATGCTTTTGCGCCCGCGTGTAAGGCGCCAACGCGTTCCAGCCGCCCCAGCCCTCCCAATCGTCGCTGTCGACAACCAGGCGCAGGCGCCGGCGGTGGAACTGCCACAGCCACCAGGCCGTCAAGCCGCTGTAGGCTTTGGGCTTGAAGCAGTGCACCACGTCCGGTCGCCAGGCAAGCGTCTCGCGCAGCAGCGCGCGCGTAATGCCGGCGACGCCGCCGCGCAGGGGCGTATAGCGCAGCGCCACCCCGTCTTCCTCCCAGCGCGAATCGGCCGCTTCCGGCGTCTGCCAGGGGGGCATAAAGAGAGAGACCTGGTGGCCGCGCGCGGCTAACGGCCGCGCCGCTCCCAGCGCCCGGCTGCGCATGGTCTGATTGGGCTGCAGGCCAAACGGCCCCACCATAGCAATGCGCATACGCTATTCCGTTAACGCCCGCAAGCGCGGATGATCGGCGTAAACGCCGCGATAGGAAGGCGGCAGCAGCGCCGCAATCTGGCACATGATTTCGTCCGTGCACTGCTGCAGGTGGGCGTCGCGATCCTTCCGCCCAGGGGGCGGCAGGCTAAACGGTTCGCCCACGCGAATCGTAATGTCGGCGCGCCGCAGCCGGCGCAGGCGCGCCAGCACGACGTGGTCTTCGGTACCCGTAATGGCCACCGGAATGAGCGGCGCGTTGGCCTTAATGGCCAGGTAGGCGGCCCCTGGCTTGCCCTCCGCCAGGGCGCCGCTCTCGCTGCGCGTGCCTTCGGGGGCCATGCCCAACATTTCACCCTGCTGGAGCCGCTTAAGCACTGTTCGCATGGCGTGAAAATCCGCTTCAAAGCGATTGAGCCAGACAGCGTCCAGCTTGCGCACGGCATAGCGCCAGATCGCCGAGCGCTGGTACTTCTCGGCAATGAAGACAACCAGGTCTTCCCGGTTGGCGAGCATGATGGCCAAAATGGCGTCCAGGCGGCCCAGGTGGTTGGTGACGACAATGCAGGCTCCGGCTGCGGGAAGCCGTTCAGGATTCAAAAATTGAATGCGCGCAATGCAGCGTACAAGAAAACGGCCGACCGTGCGCAGCAAATGCAGTAACGTTTGCTTACTCATCGTCAATCTATCCGATAGCGCCCCAATAGCCGCTTGCATCCACGACCATTCGCGGCGGCGCGCAAGACTAAATGATTAGACGCGAGTATAGCAAATGCACCGCAGGTCTCAAAAGAGCGGCCGCGCCGGCCGCGCGCGTTCAGGATTGGCGGCCGTTGCTGCGCAGGGGATTGAGCAGCAGGCGGCCCGCGCCGGCGGCTTCAATGCGCGCGCGGGAGAAGAGGAAGGGATGGTAACGGCCGTTGCGCCAATCGTCTACCTGGTCCTGGTAATGAGGGCTGGCGACGTGCGCGGACTGGCCGCCCGGCAGCACCGCCAACGAGGCGTCCCAATCGCCCACGTCCAGCAGCAGGCGGCAGCTCGCAATCACGTGCACGGGGTCGGGCGGGAAGTGGGGCGTCACATCGGCCTGATTCACGGTGTAGCCATCCCCGCCCACCGGTAAAGAAATCGGTTTCCACAGGCGCCCCAGGCCCGGAATGCGCGCCAACACGTTGTGCAGCTCAACGCGGTGCATTTTACCCCACTGCCAGCGCACCGGGTTGGGGCCAAATTGGGCGCGCAGCACGGCTACCGTCTGCGCAAAAGCCGCCGGCAGCAGCGGCCGCACGTCACCGACCCACGCCGGCGCGCCGTTTTCGAGCCAGTTCAGCGCCAGCTCGTAGGCAATTTCGTGGAAGGGGTGGCTAGGGAAGCCCACGTCGGAATCACGACGCATCAGCGCGGCCCCCAGCTCCGGGCCGACGGCCTGGGCGACGCAGGCGTGGGTAAAGTGCACCAGCGCGCCAAAATAGAGGCCGGGCGCAATACGGTCAGCGCGCATGTCGCACTCCCACTGCTGCAAAATGCGCAGCGCGTGGACTTCATCGGCGCGGGTGAAGGCGTGGGCCGCCAGCAGGGGCAGCGCAGCGTTCATGAAGCGGCGGGCCTGCAGAGAGACGGTGTCGTTTTGGATACGGCCGTTATCGGCCAGCGTCAGGGGCGTGTAGGCTTTAATCAGCTCCAGGATGCGCGCGGCGCGGTAATCGGGCAGCCACTCGCCCGTGAGCAGATGGGGGTAATGGGTTCCAAAGACGCGGTTGTTGGCAGTAGCAATAACGCCCTCCGGCGGGTTATAGCGCGAGGGCAGCTCCTCAAACGGGATCCAGCCTACCCACTCATATTCGCTGTCCCAGCCCGGCGTGGGCGCCAGGCCGGCGCCCTTTTTGCGGCGCGGCACCAGCCCCGGCATCATGTAGCCGATATTGCCGTCCACGTCGGCGTAGACCACGTTCTGGCTGGGAAAGCCCCAGTAACGCAGCCCGTCGCGGAAGGTATGCCAGTCCGTGGCGCGGTTGGTTTCGACGATGGCGCGCATGTGGTTGTTACGGCCGTAAGAGGCCCAGCGCAGCGCCAGGTCGCGCTTCTCACCGCGAATCAGGTCCGAGATGACGGGCCCGTGGCGCGTATAGCGCACCGTTTCAACGAGCGGCTTGCGCCCACGCACCTTGATGATTTCCGTCACCATCTCGGCCGGGACCCATTCCTCCTCGGCCAGGTAGAGCGAGGGATCATCGGGGTGGAAACGCTCAATGTAGAGGTCCTGCACGTCGGGGAAAGCATTGGTCACACCCCAGGCCACGCGCTCATTGTGACCGATGATGACCCCCGGCACGCCGGGCGTGGTGAAGCCGGTTACGTTGTAACCGCCGCCCACCAGGTGGTTGGCGTACCACAGCGTGGGGAAAATCGGCGGCAGGTGCGGGTCATTGGCCAGAATCGGCCGGCCGCTTTGGGTGTGCGCCCCGTTGACAACCCAGTTGTTGCTGCCCACGCCGCTGCCCACAAGCGCATCGCCCAGCGGCAAATAGGTCATTGCCTCACGATAGGCCTTAATCAGCTCCAGCGCCAGGCGCTGCCCCACCTGCGCATCGGGCATAATCGTCTCATAGCTGTCCACGTAGTTAGGCGCCAGGTCGGCCGCTTTTTCGGGGCCAAAGGTTTCGATCAGCATGGCGCGCAGCAGTTCCGTCTCCCAATTGACCGACAGCCCCCACGCCAGCACCGTCCCCCAGGCGGCGCTGTCCAGCACGCGCCACGGTTCGGGCTTGAAGGCCAGCAGCGTATACTCCAGGGGCAATTTGCCTGCGGCGATGAAAGCGTTCACGCCCGCCGTAAAGGCGCTCAAGATATCGCGGATCTCAGCGTCGGCGCTGGCGGCCTGGGCGCGAGCGGCGCGCTGCCAGCCAAAGTAGCGCGCGAAGCGGTCGCTCTCCAGCCCGGCCGGCCCTACAATTTCGCTAATGCGTCCGGCGCCGACGCGGCGGTTGGCGTCCATCTGGAAGAGACGATCTTGAGCCATAACGTAGCCCTGGGCAAAAAAGAGGTCGTGTTCGTTCTGGGCGTAAATGTGGGGCAGCCCCCAGGGATCACGCAGGACCTCTACGGGCCGACGCAGGCCGTCGACGAGAAGCGCGCTGTTTTGCGGGGGCAACGGCCGTTGCATGAAACGGCGCGCGGCGTGGTTTAGCGCCGCGGCGGCGGCGGCGGCGGCGGCGGCGGCAATCATTGGGGCGGCGGCGCCGGCGTGACGGGCAAGCGTCGCCCAACGGTTGGAAGCACGAAAATGTAGATTTTTCATTTTTGACTTTGCGCAGCGGGGAGATTTGCGCACACGCCTACAAATCTCTAGTGGACGAATCAATTAGTTATATCGGATCTTTGAAATCGTAGAGACCGTTGCTAACAGTCCACCTTAAGCCGCAGCCCGCGCAGGACAAAACGCCATCGTGGGGGGCTCCCAGGGGGGTCTGACAGGTGGGGCAGGCAAAAAAGGCGCCGGGTGCGGCCGTTGGCCCGTTTCCCAGGCGCTGATTATGCAAAAAGACGCTGGGCGTCAACTGCCACCAGCCGCCGCTCAGCTGCGCCAGGCTGTCCAGCTTAACCAGCAGGCCGGTCGGCAGCAGCTTCTTCAGCAGGGCCAGGCGGAAGTGGGAAACAGTGAGCGTGCGACCAGGCGCAAAGCCAGCCTTTTGGAGTTCAAAACGCACCCAGCGGGGATGGAAGTCAAAATTCAGTTCGACAAATTCAACCGGTTCCGGCGTAAAAGGAGACCACGCCTGGCGACGCAGCCCATAGCGCAGAATGGCCTTCAGGTTGCGCTTGTTGGCAAACTCCAGCACGTAGGCCGCGCGCGGTTGGGCCACGCGCTGCAGCTGGCGGAAGAGCGCAGGCGCGTCGGCGGCGTGGTGCAGCGTGCGCACCTGCACCAGCGCGTCAAAGAGGCCATCTACAAACGGCAGGCTGTACCAGTTGCCGGCCACGTAAATAAAGCGCGGATCGTCGCCGAGATGGGCCTGGGCTTCGCGCAGCAGCGAGCGCGAGTAGTCAAAGAGCACAACCTTCTCGTAGCCGCGGTATTCGTCAGCAAGACGGCCGAAACCGGCCCCAATCTCGATCAGCGCCGCGCCCGTGGGGGGCAGCAGCCGGCGCAGCGCAATGCGCTCGACCTGGTCTTCATAGCTGCGCCCCTGACCCTCCCAAAAACGGGTGCGGTAATCGGAACCTTCATAATCGCAGACGGCCGGTATTTGATTGCTCATCTTCATCAAAACAAGTTGCAAGCAGGCCGTGGCCGGTCTCGCGACCGCGCCGGTCTCGCGACCGCGCCGGTCTCGCGACCGCGCCGCCTGGGTCCATTTTGAATAATCCCCTAGTCAGAAGCCGGATCGTTCACGAGAGTCGCAGGCGTTTCAACCAGGCGACGGTAGAAATCGCCATTATCGGCGGGTAGTTGATTCATCCAGCGCGCCAGGGGCGCAAATAGCCCTTGCAGCCGCATAAACGGGGCGCCCAGCTCGGTTTCGGCCAGAGGAATCTCCGCATCCACCGCCAGCGCAATCGGAATTTGCTGGTCGACGGGCACCTCCAGGCTAAACTGCACGGGCAGCTCCAGTCCGGCGGGCAAAGCCAGGAAGACCTGCCCATTGATCTCACCCCCACCACCCGGCAGCACAAAGCGCGCCGGAACGCCCGCCAGAGGTACGTCGCGAATCACCTTGACGTCCGTGGTCGTTTCAAGCGGCAGGGTAAAGGCAATCGGCATCACGTCCTGGACTTCGATCGTGCGCACGATCGTGGCGCCGCTCATCTCGACAAAGCTATCGTTTAGCCCCACCACGAGGGGTTTGCCCACACCGTGGACGAGGGACAGCACGTTGGGCGCCAGAAGCAGCAGCACAATCAGCAAAATCAAATTCATGCCGAAGGAGAACAAAATCGCAAAGGTTTTGAATGCCTGCCAAGGTTTTCCGTGCCACAAAAAGTTTCGCATCTCGCGCCTCCAGGTCCGTCAGGCGGCGTGCTTATGTCATAATGCCGCCGCGCCTATGCTAGCATGGATTGGGGAAACGGCAAAACGACGACGGCCGTTGTCCCCAAATTGTTTCCCGGGAAACAAATTACACCACGGGTGATTTCGCCAGATCCGTGTTCTTCCAAATCTACATTATTTTCCCGCGCCATACGTATTGTTTCCCGGGAAACATTCCAGTAGAATTGTACGTAACACAATCTGGAGCAGTTCGGATGCAACAAGCGCCGACAGGCAGCCCTCATGACGCATGACATAGCCATCTTTCTTGATTTAGACAACCTCGTAATTGGCGCCAAGCAGGCCCATTTCAGTTTTGACATCAACCTGGTCATGGCGCACATTATAGCGATCACCAACGGCCGTATTGTCCTGCGCCGGGCATATGGAGATGGCCTCCAGGAGCGCGACCTGCTGCGCGAGCTGGCCGCGGCCGGCTTTGTCACCCAATCGTCTCTGCGCATCAGCCACCTGAGCAAAAACCTGGCCGACATGCAGATCCTCGTCGACACCATGGAAACGCTCATCGACGGCCAAACGTACGACACCTACGTGATCATGAGCGGTGACCGGGATTTCACGCCGCTGGTGCAGGCCCTGCGCAAGCGCGGCAAGAAGGTGATCGGCGTCGGCATCCGTCACACCACCAGCGCCAGCCTGGCCAACCTCTGCGACCAATTCATTTTCTACGAAGAACTGCTGCCGATGGCTAAAATCGACGGCGAACAGGTAGAAGATCTGCTGGCGACTACGCTAAAGGAACTGCTGCGCGACGAAGAGCGCGTGCGCGCGAGTATCCTGAAGCAGTCCATGATTGAGCGTAGCCAGGGCGCCTTCGACAGCGCCACTTACATCGAGAGCAGTTTTCGGCGCTTTCTGGAACGCTTTCCACACCTGGCGACAATCGAGCAAGAAGGAACCACGACATACGTACGTTTCCCGGAGCAGCAGGTAGATCCTGCATCGCTCGCCGCCAGCTATCGAACGGCGCTGAAAAAACGCCGGTTACGCGTTGTCGCACCCGAACAACGCCTGACCATCCTGCGCGACCTGATCGATTTACTACAGCAAGAAGCGGACGCCCGCTGGCGACCGCTGGTCAACACGCTGGCCGAGCGCTACGCGCGCAGCGACAAGCCGATTTCCAAGAACGTCATTAATGACGTACTGCTGCTCACGCGGCGCGCGCAGGTGGTCCACATCTTAAAGGATCGCTCTTTATCCGTCGCGCCCGTGCGCCTGAACTTGCAGAGGGAAAAAGCCTTTCAGCAAGCGGTGCTGCGCTGCGACGGAACCTATCTGCAAGAAATTTTGACGCTGCCGGAAGCGTTTAACGTGCAAGAGGCCGCCCTGGCGCTGTACGAAAAAACCTCTTACGCACCCTACATCCAGTGGCTGCTCAACTCTCCCTACCTGCTCAACCGCTAGCAGCCTTCAGGCCGCCAGATCAATCTCATCTCGATGCCCCAGCCCCCGGCTGTTGTCAATGAAATAGAGACGCGCAGGCGTCAGGCGGTACCAGTTTACCCGCGCCAGCCCGGCCTGAATTTGCGCATCGGCCTGGGCAATGAAGGGGTAACGGGCCTGATAGCGCGCAATCGCCGCGTCCCGCGCCGCGCCGCTCAACTGCGCCACGGCGCCCTCAAGCTGGATGCCCTTGATGGCCGGCCAGTCACGGTAATCTTCCTGGATGGTGGCCGCAACGTGAGGATTGGCATGGATATTGCGCGCGTGGCGCGTGTGGCCGGCCGAAAGAAAGGTGAACTCAAAACCGTCGTTGGCATAAAACACGGCCGCGGCCCACAAACCCTCCGGCCCCGTCGTCGCCAGGGTCATGACCTGGTGGGTGCGTAAATAGTCAAGCGCGCGCGCCTCAAGCTTCGCGGTTGTCACGGTCAGGCTTGCCTCCTTGCCAGCGCGCAAATAAATCTTCCGGCAGGCTAATGTCAACCAGGTCCAGCACGCGGTTCACCGTCTGGTTGATAATCTCGTCAATCGTCTGCGGGCGATGGTAAAAGGCCGGCATCGGCGGCACAATGATGGCGCCCATTTCGGCTACCTGCATCAGCATGCGCAAATGGCCCAAATGCAGGGGCGTTTCGCGCGGTACCAGCACCAGCCGCCGCCGATCTTTCAGCACCACGTCGGCGGCGCGCAGCAGCAGATTGTCGCTGAAGGAGTAGGTGATACCGGCCAGGGTTTTCATGGAGCAGGGAATGACGATCATGCCCTGCGTTTTGAAGGATCCCGAAGAGATGCGGGCAGCGATATCTTTGAAGCGGTAGGTGACGTCCGCCAGCGCGAGTACCTCCTCAACTTTGTAGTCAGTCTCCAGGCCGATGGTGATACCGGCAGCCGTGCTGAGAACCAGATGGGTCTCCACGTCGGGCAGCGCGCGCAGGACCTCCAGCATGCGAATCCCGTAAATTACGCCGCTGGCGCCGGACATGCCAATAATGATTTTTTTCATAACGTTATGCACCAGGTAAACCCAATCATCGCGGAAAGCGTGATTGTGAGTATAATATGCCTGCCTTTGAGGCAACTGCTCAGTCACCAGCGGGCGCAGTTAAAAACGCAGCCCGATCGCCTGAGATGCTGTCATTTTAGAACATATTGGGATGGAACCCAAATAGCTTGCTCGTTTCGGCGCAAACCAAAGGGGCTCTTTGATGTTTGATGTGGCGGTGTAGGGGCTGGCCTTGTGCCTGCCCCAGAGGGCGACCACAAGGGTACGCCCCTACCACACTAAACCTCAGAGAACCACAAAAGGGGTCTTCTGTGAAATCAATCTTCGTAACCGATCTGACGGCAAACGTTGAGCTGGTCAACGAGCCATTTCTGCTGCATGAAGTCACGCGCCGTAAAACGCGCGACGGCCGTCCCTTTCTGCTTGGCGCCCTGCGCGACAAAACAGGCCAAGTCGGCTGCGTCTTTTGGGACGTGCCGGATTACGTCGAGGCCTGGGCGCGCAGTGGCCAGGTCGTCCTCACCTCCGGCCGCACCACCATCTACAAAGACGCGCTGCAAATCATCCTGACCGACCTGAATCCCAGCCAGAACGCCGACATGGCCGACTTTTTGCCTACCAGCGGTCGCAAGCAGGCGGAGATGCTGGATGAGCTCAGCCGTCACGTCGCGCAACTGAACGAGCCGTGGCGGACGCTCACCGGCGCCATCCTGCTGGAAGAGCCCGTGATCTCACGTTTTGCCGTGGCCCCCGCAGCGCGCGGCATGCACCACGCCTACATCGGCGGCCTGCTGGAGCATTCGCTCAGCATGGCGACGCTGGCCGCCGCGCTGGCGGCGCATTATCCTTATGTCAACAAAGATTTGTTAATTGCCGGGGCGCTGCTGCATGACGCGGGCAAGACGTTGGAGTATACGCTGGACGGGAGCTTTGACTATACGGAGGACGGCCGTTTAGTCGGCCACATCGTGCGCGCGATCGTGATGGTTGAGCAAACCGCCGCCGCGCTCAACTTTCCGGAAAGCGAGCTGCGCCAGCTTGTGCATCTGATCGCCTCGCACCACGGTACGCACGAATGGGGCGCCCCCGTCATCCCCAAAACCCTGGAGGCTATTCTGCTGCACCAGCTCGATCTGCTCGACAGTCGCGTGCAGGGCTTCTTTGACCATCTCGACAGCGACAACAGCGCCGACGACTGGACTATCCGCAGCAGCGGCATGTTCGGCACGGAACTGCGCCGCCCGGACCGCTACGGCAGCGAAGACGAATAAATCAGGGAGCGCGCGGCGGGTTGATCGCGTACGCCCCAAACAACAGCTCCCCGCGCCGCGAATAGCCGGCCCAATAGCGGCCGTTGGGGAAAACCGCCTGCACCTGCGCCAGTTCCTCCAGACGCTCCGGGAGAAAGATAAACTGCGTGGGCCCAGCAAGCGTCCAATCCGGCGGCTGCGTCAGGGGCTCCGCCACGTCCTCCCCACGCATGGCGGGCGCCAGGTAGAAAATGGTAGCGTGGCTGTAGTAGCCCATGCGCGGCCAGCCAAAGAAGTAGACTTTTTGGCTGGCCGGCTGCTGCGCCCGCAGGTAATAGGCGACTTCTGTAGCGGTTTCCGTATTGACGCCCCCCAGCACGTAGCCCCGGTACGCTTCAAAAAAGTAGTAGCGCACATCCGTGACGGCAATCCAGGCGACCACGAGCAGCGCCAAGCCGACGGCCAGCGGCGCGCGGCGCGGCCAAAGCTGCCGCAGCCAGGC
>Ga0114946_10003120_pt1 | contig 11281 bp, 15 predicted proteins | sample WalLakDeSediment_FD_88676 | JGI IMG/M metagenome (GOLD analysis project Ga0114946, IMG submission 88676) | Lake sediment microbial communities from Walker lake, Nevada to study Microbial Dark Matter (Phase II) - Walker Lake 11/02/13 Deep Sediment | ecosystem: Environmental > Aquatic >...
AAATTTTGGAAAGTTTAATTTTTGTTACTAATTTTTTTATGTAAATGTCAAAGTGAAATTATATAATTTATTTTGATGATTTTTCCTCCTGAAAGAGAGCTGAAAAATTCGATAGAGCTGGGAAATTTACAGAGTTGAAATTGGATTTGGGAATTTTACGAGCCGAGTAAAATTTCTGTTAATGTTTGTTAAATGAGGTGGGTGTAGCGAAAGTCTGTAAGAAGTCCCCTTGAATTTTTGAATTGCGTTAATTAATTTCGACCAAAGGGAATCAATATGTCTGAAAGACTAAGAGAGGAATCTTTATTTATATCGAATTTTCTTTTCTAAATTTTTCTGCTTTTTCAAATACTAATGGAAGAGTTAAACAATAATTATCATTTGTTTCAATGAATTCTCTTAATTCATTTGGTGATAACCATTTGAAATCAATTACTTCATCATCTTCAAATTTTACATCCGTGTTATGAACAATTATAAAACCTAATCCAACCCATTCGTTATTATTTTCTGCTTTATGATGAAATTTATCAAATATAAAACCCGTAGGTTTATCGATTGAATTAATTGATTTAATGAATTCATCTTTAGATTGAAACACTTTTATATCTATTCCAATTTCTTCTTTAGCTTCTTTAATTAAATTTTCATCAAAATCAACTGGTCTAAAAAATCTATTTTCTTTAATATAACAATTGTGACCTGCAATGCCCATGTCCCATTTTCCAGCTCCATATTTATCATGTTTCTTTGGATTTTTTAGTTGAATTCCATATTTTCCAGACTCTGGATGATAAATCATCGACCAAGTACTATAATGAGTTAAGATTGCTCTAACTCCTTCTAAATGGGCGTGAGTTTTAGAAATTGGTCCGATGATATTTCCATTTGAATCAGAATGTATTCCATATTCAATATCATCTCTTAATATGTTTTGTGACATAATATTTTGTAATTAAAGAAGCAATATAAACTTTATTGTTTTTAAAGAAGATTTCCCCTCTTTTTTTAGCAATTCAAAAATTTCATTTAATCCTGTTATACGAGGGTGAACAGAACGAAAGGGTGCAACCCGTCCCTGAGGATTTGCGAAGCAAATCACAGAGTTTAATTTAGTGTGTTTTAATCAATAAGAATTTTTTCTCTGATGGCGAAAGGGCTTTTGTTTTCTGGATGGATTGACATATGGCTATCGTTAAGAACTCTTGATTTATCAAATTCAAAATCTTCAATAAAACCTTCTGGATTTTTGTTAATCCATTTTTCAATAATTTCATAAAAAATAACTTTGAAATTTTTACGAGTTTCTTTTTCTTCTGACCAATTTTTATCTAAATTTGGATTAAGTAAATCAAATATGATGTGTTCATACCAATGAAAATTGTCCATGAGATAATTTTTAATATCTATATCTTGTTTGAGCAAAAATTTCTCTGTTTTTGGCAGGAGGAAAAAATCTGTTTTAAATCCCTTATATTTTTTAGTGTTAATGAGTTTCATAATTGTGTTAATGATTAAAGATTTAAATAATTTTTTAATTTAAAAAAAATTAGACGTAATATCTGGTTTGGGAAATGTTGTGGTATGGTATGATTTTGGTGAAGATGAGGAATTTTGGGCAATTAGGATTTTACAAAATAAGAATTTATTTTCTGATTTTAATAATTTCGCCTTTGTTAGTTTTTTGTAATTCTTTTGTGGAAATTTTTATGAGTGAATTTTTAGAACCTCCTCCTGTAAAAATAACATTTTTTTTCATCACTTCTGGATCAATAATAAATATTGCGTCATAACCAAATGAGGGAATTCCACCGCAGGGATAACCTGTCTTTTGTAATATTTCATCTGGTGTGGCGATTCGTAGTTTTTTAATATTTAATGATTTTTTAATTTGTGAAGTGCTTACTTTATCTTCACCTTTAATAATAGCAACACTTAGATTTTCATTTGAATCAACCATACAAATATTTTTTACAAAATCGTCAGTGTTTGCTTTTGTAGCTTTAATTGCATCTTCAACAGAATGGCATGATTGATTAAAACAAATATGTTTTCCTTGGATATTATTATCTTGTAAAAATTTTTTTATTTTTTCTTTGTATTGGTCCATTATGTAAAAGAATTATCAAAAGTATTTAAATTTATTATTGGGTTCAGAAATTGTTTTGGAATTTTGTTTTTAGTTAATTTTGGGGATTGTTGTTGGAGAGTAATTTTTAAGAGTAATTAAAAAAATAACTAACACACGCCCATTTTATAAAATTCTATATCTGTATCTGAACATGCAAAGCAAGAATTTGAGTATGTCTTAATTTTGTTTCCTTGAAAGCCATATCCACATACGGGTTCATAGAGAGTTATACAAAAGTCAATATTTCTTTGTTCCTCAGAACATTTTATATCGTTTATTATTAGTTCTTTTGAAAATTCTGTTTCAGTTACTTTTCCTTTTTCAATAAGAACCTCTATTTCTGCAAATTCTCTTTCTCCAGGAATTTTTTGGGAAATTACTTCAACACGATATTTAAACGAATAACAAGAATCACAATCATGAACAGATTTTCCAATTTGAACCAAGTTATCTCCTCTTAATTTATTATAAGGATAGCTTTCTTTTATATGCTGTTCTGCGATCACACTACTTTCTTGTTCAGTAAATACTTTTTCAATAACTGATTTGTTATAATTATAATAAGGAACAAATATAGTCGAAGCTAAAATTAAAAAAATTGTAAATACTATTGTTAAAATAATTAATAAAATATTTTTCTTTTTCATAATTAAAAAATAGTTTAGAAATATTTAAATTTTTCTATTAGGGGTTATAAATCACTTTCTTTTTTATAACTTTTTTTTATTTATTTTTATTTTTCTCCACTTATTATAAATTTCCCTTAGTAACATCCCAAAAAGAACCATTGAGAATATAAAAGAATACTTATTATTAAATTTTATATATCTATAAAAAAAATAAATAATTAAACCAATCCAAAATAAATAACCAAGAACTTTTCTTGATGAATAAAATTTTTTAAAAAAGTCATTTATTTTTTTATTATCAAAAGTTAAAGGGATTTCTAAAGGCATTGTGGTAGTTTAAGTGAAGAGAAATTTAAATATTTTTTTAAAACTATCTGTAATCTATTTTAATTTTTGTTATGGGAAGTGTTAAATATTTCTTTTTAGATTTTTATTTTTTGGCATTCTTTCTTTATTATAGATAACATAAATTTATCAAGAATTTATTATTAATAATTTTAAAAAATCCGAAGAGTTATTTTTTTGAGTCTGTTAGTTGGATTAGATTTTTTGATAAAGAAATTGTTTCTGAAGAAATTTCAATTAATTTACCTTTATTAGAAACATAATTTAGAATTTTAATATTTTTAAGATTCATTATTTTAGTTAGTTCATTTGTCATATAATGTAATTGTATGCAATGGGGTGATTTATCAACCGAAGCAAATATTAATTTTTTAACTTTTCCAATTTTTAAAATTGAGGCAAGTTTGTGTGCAACCATATTCATATGAATTTTCTCCAAACATACAAAATATATTTGATTTGATATTTGTTGTAATTTTTCAAAAGCTTTATTGTCCATATTTGGTAAACATGAACCACAAATTATTAATTGATTTTGAAATTCGTAAATATTATGCGACATTAGTTCTTTCATAATTGGTTGAAATTGATTGATGATTATAAATTTTGTGTTAAGATTTAGGAATGATTATTGATTACAACATCAGGATTTAGAGAAATTTTTTCTAAATAAAATATTTTAAGGAATATAAAAAAGTTAATATTACTATGTTAGTTGCAATTTTTGAAAAGGACATCATTAATATTTTTAGAAATTTAATCCGAAAAGTTTTCGAAAAAAGATTGAAAAGGTTTATAAATAAATAGTATTCACTAACAAATGATGAAAATAGCAATTACTGGAACGCATAGTACTGGAAAAACAACGCTTGCAGAAATGATTAGTGAAAAATTTAATATTCCTTATATTCGTGGAGATAAAGCTATTAAAATATGTGAGCATCATTTCCCTAATAAACCAATCAATAAACTTTCTACCAAAGAACAATGGAAACTCCAAAAATTAATGTTTGAAAGTTTTGATGAAACTCTGGATACTGATGGAGATTGTGTCACAGATGGATTTCATTTGACATGCATACCTTATGGAATCAAATATACAAATGGTAAAATTACTCAAATGCAAGGTTATGGAGAATTTGTTCAATCTGCGATTAATCAAAGTAAAAAGTTTGATAAAATTTTATATCTTCCTCCAGAAATTGATTTAGAGAATGATCAATTTAGACCCCTAGACCAAGCTTTAAGAATGGATATCGATAAAACAATATATGCATTACTTTCTGATTTCAATTTTAGAACTCTTAGTGGTACTCGTGAAGCAAGGCTTTTAAAAGCAGGCGAAGAGATAGGCAAACCAGATGAAATTTTGGATAATTATGTTGTTTTCGAAGGTCTTCCTAGATCTGGGAAGTCAACCCAAATTGAAATACTTTTGAAACGACTTCAATCTGAACGTGTTGATGCTTTTTTAACAGAGAGAAACAATAGTGAATATATGAGAGAGTTCAAAAATAGAAAGGATATAAATCCATATGATTCGAGTAAAGAAATGTTAGAATTACATAGTGAAGCAATCAAACATGATTTTAAAATAAATAACATCAAAGAAAGACTTGCAGGGGGTCAAATTGTTATTTCAGACAGGCAAAAATTTACTACAATGACATTATTTGGTGCATTTGGAGTGCCTCGAAATAGAATTTATGAAGCAGTTTATGATCTTCCCGATCCAGGAAAAACAATCTATCTTGATGTTAACCCTGCTATATGCGTTGCAAGGTCAATACAAACAGAGCCAGGCAAAGTATTAAAAACAGATTTAGAATTACAACAAAAAGTTAGAAACCTGTATAAAGAGTTTGGTAAAAATCATAGATTTATTGAGATTGAAGCTAATCAGAATATAGGCAGAGTTTCTGATTTAATATATAATCTTGTTAGGGGTGACAACTTATGAAAACGTATGTTTATGCTTTAATAAAAAAGGATAATAATTTTTTAATATTGCAAAGACCACTTACTAAAAAAATATATCCCTCAGTTTGGAATCTTCCTGGAGGAAAACTTGAAGAAAATGAAACTTATATTGAATGTGTGATTCGAGAAGTTCGTGAAGAAACTGGTCTTAAATTTGTACCTTTTATGAAAGTTTTTGATGCAATTGATTATGAGGGTGGAGAAAAAAAAGTTATAGTTTTTATTGGACATACTAATGATTCTGAAGTTGTTCTTAGTGATGAACATATTAATTTTAAATTTTTATCTCCACAAAACATTTCAGAATATGAAACTATGCCTTATATTAAAAAATTGTTTTGGGAGTGAAATATGACTAATCCTAATACTAATCCAAGTAAGTTTTTTTTAAGATTTGCAATTACACCTAATTGTAATTTTAGATGTGAGTATTGTAATCCTGATGGGAGAATAGAATCTGCTGGAATTTTAGATGATAATGAAATTCTTCAAATTATGCAAGCGGGTATAAATGCAAAAATCAATCGCGTTCATTGGACAGGTGGCGAGCCAACTCTTAGAAATATGAAAAAACTTATTGGAGAATCGAGAAATTTAGGGTATGTTGATCAAGTTCTTACAACTAATGGAAGTCATGGTGGGGATTATGTTAGAATGATGGCTGATGCTGGTATAGATAGATTAATTGTTAGTCTTGATACTTTAAATTCAATAAAATTTAAGAAAATCACAAGAGTAGATTGTATTGATAAAGTTCTTAATACTATTGAAACATCTGTCGAAGCATTAGCACAACCAACAAAAGTTAATATAGTATATGTAGAGGATACTCTCAAGGAATTGCCATATTTGATTGATTTAGGAAAACGAATAAATAATAAACAACATAAAAAGGGAGAACTTATTATTAAATTTATTGAAATAACAGAAATGAATCCCGCTTTTTTTAAAAAAGATGGTAAACAATTATACAACAACACACATACTGGTAAAGATATCATGTTAGAAGAATTATCTAAATTTGGAACCCTGATATCTGCTGATAAAGATGTTATTGGAAATAATCCTAATACTCGCTATTATCAAATTCCTGAAATAGGTATAAAAGTTGGTATGATAAATATTCCTTCAGCAGATTATAATTGTGGTGGGGCTGGTTGTGCTAAAATAAGGCTTAATCCGTATGGAAAAATTGCAGTTTGTGTAAATCAGTATCCAATAGATATCAAAGGAAAAAGTTTAGAAAGACAGACAAAAGTAATTAAAAAATTACAAACCTATAGGAGTATATTAGATTTATTTTATCCTGAACGAAAACATAAACAAGATGAATCAAATTTTGGGTTTTGGAGGTTTGGGAATTGTAATGATATGACTTATAAAAAATAATTTCTTTTTTAAAAAAGAAATGAAAAATGAAGGCTTCCCCTAAAAAAAATAAAAAAATTGTTACCCTCAATTCTTGTTCTTGATGTGTCACATTTGCTCATTTGATTGAAATTTATTAAAAATTATTTTGATTTTTCGTTTTCATGAACTTGCCTTATCTTATTAATTTTTATTTTTCTAAATAAAATACTATTATTTAGCTCGTCCGCTTATTGAAATCAACATAAAATTATCTGATGTTTATTATTAATAATGTTTTAAAAAATCCCTCCACCCAGAATCGAACTGGGGCACGTCGGTCTACAGCCAACTGCTCTACCATTGAGCTACAGAGGGATAAAAATTAGTATATTAAAGGATATTTAAAGATTTTGTAAAATTAATTTCTCTCTTCTTTTTTTAAAGGTTCTGCTACAAAGAAAGCTCTGTTTGATTCTGTTTCATGGAGAATACCTTCTCTTTCATAGAATGCCGTTGTTGCAGGTAAAGAAAATTTTCCAAGAACTCCGATTTTAGAATAAATAATATACGAGATAATTCTTGTTTCCCCTGCTTCTAATTTTTGAAAAGACCATTCTATTCTTTTATTTTTCTCATTTATTTTTACTGGAACTTCATTACTAAATTTTTCATGAAGTTTTACTAATGGAGGTAATTTATCCACTACATTTATTTTTTCTATGTATTTTTTAGCGTTTAAGATAATTGAAACTTTTAATGCAAATTCTCCTCCCTTTGCTTTCACAAAAGAAACTTTTTTTTCCATTGTTAAATTTGTTTTAACATATTGTTTTGTCAAAACTACCACTGTTACAATAAAGAAAATTATTAAAAATGGAAAAAGCCAATTTGTTTTAACATTAATTTCTAAATTTTCTCCAGGATTTAATTCTTTATCCCAAGTATAATAAATTGTCAAACCTTGTCTGTCTACTCTATTAGGTTCAGGATTTAAACTAGTGAATAATCTAGAGATTATATTCTTTTTAATAACTGTTTCAGATTTTTCTATGACATTTCCTTCATTTATTTTTTCAATTATTTTTGTGTATATAACTAATCCATAATCTTTTGTTTTTGTAGTTATCAAATTTTTTTCAACAAATTTTAGTGTTCCTTCTACATTTGTTTCTTGATTGTGAGTTCTAACTTTTGCATTCAAATTATATAGTCCTGCCATTAATTTTTTGAATTCTTCTTTGTTAAGTTGGACTTCAAAACTTTTTTTTTCATGAGGTTTTAGCGCAAAATTTTCTTCAAATTCAAAAAAAGGAGATTTAAATTTCGAATTTATATTTTCAAAGTTAAAGTTGACTTTATTTTTTATATAAATTTTTAATGAGCTTGAAGTAGAATCAAATTCTTCTGAACCAATTTCAAAAACATCTTTTAGTTCAATTACTTTAAAGAGTAATTCTTTGTCCATTTTAGATTCGTTTTTTCCTCGTATGGAATATTTGAAAATGTAAAAACCTCGTAAATCCAATTTTCCTATTGGGGCTATTTTAAGAATTATTTCCTTACTTTCTCCTTTTTTTAAATAAATTGTTTCGGGATCTATTGTAAAACCCAAAAGATTGTAAAACTTAAATGTGTCTGAATCTTTTAAATTTGTAATTTTTAAATCAAATTCTATTGGGATATTTAATTCTTTAATAAAAACTTCATTTGAACTTTGCTGTTTTATATCTAAGTCAACAGCGGAAATTAATGGCAAAATTATTAAAAGTAATAATAGTGAGTATTTTTTTTTCATTTTCAATAAAACAACGGAGTTATATTTAAAGATTTCTGTTAATTAATATTTTCCCTCTAAATCAAGATAAGCTTTTGCTTGAGAAAGAAATTCATCGCAATCCCCTGCCAATTTATCTTCAAATTCAGTTACTCTTGCTGTTATAACCCATTTTTCATAAATACTTCTTAAAAATTTTAAGAACGGAGTTGTTTCAAATTTTCCTTGATAATCTCTTATAAGAATTCCTTTAACCCCTACTTCAACACTTCCCTTATTTGTTTTTATTTTTAGATTATCTTTCATAAGTTCTACTTTGGTTAGTCCTATAATTTTCATAGTTACTTTTACTTTAAATTTGAAATAATCTGTAACTTTTTTTGAACCGTTCCATTCTACATCTATTTTTTTTGATTCTCCCTCTAATTTTTCAACATATTTATCTTCTGAAATCATTAATCCTGTTTCTTCTTTTAGCCAATCATAGCAAAATTTATAAAAATCATTAAAAGAGAAAATTCCATCATATTTTATTTTACTTGAAAATATTGTGTCTTGTTCTGGCATATTAAAATATATTGAAGTTTATTTAAATATTCTTCGGAAATAAATTCGAAGGTTTTTTATATGATTTGTAGTAATAAAATAGATGGGATATTATGTTCCTTATAATGAAGAAGCATTGAAAAAAATATCTGAAGAAGAAAGAAAAAAAGGAAATTTAATTGTTTTAACAGGGGGTTCTTTTGATATTTTTCATGAAGGTCATGTTTATTTTTTGAACGAGTGTAAAAATCAGGGAGAAAAATATATGAAAAGTTTGAATCGGAATTATAATGGCTCTGCTGTTTTATTTGTTAATGTTAAAAATGATAAAAGAGTTCGTATTACTAAATCTGAAGATCGTCCGGTTTTTAAGGAAGATTCTCGTGCTAAAAGGGTTTCAGTTGTAGATGTTGCGAATTATTCTACCATCAATCCTCTTTTTGAGGAAAGTCCTACAAGAGATTTAGCTTTACTTCTTAAACCAGATATTTTAATTAAAGGCGATAAAGATTGGACTTTTGAAGAAAAAAAGTCTTTAAGAAAGTTTTTAGGTTATAAAATAAAATTTGGATATGTCAAGAGAAAAGAAGGGATTAGTTCAACTGAAATTTTGAGAAAAATTCGAGATAATTAGTTTATGTGCAATCTTGTTCAGATAACCAAAAAATTTATATTATTATATTTATCTTCAACTTTATGAAATATCTTGCGTGTTTTCGACCAAATAAAGATTTATCCGATTTAATTTTTAAACAAAATCATTTAGTTCTTCCGAGTTCTGGATTACATTCTACACTTTGTGTTTTTTATATGAAGCCTGAAAATGAACTAAATTTAATTACTGATTTGTCTAAGATTTATTTTAATCCTTTTGAAATTGAAACCTTGGAATTTGGTGATTTTTATAAAGATTCTTTAGTTTTAAAATTATCTTGTTCTGATAGGCTTTTGCAGTTACATAAAAAAATTGTTTCTGTTGTGAAATGTTATAGTTTTAAAGATTTAGAAGAATTTTATGAAGTAGGGAAATATAATCCCCATTTTAGGATATCAAAATCATCTAAATTAGAATTTGATAGAACTTCAAAAGAATTAATTGGTAAAAGAGATATAATTCAAAAATATATTTTAGTAAGGAAAGATAATGGGTCTGCAAAAGAAATAAAGGATTTTTATTTTACGGAATAATTTCTTTGTTATATTGTGATTATGTTTTGTTTTGGTATTTTTTGTAGAAAAAACATAGGGTTTTAATTTAATAGTTTTTTTGTAGAATCTTTTTTGAAAAAGTTCATAAGTTGAGGTTTATGTAGAATTCATGCAAGATTCACAAATTAATATTCCATCAATTTTATAAAGTGTTCTTTGTTCCCCACATTCTTCGCAGATTCCTTCTGTCATTTTTCTGGTTTCTGCTTTTTTAATTCTTTGCAATTTTTTAGTTTCTTCTCTTATATCGGATAATTCTTTTAATTCAAGATAAAGTTCTGGATAAAAGTTTAATATATCTTTCATAGAAATTATTCCAACAAGTTCATTTTCTGTAACAACAGGAAGTCTGTAAAATTTCAATTTTTTCATTTTTTGTACTGCTTCTTCGATTGTGGAAGTGGGTTTTATTGTTGCTATTTTTTTTGGAGAAATATCAATAGCCTTTATTTTTGATAAGTCTTCTTTTGATTTTTTAATCAATGCCCATAAAATATCTTTATTTGAAATAAAACCGATTAATTTTTTTTTATCAACAATAAGTAAACTACCCAATCTTTTCTTTACCATTTTTTTAGAACATTCTAATAAATTTGTGTCTGGGAAAATTTTTACAGGTTCTCGAGTCATCACATCTGAAACTACTATTTTTTTCATAAAATGATATATTTTTCAAATTTATAAATTTTTAGTGTTTTGGTTATTATAATAATCTTTAAAAATCTGAGTGATATTTAATTTTATGGGGCATTATTTTGCAGAAGTACGTTCTGAAGAAGATAATAATTTTTCTGAAAAATATATAGGATACAAACTTAAAAGAGCTAGAGAAATTTCAGATATTATTGAAAAAAATAAAATAAAAAATGAAGATATTAAAATAGGGGATAAATTAAAATTATATTCTCCTTTGCTTAAGAAGAGTAAATTTAGATTTAATAATTTTGGTGATTTTTCGCAGATTAGGGAATTTTTTAGTATGGGAACTAATTGGTATAGTCCTGAAATGTCTTCTTTATCTTGTGTAGATGAATTTATGGTTTATGAAAAAAGATTAATAAAAAATAATTTGATTAATAAAGTGGGTCATCAAATAAGAATACACCCTAAACGAGGATTAGATTTGTTTCCTAGTTGGATTAATATAAAATATTTTTCAAAAGAGTAATTTATCACAATAATCTTTATTAAGAGATTTTTTATTTTTTAATTATGACTGAAAAACCATTTGTTTTGATGCCTGAAGATATACAAAGGATTATGGGAAAGAGTGCTCAGAGGAATAATATTCTTGCTGCTAAAATGGTTTCAGATGTT
>Ga0114946_10003121_pt1 | contig 11280 bp, 6 predicted proteins | sample WalLakDeSediment_FD_88676 | JGI IMG/M metagenome (GOLD analysis project Ga0114946, IMG submission 88676) | Lake sediment microbial communities from Walker lake, Nevada to study Microbial Dark Matter (Phase II) - Walker Lake 11/02/13 Deep Sediment | ecosystem: Environmental > Aquatic > Freshwater...
CTTGGGGCACTGGGGCAGTCGTCATAGCCCCCAGCGTATCCGGGGAGTCGGGATCCGGACGACGTGAGTGCGGGGGGGCGAGATGATGGGTGACGTTTTCGGTTGGACGGCCGGGGATCAGGGAAGGGGTGGGTGCTTGGTGATGGAGGGTCGGCGGAGATCAGGCGTCGATGGGGGTCGTGGTGACCGGTTGGTGCAGTTGCACGTACGCACCCCCGGACTTCCGTCCGGGGCTTGTATGGGGTTTGCGCGCGCTATCGATAGAAGCCCCGGACGGAAGTCCGGGGGTGTGGTGGTGATGGGGCACGCTGGAGGCACCACGACCACGCACGACGATTGATCCACGACGACGTTGCTGCCCAACAGGCAGCCCCGACCCTGCGAGCTTACGGCGACAGCGGCTTGATGCGGATGTTGCGGAAGTGCACCTCGTCGTGGTGCCCGAGGAAGCCGATGTGGCCCGACGTGCGGGCCAGGCCGGGGTGGGTCTTGCCGTCCAGGGTGGGCCGAGTGCCGTCGCGAAACGGGGCCACGTCGGTGTCGACAATCGTCTTCCCGTTGACCACGACCTTGATCGTCGAACCGATCACGGTCACCTCCTCGGTATTCCATTCGCCGGCCGGCTTCAGGCAGCCCCGCTCGGCGGCGACGACCCCGTAGACCGAGCCGTGGGCCTGCCAGGGATGGATACCGGCGTATTTCGGGTGGCCATCGTCGAGGATCTGCAGCTCGATGCCGTCGAAGGCGCCGTGTCCCGTTTCCGGCTGACGGATGCCGAGGCCGTTGTTCGCTCCCGGCGTGAGCCGGAAGTCGAAGCGGAGGACGAAGTCGGCGTATTCCTGGGTCGTCAGCAGGTTGCCACCGACGCCGGGCTTGCTGCGAATCTCTCCCTCCACCACTTCGTAGCCGGCGGTGGCCCCCTGCCAGCCGGCGAGCGACTGGCCATCGAAGAGCGGCATGAACCCGGTCTCAACGGCCGCCGGCAGTTCACGGATGCGCAGCCGCCGAAACTCGACCGGCGCTCCTTCCGACTCGAGACACAGGAAACCGGTCGCCGGCGTGCAGTCGCTGCCGCCGGAGACCTCGTGGCCATTCACCCACAGGCGGACTTCTCCGGCGACGGCCCGGAGAAAATAATGATTCCACGCGGGCGTGCCCAGGCTGTGATTGGCAGACGGAAAGCTCCGCTTGCCGTCGGGTGCCACCGGTGGGAACGGCTTCATCGAGGATGTGCCCACCGGGAACACGTCGCCGTGCGTGGTGAACCAATCGGCCTTCTTGCCCGACTTCTCGTACTGCGCCGTGAAGCCGTGGTCGAGCACCTGCACCTCGATGCCCCCCGGCGGCAGTAGTCCAGGCTTGATCGATGAAAGCGCCTCGGGTGGCGCCCAGAGAAAGACGCCGGAGTTGCCGCCGCTCGAAAGGTGCCGCCACTCGAGCGACATCTCCAGGTTGGTAAGCGGCTCACGGGTGCGGATCACCCCCACAGGCTTTCCCGTGCAGACAACGCCGTCGTCGCCCCAGGTCCACGTGTCGGGGGCGCAATTCACGTCGACGAAGTCGGCGTCGCCGAGCGACCGCCAGCCCGGGCCGGACAGGTCGAACGTGCCGAGCTCACGGATGACGATGTTCCGCACCCGTAGCGGCCCGCCGTGCGTCTGAATCTGGATCGGACCCCGGGCCGGCAGCGCGGCGCGCTTTTCGAAATAGTTGGCCAGCGACTGGTCGTCCACGACGAGGGTGTCGTTCAAGTGCACGGTCACGCGGTCGCCCACCATGCGCACCCGCATCGTGTTCCACTCGCCGATCGGCCGGTCGGCCTTCACGAGCGGGAACTTGCCGGGGGAGTCGGCGGGATTGTTCCAGAGGCCGCCCGAGCCCTTCTGGCAGCCGTGCTTGAAATCACGCTCACAGTCGGGGTCCCAGAGCTGCACCTGTGGATTGCCCCGCAGGTAGACACCGCTGTCGACGCCCGGCTCCGCGAGCAGCCAGTCGAGGTGCAGCTCGAAGTCGCCAAAGTCGCGATCGGTGGTGAGGAACACGCCCTTGCCGTCACCGACGATCTCGCCGTCTTCGACCTTCCAGTGGGCCCGCAGATCCTCGTCCCAGCCGCGCTGCCGCGCCTCCCGTTCAGCGGCTGTTCCCTCGGCGTCACTCCCCGCAGAGTCACTGCGGGGATCGAGATGGGGCCGGCCCCGCCAGCCGGCCAGATCACGTCCGTTGAAGAGCGCGACGAAGCCAGCGGGCGGCTCCCCCGCGTCGACGGCCCGTGTCAACAACACGGCAGCCAGGAGCCCGATGGTGGCCATGCTCATACAGACGGTTCGGTGCATCATCCCATGCTCCTGTGCAGGCTCCGGTGCAAGACAAATCCCTCCATGGCCTCGTATTCGGGGAGACCGAGTTTGTCATAGAGCCGCGCGGTCTCGCGGTTGCGATCCTCGGCCCGCTGCCAGAACTCGCGGGTGTCGGTCGGCCCCGGAAACAGCGCGCTATCCTTCTGGCTTTCGTGTTTGAAGATCGCGATCCGCTTCCGCTTCACCTCATCGGGCGAGAGCGGCACGGCCATGTCGATCTCATGTGGCTCCCACTCCTGCCAGGCGCCGCGGTAGAGCCAGAGTTCGCAGCCGGCGGCCCAGGGGCGGTCGCGGACCTCGGCGAGCGCCTCGAGCACCGCTCCCAGGCAGACGCGATGCGTGCCATGCGGGTCGGAGAGGTCGCCCGCGGCATAAATCTGGTGCGGCCGGACCTGCTCGAGGAGCTTGACTGTGATCGCGATGTCGTCGGGGCCGATCGGCTTCTTGCGGACGCGGCCGGTCTCGTAAAAGGGCAGGTCGAGGAAATGGATGTGCTCCGGCTTCACGCCCGAGTAGCGGGCGCCCGCGCGGGCCTCCGTCCGCCGGATGAGTCCCTTGACCGCCTGCAGCTCGGGAATATCGACGGCGCCGGCGGTCTTCGCGCGGAGAAACGCCCGGATGCGGTCGGCGATCTCGCTCGTCTTCGTGCCGACGCCGAAGGCCTTGCAGAACTCCTCCACGAAATCGACGTGGCGGTCAGCCGACTCGTCCCAGACGGCGATGTTGCCGCTCGTCTGGTAGGCGACGTGGACCTCGTGCCCCTGGTCGCAGAGGCGGATGAACGTGCCCCCCATGCTGATGACGTCGTCATCCGGGTGCGGGCTGAAGACGATGACCCGCTTGGGAAACGGGTCTTCGGGATGCTCGAGGCCGCGGATGCGGCGCGCGGTGCCCGGCTTGCCCCCCGGCCAGCCGGTGATGGTGTCTTGCATGCCGCGGAAGACATCGATGTTGAGGTCATACGCCCGGCCCCGGGCCGAAAGCAGATCCTGCAGGCCGTGCTCGTTGTAGTCTTCGTCGGTGAGCTTGAGGATCGGCTTGCCGAGGGTGAGCGCGAGCCAGATGACCGACTTGCGGACGAGGGCGTCGGTCCACTCGAGCCCCAGCGTCGCGAGCGGCCCCACGAGCCACGGCGACTCGAAGCGGGTGAGCCGGGCCGCCGCAGCCCGGTCGAGCACGAACCGCGCGTCGGCATGCTGCTGCAGGGCGCTCGCCGAGACATGCGTGCAGGGAGCCTCCTCGACAGCCCGGCGCACGATCGGCGCCTTGTGCTCGCCGAAGGCCAGGAGCACGACCCGGCGGGCGTCGAGGATCGAGCCCACGCCCATCGTGATCGCCTGCCGAGGCACGTTCCATTCGCCGAAGAAATCACTCGCCGCGTCGGATCGCGTCACGCCGTCGAGTGTGATGAGCCGCGTCCGGCTCTCGACGGTGCTGCCCGGCTCGTTGAAGCCGATGTGCCCCGTCCGGCCGATGCCCAACAGTTGCAGATCGATGCCGCCGGCCGCGCGGATCGCCTCCTCGTAGAGCCCGCAGGCCTCGGCCACCCGCTCCCGAGGAAGCGTGCCGTCGGGGATGTGGATCTGCGCCGTGGGAATGTCGAGGTGATCGAACAGGTGCTCGCGCATGAAGCGCTGGTAGCTCTGCAGCGCGTCGGGCTGCATCGGCCAGTATTCGTCGAGGTTGAACGTGATCACCGTCTTGAACGACACGCCCTCCTCGCGGTGCAGGCGGATGAGCTCGTCGTAGACCCCGACGGGCGTGCTGCCGGTGGCGAGGCCGAGCACGGTCGCCCGGCCGGCCGCAGCCCGCTCGGTGACCAGGTCGGCGATCTCTCGAGCCACGGCCCGGCTGGCGTCGCCCGGCTGGTCGTAGACCGTGACGGGAACCCGCTCGACGGTGTGCACGTGGGGCAGGGGGCCGCGGTAGATCGGGGCGGAGGCGGCGGTGAGCGGCGGACGGGTCGTGGTCATGAAGGGCTCCACTTCTAGGAACAATCAGTTCAGCGTACAGATACAATCAGTTTGGTTCAGATCAGTTTGGTGCGGCCGGGAATCGCGAACTCCGGGGCCGGGCGCGGTGCATCCCAGTCGAGCTCCGTTGGAAACAGGTCGAGCTGCGACTCCTTGGCGAGAAAATCGAACGTCACCCGCTGGCCGGTGTAGGCCGCCACCCGGCCGAGCACGGCGACGAGCGAGCTGTCGGCCGTCTGCGCGAGCTCCACGATCGGCGTGCCGGCGCGGATCGAGTCGATCAGGTCTTTGTGCTCCTGCTTGTAGGCGTCGGAGATGCTGCCTCCCATCTGCCAGATCTCGCGGCCGTCCCGATCGACGATCCGAGAGCCCCCGTTCAGCGCGGCGATAAAGCAGGTGCCCTTCGTGCCGTTGATAACAGTGCTGACGTCACCGGTCGTCCCCGGAATCTGGCGACACTTGAACGAGATCGTCCGGTTGCCGGGATACTCGTAGTCGATCGAAAAGCTGTCCCACATTTCACTGTCGGTCGGCCGGGTGAAGCGGCCGCCCGAGCCGTAGGCCGAGACGGGATTCGCGCCCATGACCCAGTTGACCGTGTCGATGTTGTGCACCGCCTGCTCGGCGATGTGGTCGCCACTGAGCCAGATGAAGTGCATCCAGTTGGTCAGCTGGTATGCCGTGTCGCTCATGTCGGGCTGCCGGGGGCGATACCAGATGCCCCCCGCACAGTACCGCGCCGTGCCGCCGACGATGTCGCCGATCGCGCCCTCCCGAATCCGCTCGACCGCGCCCTGGTAGTTGACCTGCCGACGATACTGTGTGCCGGTGACGATCGCCGTGCCCTGGGCGGCCGCCTTCGCGTGGGCCTCGAGGCAGATGCGGTAGCCGGCCGGGTCCACGCACACGGGCTTCTCGCAGAAGACATGCTTGCCCGCCTGAACGGCCTCGAGCACGTGCCGCGGCCGAAATCCGGGCGACGCGGCGTGGAGCACGACGTCCACCTCGGGGTCGTCGAGCACCCGTTTGTAGCCGTCGAGGCCGGCATGCATCTTCGTGGGCTCGAGGGCCACCTTGTCGCCGAACGATTCGAGCGCCTTCGGCAGTGCGGCGCACTTGGCGAGCGACAGGTCGGCCGCGGCGACGAGCTTGACGCCGTCGTTGATCGCGAGGGAATCGCGAATCGCCCCGCTGCCCCTCCCCCCGCAGCCGACGAGCGCCAGCCGCAGTTCTCGGACTTCCTCGGCAGCCGCCCGCGACGAATGCACCATCAGCGCCGCCCCGCCAGCCACGGCGGCTGAGAAGGATCTCCGCGAGACGGGGATGGCGGCCGACCCGCGCGGCTTCTGGAATCGACGTGCAGACGGGGGCATGGGAGTCCTTCCGGATGGGGCCTCGAACCTCGGAAATACCCCTGAAGTCTCACCCGCCTGCCTCGGCTTGGCAATGGCCAAATGTCGCGATCCATGACCGTTTGTATCACTGGATGGTATCGTGGCGTTCATCGAGCGATTGGCCGTTTTTCCGTAATCACACCAACTGGCGGTTGTGGTGCGGGCTGCTCGCCCGAGGGCTTCTTGGTGTGTGCATGGGCAAAAGTACCGCGGAATACTATCGGTACCTGGCGGTCGATCCGCGGGATCACGCATGGGGGCTGACGGTGAGCGGGGCGGGATACCAGCCCGCCGCACCGCTCCACACCGAAGTGCCGCGCCGGTTTCATCCCCCGGGTCACCGCTACACCTGGACCGCGGGCCGCGTATTGGGCGAGTTCGCACTGGTCTACGTGGCGGATGGCCATGGGGAGTTCGAGTCGCAGGAGACCGGTCTCGTGCCGCTCGAGACCGGTGATGCTGTGCTCCTGTTTCCGGGCGTCTGGCATCGATACCGGCCGCAACGGGGCGTGGGCTGGCAGACCTACTGGGTCCACTTCTCGGGGACGACGGCGGAGCACCTCCGCGCCGCCGACGTGGTCGCACCCGAGCGGGCCGTACGGGGCATCGGCCGGTCCGAGGCAGACGCCCATGCTGCGATCGTCGCCGCATTCCAGGCCATTCTGGCAGCGGTGCGGGCTGAAACGCCGGGGTTTCCACAGGTGGCTGCCGCCCGCACGCTCGAGATTCTCGCCCGGGTGGCCGTCGCCATGCCGGCCGATCGACCGAGCCCGCGGCTGCAAGACATCGTCCGCCGGGCACGGCTCGTCCTCGAGGCTGGCTCCAACGAACTGCCGGTCATCGAGGAACTGATCCAGAGATTCGGGGTGAGCCGGAGCCAGTTCTTCCGCTTGTTCCGCAAGCAGACGGGCCACAGCCCCTACGGCTACCACCTCCAACTCAGCATCCGCCGCGCTCAGCAACTGCTCCGGGATTCGGATCTCACGGTCCAACAGATCTCGGCGGCGCTCGGGTTCCGCAGCCCCTTTCACTTCTCCCGGCTGTTCAAACGGAAGACCGGCGTCGCGCCGCGGGAGTTTCGCCTGCAGTGGCAGCCTGTCACCGGCGGGGCTCTTGTCGGCGTGGGCACCGGAACCGACCGGCAGGCCTCACAACCTGCACCGCCGGCCTGACCGGCCCTTCCTGACCGCGGCCGGCGGAAGCATCCTTCCGCGCATGACCTAGGCTCGATACGATCGACTTGGCAGTCGACAATTGATGAACGGAGCACCACACATTCATGGCTGAACCAGTCCGCGTCGGTGTCGTCGGTCTGGGCACCGTCGGCTCGGGCGTCGTCCGTCTCCTGGCCGATTCGGCGGCCCACATCGAACGGCATGCCGGCCGGCCCATCGTGGTCGAGCGGGCGGTCTGTCGCGACGTGGCCCGCGACCGCGGCCTACCCCTCGCCGCCGACCAGGTGTCGACCGACATCCGCGACATCGCCAGTGATCCGACGATCTCCGTGGCGGTGCTCCTCGTAGGCGGACTCGAGCCCGCACGGACGATGGCGATCGAACTATTGAAGCATGGCAAGGATGTCGTCACCGCCAACAAGGCGCTCCTCGCCGAACATGGGCCGGAATTGTTCGACCTCGCCCGCCGGGAGGGCCGCTCCATCGCCTTCGAGGCGGCGGTCGCCGGCGGCATCCCGATCGTGGCCGCGATCAGCGAGTGCCTCGCCGCCAACCGCATCGAGACCATCCGCGGGATTCTCAATGGCACGAGCAACTTCATCCTCTCCCGGATGGAGGAAGACTCCGCCGACTACGCCGACGTGCTCAAGCTGGCGCAGGCCAAGGGCTACGCCGAGGCCGATCCGGCGATGGACGTGGACGGCACCGACGCGACGCAGAAGCTCGCGATCCTTGCCCACCTCGCCTTCGGCGTCTGGGTGCCCTGGGGCGAGATTCCCCGCACCGGCATCGAGGGCATCGACCTGGGCCTCATCACCTACGCCCGAGAACTCGGCTACCGCATCCGCTTGGTCGCCGTGGCCGCCCGGATTCCCACCGCTTCGACCGGTGAACGGCTGGCCCTCCGCGTCTCTCCCGCGCTCGTCCGCCTCGGCACGCCGCTGGCCGAGACCCGCGGGGCCTACAACGCCGTGAGCATCGTCGGCGACGCCGTCGGACGGATGTTTTTCCACGGGCTCGGGGCGGGGCAGATGCCCACCGCGTCGGCCGTCGTCGCCGACATCATCGACACGGTCGTCGGCCGCGCGGCGATCACGTTCCGCACGACCGGCGTGCTCGATGCCGAGAGTTCGGCGGCGCGGCTGGGCGTCGTCGAGACGCACGACCGGCACTTTCTCAGGATTCCCGTGGCCGACCGGCCGGGCGTGCTCGCGGAGATCGCCGGCATCCTCGGCCAACACGGCATCTCGATCGCCTCGCTCATCCAGCACGAAAGCCCCGACGCCGCCGCCGGCTCGGCCGTGCCACTCGTGATCATGACGCACCACTGCGGGTCGACGGCGATGGCCGCGGCGCTCGCCGCCATCGACCGCTCGACGGCCGTGCGCGGCCCCGGCGTCTGCCTACCCGTCCTCGACGACTGGCAGCCGCGGGCGGGCCAGGGGCCGGCCACTGCCTGACGGGCTGCCGCGAACCGCGACCCGATGGAGCATCTCCCATGAAATACGCGATCATCATTCCCGACGGTGCCGCCGACGCACCGCAGGCGTCACTCGGCGGACGCACCCCCTTCCAGGCCGCCGCCACGCCCGCGCTCGACGCGCTGGCGGCCCGCGGCCGCGTCGGTCTCACGAACCACGTGCCCGAGAGCCTGCCGCCCGGCTCGGAGGTGGCCTGCATGAGCCTCCTCGGCTACGACCCGCTTGAATTTTTCACGGGCCGGGCGCCGCTCGAGGCGGCCGCCCAGGGCATCGTGCTTGGCCCCGACGACTGGGCCGTGCGCTGCAATCTCGTGACGATCGGCGGGGCGGACGGCCAGACGATGGACGACTTCACGGCGGGACATGTGACGACGGCGGAGGCGACGGCGCTGCTCGCCGCCGCGCAGGAGGGCCTCGTCCGCGACTTCCCCGAGGTGAGCGCCGCGTGGCGGTTCGTCCCCGGCGTGAGCTACCGCAACCTGCTGCTCTACCGCGGCACAGCCACCGTGCCCGCCCCGTTGGCTGCCGACCTACGGGCCACGCCACCCCACGATCTCATGGACAAGCCGGTCACCGACTCGTTCCCCCGGGGATCAGGCAGTCGGCTGCTCACCGAGATCATGACGCGAAGCGCCGACTGGCTCGCCGACCATCCGGTCAACGCGGCCCGCCGCGCGGCCGGGAAGCGACCGGCCACGCATGTCTGGCTGTGGGGCGTCGGCCGGGCACCGGCGATGGAGCCGTTCACCCGAAAATACGGCATCCAGGGGACGATGATCACCGGCGTCGATCTCCTGCGCGGCCTGGCCGCCCTGGCCGGCTGGGAGCGGCGGGAGGTTCCCGGGGCCACCGGCTACCTCGACACCGACTACGCCGCCAAGGGGCGGGCCGCCATCGACGTGCTCACGACGCAGGATCTCGTCTGCGTGCACGTCGAGGCGCCCGACGAGGCGAGCCATCAGGGCGACGCGGCCGCGAAGGTGAGCGCGATCGAGGACATCGATCAGAAAATCGTCGCGCCGCTCGCCGCCCACCTCGCCGGCACGCCCCACCGCATCCTCGTCTGCCCCGACCATCCCACGTTCCTGGCCACGAAGACGCACTCCCGCGGAGCGGTGCCCTTCCTGATCGCCGGGAGCGACGTGGCGGCCGACGCCGCGACGACCTACGACGAGGCGGCGGCTCTGGCGACCGGCGACGCGGTGCTGCCGGGCTGGACACTCATGGGCACGTTCCTCGGAAAGGGTTGATGCGGCAATGGCATTGGTCGTCCAAAAATTCGGCGGCACGAGCGTGGCCGACGCCGACAAGATCAAGGCCGCGGCGGCCAAGGCGATCGCCCGGCATGCGGCGGGCGACCAGGTCGTCGTCGTCGTCAGCGCGATGGGCCACCAGACCGACTACCTCGTCGATCTGGCCCGGCAGATCACCGAGCGGCCGAGCGCCCGCGAGATGGACATGCTCCTCTCCACGGGCGAGCAGGTGAGCGTGGCGCTCTTCGCGATGGCGATCCAGGCCGCCGGCCACCGGGCCGTGAGCCTCACGGGGGCCCAGATCGGCATCCGCACCGACTCGACGCACACGAAGGCCCGGATCAAGTCGATCTCGACGAACCACGTGCAGACGCTCCTCGCCGACGGCGCGATCGTCATCGCCGCGGGCTTCCAGGGCATCGACCAGTACGGCAACATCACAACGCTCGGCCGCGGCGGCTCCGACACCACGGCCGTCGCCCTGGCTGCCGTTCTCGGGGCCGACGTCTGCGAGATCTTCACCGACGTCGACAGTATCTACACCACCGACCCGCGGCTGCTGCCGGCCGCCCGGCGGCTCTCGTCGATCGCCTACGACGAGATGCTCGAGCTGGCGAGCCTCGGGGCGGGCGTGATGCATCCGCGGTCGATCGAGTTCGCGAAGAAGTTCGGCGTGCCGGTGCACGTGCGGTCGAGCTTCAAGGACATCCCCGGCACGATGATCCTCCCGGCCGACCGGGCCAAGCCCCGCCCGGCCAGCGGCGTGGCCCTCGCCCGGGACGAGGCACGGATCACCCTGGAAAACGTTCCCGACCAGCCGGGCTCGAGCCACGCGCTCTTTTCCGTGCTCGCCGGATCGGGCATCGCGGTCGACATGATCGTGCAGAACGTGGGGCAGGGGGGGCGGGCCGACATCTCGTTCACCGTGCCCGCCGACGATCTGCCGCAGGCCCTCGAGGTGAGCCGGAGGGTGGCCGCCGAACTGGGCGCGAGCGCAGTCTCGCACGACGACGGCGTCGCGAAGGTGTCGGTCGTGGGCGTGGGCATGGAGCGGGCGGAGGGCGTCGCCGGGCGGGTGTTCAGGGCGCTTGCCGACGCGAAGATCAACGTCCGCATGATCACCACGAGCGAGATCAAGATCTCCGTGCTCGTCGATCGCGGCGAGGCCGCGGCGGCGGTGGCGGCCGTGCATGCCGCCTTCGGGCTCGAAACGCCCACTCCCGGCGAGGCAGGGGAGGCCGGCGACGCGCATCCGACGAAGCCGAGCGCCCTCGAGGTCGTGCGGCGGCTCGAGGGCATGGAGGATCTCGCCATCGAAGACTGCATCCTCGACTCCTCACAGGCCCTCGTCACGCTCGTGGATCTCCCCGACACGCCCGGCGTGGCCGCCGACGTGTTCGCCGAGGTGGGCCGGGCCGGCCTGCTCGTCGACATGATCGTGCAGAGCCACCCGCGAGACGGCCGGGCCGAAATCTCCTTCACCGTGCCGGCGGGCGACAGCGAGCGGGCGACCGCGGTGGCCCGGGCGATCGCCGCCGCCCGCGGCGCCACCGTCGCCGACGTGCCCCACGTGGCCAAGCTCTCGATCACGGGCGTCGGCATCCGCAGCCATGCGGGGGTGGCCGACCGCCTCTTCAAGCCGCTCGC
>Ga0114946_10003122_pt1 | contig 11276 bp, 6 predicted proteins | sample WalLakDeSediment_FD_88676 | JGI IMG/M metagenome (GOLD analysis project Ga0114946, IMG submission 88676) | Lake sediment microbial communities from Walker lake, Nevada to study Microbial Dark Matter (Phase II) - Walker Lake 11/02/13 Deep Sediment | ecosystem: Environmental > Aquatic > Freshwater...
CATTGGGGTGTAATAGGTATGTTCAAGAATCACCTCGGCTTCTGAAAAACCCTCCTCGACATTACCTTTTTGGACTTTGATATGTTTGAGCATATTGCCAGATTGGTGCACCAGCGGCGCATCTGGTTGCTTGGCCTGGACTGGATCGCTAACAACCGGCAGCTTCTCATATTCCACGTCAATCAGGTCCAAAGCTTCGCTGGCAATCTCCCGTGTATCGGCGGCAACAATCGCTACCACATCCCCAACGTAACGGATTTGTTCGTTGACGCCCACCATGGTCGGCCAATCTGGGATGACCAGCCCGTGATTGTGTTCTCCTGGGATGTCCTCAGCGGTCAAGACGGCTCTTACGCCGACTAGCGCCCTGGCCTTGCTCGTGTCGATCCGTTTAACCATGGCTGAGGCCAGCATGGCCCGTTTGACCCGGGCATGGAGCATGCCTTCAAATTTCAGATCGTCGGTATACATGGCGCTGCCGGTCACTTTTGATACTGCGTCTGCACGGGGCTTAATTTTTCCAACCGATTTCAAAGGCCTGGATGAAGCAGAGATGTGTGGGTCTTCTACAGGGTCCCCGGTCTGCACGGCTTTTGCGGCTGCCTGAATGGCGTTGATAATGCTTGGGTAGCCTGCACAGCGGCATAAAGTATCCTTTAGAGCATGTTTAATGTCCTGTGAGGAAGGGCTGGGATTCCTTTGCAGTAAGGCGTAGGAGGTCATGATTTGCCCAGGAATACAGAAGCCACACTGGACCGCCCCATGTTTGACAAAAGCCTCTTGCAGGGGATGCAGCCTCATGGACCCATTGGATGACTCGGCCAACCCCTCAATGGTAAATATCGTCTTCCCATGGGCTTTGACGGCGGGATAGGTGCAGGAAAGCACCGGTTCGCCATCCAGGATCACCGTACAAGCACCGCATTCGGCCTCATTACAGCCGATTTTGGTACCGGTTAAGTTAAGCCGTTCTCTTAGGAGAGAAGAAAGCATCTCGCCCGGCAGCGGGGGCAGACTGACGGCTTTCCCATTGACAGTAAATTCAATATTTTTATCACTCATCTTTCACCAACCTATTCAGCCCGTTTCCAGGCTTTTTGAACTACATCTACCAATAAGAACCCAGCCAGGTGATAGCGATATTCTGCCGTTGCCCTTCTGGGACTCGTTCTGAAACGAACTGTTTCATCCAGGATTTGCTTTGCGCAGTTGAGGTGATCTTCAGAAAGGGATTTTCCTTTTAAAAACGCTTCGACCGCCGGGGCTCTTTGCGGAGTGGGGCCTGAGGGGCCAATGGAAATTCGAATGTCCTGGATTGCCACAGCATCCCTCTCAAGCCATACAGCCATATTGATGATCGGCAAGGCAACGCCTTGAGGACGCATTACCCGGCTGAAAGCTGAGGCCTGGTGGTCTTTACGAGCAGGCAGGTAGAAACCACATAATATCTCCTTACCTGACTCGAGGACGGAAACGCCAGGGCCAACAAAAAGATTCAATAAAGGCTCGTGGCGAAGCCCATTCTTACCAGCAATCTCAGCTACTGCATCCATGGCGACCAGTGAAATCATCCCATCTGCGGCGGGCAAGGCATGGGCCACATTTCCTCCCAAGGTAGCCGTGTTCCGTACCTGAGGACCTCCGATTAAATTGCATGCTTCGGTCACTGCCTGGGCATGAAAGCCTACCAGGGGGGATTCCACAATTTTATTGATAGGAACTGCAGCCCCGATGAATAAGCGGTCATCACGTTCTTCGATCAATGTAAGCTCAGGGATTTGGGTAAGATCCACCAGCGTATGAACAGCAGGCTTCAACCCTTGCTGTACTTCTAACAAGAGATCGGTCCCTCCCCCGATGGGCAATGCGGGCTGAGGCGAAGAGGCCAGAACAGCCAGCGCATCTTCAATCGATTCAGCAATATGATACTTGGACCAAGTATTCATAAGATCGGTGTCTCCTTCTGATAGCGGCACTTTTCGACGGGCTCGCAGACCCGACGCCGGTGAGGCCACCGACCACTTACCGTGGTATTTGGGGATGTAAAGGGTACTTACTGACCTTCTGGGGTCACACCAGCCATCATCAGACCTAATTCTTCTACCTTGGCGGCTTTTCTATCCACGATCCCCACAATTTTACCTTCATATATTACCGCAATCCGGTCGGATAAAGCCAGGATTTCATCTAGGTCTTCGGAGATAAGGACAGTAGCTGTCCCAGTATCACGCTGTTCCAATAAGCACTTGTGAATGTATTCGCTCGCACCAATATCCACACCTCGCGTGGGTTGGGAGGCGATTAAGACTTTTGGTTTGCGCGAAAGCTCGCGGGCAAGAATCAGTTTTTGAATATTTCCACCAGAGAGATTCTTGATCGGGGTTTCCAAACTGGGTGTTTTGACGTTGAAAGCTTTCACCATCTTATCGGTTTCAAGTTGAATATTCTTGAAGTTGAAAAAGGTGGCTTTAGAATAAGGGGCTTTACCATGATCCTGGAGGATAAAATTATCAGCCACGCTGAAATCTTTGATGACCCCTTCGCGCATCCGTTCTTCCGGAATATAGGATTGTCCGGCTGCTATCCGGGCAGCTGGAGAAGCGTGGGTCACATCCTTACCTCCTAACAAGACTTTACCTACCTTAACGTGTCGTAGGCCCGCTAAAGCTTCTGCCAGTTCGCGCTGCCCATTCCCAGATACCCCTGCCAGACCCAGGATTTCTCCAGAATACACATCTAATGTGAGCCCTCGTATGGCATCGCTGCCCTGGTCACCCACTACATGCAAGTCCTGAATTTTCAGGCGGGATTCGCCCTTCTTGGGCGGCTGGATTTCATATTGCAGGATAATCGGACGTCCCACCATCATTTGGGCTAGCTCAGGCTTGGTTACATCACTGGTTTTGCACTCACCCACCACCTGCCCATCTCGCAAGACAGTCACCCGGTTGCTGATCGCCAACACTTCGTGCAGCTTATGCGAGATAAAAATCAGACCGTGACCATCACTGGCCATCTGTCGAAATGTGCCAAACAAATCGTCGACTTCTTGGGGAGTGAGCACGGCAGTTGGCTCATCCAGGACCATCAAAGCTGCTCCCCGATAGAGCGCCTTGAGAATCTCAATACGTTGTTGTTCCCCTACCGCCAATTGCCACACATACGCACGCGGATTTACTTTGAGGCCATATTGTTTGCACAAGTGAACGATTCGTTTCTCAACCTGATCCAAATCCAGGATCATCCCACGTGAAGATTTCAACCCCAAGGCAACATTCTCAACTACAGTCAAGGATGGGACCAGCATAAAGTGCTGGTGGATCATGCCGATACCAGCTTCAATCGCGTCCTGGGGAGAGTGAAAAATTTGTGGCTGCCCATTGATAAGGATTTGACCTTCATCCGGGTGGTAAAGTCCGAAAAGCTGACGAACAAGGGTGCTCTTTCCAGCCCCGTTCTCACCGAGCAAGGCATGAATTTCTCCAGCTTTTACATCAAAATCCACATGATCGTTAGCTAATACGCCCGGAAAACGCTTAACAATCCCGACCATCTTCATTTCTTCGATGCGTGGTTTCCCGGTAGGCAACAAATTGCTCATTTTACCCGTACCATTTTCTTCCAAAGTCTATTATTCGTGGATTAGCAGCCGGCTGATTGTCATCAGCCGGCTGCTAACTGAGCATACTACTAATACGGTAAAGGATCGATCTCGCCGTCCATAATGCCTTGGATAGCATCTGCGGCAGCCGCTTTGATCTCATCGGGCACAGGGACAGCATCATTATATTTCAACACCAGGCCTTCATTCTTGAAGGTCAGGGTATAGGCCTTGCCGCCCAAGACGCCTTTACTGGCGCTGTCGATGATGTCCTTAATAATGCCGGTCCAGTCAAAGATCTGGCTGGCGACTACGGTCTCCGGCGCAATTGGGGATTGGTCCCACTGGGTACCAAACCAATAAGCACCGTTGTCCTTGGCCACACCAATGGCTCCAACCACAGACTGGGATGAACCGGTGAGCATATCTGCTCCAGCAGAAATATGCGTATTCGCCGCAGCTGCCATCAGAGAAACATCCGAAAATGAACCCGTATAGGTGATGTTGACTGTGACGTCAGGGCGGGCGTACTTAGCCCCATGAGCAAACCCATCGACATACAACTTGGCATCGCCAGCCTCTACCGGACCAGCTATACCGAGCACACCACTTTCTGACATGAGTGCAGCGATGACGCCCATCACAAAGCCGCCCTCTTGAGCTTCAGCCTGGTAAGCATGCACATTCGTCACACCTTGGGCCTGGAAGGTATCCAGGGATGTGCCCCATGCAAAAGCAGTCTCAGGAAAATCGGGAGCAATCTGAGCCAGGGAAGTGCCGTATTGAGAACCATGCGCAAAAACAATGTCGTAGCCAGTTGCAGCATAGTCGCGGATGGCAGCAGCCGCATCTGGGACATTAAACATACCTTCAGAGAAGGCGATTTCCATGTTACCTTCACCACCCATCTCTTCCTGCACTATTTTTAGCCCTTCATAGAAGGACTGGCTAAAGGCATAATCTGTAATCGAGCTGGGCATAATCACAGCGACTTTCAAGGGTTCAGCGGGCGCCGGTTCTTGCGGAGCTGGCTCTTGAGGGGCAGGCTCCTGTGGGGCGGGCGTAGCGGCTGGCGCACATGCACTTACAAAAAAGGCTAGGAGCAGAAACAGAACACCTACTTGGAAAACTTTGGTTTTCATAATTATTATCCTCCGAAATGTTTTGAAAGAGCGATTGTGAAACTTATTATCATTGCCGAGTCAATTGTCTTTAGCGCCTCCTTATTCCTAGTTTTCACCACGGTTAAATGCTTTGGTGAGCGCAGCCGGTGCTCTGGTCCGGTTAACGGCAAACGCCAGAGCGAGAATTGTCAGTATGTAAGGCATCATGACAGCAATATCCGAGGGAATCTGAATACCCAAAACTTGAATCCATAACTGCAAAGCGTTTACCATACTGAATAGAAGGGCTCCAGCCAGTACACCCCAAGGACGCCATCCGCCAAAATAAACCAATGCAACCGCAATAAAACCAATTCCGCTGGTCATATTTTCTTGGAACAGATTGATCAGCGCCAGAGAAAGGGAGGCGCCTGCGATACCAGCTAAAATGCCACCAATGGAAACGGTTGTATAGCGGACAAGGTTGACATTTACGCCCAAAGAATCTGCCGATTCAGGGTTTTGACCAACAGCTCTGACCGACAGACCAAAAGTGGTTTTGTTGAGCACAAAATTAGCCACAGGTACCAACAGAAATGCAAAATAAACCATAATATTGTGGTTGAATAGCACTTCGCCTAAATAAGGGATATCCGCCAAAAGAGGAATCCTGATCGGTTGAAAACCCGAGATTGACTCTACCCGACCTTGTAACATTGTTTTGAAAAGCAAGGTGGAAAGGCCCAATCCAAACAAATGTAAGCCAATCCCGCTAATACCTTGGGTAGCTTGCAGAGTAACACTGACAAAAGCCATCATCAAACCCATGAGCAGACCCACAAAGGCAGCAGCCAGCAAACCAATCCAAAGATTCCCGGTCGTGACACCCATATAGAACCCACTTAAGGCTCCCATGAGCATAATCCCTTCAACACCCAGGTTCAAAACGCCCGATCTTTGCGAGAAGGTCTCCCCAATAGCTGCGTACAAATAGGGAGTCGCCAGGCGGATTCCCGTCCCCAAAATCCCTAAAAGCACAGTAAGAGAGAAAAGATCACTCATTCATTTCTCTCCTGCGGGCACGTCGCCGGGCCCATATTTCGCTACTCACTACAAACAGAACAACCAATCCCATCAAAGCCATGATCATAGCTGAAGGCACCTGTACAGCCCGCTGCATCCGGTCACCACCCACCAGCAGGCCGCCAAACAATACCGAGGCCGGGATCAGACCTAATGGATGCAGTTTACCAAACAAGGCTGCCACAATTCCAGAGAAACCGTACCCACCAGACATTCCTTCTACCATGCGGTGTTGGATACCCAGCACTTCAATCCCACCGGCTAACCCGGCAAAAGCCCCACCCAGAACAAGCGCCAGGGCTTGAAAGACCGGCACTTGAATACCTGCATAGCGTGATGCCAAGGCATTTAAACCTACGGCCCTGATGCGATAGCCTGTGGTCGTGCGCCATAAGAAAATGTAGACCAGAACTGCCAATATCACCGCCAGGATAGCGCCAGAATGCAGCAAAGTGCGCGGGATCAAACGCGGCAACCATACTTGCGCCGGCAATAAGGCAGACTGAGCAATCCGAGTTCCCCTTTCGATCTCCTCCGGGTCAATCATCGGACCGCGCAACAGGTAATTCGCCAGTTGTAAGGCAATCGCGTTCATCATAACCGTGCTAAGAATTTCGTTCACCCCCACCCTGGCTTTCAATACACCGGGGATGCCTCCCCAGACAGCTCCGGCCAAAGTGGCGCCCAGCATGCAGGCTGGTAAGAGGATCCAGCCAGAAACAGTGGGAAAACCAACCGCCAGGGCTGTGGCTGCCAAACCCCCGACCAGGATTTGGCCCTCTCCCCCAATATTGATCACCCCGCCCCGGAAAGCAATGGTCACGCCCAGCCCTACCAATAGCAAGGGAGTAGCTTTGACGAGCGTTTGGGTAAAACCCGACATGTTCCCAAATGCTCCTTGGACCATGGCCCCATAAGCTTCCCAGGGGTTGACCCCTAAGGCGAGCAGCATCCCAGCTCCCACTAATAACGCAAGAGGCACTGCAATAAGGGGAAGCAGTGCCTCAAATGTGCGGCTTAACAGGCGTTTGTACTCCGGGCGGATATTCGCGAAAGGTCTCTTAATGGAGAATTGCTTTTTTGATGTATCTTGATTGATATCCACGGTTGGTTTATTGTTCAATCTGCGCTGATCCGATTATGGTATTTGGGTAAAAACCTTCGCAAGCCTCTATTGTCGGACAATTATATAGGATTATTTTTTATCCGGCTATATCTAAAAGTGGTTAAATGACAAATGACATCCGCTCGTATTACATTTTTCGACACTATCGAATAAAGATCGGCATTCATCTGGCAAAGTAATAAATCCTGATACCCATCAGGGGAGCCGTTCAAATCCACAGGCTTTTAAAATCTGTAGAGCAATCAAGGCGTGACCAACAGGGGTTGGATGGACCCGATCTTCTGCCCAATATTCGGCTGGCTGGCTTTTCAAGCCATGATCAAAGGCCTGTTGTAATTTGACCAGTAATAAGTTATGCTCTTGGGCAATCAGGGTGACCTTGGCCTGATAATGGGAGAGCACCCTGCGAAAATTATCGTTCTTATTTTTTTCTACCAGAAATGGTTCAACCACAACGATTTGTGCACGAGTTTGCTGCCGGGCTTGCTCGATCAGCGCCCGATAATTCCGCTCAAAATCTTCCACGCCGATCCCCTGCCGGTAAAAACCTTCAAAGACAGACCAGACATCGTTGATCCCAACCTTAATAAACAACCAGTCAGGTTGGGGAGGGATGGCGTCTCGCTCCCATTTGGTAAGTAAATCTTGCGTGGTATCACCGCTGACACCGCGATTGGTGATCGAAAGATTGAGCTCAGGATAGCCTGCTTGCAGCCAGCGTTGGCAATCGCGAACAAAACCGGTCCCATAGGGAGAAGATTGCGACCGTCCTGCATCGGTGATGCTATTGCCAATAAAGAGCAGCTTTTGTCTGGGTTGAAACAGGATAGCCATCCCTTTTTTCTCCTGTCGGGTAGATTTCCAAACATTTTACCAACAAGATTGAGCAAACTGTGCTCTAGTTTTATAAGGTCTTTAGGAATCGCCTGGTTGAACACCAGGATTGGGGCTCTGAGACCGGTTATTTTTAATCGAGCGCTAACGATTGACCATTTAGAGTGATTATGGCATAATCCTGACCAAGTTTCAAAATTAATAAAGGCAGTGATGGAAACGAGTAGACCTGCTGGAGACTGACAGCGACCCTGGAAACGGTGCAAGCCAGGACAGGATCACAGGTCGAAAATCCTTCTGGAGCCGCAACCTGAAAGCAGCTAGACAGACCAAGCTAGCAAGTAGGTGCGCCGGGTCAATCCCCGTTATCAGGATAAAGGTATTGACTCATTTTGTTGAGCCAGTATCTGACCGAGGCGCCCGCTAACCGGTGGGAACCAGGGTGGTACCGCGAGATGCTTAGAACCAGCCAGCAAACCGGCCGATTCTGATGAACAAGAGTTCGCACTCTCGTCCCTGATATGGGATGAGAGTTTTTTGTTTAGGAGGCTATATGTTTAAACCTGTTTCACCCAGGCTAAATATCATCTTACTAGAAGAGGAAGTGTTACGCTTTTGGAAAATCCACCGCATCTTCGAAAAATCCGGCACGCAGCGGGAAAATGGCCCCGGATATGTCTTCTATGAGGGACCTCCCACAGCCAATGGCTTACCCGGTGTGCACCATGCCCTGGCACGCGCCTTTAAAGATATGTTCCCCCGCTATAAATCCATGCGCGGCTATCATGTGATCCGTCGTGGTGGTTGGGACACTCACGGCTTGCCGGTTGAAATCGGAGTAGAAAAACAGTTAGGCTTTACCAGCAAAAGCCAGATTGAAGCGTATGGGATCGATCGATTCAACGAGCTCTGCCGGCGTTCAGCCTTTGAGTACATCCAAGAATGGGAAAAATTTACTGACCGGATCGGTTTTTGGGTAGATCTCAGCGAAGCTTACGTTACCTACACCAATAAGTATATTGAAACCGTTTGGTGGATATTGAAATCTTATTGGGACAAAGGCTTGCTCTACCAGGGTTACAAAGTCGTCCCTTACTGTCCCCGTTGCGGGACGCCTCTTTCTGATCATGAAGTGGCGCTGGGATACGAACAAGCGGTAGACCCTTCGGTCTTTGTGCGTTTGCCATTGGTGGATGATCCGGGTACGTCGCTTTTGATTTGGACTACCACCCCCTGGACCTTACCCGGCAATGTTGCTGTGGCTGCACACCCCGAGGTCGATTATGTCATTGTGGAAAGAAACCTGCCGGAAGGCGGCACTGAGAAACTGATCCTGGCGCGATCACTGGTTGAAAAAGTATTTCGAGAAGAACAGGTGCGCATATTTGAAACCTTCAAAGGAAAAAAGCTAAAAGGTTTGCGCTACCGGCCTTTGTTCACCTTCCTGCTGCCCGACAAGCCGGCCCATTTTGTCATCCTGGAAGATTATGTCACTACGGAAGACGGTACCGGATTAGTTCATATCGCGCCTGCCTTTGGAGCCGAAGACCTACAGGCGTCGCTGGAGCACGATTTGTCTGTGCTGATGACGGTTAATGAAGACGGCACCTTTATACCAGATGTGCGCCCGTGGCGGGGCCGTTTCTTTAAAGATGCGGACCCGGATATCACCAAAGATTTAGAGGCGCGCGGCCTGCTTTACCGGGCAGAGACCTACACCCACACTTATCCTTTCTGCTGGCGATGCTCAACGCCGTTGATGTACTATGCCCGTGGGACCTGGTACATCCGTACTCAACAGTATAAAGAGAAAATGGTCGAACTCAATAAGACCATCAACTGGTATCCTGACCATATCAAGCTTGGTCGCTTTGGTAACTGGTTGGAGAACAATGTGGATTGGGCCTTGGGACGCGAACGCTATTGGGGTACGCCGCTTCCCATCTGGGAATGCCGGAATTGTCACAGCCAGGTTGCAGTTGGCTCTCTGGCTGAGCTTTCTGAGCTGGCTGGAGAGGACCTGGCTGGTTTGGATCTGCACCGTCCCTATGTTGACGAGATCCACTTCGAATGCAAAGACTGTAAAGGTCTAATGGAGCGGGTTCCTGAACTGATCGATGTCTGGTTTGACTCGGGCTCAATGCCATACGCTCAATGGCATTACCCCTTTGAGAACCAGGAAATATTTAAAAGCCAGTACCCCGCTGATTTTATCTGCGAGGCAGTGGACCAAACCAGAGGCTGGTTTTACTCTCTACATGCGATCAGCACCCTGTTGAATGAAAATGTCGCCTTTAAAAATGTGATCTGCCTGGGCTTAATTTTGGATGCCGAGGGGTATAAGATGTCCAAATCCAGGGGAAATGTGGTCGATCCATGGGATGTCCTCAACGAACACGGAGCCGATGCGTTCCGCTGGTATTTGTATACCGCCAGCCCGCCGGGACAAGAACGGCGCTTCTCGGTAGATTTGGTTGGTGAGGTTGTGCGCAATTTCACCCTGACCTTGTGGAATGTTTACTCGTTTTTTGTTACGTATGCGAACCTGGATGATTGGAAACCTGCTGAGGCTGGCCCAGCTGACCCGTACAATGATCTGGATCGCTGGTTGCTCTCAGAATTGCACACCTTGGTAAAGAATGTGACCCATGCACTGGAAAGTTATGATGTTCCTGGAGCCACACGCCCCATTCAGGCTTTTGTTGACCATCTTTCAAAATGGTATCTACGTCGCTCCCGCCGTCGTTATTGGAAAAGCGAGTCGGACGCAGACAAAGACGCCGCTTACGCCACGCTTTATGAAGTCCTGGTGACGTTAGGCAAGCTGCTGGCGCCGACAATGCCTTTCCTGGCAGAGGAGCTTTACCAAAATTTGGTGCGCTCGGTGAACCGCGATACGCCAGAGTCTGTCCATCTGGTAGATTGGCCTGAATACAACCAGAAATTCATTGATGAGGGGCTCAATGCAGATATGGAACTGGTGATGCGCTTTGCCTCCCTCGGGCACGCTGCCCGAAATCAGGCTGCCATAAAAGTGCGCCAACCCCTGGCTGAGGCAGCTTTTTCTATTACCAGCACGAGTGAGGCTCGCGCTTTGGAACAATACGCCGATCTGTTAGCAGATGAACTCAACGTTAAGCAAGTTCGGGCCCTGGGATCGGCCGGCGAGGTGGTTTCTTATACACTGAACCCACTCCCAAAGCAACTGGGTCAGAAGTATAAGGGACAATTTCCGGCTGTGCGGGCTGCGATTATCGAGCTGGACCCAGAACCAGCAGCTCGTTCTTTACTGGAAGGCCAGCCGGTCCAGGTAACTGTCAATGACGAAACGCTGGATATCTTGCCCAGTGAGGTAGAGGTGCGCGTGGATGCTCGCAGCGGCTTGACCGTCGCCTCGGAAGGTGCATATCTATGCGCATTGCACATCGACCTCACTCCTGAGTTGGTGAAAGAAGGGCTGGCGCGGGAGTTTGTCCGCCGTATCCAGGATTTGCGTAAACAAACCGGCCTTGACATTGCCGACCGTATC
>Ga0114946_10003123_pt1 | contig 11274 bp, 8 predicted proteins | sample WalLakDeSediment_FD_88676 | JGI IMG/M metagenome (GOLD analysis project Ga0114946, IMG submission 88676) | Lake sediment microbial communities from Walker lake, Nevada to study Microbial Dark Matter (Phase II) - Walker Lake 11/02/13 Deep Sediment | ecosystem: Environmental > Aquatic > Freshwater...
CCACCAACTCCCCAAAATGGCCAAGCGGGCCAGACTGATGCTTCAAGAATGCCTCGACGCTTACGTGGCCCGCAGTGCCGACATGGCCCACGCCATCATCAAACAAGACGACAAGCTAGACAAGCAGTATCATAAACTGTTCCGACAAACCCTGGAAGAAATGCGTGACGACGAATACATCCACCGGGCCACCTCATTGTTATGGGCCGGGCATAATCTCGAACGCATTGGCGACAGGGCAACCAATATTGCCGAACGGGTCATTTTCATGACAACTGGCGTTTATGTCGAAGTCGATCTTCAGACACCGTAATCATCTAGACCACTGCTGACAATAGAATCTTAGCTTTGCACCGGCAGCTTTTCACTGCCTTGGCGGTCGCCGCTCGCAGGTTGATTTTGGGCAAGGTGTTGACAGTTAGGTAAAATTTAATAGAATCCTTGCAGTTTTCGTAGCAAAACTATTGGCCTGCTACGAAAACTGCAAATTCTGCCGTTCATTTTGCTAAAGAGGAGGTGATGCGTGGTTTGACGGCCGTTTCCTGGCTAGTCAAACATTCCCAAAAAGCAAACAGCCACTGTTTCCACTATTTAGTTGGCCGCGTTCTCAGGACGCATCCTGTTAGATTGAAGTCTAACTTCAGCTTACTCATCTTAAGGAGGAGAGAATAGCTATGAAACGTTACCTGTATTTAACCCTGTTGTTGACTTTGTCATTTCTGTTAGCTGCCTGCGGCGCTGACAGTGGATCTGGTTTTGAATGCACCGATGCCATTGGCTGCGTGACCATTGCCCCTGATGAGTCAGTGCACATTGCCTACATGCTCACCGTCTCCGGCGCGACGTCCTTCCTGGGCGAAGACTCCCGCGGCGCCATTGAAATCGCCATTGACGACCGGGGCGGCCAACTGTTAGGCCACAACATCCGCTTGAGCGGTGAAGACTCCCTGTGCAGCGCGGAAGGCGGCCAGACGGCCGCGACGCGCGTCTCCGCCGACCCCACCATTTTAGGCGTTGTTGGCACTAACTGCTCCAGCGCCGCCACCGCCGGTTTACCCACCATTAGCGACGCCGGTTTGGTCATGATTTCCCCGTCCAACACCGCCCCTGCCCTCACCGACCCCAATGGCACCTGGCGCGCCGGGTACTTCCGCACCGCCCACAATGACCGCTTCCAGGGTCGCGTAGCCGCTGAATTCGCCTACAACCAACTGGGCGCCCGCACGGCCGCCACCATCCATGATGGCAGCCCCTACGCCGAGCAGTTGCAGGCCGTATTCGCCCAGGTCTTCCGCGAACTGGGCGGCGATGTGGTCTTCCAGGGCGCGGTGAACGTCGGCGACACCGACATGCGCACCATCCTGACCAGCGTTGGCGCGGCCAGCCCCGACGTGCTCTACTTCCCCATCTTTGAACCGGAAGGTCCCCTGATCGTGGCCCAGGCTGAAGAAATCGCCGGGTTGGAAAACACCACTCTGATGGGCGCCGACGGCCTGTTGGCGGCCGACTTTGCCATGAACTCCGGCCCGAACGCCGCCGGTATGTACCTCTCCGGCCCCTACGTTGAAGGCAACGCTTACCAGCAATTCCTGGGCAAATGGGAAGCTAAATTCGGCGGCCCGCCCCCCAGCGGTTTCCATGCGCACGCTTACGACGCCACGAATCTGCTGTTGAACGCCATTGAGCAGGTCGCTGTCCGTGAGGATGACGGCACGCTGCATGTCGGCCGTCAGGCTTTGCGCGAAGCGTTGGCCTCCGTTTCCGGCTTCGGCGGTTTGACCGGCACCCTGACTTGCAACCAGTACGGCGACTGCGCCACCGGCGAAGCGTTGGCTATCTTTGAATTGAGCGACGCCGAAGTCAGCGGCAGTAATTGGCCGCCGGCTGTCGTCTGGAAGCCCTAGTTTATAAATAAACCTGACTAGTCTCCCAGACCGGTCAGGTTTATACGCAACTAAGCGGGATGAGCCGGAGCGCTCGCTCTGGCTCGTCCTTTCTTTGATTAACATTAAAGAGAGCCTTATGCTAAGACGTCAACTTGAAAACATCAATTTTGTCAGCTTATTTTTGCTGGTTTTTCGCATTACGATCATCGTTTTAATTCTTGTAGGCTCTTTTAACACCCTGGTGATAGACCGGACATACAGCGGCCAACAATGGTTTAATCTGGTTATGTCTGGTCTGGCGCAGGGGAGCATTTACGCCTTAATCGCCCTGGGGTATACGCTGGTTTACGGCGTGCTGCTGATGATTAACTTCGCGCATGGCGAAGTATTTATGGCGGGAGCTTTTACCGCTTTTTTTGTAGCCGACGCTTTTGGTCGTTCCGGCTTTTTGAACCAACAGCCCATTTTAGCCATTTTGATTTTAATTTTGGTGGCGGCGTTGGTTTCCAGTAGCATCGCCATTTTGTTGGAGCGAATCGCCTACCGGCCGTTGCGCAACGCGCCTCGTTTGGTGCCGTTGATCACGGCGATTGGGGCCTCCTTTTTCCTGCAATACACCTTTCGCGGGTTGTACGGCTCCGGCTTCCGCTCCTATCCCCAGGTCGCCATTTTGCGCGGCACATGGCAGATTGGGGAGTTGTCCATTCCCATTGTCCAGCCGGTCGTCTTTGGCGCGGCGCTGCTTATGATGCTCGGCCTCTACTGGTTTGTGGACAAGACGCGCACCGGCCGGGCCATGCGGGCTGTGTCGGAAGACAAGCAGGCGGCCGCCCTGATGGGCATTGACATCAACAAGATTATTGTCATCACCTTCGCCCTGGGCGGGGCGTTGGCCGGGGCGGCCGGGGTGATGAACGGCTTGTACCGGCCGCAAGGCGTTTCCTTCATCATGGGCTTTTTCCCTGGCATTAAAGCATTCACGGCCGCCGTTCTGGGCGGCATTGGCAACATTCCCGGCGCGATGCTCGGCGGCCTCTTCCTGGGCGTTTTCGAGTCTGTCGGCCCCAATTTGATTTTAGAAGGGTTGGGCATTCCGTCAGCCAATCAGCTAAAGGACGCCATCGCCTTTACTATGTTGGTGCTGGTGCTGGTTTTCCGGCCGCAGGGCATTTTGGGCGAGCGGTTAGCGGAGAAGAAGGCGTAACCATGCAAAACCAAACGAACCAGACAAGACAAATGGATTGGCGGCTGGTTGGCCGGGTTGGCGGGCTGGCGGGCATTATCGCCCTGTACACCGGTGCGGTGGGTATGGTGGTCACGTTTGACCAGCGATCGCTCATTGTCGGCTGGCTGACGCTAGGCCAGGCGCTGCTCTTTGGCGCGGTTTTCGCCGGCGGCTATTTATTGGCCCACAAAACGGCCGAGACCCACAGTAGAAATAATCAGTTGTTCGGCGGCTTAGTCGCCGGGGCGCTGGCCGGATTGCCCATGACGGCCGTTCTCCTCCTGGCGCAATACATCAACGTCCGCTCCGTATTCGTCAATATCTCGCCCGCCCTATTTAACATCGTCACCCTGGGGTACGACACGGCCGGACTGGGGCTGTTTATTGGCGTAACGGCTGTACTCGGTTTCCTCGGCGCGGGGGTCAGAATATTGCCAGAGGGGGCGCGACGGCCGTTGCTCACCGCCCTCATCGGCGTAACCCTGGTCGGTTTACTCTCCGAACTGTTCAACCAGATTTTGCGCCCCATGTTGGGTCGCCAGTTGATGAGCCAACTCATTTTGTCCAACGCCCTGCGCCCCATGACCGCCCTTGTTCTCTTTGTCGTTATTGGCGGCGTGTCCGCGCTGTGGACGGCTAAAGGAGAGAATGTCCGGCAGGCCATCGCCGACCTGCCCACCGTCCGCCGGACGCAGTTGACCTGGGGCGGTCGCAGCCTGGGCATTCTCGTCTTGCTCACCTTACCCCTGTTCCTCGGCGTCTACCTCAGCGAAGTGCTGGATAACGTGGGGCTGTTCATTTTGATGGGACTGGGGCTGAATATCGCCGTGGGGCTGGCCGGGCTGCTCGACCTGGGTTACGTGGCGAATTACGCCATTGGCGCGTATATCATGGCCATTCTCACCACAACCGGCGGGCCGGGCGGCGAACCAATCATGAGCTTTTGGGCCGCGCTCCCCTTTTCTGTTATCGGCGCCATGATCGCCGGATTCGTCTTCGCCCTGCCCGTGCTGCGCATGCGCGGCGACTATCTGGCTATCGCCACGCTCGGCTTTGGCGAAATTACCCGCATTCTGGTGCTGTCCGACTGGATGTCCCCGCTCATCGGCGGGGCGCAGGGGATTTTGTTCATTCCTAAGCCGGATCTGTTCGGCTTCGTTTTTCGCGGGCCGCAGCAATTCTATTACATCATTTTAGCCGGTTGTTTCCTGGCGGTTTTTGTTTCCTGGCGGTTGAATAATTCGCGGATCGGCCGTAAATGGATGGCGATTCGGGAAGATGAAGACGTGGCCGCCTCGATGGGCATCAATCTGGTCAAGACGAAAGTGTTGGCCTTCACCCTCAGCGCCGCTTTTGGCGGGCTGGCCGGGGGCATTTTTGCGGCGAAATTAGGCACTGTTTTCCCGCAAAGTTTTACCCTGCTCATCTCCATTAACGTCCTCAGTCTCATTTTGGTGGGCGGCATGGGCAGCGTGATCGGCGTTGTGTTGGGCGCGTTTGTTCTGGTGGGGTTGCCCGAACTGCTGCGCGAATTTGCCGAATACCGGCTGCTGCTCTACGGGGCGCTGCTCATTGTGATGATGTTGGTCCGGCCGGAAGGTCTCTGGCCTTCGGAGGCGCGGGCGCGGGAACTGCATGGCGACGAGGAGGAGCCGCCCCTGGACGAAATACCGGGCGGAACTGGCCTGGAAGTTGAAATTGAGACGGGAGTACGGCCGTGAACGACAATCTCTTAACCATCAGCGGCGCGACCAAACAATTTGGCGGTCTGACCGCTCTTAATAGCTTAGATTTCACCATCCCGCGCAACGGCATTGTCAGCCTGATCGGGCCAAACGGCGCGGGTAAAACCACCTTTTTCAACTGCATCACCGGCTTTTACAAATTGACCACAGGCTCCATTGAATTTGACGGCCGGATGATTCACAACCGCGACCCCGATGAAATCACCTGTTGGGGCGTCACCCGCACCTTTCAAAATATCCGCCTGTTTAACAACATGACCGTTATTGAAAATGTGCTGGTGGGGCAAGAACCCCGCCTCAAATCAGGCGTGATTGGCGCGATCTTGGGCCTCCCCAGCGTCAGCCAGGAAGACGCGGCGGCGGATGAGGAGGCGCGGCGCATTCTCCGCTTTGTGGGGCTGCGCGGTGTGGGCGACATGATGGCGAAAAATCTACCCTACGGCGATCAACGCCGCCTGGAAATTGCCCGCGCTTTAGCCAGTAAACCGAAACTAATTTTGCTGGACGAGCCGACGGCCGGTATGAACCCCCGTGAAACGGCCGAAACCACGACCTTAATCCGCCGCATTCGGGACGAACGAGGCGTGACCGTGCTGCTCATTGAACATGATATGAAAGTGGTTATGGGCATTTCCGAAAAAGTGACGGTGCTCGATTACGGTCAGAAGATTGCGGAAGGAACACCGGCTGAGGTGCAGAGTGACTCCCGCGTGATCGAAGCTTATCTAGGCCGCGGGGCAGCGGCAACGGTGACGGCAGCATAAAAGGTTGAGTTCAATGGCTTTGCTTGAAGTTCATGACGTACACGCTTACTATGGCAACATCCACGCCTTGAAAGGCGTCTCTCTGACTGTTGAAGAAGGTGAAATAGTCACCCTGATCGGCGGGAATGGCGCCGGCAAGTCCACCACGCTGCGCACGATCTCTGCCCTGCTGCACCCGCGCGCCGGCGCCGTCTACTTCGACGGCGAGGAGTTGAGCCACTACCAGGCCCATGATGTCGTGGCCAAAGGTATTGCCATGGTGCCGGAGGGACGAGGCATTTTCTCTAAGTTAAGTGTGGAGGAAAATCTTGACCTGGGCGCTTTTTTGCGCCGTGATAAGGGCGGTATTGCCCGGGATCTGGAACGCTCCTTCGAGCTGTTCCCCCGTTTGCGCGAGCGCCGCCGCCAGGTGGCCGGTACGCTTAGCGGTGGCGAACAACAGATGTTGGCTATTGCCCGCGCCCTAATGACCCGCCCCCGCCTGCTGTTGATGGATGAGCCTTCTATGGGCCTGGCCCCCATCCTGGTGGAAGGCATTTTCCGCACGGTCCAAGATATCAACCAGGAAGGCGTCACCATTCTGCTGGTTGAGCAGAATGCCCACATGGCTTTGCAGGTCGCCAGCCGCGGCTACGTGCTGCAGACGGGCAAGATCGTTCTGGCTGACTCGGCCGCCGCTCTGCAAAAGAATGAAATGGTGCAGAAAGCTTATTTGGGTATAGAGTAAGCTCCTCCCTATCAGCCCTTCGGTTTACGCTTAGACAAGCGGGGTAATTTGGAGTTATCCGGCGTTTGGGGCAAACTATCCTTATGCAATTACGAATTCTAACCGCAAACGATATCCGGCAGGCGTTGCCCATGGCCGCAGCGATTGCCGGCATGAAATCAGCTTATGCCCAGTTTTCAGCTGGTCGTGCTGACATCCCGCTCCGGACCCGTGTGGCCATCCCCGCGCGCGATGGAACGGCTATTCTTATGCCCGCCTACCTGGCCGACAGTGATGATCTGGCCATCAAGGTTGTGTCTGTCTTTCCACAGAATCTGGCCCAGGGACTACCCCTGATTGCCGGGTTGGTGCTGGTGTTGGACGCAACTACCGGCCAGCCTGTGGCTATTCTCGAAGGCAGCAGCTTGACCGCTATTCGCACTGGCGCCGGCGCCGGTGCGGCTACCGATTTGCTAGCCCGCAAAGATGCCGCCACGGTAGCTATCATTGGCAGCGGTGTTCAGGCACGGACGCAGCTGGAGGCGGTCTGCACGGTCCGTCAGATCTCAGAAGTCTACGTCTACAGCATTGATGTCAAGCATGCGACGGCTTTCGCCAAAGAGATGGCTGGGTGCGGCCCCATCCCCACCCGGATTGAAGTGGTGGCTGAGCCGGAAGCCGCCGTGCGTCAGGCGGACATCATCTGCACGGCCACGAATTCTCCCCGACCGGTGTTTGACAGCCGGGCCCTGCAGGCTGGGGCGCATGTGAATGCTGTTGGCTCCTACCGTCCTGACATGCAGGAGGTAGATGTGAATACCCTGCGCCGTTCTCTGGTGACCGTGGATTCACGTACAGCCGTGCTTGCGGAAGCGGGCGATTTCATTGTGCCCCTGGCGGCCGGTGAAATTGAGGAGACGATCATCGTGGCCGAGATTGGTGAGATTATCAATGGCGAGAAGTCCGGCCGGCATCGCCCTGATCAGATCACCTTTTTCAAGTCTGTCGGCATTGCTGCTCAAGATGCGGTCGCTGCCCGCCTGGCCCTGAAAGGGGCTATCGCCCAGGGCTTGGGCCAGCTCGTTACCCTTTAGCCACAACTTAAGAGGACGCTGACTGATACCCTGGCATAATCGGCGCCAGCAGCGGATCGTATCATGACATTTCCAAGCCGCGCTCATACAGTGATCATCGGCGGTGGCGTGATGGGGGCCAGCGTTGCCTATCATCTGGCGCAACGTGACCATACCGACGTTGTCCTGCTGGAGAAGGGCTCATTCTTTGGTCTGGGGGCCACCGGTAAATGTGCCGGGGGGATTCGCTACCAGTTCAGTACGGAGATAAACATCCGGCTTTCGCAGCTCAGCCTGCCCATGCTCGATCGGTTCGAGGCGGAGATCGGGCAGCCGATTGACCGGCAGTATTGCGGCTATCTCTTTTTGCTGACCCGCGAGCAAGATGTGGCCAAATTTGAGCATAATGTGGCCTTGCAGAATCGATTGGGCGTCGAGACCGAATGGCTGACGGCCGCCGAAGTCCGCCGCCGCTGGCCGCAGCTGCAGCTTGATGATCTGCTTAGGGCGACGTTCAACGGCCGTGATGGCCTGGCTGATCCCAACGGTGTGGTAATGGGCTACGTTCAAGCAGCACGCCGTCTTGGGGTGCAATGTTACACCGATTCGCCAGTGATTGGTGTGGCGCAGACGAAGGAGCGGGTGACGGCCGTGACAACCCCCCATGGCCGTATCAGCTGCGAAGTTGTAGTTAATGCCGCCGGTCCGTGGGCCGGGCAGGTCAGCCAACTGCTCGACGCACCCTTGCCCATCACCCCGATTCGCCGGCAGATGCTAACCACCACCCCGCTGCCCGAAATCCCGGCCGATTTTCCCTTTGTCATTGATTTTGCCCGCAGTCTCTACTTTCACCGGGAGGGGGAGGGGATTTTGACTGGTATGTCCAACCCTAACGAGCCGCCCGGCTTTGACGAAAGCGTAGATGAGGAATGGGAATTTACCCACATGGAAGCGGCCATTGAGCGGCTGCCACTGCTGGCACGGGCCGGCCGCCTGGCCGGTTGGGCCGGCTTATACGAAGTCACCCCTGACGCTCACCCCATCATAGGTCCCGTGCCGCCAGTAGACGGCTATTACACCGTGACCGGCTTTTCGGGGCATGGCTTTATGCACGGGCCAGTCGCCGGCCTGCTTCTGGCTGAAATCATCCTCGACGGCCGCGCCACAACCCTGGATATCAGCTCACTCGACTACGGCCGCTTTGCCGACGGCCGTTTGATCCAGGAGTATAACGTTATCTGAGTCTGGGACGGCCGCTGCTGATAACTGACCATTCGCGTCTGAATCAGTATCGTTAACTCGGTTGACTGTTCCCCCCGCACTGAATATACTCGCCCCATGAACCATCATATGCTGCGCTGGTTTATGCTCCTGCTCAGTCTGGTCTGGTTGGCGGCTTGTGTCCAGAGGCCGGCGCCTGACGGTACGCCAGCGCCCGTCACCCCCACCGCTCCGCCCCCGGCCGACCCGACTCCGGAAGTGACCGTGGTTACCCGCGACCCTAATTTCGTCGTGATTGCCATGGATGCCCCCAATCCGCCATACGGCAACATAGATCCCTTCGGGAGTGTGCACGGTTTTGACCCTGATGTTATGGCTGAGCTGGCCGCCGAGGCCGGCTTTAGCTACGAATTTGTGGTTACGCCGTATGAGGGTATCCTGGAGAATCTGGCCAATCACCGTGACTTCGCGGCCGTGATGTCGGCCTTACCGATTCCGGACAGTCCGCCGCCGGGCATAGCCTTCACCGATCCCTATCTGGAGGTGGGACAGGTGCTTATGGTTCGAGCCAATGAGCGCACGATTAACGCTCCGGCGGATTTGATGCCAGGCACGGCCGTGGGCGTCCGCCGTTTTAGCAGCGAGCAGGCTACGGCGCTGACGATGCTGCTCCTGGATGAGGCTGATTTGCGTTTATATGACAGCGTCACGGCCGTCGTCCAGGCTTTGATTGATGGTGAAGTGACGGCCGTGCTTGTTGACAGTGTGGCGGCGAACCATTATGCCAATAATTACCACCAGCAGCTGCGGCTGGTGGGCGGTAGTGAGCGGGCTAACTGGCTCATGACGCAGCAATATGGCATTGCTGTGGCCGCTGACAACCAGGAGCTGCTGGCTCGCCTTAATGCGGCTATTGCCTCTGCCCATCGTGATGGCGCCATTGAGCGTCTGGCGCAGGCCTGGCTCTTGCCCGAAGGCAATATTATCGCTGGCGAATCCCTAATTGGCACACTGCCTAATGAGCTGGTCATCGGCTTTGCCCTGCCTCTGCGGGATATGGATCCGGCGGCCAACGATCCGGCGCGCGGCAGTTGGGAACCGGATCAGGTCAGCTGGGAAGTACAGATGAACACCATGAGCGGCCTGCTCATGCACAATCACAACAACGAGCTAATGCCCATTTTGGCGACCGATTTTCCGCTTATTTCCGAAGATAAACTTGAATACACGTTCACCCTACGTTCCGGGCTGACCTTTCCCGATGGCAGTGAGTTCACCGCTGAAGATGTGAAATGGTCGATTCTCCGTTCGGCCCGCCTGGGTAACTGGTTGGTTAACGGTGTGCTAAAGAATAGCGACGGCGATGCGATTGCCGATGAGGATTCCGTGCAAGTTCTTGGCCCGCTAACGGTCAAACTTGTGCTCCAAGAACCGACCGCCCATTTTATTAGCATGTTGGCTACACCACCATTCTTTGTGCTCAGCCGACAATGTTACAACATAACCTATGATCCCCTGAGCAGCTGCGGCGGTATTGGCCCTTACACAATTATCAACTGGGAACCGGGTGAGCACATGCGGCTTAAAGCAAATCCTCAATGGCCAGGTCCAGGGCCTGCTTTTGAGAATCTGCAACTTCGTTTCTATGAGGATTCGGCCCGCATGCGCCGGTCGCTGGAAATTGGGGCTATTGACATTGCCTGGTTGGGCCTGTCAATTAGCGACATCCTGCAGCTTCGTGAGGAGCCGGACTACATTTTGTGGTCAGGGGCTACCCATTTCAAGAGCTACCTGGTCTTTGAGCAAAGTACACCCCCCTGGGACGATCAGCGGGTACGGCAGGCAGTGGCTCTGGCTGTCGATCGGCCAGCCTTAGCTGCCGAGGTTTTCCAGGGTATACGCCAGCCACTTTTCAGCCCGGTGCCCGATAGTGTGCCGGGGCATGTAGCTAGCGCACCGCAGCGCAACTTGAACCAGGCCCGGTCTTTGTTGGCGCAGGCCGGATATACCGCTGAACGGCCGCTGGAGATCGCCATCTGGTATGTCAGTGACGGCCGTTACTCCCAGTTTGAGAGTGAATATGCCCAGGCGCTCAAAGCCCAGTTGGAGGAAACCGGTGTCATTCTGGTCACACTGCAAAGTGCACCCTACGATATCTTCCGCCCGCAGAGTGTGGCCTGCAACTATCCGGCTTACCTGTTGGGTTGGCCTCCCAGCGGTTGGCCACCGAACTACATGGAACCGATGAGCTGGATCAGCTACTTTGTCTCCAACACGGCCCGTATCTGTTCCAACTACGAAAGTGCCGCCATGGATGCGCTGCTGGAAGCAACATTGGCTGAAGCTAGCGACCAGGAACGGCTGGCCCTCTATCGTCAGATTCAGGAGCTGTGGGCGGTTGAATATCCGACGCTGGACTTACTGCAGGAACCGCGGCTGGCGCTGTCGCTACTCAATGTGGCCAATGTCGGGCCGGCTGTGGATGGATTAGGCTTGCTCCACTACACGCTGCTGACCAAGGGAGCGCCTGTGGAGTAACAACTAATACTTGAAAATATATGCGAACGGGATAGAATATATGTTCTATACACATATGCACAAGGCTCGCCAATTAGCGACAACCGACCTGGTAAAGACAGAACGTGATGCGGACG
>Ga0114946_10003124_pt1 | contig 11272 bp, 10 predicted proteins | sample WalLakDeSediment_FD_88676 | JGI IMG/M metagenome (GOLD analysis project Ga0114946, IMG submission 88676) | Lake sediment microbial communities from Walker lake, Nevada to study Microbial Dark Matter (Phase II) - Walker Lake 11/02/13 Deep Sediment | ecosystem: Environmental > Aquatic >...
CGCCACGGCCACAACGAGGCGGACGAGCCGGCGGCCACGCAGCCGGACATGTACCGGGCAGTGCGCAATCATCCGACGGCAAGGAGGATCTATGCCGAGCGCCTGGCCGAGGCGGGGGTCGTGTCCGCTGATGACGCCCAGCAGATGGTCGATGCGTATCGCGAGGGGCTCGACGAGGGCCGCGTCGTGTCCAGTTCACTGGGCTTCGTCGGCAACAAGTTCACGGTGGACTGGACGCGTTTCGACGAGGTCAATTTCAGCCAGCCCGTGCGCACGCGTATCAGCACCGAGCGCGTCGCGCAGTTCGCCGAGGCCATTACGCACGTACCCGAGGAGCTCAGCCTGCATCCCAGGGTGGAACGGATCATGGCCGACCGGCGGCGCATGGCGGCCGGCGAGCTGCCGATGGACTGGGGTTTCGCGGAAACAATGGCCTATGCCAGCCTGCTCACCGAGGGCTTTGCTGTCAGGCTGACAGGCCAGGACAGCGCTCGCGGCACCTTTTTTCACCGTCACGCCGTGCTGCATGACCAGAACGGGCGCGAGCCCCATGTCCCGCTGACCCGGGTCGCCAGTGACCAGCGTCGTTTCGTCGTGACCGACTCGCTGCTCTCGGAAGAAGCCGTACTGGGTTTCGAATACGGTTATGCGACCACCAATCCCGACACACTGGTGATCTGGGAGGCCCAGTTCGGCGACTTCGTCAACGGTGCCCAGGTCGTCATCGACCAGTTCATCAGTTCCGGCGAGGCGAAGTGGGGTCGTTATTGCGGCCTTATGCTGTTTTTGCCGCATGGTTACGAAGGGCAGGGTCCGGAGCACTCCTCGGGCCGGCTGGAGCGCTTCCTGCAGTTGTGCGCCGAGCACAACATGTCGGTCGTCGTGCCTTCGACGCCGGCGCAGATGTTCCACCTCATCCGGCGCCAGATGGTGCGCAATTTCCGCAAGCCGACGATCGTGCTCACCCCGAAGAGCCTGCTGCGTCACAAGCAGTCGGTGTCGCCGCTCGAGGCGCTGTCCGAGGGACGTTTCCTGCGCATGATCCCGGAAATCGACGACCTCGATCCCGCCAAGGTCACGCGCCTCGTGTTGTGCAGCGGAAAGGTGTATTTCGACCTGCTCGAGGCACGGCGTGATCGGGCGCTGGACAACGTGGTGATCGTGCGCCTCGAGCAGCTTTACCCGTTCCCGATCCGGCGTTATGCGGCGCTGCTGGAAGACTTCCCGGCCCTCAGGGACGTCGTGTGGTGCCAGGAGGAGCCCCAGAACCAGGGCGCGTGGTACCAGATCCGCCACCGCCTGCAGGAGCCGCTGTACGATCGGCACGAGCTGTTCTATGCCGGCCGCAAGAGCGCCGCGGCGCCGGCAGCCGGATATTACCAGCTGCATGTACAGCAGCAGCAGGCCTTGGTCAGCGCGGCCCTGAGCGGGACGGAATCCGCGGGTCAGCGCCCAGTTCGCAAGAAAGCTACCAGGAAACAAGCATGAGCATCGAAGTCAAGGTTCCGCAGTTGCCGGAATCGGTGGCGGACGCGACATTGGTCGCGTGGCACAAGTCGCCGGGAGACAAGGTCAGCCGGGACGAGAACCTCGCGGATCTCGAGACCGACAAGGTCGTGCTCGAGGTGCCGGCGCCCGCCGACGGCGTCCTCAAGGAAATCCGGATCTCCGACGGCACCACCGTGACCGCCGGAGAAATCCTGGCGATCCTCGAGAAAGGCGATGCGGCGGGCGGAAAGGCCGCCGCCGAGCCGAAGGCCGAGCCCGCGGAGGGCGTTGGCGGCGAAGATCAGGCCGGCAAGGACGAGGACGGCGGGGATGAAGACACCGGGCCGGGCAAGGCGGCGGGCCGGCTGAGCCCGGCGGTGCGCCGGCTGGTCGACGAGCACGACCTGGATACCGCGGGCATCCGCGGCAGCGGTCGTGACGGGCGCATCACCAAGGCCGATGTGATGGACTTCCTGGAGCAGCGGGAGCAGGGCGACAAGGACAAGAAGTCCGCGCCAGCCGCGACGCAGAAGTCCGCGCAGCCCGCCGCGTCACCGCGCGGCGCACGCGAGGAGCGCCGGGTGCCAATGACCCGGATGCGGACGCGTATCGCCGAGCGTCTCGTGGATGCGCAGGCGACGGCCGCGATGCTGACCTCCTTCAACGAGGTCGATCTCGGCGCCGTGATGGAGATCCGCAAGCGCTACCGCGACAGCTTCGAGAAGAAGCACGGCGTGCGGATCGGCTTCATGAGTTTCTTCGCCAAGGCGGTCATCGAGGCGTTGCGCAAGTTCCCGGTGGTGAACGCCTCCCTGGAAGGCGCCGACATCATTTATCACGACTATTACGACATAGGTATCGCGGTCTCGACCGAGCGTGGGCTGATGGTGCCGATTTTGCGCGACGTCGACCTGATGAGCTTCGCGGACATCGAGCGCTCCATCGGTGAATTCGCCGGCAAGGCGCGTGACGGCAAGATCGGCGTCGATGAACTGAGCGGAGGCACTTTCACCATCACCAACGGGGGAGTGTTCGGCTCGCTGATGTCCACGCCGATCATCAATCCGCCGCAGAGCGCGATCCTGGGGATGCACAAGATCCAGGATCGGCCGATGGTCGTGAACGGCCAGATCAGCATCAGGCCGATGATGTACATCGCGCTGACCTACGATCATCGCATCATTGACGGACGCGAAGCGGTGCAGTTCCTGGTCAGCGTCAAGGAGAGCCTGGAGGACCCGGCCCGCCTGCTGATCCAGCTTTGAGTTATGGCGCCGCGACGCCCATGAGATATGCAGACCAGGTGAAAAGATGAGCGACAGCTTCGACGTGATCGTGATCGGCGGCGGCCCCGCCGGTTATCCTGCGGCCATCCGCGCAGCGCAGAACGGTCTGCGCGCTGCCTGCATCGACGATTGGCAGAATTACGACGGCAGCCGCGCTTTCGGCGGGACCTGCCTGAATGCCGGTTGCATTCCCTCCAAGGCGCTACTGGAATCTTCAGAGCTGTTCCATCGCGCGCAGGAGGAGTTCGGCGCGCATGGCATCAGGACCGGCGGGGTCGAGATCGATCTCGAGACCATGCAGGCCCGCAAGGCCGGGATCGTCAAGCAGCTGACCGGCGGCATCGGCCAGCTGTTCAAGGCGAACAAGGTGACCGGTTTGCAGGGGCGCGGCCGTTTCCTCGGGGATGGCAAGGTCGAGTTCCAGGATCCCGACGGCAACAAGAAGATGCTGGAGGCAAAGCACGTGGTGCTGGCTGCCGGCTCCACGCCGATCGAGCTCAAGAGTGTGCCTTTCGACGGCCAGCGGGTGGTCGACTCCTGGGGCGCGCTGGAGTTCGATACGGTGCCGGGCACGCTGGGCGTCATCGGCGCGGGCGTGATCGGACTCGAACTCGGCAGCGTCTGGAAGCGCCTGGGCTCAGAGGTCACGATTCTCGAGGCGATGGACTCGTTCCTGTGGATGGCCGACGCCCAGATCGCGCGCGATGCCCAGCGCCAGTTCAAAAAGCAGGGCCTGGATATCCGCCTCGGCGCCAAGGTCCAGGGGGCGAAGATCAGCAAGAAGGGCGTGACGCTCAGCTACCAGGACAAGGACGGCAGCCAGGAGTTGACCGTCGACAAAGTCATCGTCTGCGTCGGCCGCCGCCCGTGCTCGGCTGGCCTGCTCGGCGAGGGAAGCGGCGTCGAACTCGACGAGCGTGGCTTCGTCAAGGTGGACCACGAATGCCGCACGGGCGTGAAGAACGTCTGGGCGGTGGGCGACCTGGTGCGCGGCCCCATGCTGGCGCACAAGGCCACGGAAGAGGGCGTGATGGTGGCGGACCTGATCGCCGGCAAGATCGCCGAAGTCAATTACGAGGTCATTCCCTCGGTCATCTACACCGCCCCGGAAATCGCCTGGGTAGGCATGACCGAGGCACAGGCGAAGGAAGCGGGCATCGACTACAAGGTCGGCACCTTCCCGTTCGCCCCGAACGGCCGGGCCAAGGCCATGGAGCAGGCGGCGGGCATGGTGAAGCTCATCGCCAACAAGCGCGACGATTCGATCATCGGCGCGCATATCATTGGCCCGTTGGCCGGCGAGCTGATCAGCGAGCTGGTGGTCGCCATGGAATTCCAGGCCAGCATCGAGGACATTCAGCGCACGGTGCACGCACACCCGACGCTGGCCGAGGTGATTCACGAGGCCGCGCTTGCCGCCGACGGCAAGGCCCTCCACGGCATCAACCGCTAGAGCCTGTTCACACTTAGCTGCTCGCGGCGACCGGCCAAGTGTGAACAGGCCCTAGGCCTTGCGGCGCACGGACGAAACGTTCGGAAGACGGTTTATGCGATGCATCAGGCGGCTGAGATCCTCCAGGCTGCCGATGCCCGCGGTGATGTCGATAGTCGCGACATGAGTGACGCGCTCGGTACGTGTGGTCATTGCGTTGATGTCGATCTTTTCGTCCGCGAGCAGCGCTGAGATATCGCGGATCAGGCCGGTACGATCCCAGGCCTGGACTTCGATCTCCACCGGGTAGCTCGCGTGCTCGCGCCTGCCCCAGTCGACTGACATCAGGCGCTCCGGGTGGTCCGCCTGCAGCCGCACGAGGTTCTTGCAGTCGGCGCGATGAATGGACACGCCGCGGCCCTGCGTGATGTAGCCGGCAATGGGTTCCGGCGGCAAGGGCCGGCAGCAACGCGCAAAGTTGGTCATCAGGTCGCCCACGCCCGAAATCGAAACTGCGGCTTCGGTGTAGGCCGGGCGGCGTGCCTTGACCTGAACTTCCTCCGTAACGCGGGGCGGCGGAGGCGGGCTTTCACGTTCGCACGCACCGATCACGGCCGGCAGAGTCAGATCGCCCGCGCCGACGGCGAGCCACAGCTGCTCCAGGCCGCCGAGGCCGAAACGTCGCGCGACGGCATCGAGATTCACGTCGAGGCCGAGTCGCGCAAGTTCCTTCTCGAGCACCTGCTTCCCGGAGCGCCGATTCTGGTCCTGATCCTGCTGCCGGAACCAGGACCGTACCTTGCTGCGACTGCGCGGCGAGACCAGGTAGCCGGCTTGCGGCAACAGCCAGTCCCGGCTGGGATGACCATTCTTGGCGGTAAGGATTTCCACCTTGTCGCCGCTCTTCAGCGGGTGGGTCAGCTGCACCATCCGGCCGTTGACCCGCGCACCGCGGCAGTGGTGCCCGATGCTGGTGTGGACCTGGTAGGCAAAATCCAGCGGCGTGGCCCCCGCGGGCAGGTCGACCACATCGCCCGCCGGCGTGAAGGCATAGACGCGATCCTCGAAAATTTCCGTGCGCAGCTGGTCCAGCAGGTCGCGGTCGGCCTCCGCATCTTCCCCGGGCGCGAGCAGCTGCCGGAGCCAGTTGATCTTTTGTTCGAAGGCCGGGTCGCCACGCCCGCCCTCCTTGTAGCGCCAGTGGGCGGCCACGCCGAGTTCCGCGTGCTCGTGCATTTCGCGTGTCCGGATCTGCACCTCGAGAGGCTCGTTGCCCGGACCCATGACGGCGGTGTGCAGGGAACGGTAGAAGTTTCCCTTCGGATTGGCGATGTAGTCGTCGAATTCGCCGGCAATGTAGGGCCACAGGCTGTGGACCTGGCCGAGCACCGCATAGCACTCCGGCACGGTGTCCACGAGGACGCGCACGGCGCTGATGTCGAACACCTGTTCGATGCCCACCTGTTTGCGGCCCATCTTTCTCCAGATGCTGTAAATGTGTTTCGGGCGTCCCTCGATCTCACCGCGGATACCGGCCTTCCGAAGCTCTTCCTGCAGCATACGCAGCACCTCGGCGATGCGCGCCTCGCGATCCTCGCGCGTCTGCTTCAGGTACAGCGCGATGCCGCGATAAGTCTCGGGTTCCAGGTAGCGGAAGGCGAGGTCCTCCATCTGCCACTTGAAATGCCAGATGCCGAGCCGGTTGGCGAGTGGAGCGAAGATCTCGCGGGTCTCGATGGCGACCCGCTCGCGCAAACCGGGATCCCCGTCCTTGGCGCGCTGCAGGCGATTCAGCTGGTCGGCCAGCCTGACCAACACCAGTCGAACGTCCGCGACGATGGCGAGCAGCATTTTGCGCAGCGTTTCCGCCTGGGGCGGGGGCAGGGGGCTGCCCGTGCGCCAGTTGTCCGGCAGCCCGAAGGATCCGAGACGCAGCAATTCCTCGACTCGTCGGCGCAGCGTTAGCCCGAAGCGCTTCTCCAGCGCCTCGGCAGTCATCGCGCCGGACTCGACCAACGGGTAGAGTACGGCGGCGGCGCGGATCTCGGGCTCGGCGCGAATCTCCTCCAGGAGGGCCGCGATGGCCATGCCCCTGGCCACTGCCGACTCGTGCCCCTCGCGTGACAGGGCGCGAGCTTCCTCGATCGAGGTAGCCAGTACCTGGTCGGCCGGAGCGATCGTTTCGGAACTTTGAGTCACCATTCTGCTCTTAAGAGATTCTGTATATAATACTGCACATAACAGTCTTTTCTTAAAGTGAATTTGGAGGTTTTATGCTGAAGCGCTACTTGCCGCTCCTCGTGATGCTCATGGTTTCCGGACCCGCGGCCGCCGTGAACGGGCTGGACCTGAACGTCAACGACAAGGCGGCCCGGATCGCGTTGCATTTCGATTTGTCGAACAATCTCGTCGTGGACACCTCCTGGCTTTACCATCAGGACAAGGGCAACGTCGTGGGCGCAGGCCTCCACCTTACCGGCGCCGCTACCGGTGGGCGAAATCCGCTCCAGGCCGGGCTGGGCGGACGGCTTGTGGTTGCGAGCTCCAGCGTCGGCGCCGAGGACGATGGCGCTGCGCTGCCGATTGGCGGTTTCGTCAACTACACCCTGCCTGACTACGATCGCTTCATGGTTGGCGGCAGTGTCTATTATGCGCCCGACGTGCTGTCATTCGGCGATATGACGAAGTACCGGGAGTACAACGCCTGGGCCGGCTACAGCGTGTTGCGGCAGGGCCAGATCTATCTCGGCTTGCGCGGCATCAAGGGCGATTTCAAGGACAGCCCCAGCGTCTCGTTCGACACCGGTGTGCACTTCGGCGTGCGCCTGCGCTTCTGAGGACTGCGTGGACGGATTTTCCGCCGCGAAGGTAAAATGGCGAATTTCCAGTACCCCGCGGGGACTCCATGGCAGGCCATAGCAAGTGGGCGAATATCAAGCACCGCAAGGACGCCCAGGACAAGAAGCGCGGCAAGGTTTTCACCAAGCTGATCCGCGAGATCACCAGCGCAGCACGGTCGGGCGACGCCGACCCGGCGATGAACCCGCGGCTGCGCCTGGCGATCGACAAGGCAAAGGCCGCGAGCGTCCCCAAGGACACGATCGAGCGGGCGTGGAAGCGCGGCACCGGCGAGAGCGACGGCGACGATTTCCAGGAAGTGCGCTACGAGGGCTATGCGCCCGGCGGAGTCGCGGTGCTGGTGGAATGCCTGACCGATAATCGCAACCGCACGGTCGGCGAGGTGCGCCACGCATTCTCCAAGTGCGGGGGCAATCTCGGCGCCGACGGTAGCGTGGGGTACCTGTTCCAGCATTGCGGTGTGCTCAGCTATCCCCGCGGAACGAACGAGGAGAAGCTGATGAATGCCGCTCTCGAGGCCGGCGCGGAGGACGTGGTCGCCAGCGAGGATGGCAGCCTCGAAGTCATCACGGATCCCGGCGAGTTCCCGGGTGTTCGGGATGCGCTCGTGGCCGGCGGGCTGGAGCCGGAGGCGGCGGAGGTCACGATGCGCGCGGCCACCGGTGTATTCGTGGAGGGCGAGGATGCGGAGCAGGTGCTCAGGTTGCTGGAGATGCTCGAGGACCTGGACGATGTCCAGGAGGTCTACAGCAATGCGGAACTGTCCGACGATGTCCTTGCGGAAGCCTGAGGCCCCGCCGGGCCGGGGGCGATGACGGGGGCCCTGACCATTCTCGGTATCGATCCCGGCTCACAGGTCACGGGATTCGGAGTGATTGTCGCGGAGGGCGGGACGTTGCGTTACCTGGCCAGCGGCTGTATACGCACCCGGGGCGGTGAAATGGCGGGCCGGTTGCGCATCATATTCGACGGCGCTTCCCGGCTGGTCGAGGAGTATCGGCCGGACGAGATCTGCATTGAGCGGGTGTTCATTCATCGCAATGCGGACAGCGCGCTCAAGCTGGGGCATGCGCGGGCGGCGGCCTTGTGCGGGACGTTCCTCCACCAGGCGCCCGTGCATGAATATGCCGCCCGCGAGGTCAAGCTCGCCGTGACGGGTAGCGGCGCCGCGGAGAAAGTGCAGGTCGCGCACATGGTGCGCAGGCTGCTGGCCGTGCGCGGACCATTGTCGGCAGATGCCGCCGATGCCCTGGCGGTGGCCATTTGTCATGCGCAGCTGCGCAAAGGCCGCGCCTTGCGGGTGGCGCTCGGCGGAGGGCGGGGATGATCGGATTTCTCAAGGGCACGTTGGCCGCCAAGCATCCACCGCAACTGCTGCTGGAGGTAGGCGGCATCGGCTACGAGGTCGAGGCGCCGATGTCGACCTTTTACCAGCTTCCGGAGACCGGACAGCCGGTGCAGCTCTTGACGCACCTGCTGGTGCGCGAGGACGCGCACGTATTGTTCGGCTTTGCGACCGAGGCGGAGCGGCAATTGTTTCGCAACCTGATCAAGGTCAGTGGCGTCGGCGCGCGCATCGCGCTGGCGATCCTCTCCGGGATCAGCGTCGAGGCCTTCGTGCGCTGCGTGCAAGCGGAGGACGTGGCATCGCTCACGAGGATTCCGGGCGTCGGGCGCAAGACGGCCGAGCGTCTCATCGTGGAGATGCGTGATCGTCTCAGGCAGGCGGGCTCCGCGCTGGCCCAGGCGATGCCGGCGGGGGACTCCGGTTCCCCGGCCGACGAGGCCTTTGGTGCACTGGTGGCGCTGGGCTACCGCGCCCCGGAGGCGCAGCGGCTGCTGAAGCTTGTCGAGGGCAAGGCGCATTCGACCGAGGAACTGATCCGGGCCGCGCTGCAGGCGGCGGCGAGGTGAGCCGATGATCGAGCAGGACCGGCTGGTGACGGCCGCCGCGGGCAGCGAGGATGAAGCGATCGATCGGGCCATTCGGCCGCGATTGCTGCAGGACTACGTGGGCCAGCGGTCGGTGCGGCGCCAGATGGAGATTTTCATCAAGGCGGCACGCCAGCGGGAAGAGGCGCTGGATCACGTGTTGATCTTCGGCCCCCCTGGACTTGGCAAGACCACGCTCGCGCATATCGTGGCGAACGAGCTGGGCGTGAGCTTGCGCCATACCTCAGGTCCCGTGCTGGAGCGCCCGGGCGATCTTGCGGCCATCCTGACGAACCTCGAGCCGCGCGATGTGCTGTTCGTCGACGAGATCCACAGGCTCAGCCCGGTGGTCGAGGAAATCCTCTATCCCGCGTTGGAGGATTTCCAGCTCGACATCATTATTGGCGAGGGCCCCGGGGCACGCTCGATCAAGATCGACTTGCCGCCGTTTACGCTGGTCGGTGCGACCACGCGCGCGGGACTGCTGACCTCGCCGCTACGTGACCGGTTCGGCATCGTGCAACGGCTCGAGTTCTACGACGACGAGGAGCTCGGCCGCATCGTGACGCGCTCGGCCGGCATTCTCGGCGTGACGGTGGATGCGCCGGGGGCTCACGAGATCGCGCGCCGCTCGCGTGGCACGCCCAGGATCGCCAACCGGCTGTTGCGCCGGGTGCGCGACTTCGCCCAGGTCGAGGGCGACGGAACGATCGACACCGCCGTTGCCACTGCAGCCATGGACATGCTCGATGTCGATCCTCGCGGCTTCGACGTCATGGACCGGCGCCTGCTGCTGACCATCATGGAGAAGTTCGACGGCGGCCCGGTGGGGGTCGACAGCCTCGCGGCAGCCATCGGCGAAGAGCGCGGCACTATCGAGGACGTGGTCGAACCGTTCCTGATCCAGCAGGGCCTGATGATGCGCACCTCGCGCGGCCGCATGGCCACGCGCCAGGCGTACCTGCATTTTGGAGTGCCCGCGCCGACGCGGGTGCTCGACCCGGAAACGTTGTCCCTGTTCGAGCAGGGCGCGCCGGAGCAGGACTGACATGAATCCCAGGGTCGCCGCGCGCTTTACGTGGCCGGTGCGCGTCTACTACGAGGATACCGACCTCGGGGGCGTCGTGTACTACGCCAACTACCTCAAGTTCCTCGAGCGGGCTCGCAGCGAGTGGTTACGGCATCTCGGCGTGTCGCAGACGCACCTCCTGGAGGCCTCGCGCCTGCTGTTCGCAATCACCGCGGTCGAGATTCGCTACCTCAAGCCGGCCCGGTTCGAGGATGAGCTCGCAGTCACGGTCGAGCTGGATCGCTTGCGCCGGGCCAGCATGGCGTTCCGCCAGGAAATCCGTCGCGGCGGCCGCGACGGGGAACTCCTTTGTACCGCGCAGGTCACAGCCGCCTGCCTGGACGCCGATGACCTGCGACCGCGGCCGCTGCCCCCGCATCTCTTCTCGGAGTAACACTGCATGCAGAACGATATGTCACTTGTCCGTCTGGTCATGGACGCCAGCCTGGTCGTGCAGCTGGTCATGCTCCTGCTGCTGCTCGCCTCGGTGGCTTCGTGGGCAGTGATCTTCCAGAAAAGGCGCGTGCTGCGCACGGCGCGCTCTACCGCCGATACCTTTGAGAAGGAATTCTGGTCCGGCGGCGACCTCACCGGCCTGTACCGTCGCATTTCCGCGCGGGAAGGCAGCGCCAGCGGCATGGCGGGGATCTTCGAGGCGGGGTTCCGCGAGTTCAGCCGGCTGCGCAAGCAGGACGACCTGCAGCCCAGCCAGATCGTGGAGGGCTCGCGCCGCGCCATGCTGGTCTCCCAGATGCGCGAGTCGGACCGGCTCGAGCAGAACCTGGCCTTCCTGGCCACGGTCGGGTCGACGAGCCCGTACGTGGGCCTGTTCGGCACGGTCTGGGGCATCATGAATTCCTTCATCGCGCTCGGCAACGTGCAACAGGCCACGCTCGCGATGGTCGCGCCCGGCATTGCGGAGGCGCTGATTGCGACGGCCATGGGGCTGTTCGCGGCCATCCCGGCCGTGATCGCCTACAACCGCTACGCCGATACCGTAGGGAGGCTGGAGAGCCGCAATGACACGTTCATGGAAGAATTCTCGACCATCCTGCAGCGGCATGCGCGCCGCGCGGTGGAGAGCTGAGTCATGGCGGCCATCCGGCAGAAACGCAGGCTCATGGGCGAGATCAACGTCGTGCCGTATATCGACGTCATGCTCGTGCTGCTGATCATTTTCATGGTGACGGCGCCGCTTCTCACCCA
>Ga0114946_10003126_pt1 | contig 11268 bp, 9 predicted proteins | sample WalLakDeSediment_FD_88676 | JGI IMG/M metagenome (GOLD analysis project Ga0114946, IMG submission 88676) | Lake sediment microbial communities from Walker lake, Nevada to study Microbial Dark Matter (Phase II) - Walker Lake 11/02/13 Deep Sediment | ecosystem: Environmental > Aquatic > Freshwater...
CCTGGATGATGTAGGCCTGGGATACCTCTCCCTGAACCGGCAATCCTCAACCCTTTCCGGGGGAGAGTCGCAGCGCATCAACCTGGCGACATCTTTGGGCAGCAGCCTGGTGGGCTCGATGTATATCCTTGATGAGCCCAGTATCGGGTTGCATCCAAGGGATACCCACCGCCTGATCAAGGTGCTTCAGAACCTGCGAAATTTAGGCAATTCGGTCATCGTGGTCGAGCATGACGAGGAGATCATCAGGTCGGCTGACCATATCATCGATATCGGACCATTGGCCGGCAAACAGGGAGGGGAAATCGTTTTTTCCGGCACATTCGATGAATTGATCCAAAGCCAGCAAAGTCTGACTGGCAGGTATATCAGCCGGGCAATGCGTATCCCGGTGCCGGAACAGCGCAGAAAATGGAAGGAATTCATTGAGGTGAACAGCGCCAGAGAGAACAATCTGAAAGGGATGGACGTCAGGTTCCCATTGAACGTCATGGTAGTGGTTTCAGGGGTGAGCGGTTCAGGAAAGTCGTCCCTGGTCCGGAACATCTTATACAATGCCCTGCGCAAAATGCATGGCAAAAGCAATGGCAGGACCGGGCGGTTCGCCCACCTGTCGGGTGACATCAAAAGGATCTCGCATGTTGAAATGGTGGACCAGAATCCCATCGGGCGATCTTCACGTTCCAATCCGGCCACTTACCTCAAAGCATATGATGATATCCGCAACTTGTACGCCGACCTGCAAATATCCAAGGTAAGGGGTTACAAGCCGGGCTATTTCTCCTTCAATATCCCCGGGGGAAGGTGTGAGGAATGCGAAGGCGAAGGGACGGTCAGGATAGAGATGCAGTTCATGGCCGACCTGCAGCTCACCTGCGAAGTGTGTGAGGGTAAACGATTCAAGGAAGAGGTGCTGGATGTCAAGTTTTATGGAAAGAGCATCGTAGATATTCTCGGGATGACCATTGACCAGGCCATTGAATTCTTCGACGGGGCAAAAACTCACCTGTCGGCATGCCGCAGGATCAGGGAAAAACTCAGGCCCTTGCAGGATGTCGGGCTTGGGTATCTGGAAATGGGTCAGTCGTCGAGCACTCTCAGCGGCGGAGAGGCCCAGCGCATTAAACTGGCTTTCTTTCTCTCCAAGGGATCGAACCAGGAGCCCACCCTTTTCATCTTCGATGAACCCACCACCGGTCTCCACTTCCATGATATCGGAAAGCTGATGGATGCCTTCAATGCGTTAATAGAAAAAGGACATTCCATCATCGTCATTGAACACAACCAGGAGATCATCAAATGTGCCGATTGGATCATCGACATGGGCCCGGAGGGCGGTGAAGGAGGTGGAAATATCGTTTTTGAAGGGGTGCCGGAAGATATTATCGGCATAAAAGAATCATATACAGGTAGCTTTTTGAAAGATAAGCTTTCATGAACCTGAAAGCTGACGTTGACGAACTACTTCAAACATCAGGATACCCGCCGCAACGGAAACATTCAGAGAGGAGATCTCTCCCTGCATCGGTATACCCACCAGCCCATCGCATATTTTCTGCAGATCCCTTGAAACCCCTTTTTCTTCTGATCCCATAACAATGGCTACCGGATCCATATATTTTTCCTCATAGAAATGGACTTTGGCGTGTTCGGAAGCGGCGATGACACGAATGCCCGACTCCTTCAAAAACAGGGCTGCGTTCTTCAGCGACTTTTCACGGCAGACCGGCACCCTGAGCAATGCGCCGGCTGAAGTGCGGATGGCCTCCTCGTTGATCTGTGCGCTCCCCGTCATGGGGATTACGATACTATGAACCCCCGCACATTCCGCCGACCGGCAAATGGCGCCCAAATTCCGCACATCGGTGATCCCGTCGAGGAGCAGTAAAAAGGGGGTTCTGCCCTGCTCAAATATCAGTGGCACCAGGCTTTCCAACCCCTCATAGCTTATCCCCGACAACAGCGCTATCACTCCCTGGTGGTTTTTCCGGGTTATCCGGTCGAGTTTCTCCTTCGGCACAAACTGGAAAGGAATGTCATTTTTCCTGGCCAGATCGAGCAATTCGGCTGAAAAAGACCCCTGCAAACCCTTCCGGAACAGTATCCTGTCTATCTCTTTACCGCTTTTTACAGCTTCCGCTACCGGGTGAAGTCCATAAATAAAACTGCTTTTATCCATTTTCATTAAATATAAGATGTCACCGCCGCCAGCTCTGCACGGTGATAAACCAGGGATCCTTGAAGGTTGGGGAGCGGAGTAGCATATAGTCATTACCCGTGAAAGGATTGTTAACCTTAATAAAGGTAAAACGCAGTGAGTTGCGGTTTTGCGGCTCGCCATACACCCACTCTTCGATCCCTTCCCCGCGGTAAACATACGTCGGTTTACCGAATACAACGTAGACCAGTCCCCTGTCGGTTTTCCACCCTTCATGGTATGATTGAAAATAACGATTCGCCTCTTCCACATGGAGATAGTATTTTTGCAAAAGGACCAGCGCCCTCTCCTGGGTCTTGGCTGTCTTAAGCCAGAATTCATCGACAGCCGCCTTTGTATTTTGTGATAACATCAACGAATCAAATTCCTTCCTGGAGGTGATATACCGGAGTGGCCCCCATAACTGGTTAGCCACTGTCAGATCAGGATAACTGTCAGGGAACCGGAAAAGGGTATACCCGTCACGCAGCGACGTATCCTTTTGGAAATGATAAAAGCCGTGATCAGGCAATTCAAGCCACTCTGATTCCCCATTGAATAATGGAACCAGAAATATGCTATCCGGTTTATACTGAAAGGCCGCTTCACGGCCTTCCACGTATGGCGGCCGGGCTACCGGAAATTTCCTTTGATAATGGTTAACTTGCAAGAAATGAATGGCAGGATCATCGACCATGATCCTGAAAGAATGGCCTTCATTCAAATAATTATTGAAAATGGGTTGCCGGTCACGATCGACAGCGAGGAAATTGTGCCTGCCTTGCATGGTCGATTTGTCAACACTCAAAAATTGGGTGGAATGATCCTGCCGGTTAATATCGGTAAGGGTAACCTCCAGGAGATACTTCCCCGGATATTTTGCCTTGAATTCAAGGCTGTGAACCACTCCGGCACTCCGCCCGTAATGCAAGCTATCGCCGGCATAAAGGGAGGATTCTTCAAGAGATTCAGCAGCATCATAACCCATGCTGAGCTTATAGCTTAACCTGTAACTGCAAATATAGATGCCGGAATACGGATCCTTTTTATACAGCAGGCTACCGTAATTCACACGGACGAACAGCTGAGATGTCGAATCGGAAGTATGATAAACAATAGCTGGTAAGTTGGTAAATTGTTTTTCAGACTGATATAAAAAAGACAAGTTCCGGAGACTCACCTTTGAGGTAGTTCCGCAACCCGCTATAAAAAACAAGCTGATTAGCCAAACCGGGATAAACCAAATATCTTTCCTGAAAATCAAGATGACTTTTTAACAAAAATAACAAAATAAAAATTTGAAACCCCTCAGATGCAAACAAACTGACCTAACGCAGCCGGTCGGCTGAGCGCACCAACCTTTCATCCCTGATAATAAACCGGTTAGCCAGCAAAAGAAACACCAGCATGATCAATGGAAAGTAAACACCAATCTCATCCAGGTAATTGGGAGACACCCCCAGTGTTCTTTCCACGATCTGACCGTAGATAAAAAATATCAGGGCGATCAGGATCACATCCAGAAAAATGGCCAGCCTGACCAGTTTCATTTGCATGACCCTGTTTCGGTAAAGAAAGATGGAAATGAGCGACAATATCCCGGCCAGGATATTGAGCAGAAACAATGGTAATACCGTCATGAAAGAGAATGCTGATTCTTCATCCGGAACCATATTTCGCAACTCATACAAATAAAACTTATAAGCAACGGTTGTCGAATAGATGCCTGCCAGGGGGAAAAAGAACAGACAAACACTGGCTGCAAACGCTATAAAAAGAAACAGGGTTTGAACACGTTGTAACATAAATTCAGCTTTTGGATCGCTTACAAAGATAAAAACTTATCATTCGTGAACAGGTACGAAAAAGCTTGTTATTTTTGTTGCAGGCAGTTTTTCTGATCATTCCTTAAAAAAGACCCTCATGTATCCGCGCCTCAGTGATTTACTGAATGACATTTTCGGGACCGGGATCACGCTACCAATACAAACCTATGGTTTTTTCGTAGCGTCGGCATTTCTTTCGGCTGCAGCGGTTATTTATTTTGAGCTGAAGCGGAAAGAAAAAGAAAAAATACTGCATCCTGTTGAAAGAACCCGTATCAAGGGGGAACCGGCCTCAGTCCGGGAGCTGATCATCACCGCCCTGGCTGGTTTTGTCATGGGATACAAACTGGTCGGAATCATTATTCACTACCCTTCTTTTGCAGAAAATCCACAGGACTTCATTCTTTCCGGCGAGGGAAACTGGCTGGGAGGGATATTGCTGGCTTTATTGGCCACTGGATTAACCTGGTGGGACAAGCATAAAAAGAAGCTAAAAAAGCCGGAGAAGGTCAAAGAATTGTTACACCCCAGGCAACTTGCCGGAAATATTTTGCTGGTTGCCGCAATTTTCGGGATTATTGGTGCAAAAATCTTCGATGTGGCGGAGAACCTGGACCAGTTTTTCAGGGACCCTGTCCGCACCCTTTTCTCTTTCAGCGGGCTGACTTTTTACGGCGGGCTGATCGTGGCGGCCGTGGCGGTTTCCATCTATGTAGAAAGGAACAAGATACCCTGGCGGGTGAACGCCGATGTAGTGGCGCCGGCCCTCATGCTGGCCTATGGCATAGGCCGGATCGGATGCCAGCTTTCGGGAGATGGTTGCTGGGGAATCGTCAATACGGCGCCAAAACCCGAATGGCTCGGATACCTGCCCGACTGGATTTGGGCCTTCCGGTATCCCCATAACGTCATCAATGAAGGGATACTCATGCCCGGGTGTGAAGGAAGCCACTGCCACATCCTCGAGCATCCGGTTTTCCCTACCCCTTTTTATGAAACAACCATCGCGTTCATATTCTTCGGAATTCTATGGTCGATCCGGAAAAAGTTCAGCCTGCCCGGCACCCTTTTTTGCATTTACCTGATTATGAACGGAACAGCCCGGTTTTTTATCGAACAGATCAGGGTAAATAAAAGATATGAAATATTTGGGATAGAAACGACCCAATCCTCTGTAATTGCTATCCTGCTGATCCTGACCGGGATCACAGGGATATTCATCATCAGATGGTATCATCTGAAAGTATTGATTAAACGAAATTGAGATGGATCTGGAAAGCATAACCCTGAAAGTTTGTGATCTCAGCAGAAGTACAGGCCAGTATCTGCTGGAGCAGCTCCGGCTGATCAGGGGCAAGGATATTGAATTGAAGGACGAGCATAATTTCGTAACCTATGCCGACCGGCACGCCGAAGAGATGATCGTGGATGAGCTATCGAAGATCTTGCCGGGGAGCGGCTTTTTAGCTGAGGAAGGAACGGGAGGGCGGTCTGATGGCGAAGTCGTCTGGATCATCGATCCGCTGGATGGCACGACGAATTATGTGCACGGCATCCCGCTCTTTGCCGTCAGCATCGCTTTGATGGTAGAGGACCAGGTTGTTGCCGGGGTTGTGTTTGAGCCAAACCGGGATGAGTGCTTTTATGCATGGAAAAATGGCCCGGCCTTTCTGAACAACAGGATGATCAGGGTATCCTCTGCCGGCACACTTCTGAACAGCCTTATTGTAACAGGATTTCCATACAAAAGGGATGAAATCCTGGATCCATACATCCGTCTTTTCAAAGGGTTCCTGCAACGCACGCAGGATTTGCGGCGGCTGGGATCGGCCGCTACCGATCTGGCTTATGTGGCGTCGGGCCGGTTCGAAGGGTTTTACGAGATCGGGCTGAACCCCTGGGATGTAGCAGCCGGCTCCCTGATCGTCAGGCAAGCCGGGGGGAAGGTCACAGATTTTGATGGCGGGCAGGATTATCTTTTCGGGAAATCCCTGGTTGCAAGCAACAGCAATATTCATCAGGAAATGAAACAAGTTATCGCGCAGTATTTCAACGACAAAACATAACAGTAACTATGTCAACGATCATGCATACATTCTTGAGGACGGGGGCCATATTTATCCTCAGCAGTTTATTTTACAGCACTTTGAACGCCAGCGAAACCGATACCCTTCAGCAGGACAAAGTGTTGGTATACAAATTCGATATCAAAAAAGAAATTGCACCTCCGGTCTGGCGGTCTACCAAGCTGGCACTGGAAGAAGCGGTTGAAAAGAAAGCCAACCTGGTACTGATCGAAATGAGCACTTATGGCGGCATGCTGGAATCGGCCGACTCGATCCGCACCAAGATCCTTGAGTCGCCGATACCGGTTTACGTTTTCATCAATCACAATGCCGCCTCGGCCGGTGCGCTGATCGCCATTGCCTGCGACAGCATTTACATGACCCCGGGGTCAACCATCGGGGCGGCCACCGTGGTGGATCAGAGCGGCCAGGTGGTCCCCGATAAGTATCAGTCGTACATGCGGGCCATGATGCGCTCCACCGCTGAATCCCGGGGCAGGGACCCCAACATTGCACAAGCCATGGTCGATCCACGGATCAGGATCGAGGGGATCATTGACTCGGGCAGTGTGCTCACTTTTACCGCTTCGGAAGCAATGACTTATCATTTCTGCGAAGGCATTGCCAAAAACTATAAAGAGGCCTTAAAACTGGCAGGTATCACCGAATATGAGATCATCGAACAAAAATTAAAACCCATGGACAAGGTGATCGGTTTCCTGATCCACCCGATCGTCAGCGGCATTTTGATCATGGTCATCATCGGCGGCATTTATTTCGAACTGCAAACCCCCGGCATCGGTTTCCCGCTCGGGGCAGCCGTCACCGCCGCGCTGTTGTATTTTGCACCGCTCTACCTGGAAGGACTGGCTGATCACTGGGAGATATTACTGTTCATCATCGGTGTGGTATTGATCGCCGTGGAGATCTTTGCCCTGCCAGGTTTTGGGGTGGCGGGAATATCGGGCATCGTGCTTATTATAGCAGGGCTAACCCTCAGCCTGGTGGATAATGTCGGGCTCGATTTCAGGCCTGTCGAATTCAGCAGCATTGTTTCCGCATTGTTCCTGGTGATCATCTCAATATTCCTGTCCATCGTCTTATCCTATTTTCTTACCCGCTCCCTTTTTACCCAGAACAAACTTTTCGGCACGCTGGCCCTGGATACTACCATGGTTACAACTGACGGTTACACCTCATCCGACAGGCACTACCGGGAAATGATCGGACAGACCGGAACAGCCCATACCATTCTCAGGCCTTCCGGTAAAGTCAGGATAGGTAATGATGTTTTCGATGCAACGGCCTTATCAGGTTATATAGATAAAGGAGAAAAAATTGTTGTGGTGAAATACGAAACGACGCAATTGTTTGTTAATAAATCAGAATCCTGAAAGATTAAACAAAGAGCGCATCCGGGTCTTAACACCTCACTGCTTGCACTTTGCCTGGGCTTAAGGAATCCGGGCACCCCGGAGCGCTCTTTTTTTATTGTTTTTTTGTTACCTTTGAAAAAAACAGTGAATGATATTAATTGCAGACGCCGGAGCCACTAAAATTCAGTGGGTTACACTCCATGATGGATTGGTTTCCGATCCGGTTGAAACCACCGGGTTCAATCCATATGTCATGGAACCCGACATCCTTAAAAATACCGTAGAGAAAGACCTATTGCCCTACATTAAGCATGAATTTGTCAAAGAGGTTTATTATTATGGCGCCGGCTGCTCAACTGTTACCAAGTGCGGCATCGTGGATGATATCCTGAAACCGATCTTTCCAAAGGCCGACCTGGAGATCATGCATGACCTGCTGGGAGCCGCCAGAGCGCTGTTCGGCCAGCGGGAAGGCATTGCCTGCATCCTGGGGACCGGTTCCAATTCATGCCTTTATGATGGCAGCAAAATCGCTGAAAATGTAACTTCCCTGGGCTATTTCTTTGGAGATGAAGGCAGCGGAGCCTACCTTGGGAAACTGATGCTGACAGAATTTCTTCGCGGACGGATGCCCGCACATATCCGCAAAGCCTTTGATGAAGAATATGGCTATACACTGGAAAACATCCTGGATGCCGTTTATAAGAAACCGCACCCCAACCGCTTTCTTTCATCTTTCTCTTCCTTCATAGCTGGCCTGGTTGAAGATCCATTCATGAAAGAGTTGGTCCGGAAGAACTTTGAAGATTTTTTCACAGAGCAGGTCACCCGTTACACTCATTACCGGAAGAAGCCGCTCGGTGTCGTGGGTTCAGTGGGTTTATATTACAGCGATATTTTCAAGGAAGTGGCCTCAGCACACAAGTTACAGGTAGTCAAGATCATACAATCCCCCCTGGAAGGCCTGATAGAGTATCACCGGTCATAAACCACAGGATATCGTAATGTAATCCCTGATCTGCTCCCACTGAACGGGATGAAACCACTTCATCGATGCATTCTTCCGAAACCAGGTCATCTGCCGTTTGGCATAGCGGCGGGTGTTGATTTTGATCCGTTCAACCGCTTCGTCGAGTGTGCCATGGCCGTCCAGATAATCGAACAACTCCCGGTATCCTACCGTGTTCAGGGTATTCAAATGCTGCAAGGGCAGCAAGGCTTGCACTTCATCCAGCAATCCCGCTTCCATCATGGTATCCACCCTGCGGTTGATCCTTTCGACAAGATCCTGCCTGGGGAGATTAAGACCGATTTTCAGACATTGGAAATTTCTCGGCCTGGGCTTGTTCTTCCTGAATGATGAATAAGGTTTACCGGTGATACGGCAAACCTCCAGCGCCCTGATTAACCGGGCAGGATTATTCAGGTCCGTCTCCCGGTAATAATCCGGGTCCAGCTTCAACAGTTCCAACTGCAGGTAACCGATGCCCGATTTCCGGTAAATGGCCTCCAGATCCTTGCGGATCAGCGGATCCTGCTCCGGCATCACATCAATCCCTCTGCATACGGCATCGATATACAGCCCTGAACCGCCGGTTAAAATAACAATACGGTGTTTTTGGTAGAGGTCGGAAAGTAAATCGAGCACTTCCCGCTCATAGCGGGCGATATTATAAGGCTCCAACACGGAAACATGGCCGGCGAAATGATGCTTCACCCTGGCCATCTGGTCTTTATCAGGCCGGGCGGTGCCGATCTTCATCTCCCGGTAAAACTGCCGCGAATCAGCGGAAATGATCTCAGTGCCCAGCCATTCCGCCAGCTCGATGGCAAGCTCCGTTTTTCCCGAAGCCGTCGGCCCCAGGATGACAATTAAAAATTCCAAATTACAAGCACCAAATTCCAAACAAATTCCAAATTCAACACTCAAAACTCAACACTCAAAACTCAACACTTCTTCAGCCCCAGCTTCTTCCCTTCCTCTAACATCAACACATATGCTTCATCAAAATCGTTACGAATTATCCCGTCAAGGATGGCCTCACGGATGGCCTTTTTGATTGTTCCAACATCTTTTCCGGGGGGGATGCCAAAAGTCTCCATGATCAGTTCCCCGGAGATTGGAGGTTGCCAGTTGCGGATACGGTCTTTCAGCTCCACTTCGACCAGTTTGTCGCGAACGATCTCGAAGTTCTTCATGTAGCGCCTGACCTTTTCCGGATTTTTCGATGTGATATCGGCTTCGCAAAGCAGCATCAGGTCGTCTGTCTCATCACCCGCATCGTAAAGGAGGCGCCTGACGGCCGAATCGGTGACCTCCTCCTGCGACAACACGATAGGCCTGAGGTGCAGCAGCACAAGTTTTTGCACGTAGCGCATCCGTTCGTCGACCGGCATCTTGTATTTATGAAACAGCTTCGGTATCATTTTCGCCCCGATGAATTCATGGGCGTGAAAAGTCCAGCCTGCCTCGGGATCGAATTTTTTTGTTTTCGGCTTGGCGATATCGTGCAGAAGCGCCCCCCAGCGGAGCCAGAGGTTATCCGATTTGGCAGCGACATTATCGAGCACCTTGAGGGTGTGGGAGAAGTTATCCTTATGCCCCTTGCCTTCAATATAGGTTGCACCTTTCAGGTCTACCAGTTCCGGAAATATCAAATGCAGTAATCCTGAATCCATCAGCAAATGAAAACCAACGGAAGGCCGCGGCGCCATCATGATCTTTTCCAATTCGGTATTGATCCGTTCCCGTGAAACGATCCCGATACGGCCGGCATTTCTCCGGATGGCTTCGAACGAGCCTTTTTCAATAGTAAAGTTCAACTGTGTGGCGAAACGGATGGCCCTCATCATGCGCAAAGGATCGTCGGAATAGGTAATGTCCGGGTCGAGAGGCGTGCGGATCAGGCCATTTTTCAAGTCCTGCAAGCCCCCGAACGGATCGACCAGCTCACCGTAATCTTCTTTGTTCAGGCTGATGGCCAGCGTATTGATAGTAAAATCGCGGCGGTCCTGGTCATCTTTCAAGGTGCCGTTTTCAACAGCCGGTTTGCGGGAATCCGTGCTGTAGGATTCCTTCCGGGCGCCGACAAATTCGACGATCCATTCCTGATCATCTTTTTTAAACCGTACCATCGCGGTCCCGTATGTCTTGAATATATTCACCTTAGCTCGCGGGCCGATCTTCCGGGCAAAGATTTGCGCCAGCTCAATGCCGCTGCCGACCGCCACAACGTCGATATCCTGGCTGTGCCGCCCCAGGATAATATCCCTGACGTAGCCGCCCACAACATAAGCCGGTTTCCCGAACTCCCTGACCGCCTCCGTCAGTGTCCTGAAAACCGGCAATGCCAGATGATCGTTGAACTGGTCTTTCATGAATGCGACAAAATTAGTAAAATCTATGGCTAAAAGTCCTGCTTAATGGTAATGTAACCCGGGTATTCCAGGGCTGTGGAACCGACCATGATGGTAGGTTTGGCCTTCAAAGTGACACGGGTCGGCTTGCCTCCCGACCCGGTAAGGTTGAAGATAAAGTTCAGCAAGGCATCGCCCGACTTGCCGGACAGGGCCCTCATCAGGTCAAAATTCATCGCCACCGGGAATACCGTAAATGAATTAGGCTGTATCTCAATACGTTCCATTAGAACCCCTCTCGTCATTTCAATATCATCGATCAGTAATATCCAGTCGAGTTTGTTCATGGCCGCCCTGGCCGGATTGGGATTCCGGGCCAGGACGTTCAGGTCGAAATGAACTGGCAACGAATTACTTGCAACGGCTGTCGTTATTTTAGCAATATC
>Ga0114946_10003127_pt1 | contig 11267 bp, 10 predicted proteins | sample WalLakDeSediment_FD_88676 | JGI IMG/M metagenome (GOLD analysis project Ga0114946, IMG submission 88676) | Lake sediment microbial communities from Walker lake, Nevada to study Microbial Dark Matter (Phase II) - Walker Lake 11/02/13 Deep Sediment | ecosystem: Environmental > Aquatic >...
AAGCCTGGCAAAACGATTTCCAAAAACAAAAACTGGGGCGATAAATTGGATCAGATTGTCGATATGGCCCCAAAATGGGATATAGGAATCATAGTGGGGGTCCCCGCCTGGCTACAGATTCTTTTGGAAAAAATTATTGAACGCTATCAACTTCAAACCGTTCATGATATTTGGCCTAATCTTGAAATATTTGTACATGGAGGGGTGAGCTTTGAGCCCTATAAAAGAGGATTTGAAAAATTACTTTCCAGGCCTTTGATCTACATGGAAACCTACCTGGCCTCTGAAGGTTTTTTGGCTTTTCAGGCCCTTCCTGACCGCAGGACTATGAGATTGGTTTTAAATAATGGGATTTTCTATGAATTTGTACAGTTCAATGATATTAATTTTGATGAGAACGGAGAAATTAAAGATCAGGCCCAGACCTTAAAAATTGATGAGGTTCAAGAAGGAGTGGATTATGCCCTATTGATAAGCACCTGTGCCGGAGCTTGGAGATATCAGATCGGGGATGTTATCCGATTCGAATCCATAGAGGAAAACGAGATCATCATAACAGGAAGGACCAAACATTTTCTCAGTCTTTGCGGCGAACATTTGTCCATGGATAATATGAACAGGGCCATTGAATTGGTTTCTGAAGATATGAAGCTGAATATCAAGGAATTTACCGTATTGGGGCTTCCGGATGGTTCTTTGTTCAGGCACCAATGGTTTGTAGGAACTGACGATAAAGTTGACCCGGAAATCTTAATGAGGAAAATTGATGATTACCTAAAAGATCTAAATGATGATTATATTACAGAAAGGCAACATGCTTTGAAGCGGGTAAGTTGTTCAGTCATTTCACCCGCTGTATTTTATGATTGGATGAGAATTCAAGGAAAAGAAGGGGGGCAAAATAAGTTTCCAAGAGTTCTTAAGGGAGATAAAATGAAAGATTGGTTGGCGTTTTTAAATACAAGGAATATAAAATTATGAATCAGGCCTTTGTCGAAGGGTTTAGTATGGGATTATTGCTATCAGCAATGATTGGTCCTGTTTTTTTTACACTGATTCAGAGTAGTTTGGAGAATGGATTTCGATATGCTGTCGTCCTGGCCTTGGGCATTTTGACAAGCGATTTACTCTATGTGTTTATCACGTATTTTGGAGTCAGTTATTTGACTCAATTCCCCAATTTTCAATTTTTCTTGGCAGTAGGAGGGGGCATTGTTTTGGTTGGTTTTGGTATTGCTACCTTTTTTAAAAAAATCATGGAAAGGCCAAATACGGGAGGTATTCCTATGTTGAAAGGCCAAAAGCTGAACGGTTTTCTCAAAGGATTCAGTATCAATGGCATCAATCCCTTTGTGCTGCTTTTTTGGATTTCAATAGCAGGACTTGTCAGCATCAACGAGGAATATGGAGTGATGGATGTAGGTTTTTATTATGCGGGAATATTGGCTACTGTTTTTTGTATTGATTTGCTGAAGGCTTTTGTGGCAAAACAGCTTAGAGGTTTCGTAACCCCAAAATTGATGGGCAGGATGAATAAAATCGTAGGAATAGCCTTATTGTTTTTTGGATTAAGGTTGTTTTGGTTTGCTTTTAATTAGAACTTGTTTTTTAATTCATTCCATGAACCTGACACACTCGTTTAATTCACAGGGGTTTAATGTAATTTGAATAAATCTCAGTGAAATCCTCCTTTTTCCTTTCCCGTCAAATTCCTACCTTTGTGACTTCTTAAAAAGGCATCAATAAACAGCACATGATCTTCTTTTTCCAATCCCCCAAAGGCCCGGTTTATGCACTGCAGGCTAAATTTCCCTTTTCTCAGCAAGATATAGAAAAGCTTGTTTGGCTCTTTGGTGGAGCAGAAATTATTAAGTCAGATAAGGTCTCCGGTAGATTTGTAGGCCCTAGAAAGGAGATGATCACCCCTTGGTCCACCAATGCGGTTGAAATAACCCTGAATATGGGCCTTGTAGGGATTCAAAGAATTGAGGAATATTTTCAATTGAGGGAAGAGGATCAGATTGACCCCATGTTGCAAAAGGTATATGAAGGATTGGATCAGGATATATTTGATATACACCTTCAGCCCGAACCCATCATTCCTGTAGAAGATATAAAATCCTATAACCATAAGCAAGGTTTGGCCCTTAGTGAAGAAGAAGTTGAATATTTGGAAAATGTAAGTGAACAGTTGGGAAGGCCCTTGACTGATTCCGAAGTCTTTGGTTTCAGTCAGGTCAATTCTGAACATTGCCGCCATAAAATTTTCAATGGATCTTTTGTAATTGATGGGAAGGAAAAAGAGAAAACATTATTCCAACTTATAAAAGAAACTTCCAAAAGACATCCTAACAAGATTGTATCTGCCTATAAAGACAATGTGGCCTTTGTTGAAGGTCCGAAAATACAACAATTCGCTCCAATCACACAGGATAAAGCAGACTTCTTCCAGCCGGAAACCATTGAAACGGTGATTTCCCTCAAAGCAGAAACCCATAATTTCCCTACAACGGTTGAACCTTTCAATGGTGCTGCTACTGGTTCCGGAGGTGAGATCAGGGACAGGATGGCAGGAGGCACGGCCTCCATCCCTTTGGCGGGTACTGCAGTGTATATGACATCCTACCCCCGATCTGAGAAAGGGAGAAGTTGGGAAAAAAACCTGGTGGAGAGAAAGTGGTTGTACCAGACTCCAATGGATATTCTGATTAAAGCATCAAATGGAGCCAGTGATTTTGGTAATAAGTTCGGCCAGCCACTTATCTGTGGCTCGCTACTGACTTTTGAACATGAAGAGGATGGAAAATCCCATGGATTTGATAAAGTGATCATGTTAGCCGGAGGAATAGGGTTTACCCGAAAAGAATACGCAAAGAAAAATGAACCTAGCAAAGGAGATAAGATCATCGTGATGGGCGGTGACAACTACCGGATCGGTATGGGAGGCGGTGCGGTATCTTCCGTGGCTACCGGGGAATTCAGCAATGCGATTGAATTGAATGCTATCCAACGTTCCAATCCTGAAATGCAAAAGCGGGTTTCCAATGTAATCCGTGCCATGGCAGAAAGCCATGAAAACCCGATTATATCCATCCATGACCATGGAGCGGGAGGACACTTGAACTGCCTTTCCGAATTGGTGGAGAGTACTGGTGGTACCATTCATTTGGACAAACTGCCAGTGGGAGATCCCACGCTTTCGGCAAAAGAAATCATCGGTAATGAATCCCAGGAAAGGATGGGGTTAGTAGTGAAAGAAAAGGATGTAGAGACCCTTCAGCGTATTTCTGAAAGAGAAAGAGCACCATTTTATGTTGTCGGTGAGACGACAGGAGATATGCACTTTAAGTTTGAAAATAGCCAAACCGGGGAGAAACCAGTGGATTGGAACCTTGCTTATATGTTTGGCAGTTCACCAAAAACCATTTTAGAAGATACTACCCAGCAGACTAAATATGCTGAACCTACTTATACTTCTGATCAACTGAAATCTTATATTCAGGAGGTTCTGCAATTGGAGGCTGTTGCCTGTAAGGATTGGTTGACGAATAAAGTTGATAGGTCAGTAACAGGCCGTGTTGCCAAACAACAGACCACAGGGGAAATACAACTTCCTCTAAATAATGTGGCAGTAATGGCTTTGGATTTTACCGGGCATAAAGGGATTGCGACTTCAATTGGTCATGCCCCTGTAGCAGCATTGGCCAATCCTGAGGCAGGTTCCCGATTGGCCATTGCAGAAGCCTTGACCAATTTGGTCTGGGCACCGATAACTGATGGTATGGAAGGTATTTCACTGAGTGCCAACTGGATGTGGCCAGCCAAAAATCCCGGTGAAAATGACAGATTGTACCGTGCTGTAGAAGCTATTTCTGATTTTGCTATTGAACTTGGGATCAATGTTCCTACCGGTAAGGATTCCTTATCCATGACTCAAAAGTATCCTGGAGGTAAGACAGTTTATTCACCCGGTACGGTGATAATTTCTACTGTCGGGGAATGCTCCGATCCGAGACTGACGGTGTCTCCTGACCTAAAACCAATAGCGGGAAGTAAAGTATATTATATTGATTTTTCAAAAGATACAGCCAAGTTAGGGGGATCAAGTTTAGCTCAGATTTTCAATACAGTGGGCAATGAAACCCCTGATGTAAAAGATAGCAAATACTTCAGTACAGCCTTTATGGTGGTTCAGAAATTGATAGAGAAAGGTGAAATCCTTGCGGGCCATGATATCTCCTCCGGAGGTTTGATTACTGCTCTATTGGAAATGTGCTTCCCTTCTATTAGGGTCGGGTTGAAAGTAAAGGCAGGCCGTTTGCCGGAAAAAGACCTGGTAAAAGCACTTTTTGCCGAAAATCCCGGGGTTTTGATCCAAGTAAAAAATATTGAAAGAACAAGAGCTGTCCTTGAAAATTACGGCATTTCCTATATTTCAATAGCTGATGTTTGCCTTGATGGAAGTGTGGAGATTTTAGATACTGATTTAATGTTGGACGTGGCTGAACTGAGAGATTTTTGGTTTAAGTCCTCCTACCTTTTGGATAGAAAGCAAAGTGGAGAGAAATTGGCCTTGGACCGGTTCAACAACTATAAAATCCAAGCTCTTTCTTACCGATTTGCTGAGCAATGGGAAGGGACTTTTGATGGTTTTGGTTTGAATCCTTATAGAAAAGAATCCTCCGGAAAGCGGGCTGCTATCATCCGGGAAAAAGGAGTAAACGGTGACAGGGAGATGGCCTATTCTCTTTGGTTGGCAGGTTTTGATGTGAAGGATGTACATATGACCGACCTTATAAGTGGCAGGGAAAACCTGGAAGATGTACAGATGATAGTTTTTGTGGGCGGATTCTCAAATTCAGATGTATTGGGATCAGCAAAAGGTTGGGCAGGGGCATTTCTGTACAATGAAAAAGCAAAACAGGCATTGGATAAATTCTATGCAAGGGAAGATACCCTCAGCCTAGGAGTATGTAATGGATGCCAATTGATGGTGGAGTTGGGTCTGGTTGCTTCAGAACATGAGCAAAAGCCGAAGATGTTGCATAATGCGAGTCATAAGTTTGAATCGGCATTTGTTAATGTGACCATCCCTGAAAACGATACCGTGATGTTGAAAACAATGAGCGGTCAGAGATTAGGGGTTTGGATAGCTCACGGTGAGGGAAAATTTCATTTACCGCAACCAAAAGACAATTACCCTATCGGGATGACCTACTCTTATGAATCTTACCCCGGAAATCCCAACGGTTCAGATTATGCAGTTGCAGGTATTGCTTCCCAGGATGGTAGACATTTGGCCATTATGCCGCATATCGAAAGGTCAATTAAACCTTGGAACTGGCCATACTATCCAGCTGAAAGGCAAAATGAGGAGGTAAGTCCTTGGATAGAAGCATTTTTTAATGCCTATAAATGGGTGAGCAAAAACCAGTAATTGAATTAAAAGCAAGAAACCAGGTCAAAATGCCTGGTTTCTTGCTTTTTTGACCTAAGTTCTGAAATACTTTTTTGGAGGAAGGGGAAAAAACGCACTTGTATTTTGCTTATAAGATTCAAAAGCAATGTTTCCCTTATATTTTCTTTCAAGCATTGGTACCCCTGAAACGAATCTTAACAAATAGGTGATTGTAATTGGACCAATGACGGTAATCCATCCGCCCGGTATTGGCAAAGCCAGAAAAAAAATTCCCCACCATTGGAGGGCATCACCAAAATAATTCGGATGTCTACTGAACCGCCACAAACCTGAGGTAATGATTTTACCCTTATTTTCAGGATTTTTTTTGAACTGCTGAAGTTGGTAATCTCCCACACTCTCAAAATAAAAACCCGTCATCCAAATCAGGAAACCAATTGAATCCCAAATGGATAAAGGAAAAGGTTTAGATAAATTGATAAATATCAGTGGAAATGCGGTTACAAATAAAAAGAAACCTTGCAACATAAAAACCTGAAAAAAAGAACGCATGTAAAAATGTTTCCATGCTTTTCTCCATTCCTGATATCTGAAATCCTCTGGTTTACCCTTATTTCTTGAGAAAATATGCCAGGAAAGCCTGAGACCCCAAATTGAAACCAAAGTATTTGCCAGAATGGCACGTCCATGTCCGGGTCCTAATAAAAACGAAAGCCAGGCAATAAAAATAAACCCTATACCCCAAGCTATGTCCGCTACATCATTCCGTTTTTTGAAAACTGCTATCAAAAACCAGGACAGCATGTAGAGAAACAATAAAGAAGCAAGGATTATATAAGGATTTAAGCTATCCACTTCATGTAAATAAAATAGGTGATTACAGAAACACTCGAGGCCAGAAATGTTCCCCAAATCATATCCACCACTACCATTTTAATGGGCCAGTCCTTAAGGGTGGCCAAATTGGTAAGGTCATAGGTGGCGTAAGTTATCAAACCAAACAAAGCACCGTATCCCAATGCATATTTCCACTCTTTTTTATATACCGCAGGTTCTATTACAAACAGCACCACACCCACCAAAAACAAAAGATAGAAAATGATTGCAGCAGTCCAATTCACATTTTCTTTCATTAGCAAACCCAACTGGTTTTGATAGAAATTTTTAGCGATGAGTCCAAGCCATACAATGTCCAATGCGAAGAAAATGAAGAAGGAAATGATATAAAGTCTTAGAAACATGGGAGTTAATTTAGGTTTTATTTTTGAAAAATTAGTGGAATTCCCCATTCATCCTATGACTTAGAGTCATAGGATGAATGGGGACTAAAACACCATCTCCGGAATTTCTCCATCTATAACCAATTTACCCTCAGTCTTGGATTTGATTTCCTCAACACTCATCCCTGGGGCTCTTTCCAATAATTTAAACCCCCCTTCAGGTAATATTTCCAATACAGCCAGATCCGTAACAATTTTCTTAACACATCGAATACCGGTAATGGGAAGGGAGCATTCCTTCAATAATTTCGACTGCCCATCCTTACTGCAATGTTGCATGGCTACTATGATATTTTCTGCAGAAGCTACTAAATCCATTGCCCCGCCCATTCCTTTGACCATCTTTCCAGGTATTTTCCAGTTGGCAATATCACCGTTTTCCGAAACTTCCATAGCTCCCAGAATCGTGAGGTGCACATGTCCACCTCGTATCATAGCAAAGGATTCAGCAGAACTGAACAGTGCAGAACCTTTTACCATGGTTATGGTCTGCTTGCCTGCATTGATCAGGTCCGGATCAATTTTGTCCTCGGTAGGGAAGGGGCCAATACCCAGGAGTCCATTCTCTGACTGAAGCACCACTTCTAAATTGTCGGGGATATAATTGGCCACCAAAGTGGGAATTCCAATACCAAGGTTGATATACTGTCCATTTTTTACCTCCCTGGCTATTCTTTGGGCTATTTGGTTCTTATTCAGCATTGCTTTGGGTTTTTGTTATTTATGAAGAAATGTATTTGGCGCTTTCTCTGCTTTCGAAATCAACCTTCCCACTTCCGAAATTCCTGTTTCTTATTAATTGATTGACATGACACCGTGTCTATGATCTCGCTTCTTATCTCTCGGCTCTACATCGTACATGGTACATAGGACTTGGTACAACCTTTCTAGCCTCTCCCTTCACTTACTGTCCTTTGCTCTATTCGCTTTTCGTAATTCACTCCCTGAAAAATCCTTTGTATGTAGATCCCCGGAGTGTGGATTTGGTTGGGGTCCAGCTGTCCTGCCGGCACAAGTTCTTCTACTTCTGCAATGGTGATTTTACCTGCCGCTGCCATCATGGGGTTGAAGTTTCTGGCTGTACCTTTATAAATCAGATTTCCGGCTGTGTCACCTTTCCATGCTTTTACAAAGGCAAAATCCGCCTTGAGCCATCGCTCCATTAAATATAGTTTCCCATCAAATTCACGGATTTCTTTTCCTTCTGCCACTTCAGTACCTACACCTGCAGGAGTAAAGAAAGCAGGGATTCCGGCTCCACCTGCCCGGATCCTTTCTGCTAATGTTCCTTGAGGAGTGAGTTCAACTTCCAATTCTCCTGATAAAAGCTGTCTTTCAAACTCTGCATTTTCTCCGACATAAGAGGAAATCATTTTTTTTACCATTCTTTTTTTGAGCATCAAACCGATACCAAAATCATCAATTCCAGCATTATTGGATACGCAGGTTAGTCCTGTCAGGTCTTTTTCCAATAAGGCTTTGATGCAATTTTCAGGAATTCCGCTGAGTCCAAATCCTCCAAACATCAATACAGCATTGGAAAACACATCTTTTACGGCTACCTCGGCATTTTCTACGGTTTTATTGATCATATAGAAGTAATTTTGGGTTTATATAGAATTCAAAATGCGCATGGCATCCGCTTTATCTTTTTTCAATTGGTCCTTCAAAGCTTCCAAACCTGAAAATTTTATTTCTGGCCTGAGGTAAGATTTCAATCTTACACATACCCTCTTATCATATAAGTCGCCTTCAAAATCAAATAAGTGAACTTCTATGGTCTGACTACTTCCATTTACGGTCGGCCGCATACCAATGTTGAGCATTCCCCCATGATTATTTCCTTCAATATCGGCTACTACCGCATAAGCACCATCACAAGGGATCAGTTTATAATCATGCGTAATATGGATATTCGCAGTAGGAAAGCCAATGGAACGTCCCAATTGCTGCCCTTTTATAATAATACCGTTAAGTTCATAATCTCTCCCCAAAAATTCATTGGCAATTTCCACTTTTCCGTCTTCAAGGGCCATTCTGATTTTGGTGCTGGAAATACCGACATTATCCACATCTTCGCGGGCAATTTCTTCAAGCTCAAAACTATATTTGTCAATATTTGCTTTGAGGTATTCAAAACTACCCTCCCTGTTTCTACCAAATCTGTGGTCATATCCTATGACCAATTTACGGGTTTGAATGGTATCAATGATGATGTTTTGGATAAACTGTTCAGAAGTGAGTTCAGAAAGTTCCTTGGTAAATGGGATGGTAAGCAAATGGTCTATCCCAAATTCCCTCAATAGCCTTGCTTTCTCTTCGAAGGTACTCAAAAGCCTAAGGTTGTGTTCATCCGGATACAAAACCAGTCTTGGATGTGGCCAAAAAGTGATCAGAACCGTTTCTCCCTTTACCTCATCGGCAATATTTTTTATTCTTTTCAGGATTTTCTGATGCCCTAAATGAACCCCGTCAAATGTTCCACTGGTAACAACAGGATGCTTTACAGGGCCAAATTGTTCTAATCCCTCATAGATTTTCATGGGGCCTTGCTTTGATTTTCTCTATCAGATTGATTAACTCCTCTGCATCGTCCAACCTGAATTCACCAATTCTTGTTCGGCATAGTGAGGACATATATGCGCCAGTTTTCAATATTTCACCTAAATCCCTTGCCAGACTTCGGATGTACGTCCCTTTCGAACAGACGATTCTGAAATGAACCTCCGGATTTTCAAAACGGGTGATTTCAAAAAGGGATACCCTTACCGGTCTGGCTTCCATTTTTACTTCTTCTCCTTTTCTGGCAGCTTCATAAACCCTCTTACCTTCCACTTTAATGGCAGAATGCATGGGTGGGACCTGCATAATATCACCTGTCAGAAGAAGTGCTGCTGCTTTGATATCCTCAAGGGTGATATGGGAGGTGTCCGCAACCTCTATGACCTCTTTTTCCAGATCAAAACTTTCAGTGGTTTTCCCTATCACAAAAGTTCCTGTATATTCTTTTTCCTGCGCCATGTAGGAATCTATGGATTTGGTCTTTTTTCCGGCACATATGATCAATAGTCCTGTAGCCAGTGGGTCTAAAGTTCCGGCGTGACCTACTTTTTTGATCTTTAAAGTATTTCTTATCTTTTTTACCACATCAAAAGAGGTCCATTCATATGGTTTGTTGACTAGAAAAACTTCTCCGAAAGATTCCTGTTGCTGCATATTATTTTAAGGTGCCCGCAAAGATAGCAATCAGACCTACTATGGTACAATATATGGCGAAATAGGTCAATTTACTTTTCCTTACCAAAGCGATCATCCAGGTACAGGCAAAGTAACCTGAAATAAATGCCGCAATAAATCCTGCGGATAAATAGCCAAAACTTGCCTCATTATAGGCTAAAGCCCCATCCAGGATATCTTTGGCAATTTTTCCAAGAATCAAGGGGACTACCATTAAAAAAGAAAACCTTGCTGCTTTGTTTTTATCAATACCCAAAAGAACAGAAGTGGAAATTGTGGCTCCTGATCGGGAAATTCCCGGCAACATGGCTACAGCCTGAGCCAATCCTACAATGATCGCATGGGGAAAACTAACGGATTTTTCAGTATTTTTTGCCTTATCTGCCAAAAACAATAATAGGGCGGTAACCAAAAGCATGAAGCCCACAAAAACAATCTTGCCACCAAAAAACTGTTCCAGTTGTTCTTCAAAAAACAAACCGATGATAACAGCCGGTATCATGGAAAGGATTATTTTTAATGAAAACTGCGTCTCTTCATTCCATCTAAACTCCAATAGCCCTGTTAGTATTTTGGCTATATCCTTCCTAAAAACCAGGATGGTGGCCAATGCGGTTGCAAAATGAAGCACCACTGTGAACATCAGGCTTTCCTCAGGAATTTTTTCATCGCCCAAAATCGCAGACCCTAATTCCAAATGACCACTGGAGGAAACAGGCAAAAACTCTGTTAAACCCTGTACTATTCCCAGGATAATCGCATCAATGATTTCCATGTATTATTTGGGCTCAGACTTATGAAAAATGGCGTAAAATTGAAAAATGAATCCAGATAATGTGATAATGGGGCCAAGTGTCAAGCCCAAAAATCCAAATCCATGGGGTTCCTGGTCAAGTCCAATGATTATGAAACCCAAGGTTATGATACCAATGCCTATCAGCATCAGTTTATAGTTACTTCTTGAAAAAGGAAAATTTGTATTTGCCATTATTTTAATAAAGTTCGTCTAAAGACATGTTTAAATATTTGTTGACAGCCTGCATGGTGCTGAATAAAGACAACATTCCTCCAATTACCACCAAACCTGCGAACAGGTAGTACAGCAGCATATAATTCTGCAATAAGGCAAATCCATCAATATTGGCCTTGGTGTATTCGATTATTACAAAAAGCAGGGCAGAAGCTATTACACCGGCTAAGATTCCAAAGAAAAAACCACGTATTAAGAAAGGTTTCTTTATAAAGCCTCTGGTGGCGCCAACCAATTGCATGCTACGTATCAGAAAACGCTGGGAAAACAATGCCAGCTTAATGGTATTGTTGATTAACAT
>Ga0114946_10003128_pt1 | contig 11265 bp, 11 predicted proteins | sample WalLakDeSediment_FD_88676 | JGI IMG/M metagenome (GOLD analysis project Ga0114946, IMG submission 88676) | Lake sediment microbial communities from Walker lake, Nevada to study Microbial Dark Matter (Phase II) - Walker Lake 11/02/13 Deep Sediment | ecosystem: Environmental > Aquatic >...
CGAGCGTGGGCAGCCCGAACCCGTTCCGCTCGCGATCGGCGTGGCGACGCGCATGGGAGCTGACCCGGGAAGCATGAGGCATGTGAAAGCGTCCAGGTGTCCAGCTGGTTCCGGCGGCGGTGGCGGATCCGTATCGTAAAGCCTCGGAGGCGGGGCCGGGGAGATGACTGCCGGCGATGGTCTTTGCTGCGGCCGGCACCTACCGTTGGGAGAGTTGCTCCCATGACACCAGAGGAGACGTACGCCATGCGTCCCGAGAATCCGACGATCAGCGAGACGAACAGCCCGACCGCTGAAGCGACCGATGCGGCGGCGATGCACGCCGACCACGAACGGTGGCGGGCGAGCCTGACCCAGTGGCAGCGGGACATCGGCCGGTGGGAGGCGGAGCACCGCGCGGCTCTGTCGTGCCTCGACCGGATGCGGGAGGCGATCGAGGAGCACGGCCGCAGCCTGCTCGATCATCGCCGGGTCTTCGAGGCGGTGGCGGCCGCCGCATCGGAGCACGAGCAGTGCCTGGCCGCGGGGCCCGATCCCGACGCCGACATGCATGCCGCCCGACACCGCCTGCAGCACGAGGCCTTCCTGCGGCACGAAGACGCGCACGAGCGGATCGGCCGCCACCACCGCGAGGTGATGGCCCGGATGCGTGATCTCGAGGAGTGTGCCGGCGCGGCCATGTGACCGGCCGCAGGCACCGCTATACTTCGCCCCCATGGATCCATTCATGGCGGCGGCGATCGCGGAGGCGGAGCAGGGCCTTGCCGAGGGAGGCATTCCCATCGGCTCGGTCGTCGTGCACGACGGTGCGATCGTGGGCCGCGGCCACAATCGGCGGGTGCAGAGCGGCTCGGCGATCCTCCACGGCGAGATGGACGCCCTGGAGCGTGCGGGGCGGCGGCCGGCCAGTTTTTATCGGGAGTGCACGCTCTACACGACACTCTCTCCCTGCCCCATGTGCAGCGGCACGATCGTGCTCTACAAGATTCCCCGCGTGGTGATCGGCGAGAACCGGTCGTTCATGGGAGAGGAGGGGTGGCTGACCGACCACGGCGTGCATCTGACGGTGCTCCAGGATGAGCGGTGCATCGCCCTGATGCGCGAGTTCATGGAGCAGCATCCCCACCTGTGGGCCGAGGACATCGGCGAGTGAACCGACTCGAGCGTCCGGGCGAGATGGCACGGGCAGCCCCGAGCCCCCGCTACGCGGCCTTCCGCCGCCACTGCTCGTTCGCCGACCGGATGGCGAATCGATGGAGGGGACGCTGCACCTCGCGGGTGAGCTTCGCCACGATGCCCATCTGCTTGGTCTGGATGACGCTGCCGCCGAGAAGAAAATCGACTTCACGAATCACGATCGGCCGGGCCGAGAGTACGCGGACGCCGTGCAGCCATTGCATCTGCACGAGTGAGTCGACCGGCCGGTCGAACTGACACGTCGCATCGAGGAGCCGGCGGGCGGCCTCGCGGCCCACGACCTGCATCTGCATGCCCAGGCCCGGCATCCAGGGTTCGAGCAGGGTGGTGCCGGCATGCCGGCGGGCGACGACTCCCCCTTCGCCGCGCTCGCGGAGCGGGAGGCGGATGAATTCGTCGCTGGCGATCGTGGCGACCACCGCCTCGATGACGGCCGTGAACTGCGGGGAGTCCTCGGCCACGTCGTCCTCGGCGATGAGCCCGGCGTCGCAACCGTCGTCGAGGATGGCCTGCCAGGCCTTGCGATGGGACAGGAAGCAGGCGGTCTCGGTGGGCCGCAGCGGAAACGGATAGGCCGGCTCATGGAGAGCCGAGGCGGAGACCGCGCGAATGGCCTCGGCGCTTATCTCTCTGCCGTCGACGGCGGGCAGGAGCTCCGCGGGCATGGGAAGCCGTGCTGCCAAGTCGACCGCCTGAGGCCGCCGCTGTTCGGCCCGCTCCAGGTGGATGACGTAGGCTTTCGTCTTCATGGCCGCTCGGCTGTCCGCCTCCTCGTCCCACCGCGCCCGTGAGGCCCATCTCAGGTGATCGGTCGTTTTGCCTGCCAACGTGGAAGAAACGGGAGTTCTTGCCCCGTTGACCTTGGCCCAGAGGTGCCTGGTGTCCCTCTGTTGCCGAACCTTGGATACAAATAAAAATAAGAATGGATTGACATATCGCAATATCCCGATATAATCTCTAAACCATGGCACCGAATCCTCGCTCCACCGACCGTCGCCTCACCAGCCTCGAGCAGCTCAGTCAGGCTGCCGAGTGCCTGCGGACGCTCGCCCACCCGCACCGGCTGCGGATCGTGCAGATGCTCCTCGGGGGCCGGTATCCGGTCGGCGAACTGGCCGATGCCTGCGGCATCCCCAGCCACATGGCCTCGGAGCACCTGCGGCTCATGCAACGGTGCGGCTTCCTCGCCATGGAGAGGGAGGGGCGCCGCGTCTACTACACGATCGCCGAGCCCCACCTCGCGAACATCATGGCCTGTATCGAGAGCCGCTTCGGTGGGGCTCCTGTCGAACAACCGGCTTGTTGATTGTTTTCCAACCTTGGTCCAAAGGAGTTCCCATGGTCGCCACGATTTCCCCCACACAGCTCGCCGATCTCCGTCGGCGCGGAGAGTCTGTCACGCTCATCGATGTCCGCACGCCCGCCGAATATGGGGAGGTGCACGTCGAGGGAGCCCGCAACGTGCCGCTCGACCGGCTCGACCCCAAGGACATTTCCGCCACCCACGGCGGCCAGGGCACGCTCTATTTCATTTGCCGCTCCGGTGGCCGCAGCCAGAAAGCCTGCGAGAAGCTGGTCGCGGCCGGGGTCGCCGACGTGGCGAGCGTCGAGGGGGGCACGTCGGCCTGTGAGACGGCCGGTCTGCCGGTGATCCGTGGCAAGAAGGCCATGTCGCTCGAGCGGCAGGTGCGGATTGCCGCGGGCGCGCTTGTCGCTGCCGGCGCCGCGCTCGGGGCCTTCGGTCCCGACGAGACCTGGCGGGCCGTCGGGCTGGGGCTCGCCGGCTTCGTGGGCGCGGGCCTCGTCTTCGCCGGCATCACCGACACCTGCGGGATGGCGATGCTCATCGCCCGGATGCCGTGGAACCAGGCCTGCCGTTCGGCGACCACCTGCTCGCGGGCCGTGCTCTTCGCCCTGGTTGTCAGCGGCCTCGCCGGACCGGCGCTCGCAGAGCACACCCGCGATTCACTCGACACCGTGCGGCAGGCGGTGGCCGAGCAGAAGGCCGTGATCGTCGATGTGCGGGAGCCGGAGGAGTGGCAGGAGGGACACCTCTCGGGCGCCCGGCTGTTGCCGCTGAGCGCGCTCGAGAAGGGCGTCGCCCCGCAGGATCTCGCCCGCATCCTCCCCAAGGAAAAAATCATCTACTGCCACTGCCTGATGGGCGGCCGCTGTGTCGAGGCCGCGGAGATTCTCCGGCCGCTCGGCTATGACGTGCGACCGCTGAAGCCGGGCTATCCCACGCTCGTGAAGGCGGGCTTCCCGGCGGTCGTCGGCCGGTAGCCGGCGGCCGATCGCTCGATCAACCGTTCGATCACTCATCGCGGCTGGAAGACCGTCGTCCGGCCGGGTGTCCCCATTCCTTCCGCCCGCTCCCTGCGCATTTCCTTCCGGAGACCACCACCATGAAGATCCAGCAGTACTACCTCGCCTGCCTGTCGCACGCGTCGTACCTGATCACCGACGAGAAGACGAAGACCGCGGCCGTCGTCGATCCGCAGCGGGACATCGACCAGTACCTCGCCGACGCCAAGGCAGGGGGCTACACGATCAAGCACGTCTTCCTCACGCACTTCCACGCCGACTTCATCGCCGGCCACATCGAGCTGCGCGACAAGGCGGGCGCCACGATCCACCTCGGTCGGCGGGCCCAGGCGGAGTTCGAGTGCGTGCACATGGACGACGGCGACACGGTCGAGTTCGGCGACGTGAAACTCGAAATCATGGAGACGCCCGGCCACACGCCCGAGGGCATCTCGATCCTTGTCTACGACCTGGCGAAGAGCCGCACGGAGCCGCTGGCCGTGCTCACCGGCGACACGCTCTTCATCGGCGACGTGGGGCGGCCCGACCTCCTCGCGAGCATCGGCGTGACGGCCGACGAGCTGGCCGACATGCTCTACGACAGCATCACGAACAAGCTCGTGAAGCTGCCCGACGCCACGCTCGTCTATCCGGCGCACGGGGCGGGCAGCATGTGCGGCAAGAGCCTCTCGAAAGAGACCGTCTCCACGATCGGGGAGCAGAAGAAGTTCAACTACGCCCTGCAGCCGATGAGCCGCGAGGCGTTCAAGGCCATCGTCACGGCCGACCAGCCCGAGGCTCCGGACTACTTCGTCCACGACGCGATCCTCAACCGGCAGGAGCGGACGTCGCTCGACGAGGCGATGCAGAAGAGCCTGAAAGCCCTGTCGATCGACGAGGTGCTGGCCCTCGAGAAGACGGGAGCCCAGCTGCTCGACGTTCGCGACGGCATCGACTTTGAGGGAGGGCACCTCCGCGGCTCGATCAACATCGCCCTCTCCGGTAAGTACGCCACGTGGGCCGGTTCGATGCTGGCGCACGACCGGCCGATCGTGGTGGTCGCGGAGGAGGGGGGCGAAGAGGAGGCCGTCATGCGGCTCGGCCGGATCGGCTTCGACAACGTCGCCGGGTATCTGGCCGGCGGCATGGGCGCCCTCGCCTCGCGGGACGACCTCGTCGAGCAGACCTCGCGGATCACGGCGCCGGCCCTGGCCGATTGGCTCGGCGGCGGCCGCACCGACATGGGCGCTGCGCCCGTCGTCGTCGACGTGCGGAGCGAGGCGGAGCATGCCGGCGGGCACGTCTCCGGCAGCCTCAACATTCCGCTCACCCACCTCGAGGACCGATTCGGCGAACTGCCGAGTGGCCGGGCGGTCGTGGTGCACTGCGAAGGGGGCTATCGCTCGGCGATCGCCGCGAGCTTCCTCCAGAAGCTCGGCCGCCGCGACGTGCACGACATGGTGGGGGGCTACAAGGGGTGGCTCGCCGCGAAACTGCCGGCAGGGCAGCCATGATGTGGGTGCCTCCGGCGGCGCTCGCGGCGGGCGGGCTCGTCGGGCTCTCGCTCGGTCTCACCGGTGGCGGCGGGGCGATCTTCGCCGTGCCGCTACTCGTCTATCTGCTCGGCGTCGACCCGCGGACGGCCGTCAGCATTTCCTTGGCGACCGTGGCGGTGACGGCCCTCGTGGGCGCCCTCGAGCGGTGGCGCTACGGGCAGGTCGAGCTTCCCACGGGATTGCTCTTCGCGGCCGCCGGCATGGTGGCGGCGCCGGTGGGAGGATGGCTCGGAGCCCGTATCCCGGAGACCATGCTCCTGACGGCCTTCGCCGGGCTCATGCTCGTGATCGCCGGCCGCATGTGGCTCAAGGCGCACGACGACGTGGAGCGGGTGTCGCCGGCGGCGCTCGATGCCGGCAGCGGCCCCGCCTGCCGCCGCGATCCGGAAGGGCGGCTCCGCTTCACGAGCCGGTGCACGAGCCTGCTCGCGATCGTCGGCCTCCTCGTGGGGCTGCTCTCGGGACTGTTCGGGGTCGGCGGCGGATTTCTGATCGTGCCGGCGCTTGTGACCTTCGCGTCGATGGGCGTGCCGCGGGCCGTGGGCACGTCGCTGTTGGTGATGACGCTCGTCGCCGCCGCCGGTGTCGCCGGGCAGTTTGCCGCGGGCCGCACCATCCCGCTCGACATCACCGGCGGCTTCGTCGCCGGCAGCATTCCCGGGCTGTTCATCGGCTCATTTCTCGGCCGCCGGCTTACCGGCCCGCTGCTCTCCCGCATCTTCGCCGTCGCCATCGTGGCGGTGGCCGTGTTCGTGATCGCCAAGACCGTCCTGGGCCTGTGAACTGAGGTCGACGTCGTGCGGTATTGAAATCTTCCAACGTCGTAAGGTGGGTGGTGGGGCATCGTGGGCCGCACTAGACTTTGAGTCCCACCTTCGGACCTACCGCCATGATCCGGCCCCATCCGGCCGCACGCGACGCGTTCGAGTCGCCCAGGAATGCTCCTCGCGGCGACGCGGTCGGGTTCGCGAAGCACCTGCGGCACGACGTGGCAGCGGGGTTCATGGTGGCGCTCATCGCGCTGCCGCTGTGCCTCGGCATCGCGCTGGCCTGCGGCTTTCCGCCGGTCGCGGGTGTGCTCGCGGCCGTCGTCGGGGCGGTCGTGACCACGGTTCTGAGCAACTCGGAGCTCACGATCAAGGGGCCGGCCGCCGGCATGATCGTGATCGTGCTCGGGGCGATGGAGTCGTTTGGAGCGACCCGTGGCGTCGATGTGGGTGCCGATTTTCGGGCCTACCGGATGACGCTCGCCGTGGGCTGTGTGGCCGGCGTCGTCCAACTCGTCGTGGCCGCCCTGCGATCAGGTGCGATCAGCGAGTTCTTTCCCACGGCGGTCGTCCACGGCATGCTCGCTGCGATCGGTCTGATCATCTTTCTCAAGCAGCTGCCGGTCGTCTTCGGCGAACCGGTCGGGGGGGAGCCGCTCGAGGTGCTGCGAAACCTGCCCGCCGAGATTCTGGGCGTGAATCCACAGATCGCCGTGATCGGCGTGCTCAGTCTCGTCGTACTTTTTGGCTGGCCCGTCATGAGCGCGAGGCTGCGGCCGGCCTGGCTGCGGCTCGTGCCCGCACCGCTGCTCGTCCTCGCCGTCGCCGTGCCGCTGGGTATGTGGTTCGATCTCTCCCACGAGCACACCTACAGTTTTCTCGGCCACGACTACCGGGTGGGAGAGTCGTTCCTCGTCACCGTGCCGGGCAACCTGCTCGCCGCCATGACCACGCCCGACTTCTCGGTGTTTGCCGAGCCGGCCACCCGCTCCACGGCGGCCTGGTGGGTGCTGATGTTCGCCCTCGTCGGCAGCATCGAGTCGCTGCTCTCCGCGCGGGCCATCGATCTCCTCGATCCCTGGCATCGCAAGACCGACATGAACCGCGATCTCGCGGCGGTCGGGGTCGCCAACGTCGTGGTGGCGGCGGTCGGCGGCTTGCCGCTCATCTCCGAGATCGTCCGCAGTAAGGCCAACATCGACGCGGGGGGGCGCACACGCTTCGCCGATCTGTGGCACGGGGTGTTCCTGCTCGGCTTCGTCGGGCTTGCCCCGCAGCTCATCCATCGCATCCCGCTGGCGGCCCTCGCGGCGATGCTCGTCTATACGGGCTTCCGGCTGGCGTCGCCCCGTGAGTTCGTCAACGTCTTCAAAATCGGCTCGGAGCAGCTTTTCATCTTCGTGGCCACGATCGTGGCCGTGCTGGCTACCGACCTGCTCGTGGGTGCCGCGATCGGCGTGCTGCTCAAGGCGGTGATCCATGCGGTCAACGGCGTGCCGCTGACGTCGTTCTTCAAGCCGTTCCTGGAGGTGACGCCGCTCGGCGACGACGCCGTGCAGATCGATGCCAGCGGATCGGCCGTGTTCACCAACTGGATCCCCTTCCGCCGCCAGATCGAGCAGCTCGGGCTCGTGCAGCGGAACAACGTGATCGTGAACCTGGCGGGCACGACGCTCGTCGATCACAGCGTGATGGAAAAGCTCGACGAGCTGGCGGCCGATTTCACGCAGGCGGGGCTCACGCTCGAGGTGGTTGGCCTCGATGCCCACCGGCAGTCCTCCGCCCATCGGCATGCCTCGCGGCGGCGGGTGATGACGCGGCTGCGGCGGGCGACGGTGGTGGCGGATGCCGACCTCGAGTCGGGCATCGTGAGCCGCATGCGCGGGCTCGGCTCGTCGGGGCACACCGTGATGCCGTGCCATGGGGCCGGCCGGCGGGGCACGGAAAGCGACGGCCTTGTGCGGATCGAGGCGATCGTGACCGACCGCATTGCGACGGCGATCATCGAGGTGCTCCGTGTCGAGTATCCGCCGCCGCACCGGCTCACGGTCTGCCTGGAGACGGTGGAGGTGCTCCAGCCCGAAGCTTTCGCGCTGCTGTCGCGAACCGAATCGTAGCAACGGGAGACGTGTGCATGCGTCAGACCCTCCCGCGGAGCATGCCGTGCCAGTAAAGCCGTGGCAGCACCTGCGTCTTCAAAAGCCACATGCTGTAGCGTTCCTTCGATTGGTCGAATGGAAACGACTCCGCCGGCTGGTTGTCGTAGTCAAATTCGGCGAGCACCATTTTTCCGTAGCCCGTGACGACGGGGCACGACGAGTAGCCGTCGTAGGCCGCTGGGCAGGGCTGGTCTCGCATGGCCGCCTGCAGGTTCGCGACGAGCACCGGCGCCTGCTTGCGGATCGCCGCGCCGGTCTTCGAGGTCGGTAGGCCGGCCGCGTCGCCGAGCGCGAAGACCTGCGGATACCGCGGATGTCGCAGCGTGAACTTGTCGGCCGCGCACCAGCCCTTCTCGTCGGCGAGCGGGCTCCGCGTGATCACGTCGGGCGCGCTCATCGGCGGTGTGACATGGACCATGTCGTAGGGAATCTTGACGTGCTCGTGGGTGTCGAGGTTCTCGAATACCGCCTCGTGGGCGTCGGGGCGGAGTTCGACGAGGTTGTGACGGAAGCGGGTGTCGATCCCCTTGCGGGCGACGACCCGCTCGAGGGTGCGGCGATACTTTTCCACGGAGAAGATCGCCGGCTGGGGCGAGGCGAAGATCACCTGCGTGCGGTCGCGGACGCCGCGGCGGCGAAAGGTGTCGTCGGCGAGATACATGATCTTTTGGGGGGCGCCACCGCACTTCACGGCCGTGTTCGGCACGGTGAAGAGCGCCGTGCCGCCGGTGAACGTCCGCAGGCACTGCCACGTGTAAGCGACGTGTTCGAAGGAATAGTTGCTGCAGATGCCGCGGGTGCCGACGCCCTCGGCGAGCCCCGGGATCGCGGTCCAGTCGATCTGAATGCCGAGGGCAACGACCAGCCAGTCGTAGGTGAGCCGGCGGCCCTGTGCGGTGCGGACGGCCTGCTCGTCGGGCAGGATCTCTACCACCCGGTCGCGAATCCAATCGACACCCGTCGGGATGTAGTCGGCCTCCCGCCGGCGGCTGGCCTCCGGCGGGAAGACGCCGGCGCCCACGAGGGTCCAGAGCGGCTGATAGAAGTGGCTTTCCGACGGCTCGACAATGGCGATGTCGAGGACCGGATCGGCCCGCCGCAGCCTGGCGGCGACGGTGATGCCGCCGGTGCCTCCGCCGAGGATGAGCACGGAGTGGTGGTCGGACATGGGGGACTTCTCGGGGAACGGAAACCGTACGGTCGCCAGTATTATATCGGAATATCACGACATATCAATACATTATGCTTTATGATGGTCTTTTTCAGTCAAATCCCCCAACGGATGCTTCCCAGCGGCCATGAGTGAACAGGTCGGCGTCGTGTTGATCCTGGCGGGATTGGGAATGGCCACGGCCGGCCTCCTGTGGAGTCTCGCGCGCGGCCTCGCCGTGGCATTTGGCCGACGGCAGGCGCGGCGGTTGCTCGTCCCGCTCGCGCTCCTCGGCGGTGGGCTCGTCGTCGGGGCCGTGCCCTTCGCCGCCCAGACCGTCTATCTCCGGCTCGTCGGCCTGGGGGAACGGGAACGCGTCATCGACGGCGCGCGGGCGGTCACGCTCACCGGCTGGGATCGCGACGACTACTCCATCCTGGCCACGAAGACCGATGTGGCGATCTTGGAAATGGGCAATCCCGACGTGACCGACCAGACCCTCGAACTCCTCGCCGACCACGCCGCGCTCCGTGAGCTCACGCTCAACGACAGTGACGTCAGTGACGTAGGCCTCGCCACGCTCGCCCGCCTGCCGGCCCTCGAGACCCTGCGGATCGCCCGCACGCGGGTGACGCCGGAGGGGCTGCGGCGTTTTCTCGACGCCCCGCCGCCCAACCTCCGTCAGATCGACGTCTCCGGCAACAGCATTCCCACTGCCATCCTGCGGCAGTGGAAGAACGCGGCGAGCCCCACCGAGGAGCGGCGGTATGTCCATTGACAGGTCGTCCATCGAGCGGCTGAGCGACGAGCCTGGCAGCCTCGCGACGGCCCGTTTTCTCTGCGAGGCCTCGGCGCTCGCCTATCTGCCGAACGCAGAGGGTGTGGCGGCATTTCGCGATCTGCTCGGTCTGGAAGCCCGGCTCTTCAGCGTCGACAACACGCAGGCCTGGCTCGCCACCGACAACGAGGTGATCATCGTCGCCTTTCGGGGCACCGAGTCGCCCACGACGCTCGACGGCCTCAAGGACATCCTCCTCACCGACGCCCTCAATCTGCTCGTCGTGCCCGAAGGCCGGCTGGGGCACGACCTCGCCGCGGCCGGTGTCGGCGCCCGCTTCCACAAGGGCTTCGTCGACGCGATCGCCGAGATTTGGGATCCACTCGCCGCCGCGGTCGAGGCCGAGATGAAGCGGCGGGATCGGCCCGTCTGGCTCACGGGCCACAGCCTGGGCGGTGCACTCGCGCTCCATGCGGCGTGGCTTCTCAAACGGCAGTTCATACCGGTTCAGGAGGTCTGCACGTTCGGAGCGCCGATGATCGGCAACAAGGCGGCCTGCGACGCGTTCAACCGTGAGTTCACCGGACGCATCTTCCGCTACGTCAACGGCCGCGACCCCGTGCCGAAGCTTCCTTCGCTGTCGCTCGTCGCCAACGAGTTTCTACATGTCGACGCCGAGCGGCTCGTGGGGCGGGATCCGGTGACGCGGCTGGTCGATATGCTCGGCACCGTGGCCACGAAGGCCGCCGGCGGCCTGCTCTCGGGCACGCTGGTGGACGAGGCCTGGGGCACGCTCAACGCCGAGGTGTCGAACCATTTTCTCGACCGCTACCGCCAGCAGCTCCGCGGCTAGGCCCCGGCCGCCCTGCCTGGCGAAGGCCGGAGGCCGCCACTTGCATCGGGCCGGGACCGAAGGCATTCTTGGCCGGTTCGCAGCGTTTCTGCAGGCATCACGCCGCTCGTTGGAAGGGCATCCAGTGTCCATCCAAGGGCCGCGTTACCAATGCCGCTCCGCACTGCTTTCGTCACCGGCGCCTCGGGCTTCATCGGCGCCCATCTTGTCAACCATCTCCTGGCGCGGGGCTCTGAAGTCCGCTGCCTCGTGCGGCCGACCTCCCGCACCGAGCATCTCGAGCGCGACGGCGTTCGGCAGATCGTCGGCGGGCTCGACGCTCCCGACACCTATCGTGCCGCCCTGAGCGGGTGCGATGCCGTGTTCCACCTCGCTGGCATGCTCTCGGCGACGCGGCCGCGAGCCATGCTGCGCACCAACGGCGGCGGCACCCGCCGACTCGCCGACGCCTGCGCCGCGTTGCCGACGCCGCCGCGATTCGTCTACGTGTCGAGCCTCGCC
>Ga0114946_10003129_pt1 | contig 11264 bp, 10 predicted proteins | sample WalLakDeSediment_FD_88676 | JGI IMG/M metagenome (GOLD analysis project Ga0114946, IMG submission 88676) | Lake sediment microbial communities from Walker lake, Nevada to study Microbial Dark Matter (Phase II) - Walker Lake 11/02/13 Deep Sediment | ecosystem: Environmental > Aquatic >...
CCCGGCCCTGGACGGAGGCTACTACCTCCTGGGCCTCAGGCGCCCCGCCCCCGAGCTCTTCCAGGGCATCCCCTGGAGCACGCCGGAGGTCCTGGGGGCCACCCGGGCCAGGGCCCGGGAGCTTGGCCTCACCGAAACGCTCCTTCCGGCCCTCAGAGACGTGGATACACTAGAGGACTGGAGGAAGACGGAGCGCTGACGGGGCTTCCGGGCACTCCTCTCGACAGTTCCCTCACCAGGACCTTGTCCACCCGGCTCCCGTCCATGTCCACGATCTCCAGGCGGAGGCCGCTCCACTGGACCACCGCAGCCGCTTTGGGCTTGCCGTCAAGTCGAGCCACCATGAAGGCATGGAGAGTGGGGAACATCCTTCCCTCGGGGTCTCTTCGCTGGAAGGTCTTGAGGAACTCCCGGAAGGGGAGAAGGCCGTCCACCAGCCATGAGCCGTCCTTTCGCTCCACCACGCCGGGAACGAAGGCCTCCTTCGTCTCCGGCAGGTCTCCCACGATCCCCTCCAGGACGTCGTAGAGCGTTACGATGCCCATGACCTTCCCGTCGTCGTCGGTGACCAGGGCCATGTGGACATGGGACCACTGGAAGAGCTCCAGGAGCCTGAACACCGGAGTCCAGGACGGCAGGAGGTGTGGCTTCCGGAGGACGGTGTCGAGGCCCTTCGGGTCCGGCGACAGGGATAGCCGCAACAGATCCTGGACCTTCACGTAACCCACGTATTGATCGAGGTTGCCGTCCGCCACCGGGTACCGGGTATAGAGGACGTAGCCGAGGCGGGAACGCCACTCCTCAGGTCCCGCCGACCGGTCCAGCCATACGATGCTGTCCCGGGGCGTCATGAGCATCTCCACGGTGGTGTCGCTCAGGCGGAAGATGCGCTCCACGATCTGCTGCTCCGTGGCCTCCAGCACCCCGGCCTCCGTGGCGTGGGCGATCATGCCCCGGATCTCCTCCTCCGTGATCTCCGCCTCTTCCCGCTCTTTGAGCCGTATGAACCGGAGGACCAGATCCGTGGACCTGCCCAGGATCTCCACCATGGGGGTGGCGAGAACCGACAGACGCATCATGGGCCCCGCGGCCCGGGCCGCCATCCTCTCCGGATCGTGGAGGGCGATCCGCTTGGGAACCAGCTCCCCCACCACCAGGGCCACGTAGGTGACGACCACCACGATCACGAGGATGGCCATCTCGTTGGCGAAGCGGGTTGGGATCCCGACGAAGACCAGGAGGGGCGCCAGGCTCCCGGCCAAACGGGTTCCACCGAAGGCTCCCGCCGCCACCGCCACTCCTGTGATCCCGATCTGGATCGTGGACAGGAATCGGTTGGGCGAGTTGGCCAGCTCCAGGGCCTTGGCGGAGGCCTTGTCCCCTTCCCTGGCCCGTTGGTGCAACCTGGCCTTTCGGGAGCTCACCACGGCGAATTCGGCACCCGCCAGCAGACCGTTGGCCACCACCAATACCAGGAGGATTGTCACCTCCAGCAACACTACCATGAGCGTAATCATGGAGGAATGATCCTGCCCGGAGGGCCCTGAAGGCAAGACCCGCCCTTACGGGAAGGTCCCCGGGAGGACATGTCTTCAAGGACGGGATGCCGTGTTGGTGCCTACGCGCCGATGTGGGCGGGAACGACCGCCTCCATCTGCAGGCCCTCCTCCAAGGCTCGCGTCGCCTGGCGGAGCTCGCGGAGGTGGATCACGCGGTTGAAATCCCGAAGAGGGGCGGGCGAGACGGGCGAAAGCCCGAAAGAGAGCGCAGGAGGAAGGCCACGCGGCCATCGGCTTCGGCCCAGGCCTGCTGGGGAAGATCCACCTCCAGGCGGTCGTTATCTGGGCGTTATCTCAGATAACGGGGGGGCCAGACCCCCCGCCGGTGGCCCCTGGAACGCCCGACCTCAACCCTCTCTCGGCCTCCCCGGGCCCCCGCCCTCTTCGCCCGAACCCCGTCGAGATCCGTCCAGCCGAGTCGAAGACGAGAATCCTCTGCTCGTAAGCCTCCACCACCACAAGTGATCCGTCGCGGAGGAGCACTGCCGCCCCCGGCTTATGAAGGAGGTTGGCGTCTGTCGTATGCTCACCTTCCGTTCCCCATAGGCGTTTGAGCGATGCCTCTGTAACTATCGTGGTGTCAAGGGGATCAGGGTGGAGATCGGGGGGCTGGGCCTGGCAGGAGAAGGTTGACGCGAGCAGAAAGAAGGACAGGGCACGTCGGAGGCAGAGAAGAGCCATCTTGGCCTGGGAGCCCCGCCGGGGATCTGGTCTTCGCTGGGGGAAGGGCTCACATCACTAGTGGGCGCGATGAGCATTCCTTGATTCTATGGGTTCCGGAGAACTGGTGCCAGACTTTCCCGAACACGAGCCCTCCTCCCGAGAGTCTTCCAACAAGGACAGCGGTGGGAGGGGATGCGAGCCGTTGGGGGCGAGGGCGCCAGGGCCAGGAAGACCGGAGGATCAGGAAAACAGCAGCCTCCGGAGCCGAACGGGGGCCCCGTCTCAATCCGGCACGGGCGAAGGCAACGTCGACCGGCCCACGAAATTGCCGTCAACGCATCAAATCCCCCTCCGAATTTCACGCTTGGTCACTTCGGGGCAATTATTGCCAAGAACATAGCAACGGTCGGAGGCGAGGCGTGACGTTTGAGACGATATCCACAATAATTGCCATCAACTGCTCAACCACCCTCTTGCAGGGGGTCGATTGATAGGTTTTCGGCAGGGGATCCGCGCTTTCCAGCGGTCCCACGCCGACACCCGTCCATCCAGCGGCTCACCTTTCTCGTTCGTGGAGAACGTTGACGGCAGGAGCCGTTCTTCCAGCGGTCCCACGCCGACACCCGTCCATCCAGCGGCTCACCTCCCTGTCCGGGCCAGGGATGCAAGCGCACGGTTCCCTCCTGGGACTGGATGTGTGTTGGCACTCACATCCTGCCTACCGGAGAGCCGGTAGGTCCAGGAGGGGGCCTGCATGAGTATCAAGTGAAGATCAGGGAAAACAGCAGCCTCCGGAGCCGAACGGGGGCCCCGTCTCAATCCGGCACCGGCGAAGGCAACGCCGACCAGCCAGAGATTTTCCTTTCCCCGGACCGGAACAATTTTTATCCTTGGCCGTAGGTTCAGGAACCTTTTTCTCCCACGATCTCGAGATATCCCTATGAGCCGAATGCCCCGACTCCACCCGTGGCCATTGGTCCTCGCCCTCCTTTTCGCCGGGATGGGCACTCCAGGTGCAGCACAGGAACTGGTCTTTCCCTCCAGGGAGGCGGTGGAGGCGGCCCGCTCCGCACCCCTCTTCTCATCCAACGAGATGGTGGAGATCACCATCGAGGCGGACTTCAACGCCCTCCGGAGACAGGACCGGGTCAGGGGCTCTGACCAGCGTCCGGCGCTCCTCCGCTGGTCAGAGCCGGACGGAGCCGAAGGGTCCCTGGAAATCCAGATCCGGACCCGAGGTAACTTTCGCCTCATGACGAGAAACTGCGACTTCCCTCCACTTCGGCTCAACATCAGGACGCGAGAGGCCGCCGGCACCGTATTCGAGGGTCAGGACAAGCTCAAGATGGTGAGCGTGTGCAGGCTGAGGCAGAGCTACTGGGAGCAGTACGTCCTCCGGGAGTACCTGGCCTACCGGACCTTAAACCTCCTGACGGACCAGAGCTACCGGGTGCGCCTGGCCCGGGTCACCTACGTGGACACCTCGGGACGGGACGAGTCCTTCACTCGGTACGCCTTCCTCATCGAGGACGACGAAGAGATGGCTGCCCGGCACGGAGCCAGGAGTATCGAGCTCGCGTCTGGGGGTCAGATCCACCCGGCCCTCCTCGAGCCGCACCACGCCGTATTGGTGGACGTGTTCCAGTACCTCATCGGGAACACGGACTGGTCCGGCGCGCAGATGCACAACATGACGCCCATACATCCACCCGACGTAAGCTACCTCACGGTCCCCTACGACTTCGACTTCGCCGGTGTCGTGAACGCCCGGTATGCTGTCCCGGACAGCACCCTGAGCATCAGCCGGGTGACGCAGCGCCTGTTCCGGGGTTTCTGTCCCGAGGACGTGCAGCGATCCAGGGAGATCTATGACCCGGTCTTCGATCTCTTTCGGGAGAAGAAGGACGAGATCTACGCGCTCTGGACCTCCCATGAAGGACTGGAATCGGGATCCGTCAGAGAGGTCACGAGGTTCTTCGACGACTTCTACCGAACCCTGGCGGACCCCCGCAGGATCGAGTCCCAGATCATGAGGAACTGCCGGAGGATCGCAAGGGATTAGCTCGGACTCGCCCGAACTGGAGACAAGTACTTGCACCGGCGGTTCGCTTCGTCTCATCTTGAAGTGAGGCTCGGGCCCCCGGGTCTCCTCCGCGAGCCCTTGCTCGGAGGTCCATGTGCCAGTCGACAACGAACGCAGGGAGCGCCTCCGCTTCGATGACTTCCGTTTGGATCGTTTCCCCAACGGCCGATGCAAGGCTCGGGTAGGGCTGCAGTGGACCAAGGGACGAAGCTTCACGGGAGAGGCTGAGGGCACCCAGACCAAGCAGGGGGAGCTTCAGGCGGCGGCCCAAGCCGCCCTCGCCGCCGCCAGCGAGTCGGTGCGGGGAGAGGTGGCTCTGGAGCTCAGGGGAATCAAGGCGGTCAGGGCCTTCGACGCGTGGGTGGTGGTGGCGTCGGTATCGGCCCGGGTCGACAAGCTGGACATCCGCCTCCTGGGGGCTTTCCCCGTCCCGGGACCCGACATCTCCCGGGGAGCAGTCCTGGCCGTCCTGGACGCCACCAACCGGGTGCTCCAGCGGTATCTGGTGGAATAGGGACGGCTATCCTCCCGCATCCTCGGGGCCCTTCCGGTGAGCGCGTCCCGAAACCTCCCCCTCAGGCGGCGGACACCTGGTCCATGGCCCGGGCCAGGCTCGTCACGGCTCGAGCGATCCCTTCATCGCCCACGTTCAGGTGGGTCACGGCCCTGAGGCGCCGAGGCCCGAACTGCACCATCCCAACGCCCTCCAGGGCCAAGTGGGCCAGCACTTCCTTCGGAGGAACCCCGTCGGTAAGGATGTCCACCATGACGATGTTGGTCTCCGGCGCCTGAACCCGCAGGCCCGGAATGGCCGCCGCCCCCTGAGCCAATTCCCTGGCTCGGACATGATCCTCCGCCAACCGGTCCCGGTGGAAGTCCAGGGCGTACAGCCCTGCCGCCGCCAGGATCCCGGACTGCCGCATCCCCCCTCCAAGGCGCCTACGGATGCGCCAGGCTCGGTCCATGGCCTCCGCCGTGCCGGCCAGGAGGGAGCCCACAGGGGCGCCGAGCCCTTTGGAGAGACACACCATGACCGTGTCGGCCAAAGCGCCGTACCGGGACGGGTCGATCCCCGTCTCCACACAGGCGTGCCAAAGCCTGGCACCGTCCAGGTGCACCGGAATGCCGGCGCCCAGGGCCACGTCCCTGATCTCCGCGATCGTGTCAAAGGGCAGGATCCTGCCACCCGCCGAGTTGTGGGTGTTCTCCAGGGCCACGAGGCAGGTGGGATGAACATAGGGGGAACGAGGCCGGATGGATTCCTGGACCAGATGGGCGGTCAGGAGCCCGTCTTCCGTGGGAACCGGCCGAAGTTGAAGACCGCTCAGGGCAGCCCCGGCGCCCTCCTCGTAGTTGAAGATGTGGGCCCCGGCTTCCAGGATCACCTCCGATCCAGGCCGGCCGTGCAGGGCCAGGGCGGTCTGGTTGGCCTGGATTCCGCTGGGAAAGAAGAGGGCTCTCTCCTTGCCCAGGAGCTCCGCCACCCTCTCCTCCAGTGTCCGGGTGGTGGGATCGCCGTCCAGGACGTCGTCACCCACCTCCGCCTGGAACATGGCCTCCCTCATCCCCGGCGTGGGGCGGGTGACCGTGTCGCTCCGAAGATCGACGGGAAAAACTTCACCCATCTTTCAGTACCTTTTCCAGCCGGGCCAGGCGCCGGACGATGGAGACGATCCACCCGGCAATGAGGAGCCAGGCGATGGCGTAGGCGGCGAACATGTGGTTGTACCCCCGAAGATTCTGGCTGGCCAGGACCTGGGGGTCCGGCAGACCTTCCTGCAGGGCTATGGCCGTCTCGGGCAAGAGTGCTATCAGCAGCAGCGCGGACAGGAGATGCACGGCGGAGATTCTCACGATGACACTCCTTGAAGCTGGGGATCCCCGCCGCCGGCCATTTCCCGATGCAGGGAAGCCTGCCTCATCCGTTCAAGGCCGTAGCGGAAAAGGAAAAAGGAGAGGAAGAAGAGGGTGAAAGCCCCCAGGCCTGTGAAGAGCGTGGTGAGCATGTCCCCGGGCAGGCTGGGACCTTCGGGCTTCAGGACCACGGGGCCCGGGTGAAGGGAACGAAAGAATTGGACGGACAGGTGGATGAGGGGGATGTTCAGGACTCCCACGATTCCCACCACGGCGGCGAACCTCCTGCCTCGCTGAGGGTTCTCGGTGGAGGCCCTCACCAGGAAATACCCCAGGTAGATGAACCAGAGGAGCAGCGTGAGGGTGAGACGGGGCTCCCAGGTCCACCAGGTCCCCCATGCCACCCGGGCCCAAAGGGGACCGGTGAGGATCACGATGGTGGTGAAGAGCATGCCTCCCTCGGCGGCCGAAACCGCCGCCATGTCGAGGCGTTCGTCCTTCAGCCAGAGGTACATGGCGCTGCAGAGGGCCACGATGCCGAAGGCCAGGAAGGCCACCCAGGCCGCCGGCACGTGGATGTAGAAGATGCGCTGCACCACGCCCATGGTCCTCTCGGTGGGCACCCAGAAGAAGACCTGCCAATGCAGCAACAGCACCAGAGCCAGGCCAAGGAAGCCCAAGACGGCCCCTGACCAGCGGATCTTTGCACTCATCAATCCTCCACGACGTAGCGAAAAAGCCCTGCTCCCGCCGCCAGTGACACCACGGCGAAGGCGCCGAGCATGCGAAGGTTCCCGTCCACCTCGGAAACGGGCAGACCCGCCATGAGACTGCTGGTGGCCGTGACCCCGAAGATCACGACGGGAATGAGAAGCGGGAACATCAGGATGGGCAGAAGCGTCTCGCCCATGCTGGTACGGACCGAGATGGCGCTGAACAGCGTTCCGATGGCCACGAACCCCACGATCCCCAGGAGGATCACCCCCGCCAGCGCCCCGGGGTGCTCCCCGAACCGAAGCCCGAAGAAGAGGGCGAAGACTCCGAAGACCATGAGGGTCACGACGGTCAGGAGGAAGAAATTGGCCAGGACCTTCCCCAGATAGAGAGCGTCCCGTGGAATGGGGCTCAGGAGCACCCCCTGAAAGGCACCCTCCTCCTCTTCCAGGTGGAAGGTCCGGCCCAGGCCCAGCATACCTCCAAAGACGATGGTCATCCAGATGAGTCCCGACGCGATGGCCTGAGGCTCCACCACCGTAGGGTCGATGGCATAGTTGAAGAGGACACCCACCAATACGGTGAACCCCCCCATGGCGGCCACCCTCTCCCGGGTGCGGAGCTCCACGACCAGATCCTTCCACACGACGGCCCCCACCTGCCGGAGGTAGCCCATCAGCCCACCTCCTCCACCTTCGCCCGGTAGAACTGCTCGAAGGTGTCGGCGTCCACCTCCCACCGATCACCCAGGAAGATGAACCTCCCTCTGGCCTGGATGGCCACCCGATCCGCCAGTTCCAATCCCTGGGAGATGTTGTGGGTCACGAGGATGACCGTCCGGCGCCCATCCTTCAGGGAGGCCAGTACCTCCCGCAGAACCGCCGCTGCGTGGGCATCCAACCCCGTATAGGGCTCGTCCAGCAGGACGAGCTCCGGATCGTGCAGAAGCGTACGGGCCAGGGCAAGGCGCTGTCGCATCCCCCGGGAAAGCGTCCGGGCGCGGCTTTTCGATCTCCGCAGGAGGCCCACCTGCTCCAAGCGCTCGGGGACCCTCCGGGAAAGATCCGGGAGTTCGAAGAGCTGCCCGTAGAAGCGGAGGTTCTCTTCCAGGGTGAGGTGCCCGTAGAGGAAGGACTGGTGGGAGAGTACACCCACGCGGCGATGCCACTCCGGATCCCCGGATCGCAGCGGAGTCCCTCTGAGGAACACCTCACCTTCCGAGGGCTTGAGCCCCCCGGAAAGGACGTTGAGGAGCGTGGTCTTGCCGGCGCCGTTGGGACCGAAGACCGTCATGAGCTGTCCCGCACCCAGCGAGAACCCAACCCGGTCCACGGCTCGGATGGGTCCGAACTCCCGTACCAAGCCTCTGGCGGACAGGACGTCCTCCACAGGGGAAGCGGGACCGGGGAGGCAGCTTTCGGGTGGAGCGGAGGGGGGAGTCTCCACGGGATCCAGGGTCCCGTCCTAGGAGGCTGGGGAGATTCGAGGCGACTGGAGCGGGGAACCGCACTCGGAACAGAATCGGCTCTCGACTCCGTTGGGATAGCCGCACTCGGAGCAGAAGACGCCTCCCTTGAGGCGGGCTCTCACACCGGCGATCTCCTCCTCAAGGTCGGCGTCCCCGGACAGTTCGGCGGATCCTCCGGCCAGCGTGGCCTCCGCCTCCTCCGCCCGAATGGCCGCAAGAGCCTCGGCGGAGACCACCTTGCGCAGGGCATGGTAGTCCTCTTCGCTGAGCTTGCCCATGGCGAACTCGTACTCGGCGTCTCTCAACTGGAGGAGGGAGACCCGCTTCCGGAACTGGGCATCCGACGGGTCCTCGCCCGCGCTCTCCAGGGGAGCCTCCGTCCCGGAGATGATGGGATGGAGGATCAGGAACATGGCGAACCCCACCAGCAGCAAGGCTCCGAACGTCACCACGACAGTCCTCCAGCAGGATGATTTCGCTTAGCCGACAACTCCCACCGCCTCATGCCGACGCGGCACCGGCCAGGGCCTCAGGGGACTCCTCTTCCACCGCCAATACCCTCCTGCGCCGCACCACCTCCGCTGCGGGCCACAGGGCGATGAGGGAGCCGATGGTGATGATGACGCCCCCATACCAGATCCACGGTACCAGAGGGTTCACCATGACCTGCACCACGATGCGCTGGGCGTCGGGGTCATTCGCCACGATCCCATCGAAGTCCTCAACGTCGGCCAGAATCACGTAGAGATCCTCCATCGGAGTTGAGCGGATCCCAACCTCCGTAACCATCTGGCGGTTCACCCTGTAGAACCGGCGTTCCGTGCTCATGGACCCCACGGGAGAACCGTTGCGCTCCACCGTCATGAGGGCCACCCACCGGTCGAAGTTCTGCTCTCGGGAGGATGAGATCCCCTCGTAGATCAGCGTGTAGACGTGCCCGAAGGGTGAGGCCACAGAGACCGTCTCGCCAGGGTTCAGGGCCTTACGGACTTCCACCTCGAAAGCCCGTCCGGCAAAGGCCGTGAAAATCAAGACGATTCCCACATGGACAATGTAGCCGCCCCACCGGCGACGGTTCCGGCCCACCAGGTGTATGAAGGCCGTAGCGTAACCCTCCCCCTCGATCCGGGCCCTGGCCTGAGTGCCTTTCCAGAACTCCACCGCCACGATGGCCAGGACGAAGGCCGAGAGCCCGAAGGTAGCCAGGACGTACCCGTCCCGGACGCCGAGGGAGATGAAGGCTATGGACACCGCTGCCCCCACCCCAAGGGGCATGGCGAAGTTCCGCGTCAGGTTACGCCCTGTGGCCCGCCGCCACGCGATGACCGGTCCGATACCGGTGAGAGCCAGCAGCACGAGTCCGATGGGGAGATTCACCCGATTGAAGAAGGGCGGCCCCACAGCGATGGACTGACCGGTAAAAGCCTCGCTCACCAGGGGGAACATGGTGCCCCACAGGATGGCGAAGGCAGCCCCCAGGAGGACCAGGTTGTTCAGGAGGAACGCCGCCTCCCTGGACACGAACGACTCAATCTGGTTCTCGGACCTCAGAGCCGGCAGCCGGTAGACGATCAGGATGACGGCAGCCACGAAGAGGCTGCCCATGAACACCAGGAAAATGAAAGCGATACTGGTGTTCTGTGCGAAGGTATGCACCGACTCGATGAGACCGGACCGTGTCAGGAAGGTGGCGAAGATGGTGAGGAGGAAGGTCAGGAGCACCAGGGACATGTTCCAGACCTTGAGCATCCCTCGATTCTCCTGGATCATGACGGAGTGGAGGAAAGCTGTGGCCGTGAGCCATGGGAGGAGCGATGCGTTCTCCACCGGGTCCCAGAACCAGTACCCACCCCATCCCAGCTCCTCGTAGGCCCAACGCATGCCGAAGATGACGCCGTTGGTGAGAAAGAACCAGGAGAGCAGGGTCCAGCGCCGCGTCAGGACGATCCAGCGGGAATCCAACCTCCCGCTCAGGAGGGCCGCCATTGCAAAGGCAAAGGGGATTGTGAAGGCCGTGAACCCCAGGTACAGGACTGGGGGGTGGATGGTCATCCAGTAGTTCTGGAGCTGGGGGTTCAGCCCCTGGCCATCCGCCGGCACGAAGCCCAGTTGCTCGAAGGGATTGACCTTGGCAAAGAGGAGGACGACCAGGAAGAAACCCAGGATGCCCTGGAGGACCCCCACCACATACGGCATGAACTCCCGGTTCCGGTTCCGGTTCTGGAACACGGTGATGGAGGCGAAGAAGGCGACCAACACAGCCCAGAAGACCAGGGACCCCCTCTGGCCGGCCCATAACCCTGAAATCTTGAAATAGGTATCGAGGTCACGATTCGAATACCCCGCCACGTACCAGTACTGGAACTGGTCAGTGAGGAAGGCGTTGATGATGCCCAGGGAGGCCAGGACCAACAGGATGAAGACGACGTGGACGCTTCGCTCCCCGCTGAGGACCAGTTCACCCCGCTTGTGGTATCCACCCACGAAGCCCATGACCATCCCCCAGAAGGCGATGGGCAGTGCGATCCAGAGGGCGAATTCGCCCAGGGCGGTCACTCAGCGGTCCCCTGTCCGGCGAGGTCGGCAGGAGCGGCCTCGTAACGGCTCCCGCATTTGGTCAGAAGGGTCTTGGCGTGAAACACCCCGTCCTCCCCGTACCGGCCTTCCAGGACCACCTCCGTGTCGTCGGTGAAGGTGTCCGGAAGGACGTTCCTGTACACCACCGGAAAGGCCACGTCCGGATGCTCGATGTCGTGCACCTGGAAGAGGTGAACGAAGTCCTCGTCGCCCTTATGGTAGGAACCTGAAACGACCTTGCCGCTGACCTTCACGCCCACGCCGTGGAAGGACCGATCCTGCTCCACCTTGGCCAGGAGCTCCGCGGGCGTCAGGTAGTAGACCATGGAATCGCTGATGCCGGTCC
>Ga0114946_10003131_pt1 | contig 11259 bp, 6 predicted proteins | sample WalLakDeSediment_FD_88676 | JGI IMG/M metagenome (GOLD analysis project Ga0114946, IMG submission 88676) | Lake sediment microbial communities from Walker lake, Nevada to study Microbial Dark Matter (Phase II) - Walker Lake 11/02/13 Deep Sediment | ecosystem: Environmental > Aquatic > Freshwater...
CCCAGGAAGCCCATGCCGTGGCGCCGCTTGCGGTAGATCTCGTCACGCTGCGGGCCCAGCGGCAGGCCGTTGATCTCCACGACGTTGTCCAGGATGCGCGTGAAGACCTTGACGACCTCGCGGAAGCGCTCCCAGTCGAACTTCGCGCCCGGCTTGAACGCGTCGACGATGAAGCGCGTCAGGTTGATCGAGCCGAGCAGGCAGGAACCGTACGGGGGCAGCGGCTGTTCGCCGCAGTTATGGGCATGCAGGCCGTTGCCATCAAAGGTGTTGATGCCCGGCACCTGCACGTCGAAAACATCCTCCACGCCGTCCGACGTGACGTTTTCCACGGTGGCCGTGAAGCGCTCGCGGTTCAGCCGGCGCCTGTAACCCGAAAGCAGGCCCTTCAGGCGTGCCCGCTTGGCCTCGTCCGAAAACCCGACGCGCTCGAGGTACACCGCCAGGTTGTCCCCGCTGATGACCAGTTCGTGCTGCGCCAGTGTCGGGTACTCCCGACTCCCGCCCTTGCCGTCGGGCAACCGCGCCGTGCCGGCGCTGCGCCGGTCGCGGTACAGCCGCGAGGCGATCCCGAGCCGCAGCAGCATGCGCTGGGCGGCCTCGAGCCGGGCGAGGTCGGACTGCGACAGGCGGATACTGACGCCTTTCTCCTGGTTGCCCTGCACCGAGCCGTCGGCATCGAACAGGCCGCGCAGGAATCCGCGGTGAAATTCGCTCGAGGTCTTCTCCATCGCCGGCGTGATGGCCTTGTCGCCGGGACGCATGCCCAGCTCGAACGCGAGGTCTCGCAACGCGGCCAGCTTGAGCCGGTGCTCGCCGCGTCCCTGCACCTCGGTCCAGCCGGCGAAGTCGGCGCGGTGCGGCAAACGGCGCGCGCAGCGCAACGCCTCCTTCATCAGCGCCACCGGCGCCGCGGCCGAGGCATTCACCGCCGCAGGCACCGACCACGAGGACAGTACGGCCGCTTCCTTCTTCAAGGTGCCGTCGCCGACCAGCAGGCCGAGCAGGAAGCCCTCCTCGAAGTTGCGCTCCCCGGACCACGATGCGCCGTCGCGATGGTTGTTCAGGAGCACCCGGTCCCCGGCGACCAGCTTGCCGGCCTCGCACCACTCGGACTCCAGCGACCAGCGGGTCTGGCGCACCGCCCGACGCACGCGATGATCGGCCGTCAGCCGCAAGGCGTGGCCTTCGGCGGTCTGCAAGCGCAGCACTTCCTTCGTGGCGGTGCGGAAGAAGCCCGCCTCGCCACTGGCGTTGTCGCGGCCGTCGACGCGCGCGGCGAAAGGCCGGCCAAGCAGGTCCGCCACCTGGCGGGGGCCTTCGCCGGTCTGCACCCAGGTGTCGGCCGTGACGCAAGGATTGGTCGCGCGGATGTTCTCGCACCACCAGTTGTTGTTCATTTCGTTGACCCGGTCGATGAGGACGAAGCCGGGCTCCGCGAAATCGTAGGTCGAGGACATGATGACGTCCCACACGCGGCGCGCCGGGACCGTCTTGTAGACCCGGCAGGCGACCAGACCCTCGTCGTTGCGCACGTAGTCGCCGTTGGTGGGCCACTCGCGCCAGACGATGTGCTCAGGATCCCCGAGATCGAGCTTTTCGTCCTTCAGTTCCTTGAGGCTGATCGGGAAGGCGAGCCGCCACGGCGTGTCGTTGCTGACGGCCTGCATGAACTCGTCGCTCACGAGCAGCGAGAGGTTGAACTGCCGGAGCCGGCCGTCCTCGCGCTTGGCGCGGATGAACTCCAGGGCGTCCGGGTGGCCGACGTCGAAGGTGCCCATCTGGGCGCCGCGCCGGCCGCCGGCCGAAGACACCGTGAAACACATCTTGTCGTAGATATCCATGAACGACAGCGGCCCGGAAGTGTACGCGCCGGCGCCGGAAACGTAGGCGCCGCGCGGGCGCAGCGTGGAGAACTCGTAGCCGATGCCGCAGCCGGCCTTCAGCGTCAGGCCCGCCTCGTGGACCTTCTGCAGGATGTCGTCCATCGAGTCGCGAATGGTGCCGGAGACCGTGCAATTGATGGTCGAGGTCGCGGGCTTGTGGGCGAGCGCGCCGGCATTCGAGACGATGCGCCCGGCGGGAATGGCGCCGTTTCTCAACGCCCAGAGGAACCGTTCGTTCCAGTGCTCGCGACGATCCTCGGGTTCGACATCGGCCAGCGCGCGGGCGATCCGTTTGTAGGTGTCGTCCATCGCCTGGTCGAGCACCGTCCCATCCTTGGCCACGAGCCGGTACTTCTTCTCCCAGATATCCAGGGACGCGGCCTGGAATGGGATGTCATTGACCGACTCCACCGGAACCACCTGTTCTTGCAATGCTGTTTTCATTATGCCTCGTCCCCCCCCGGAAACTCCCTGGGCCTGGAATTTGCTCGTCCGTTGATCCACCGCCGGGCGGCCACCCCGCGGTCGCCCGTCCCCCAGGCCGAATTCTAGCCAACACAATATGTTGTGTTACGGGATCGTTAAGGTAAGGCTCGGAGGGGGCGCTGTCAAGCACTGATGCGCAGCATTAATTGCTTCCTAATATTCCATCTAAACATGAAGTTATATAATCTTTATAGAAAATTTCTATCAACTTCTGCCAGCTCGCACGGAAAAAGCTCGTTCTGCGGTGCAACACAATATCTTGTGGCACAACACGTATTGACACGCGCGAAAATTTTCCTGGTACGCGCCTTGAAAACCGCTCCGCCGCCCATATTCAGGGCCCATGAACCCGACCCACCCAGTCATTTATTCAGGAGGTAGGACATGAGCCTCGTTCGTTACCAGCCCTGGGGCCTGATGCGCTCCCTGCATGATGATCTCGACCGCCTGTTCGAGCAGCGCCTCGGCATGGACGAGACGGCCGGCAGCGTCGCCAACTGGACGCCGCCCGTCGATATCCAGGAAGAGGAAAACCGCTTCGTGCTGCATGCCGATATCCCCGGCGTCACGCCCGAGCATATCGAGGTCACGATGGAAAACGGCGTGCTGACGATCAGCGGCAGCCGCGAGGAAACGACCCGCGACGAGCGCAACGGCTATCGCCGCGTCGAGCGCGTGGCAGGCCGCTTCTTCCGCCGCTTCACGCTGCCCGACACAGCCAATGCCGAGGGCATCACCGCCAAGAGCAATAATGGCGTGCTCGAGGTTATCATCCCGAAGCATGAACGCGTGATGCCGCGCCGGATCAGCGTGGACGTCAACTGATCACGGCCCGCGCGCCGTCGCGACCCTCCGGGCCGCTGCGGCATCCCAGTGGCGACGGCGGGCGGCCACGAGCCGTCCGCCGTCGCCATGTCGATCGCAAAGGAACCCTTGCCGGGTTCGCGCATCCAACAGCACGACAGCCACTGCAAGCCAACCGCCAACCGCCAACCGCCAACCAGAGAGCAACCCGATGACTGCACGTTCCCTTGCCGCCCTGGCCACCGTCCTCGCCCTCGCGGTCGCGACGCCGCTCCACGCGCAGATCCCGGCCGAGGTGGACGGCACGCCGCTGCCTTCGCTGGCGCCGATGGTGAAGCGAACGGCGCCGGCCGTGGTCAACATCGCGACGCGCGGCAGCATCGAGGTGCGCGGCGGCAACCCCTTCATGGACGATCCGTTTTTCCGCCGCTTCTTCGATATGCCGGACCAGCCGCGCCAGCGCCGCCAGACCCAGAGCGCAGGTTCCGGCGTGATCGTGAATGCCGCCGAGGGGCTGGTGCTCACCAACGCCCACGTCGTCGAAGGCGCTGAAGAAATCAGCGTCACGCTGCAGGACGACCGCACCTTCAACGCCGAAATCGTCGGTGCCGATCGCGGCTCGGACATCGCCGTGCTCAGGATTCCCGCCGAGAATCTCGCCGAGCTGAAGATGGCGGACTCCGCCACCATCGAGGTCGGCGACTTCGTCGTGGCGATCGGCAATCCCTTCGGCCTGGGGCACACCGTGACCTCCGGCATCGTCAGCGCGCTGGGCCGCTCGGGCATCAACCCCGAGGGCTACGAGGACTTCATCCAGACCGATGCCTCCATCAACCCGGGCAATTCCGGCGGCGCGCTCGTCAATCTGCGCGGCGAGCTGGTGGGCGTGAACTCGGCCATCCTGTCCCGCGGCGGCGGCAACATCGGCATCGGCTTCGCTATTCCTTCCAACATGGCGCGCTCGGTGATGGACCAGCTGCTGGAGTTCGGCGAAGTGCGCCGCGGCCTGCTCGGCGTCACCATCCTGACCATCACGCCGGACATCGCCGAAGCCTACGGCGTCAAGGAGACACAGGGCGCGCTCGTCTCACAGGTCATGTCGGACTCGGCCGCCGAGAAGGCCGGCGTCAAGACCGGCGACATCATCCGCAGCGTGGACGGCAAGTCGGTCAACAACGCCAACGAACTGCGCAACACGATCGGCATGAAGCGCAGCGGCGAGACCGTCGAGCTGGAAGTCATCCGCGACGGCAGGAAGCGCAAGATCAAGGCACAGCTCGGCGAACAGGCCGTTGCGGTGCAGGTCGCCGCGGAGGAGATCCACCAGGGCTTGCAGGGCGCGGAACTCGAGACGCTCGACGCGTCCTCGCCGCGTTACGAAGGCCAGGCCGGCGTGCTGGTCGTGACCGTGGCGCCCGGCAGCCCGGCCGCGCAGCGCGGCCTGCGGCCCGGCGACGTCATCACCGGCGTCAACCGCCAGCAAGTGACCAGCCTCGGCGAGTTCCAGCAGCATGCCACGGGGCAGTCGCTGCTGCTGAACATCCGCCGCGGCAACGCAACGCTCCTGCTGCCGATCCGCTAGACGGCCCGGCCGAGGTTCCCCGCCGGTAGACCGCGGCCGGACCATGACAGGGTTCCCCTCCCTCGGCGAAATCTTCAGCTCGCTCGGGGAACCCTGTCATGTCCCGGCCGCTGCACCTCTGCCTGCAGAAGCGCGCGCGCGCGTTGCCATCGTCGACGGGGCCACTGAGGCGAGACGCCGCGAGGCGCCGGCATCGTCGACGCGGCAGCGGGAGCGGGACGTCACGGGCCCGCTGAGTGAGATAAAGATTTCCGAACGAAGCGGGCCTGTGACGGCGCGGTCCCGCGGACTGACAGGTAAGCCCGTGGCGGTCCGCGCCTAGCGCCCGCCGATCAGCATATCGGCGGCGACCAGCAGCAACAGCAGCGCGAACAGTCGGCGCAGCTGCTTCACCGGCAGGCGATGCGCAAGCCGCGCGCCGAGCGGCGCCGTCAGCATGCTGGCGAGTGCGACCACGCCGATCGCCGGCCAGTAGAGATAGCCGGTCGACCAGCCGGGGATCGCCGTGCCCTGCCCCGCCAGCGCGTAGCCGAGCGCGCCGGACAGCGCCACCGGCAGCGTGCAGGCGGCTGCGGTGCCCACCGCGACGCGCAGCGGCACCGCGTGCCACGCCAGGTACGGCACGGTCATGATGCCGCCGCCGATGCCGCCCAGCGCCGAGACCGAACCGATGACCGTGCCCGCGCCGAGATAGCTCGGGAAGCCGGGCAGCGGGCCGTGTGCCTCGGGTTCCACCTTGGGCGCGAAGCCGATCTGCAGCGCCATGAGCGTCGCGAACGCGCCGAACACGATCTCGAGCGAGCGCGTCACGAGGGCATCCGCCACCCAGGCGCCGAACAGCGCGCCGACGATGATCCCCGGCGCGAGCCCGCGCACCGCCGGCCACAACACCGCGCCGTAACCGTGATGCGCGCGCACCGAGGAAATCGCCGTGAACACGATCACCGCGAGCGAACTGCCGATCGCGACATGCATGCGCGCCTCCGGCGCCATCACCACGAGGCCGGCGGCGAACACCGCGTTCAGCGCAGGGACGATCACCAGGCCGCCGCCGATGCCGAACAGGCCCGCCAGCAGCCCGGATAACGCGCCGATGGCGGGGAAGATCAACAGCATCGCAACCGGCGTCGGCATCGGGGCCCTGCTTGAGAACGGCGAAGCGGCGAGCATAATGGTTACTCCCCGGAGCCGCGAGGTCCGTCCACCACCCAGGAGCCACGAGTACATGCCACCCCTTGCCCTGCTGACGACCCTGGCCCTTCTGTTCACGGTCACAACGGCAGGGGCAGCGACCCACGAGAGCCAGCGCGAGGCCTTTCGCGCGGCGCTTCCCCAGGCCGAGGCGGGACGCTGGGCGCAGGTCGAACCCCTGCTCGGCCGGCTGGACGGTTACCCGTTGCTGCCGGACCTCCGCGCGGCCTGGCTGCGCAACCGGCTGGGCCGCATCGACGATGTCGAAGTGCGCGCCTTTCTCGAGCGTCACCCGGGACTCGGCTTCAGCGCGGGCCTGCGGCGCGAATGGGCGAATTCGCTGGCACGGCGCGGCGCATGGTCGGACTACCTCGCGGTTTACGAGGCGCACTATGCCGCGAGCGGGGACACGGTCCTGGAATGTCACGCGCTGACCGCGCGGCTCGCGCTGAAACGCACGGACGGCCTCGAGGACGCGGCGTTGCGGCGCTGGCTGTCCCCGGTGAGCCAGCCGAACGAATGCGACCGGGCCTTCGCGTGGCTCGACCAGCGCGGGGGATTGACTGCGGAACGGCGCCGGGCGCGCATGGAACTCGCGCTGGACGCGGGACAGTTCGGTCTCGCGCGCTGGCTGGCGCGCCCGCTGGGCGACGCGGCGGTGGCCGAGGTTGATCGCTGGGAACGGCTGCACGCCGACCCGGCCGCGCGGCTGACGACGCCCTCCGCATGGCAGGACACACCGCGGGAACGCAAGCTGTTGCTCTATGGCTTCAACCGATTCGCCTCGACCAACCCCGAGCTTGCCGCGCAACGCTGGCCACAGTTCCGCGAGCGTTTCGCGTTCGAGGCCGACGAGCGTGCGGCCATCGACCGGCGCATCGCGCTGCTGCATGCCTGGCGGCACCTGCCCGGCGCGCTGGCGTTGCTGCAGGCGCTGCCGCCGGAAAGCCAGGATGCCGGCACCCGCGAGTGGCAAGTGCGCGCCGCGATCCGCGCGCAGGACTGGAAGGCGATCGAGAACGCGCTCGCCCGGCTGGATCCGGAAACGGCCGCCGAGCCCGTATGGCGCTACTGGCAGGGACGCGTGCTCGAGTCCGCCGGCCTGAGCGGCGCCGCCCGGCCGCTGTTCGCGGCGCTGGCCGGAGAACGTGGCTACTACAGTTTCATGTCCGCGGACCGGCTCAACGCCGACTACAACTGGAGTCACGCGCCGACGACGGCCAACGAGGACGTCATCGCCGTACTGGACCAGCGGCCCGATATCGTGCGCGCACGCGAGCTGTTCTTTACCGGGCTGGAGTCGAACGGTCGTACCGAGTGGCAATGGGCACTCGCGCACCTTTCCGCCGAGGAACGCGCCCAGGCCGGAATCCTCGCGAGCCGCTGGGGCTGGTACTCGCGCGCCATCACGGCGGCGTCCGGCGGCGGCGTGCAGGACGATCTCGAGTTGCGCTTCCCGCTCCCGTGGCGGCCGGTGTTCGAGGATCAGAGCAGACGGGCGGGCATCAGCAGCGCATGGGCCTACGGCGTCGCACGCAGTGAAAGCCTGTTCATGCCGGACGTGAGCTCGAGCGCCGGCGCGGTGGGCTTGATGCAGCTGTTGCCCGGCACCGGCCGGCTGACCGCGCGGCGCGCGGGAATCACTTACCGGGGGCAGCAGACGCTGCTCGACCCGGCCTCCAACGTCGCGCTCGGCACGAGCTACCTCGCCCAGATGCTGGAGCGCTACGACAATCACCGCGTGCTCGCCACGGCGGCCTATAACGCCGGACCGGGGCGCGTGGATCGCTGGCTGCCGGACAGCGGGCCGCTGCCCGCGGACGCCTGGGTCGACTCGGTGCCGTTCAACGAAACCCGCGGCTACGTGCAGCGGGTGCTCGCCAGCGAGGCCGTGTTCCACTGGCGCATGTCGGGCGAGACGGTGCGCATCGCCGACGCAATGCGCCCGGTACCACCGCGCAACGAGCGCTGATCGGCCGGTCGACCGCGGGAGGGCGCCGTCATGGACCCGCTTCGGGCCGCATAAGCGGCCGCGGAAGCGCACCGCGGAAGCGCACCGCCACAGGCCTCCTTCGCTCGGCGAAATCTTTAGCTCGCTCAGTAGGCCTGTGGCGTCCCGCTTCCGCTACGCCATCGTCGGGCCGGCGCATCCGGTCGCTGCCTCAGCTGCGCGGCCGGGCGGCCAGGGCCAGGCGAGCGCCCCCCGCCGACTGGGGCGCTCGCAGGCGTTGCCATCGTCGAAGCGGCAGCAGCAGGGGGACGTCATGGACCCGCTGAACGAGCTGAAGATTTCGCCGAGTGAAGCGGGTCCGTGACGGCGCCCTGCTGCGGTCGACTGGCGTCAAGTCAATGGACGTCGACGCTCTCCGCGAGCGCGAGGAGGCGGCGGAACTCGGCGTCGCGCGCGTCCTGCGACAGGTCCGCGAGGCGCTTGCAGGCGGCATAGAAGGCCTCGAGATCGCCGTCCGCCTGGTGCAGCAGGATGCGGAACGCGGGGACGAGACGACGATAAGTCGCCGAGGGAATGAGGCGCGCGTTGTTGAGCGGCGCGTCGAACCAGCGGTCGTAGCCGCTCCAGCCGTCCCACGAGGCCTTGAGCGCCTCGTAGTCCCGCCGCAGCTGCGCGAATGCCTCCGCCTTCGCGACACGCATCTCCGCTGCCGGCACGGCCGAGGAATAGACTTCCTGCAGGAAGCCGCGGGTGCGCGCGAGCAGGTGCTCGAAGCTGAGCGCGCGACGGCCCTGGGCTTGCCACGCGGCGAGCTCCTCGTCGCGTCCCGCGCCTTCAAGCCAGCGGCGCACCCCTTCTTCCTCGAGCGCGGTCGCGAAGGCCTCGTTGAACGCCGAATCGCCCTTGACGTAGAGCTTCTGGTGCGCCAGCTCGTGGAACAACAACCCGGCGAGACGTGCGTCCTCACCGTACAACATGGTCGACAGCAGCGGATCCTCGAAGCGCCCGAGCGTCGAGTACGCCGCGGCGCCGCCGACCCAGGTGTCGTAGCCCTGCCCGCTGTAGCTGCCGGCCTCCTGCTCGGCGCGCTGCCGGGAGAAATACCCGCGGTACACCACACAGCCCGCCACCGGGAAACACCAGGTCTTCGGCTGCAGCGAGAACTCCGGCGCCGCGAACACGTTGTACACCACCGCGGACCGATCCAGCTGCACGTAGCGCGTGTAGCTGCCGTTGTCCGGCAGGCCGAGCTCGGTGACGGCAAACTCGCGTGCCGCCAGCGCCACGCGCAATCGCGCGCGCACGGCCTCGGGCGTCTGCGGGTCGGCGATGACCTGCTCGATCGGGACGCGCGCGGACATCAGGCTGATGTGGCCGGACACCGCCTGCGAGTAGTAGCCGACCGTGCTGCAACCGGCCAGCGGCAGGCAGACGACCAGGAGCAGTTGCAGCAGGTTGCGGCGCACGGGCGCAACGATAGCAGCCCGGGGCGCGCGGCGGCAGGGACGGTACAATGCTGCCATGGAAACGTACCTGGTCGGCGGCGCGGTCCGCGATGAACTGCTTGGCCTGCCGGTCGGCGAGCGCGACTGGGTGGTGGTAGGCGCGACCCAGCAGGACATGGAGCGCGCCGGCTACCGTCCCGTGGGGCGCGACTTCCCGGTGTTCCTGCACCCGCAGAGCAACGAGGAATACGCGCTGGCGCGCACCGAGCGCAAGACGGCGCCGGGCTATCGCGGTTTCGCCGTCAATGCCTCGCCCGAGGTGACGCTCGCAGAAGACCTGCAGCGCCGCGACCTGACGGTCAACGCCATGGCGCGCGCGCCGGACGGCTCGCTGGTGGATCCCTGGGGCGGCCTGGACGACCTGGGGGCGCGCGTGCTGCGGCATGTCTCGCCCGCCTTCGTGGAGGATCCGGTGCGGATCCTGCGCACGGCGCGCCTCGCGGCGCGCTTTCACGAGCTCGGCTTCACCGTGGCGCCCGAGACCCTGCAGCTGATGCGCGCGATGGTCGCGGCGGGCGAAGCCGACGCGCTGGTGCCGGAACGCGTCTGGCAGGAGACCCGGCGGGCGCTGGGCACCGCGCGCCCGGACGTGTTCCTCGAAGTGCTGCGGGACTGCGGCGCGCTCGCCGCGGTGTTCCCGGAGATCGACGCGCTGTTCGGGGTGCCGCAGCCGCCACGCTGGCATCCCGAGGTGGATACCGGGCGACACATGCTGCTGTGCCTGCGCGCGGCGGCGCGGCTCGGGCTGGACGTGGAGACGCGCGTCGCGGTGCTGCTGCACGATCTGGGCAAGGGCACGACGCCGCGAGAATTCTGGCCCGCGCACCACGGCCACGAGGAGCGCAGCGTGACGCTCGCGCGGCGGCTGTGCGAACGGCTGCGCGCGCCGGCGAGTTTCCGCGAGCTGGCCGAGATCGTCGCCCGCTATCACGGCCTGTGCCACCGCGCCGGCGAGCTGCGGCCCGCCACGCTGCTGAAGCTCCTCGAGGGCACCGACGCGCTGCGCCGGCCGGAGCGCTTCGAAAAGTTCCTGCTCGCCTGCGAGGCCGACCTGAAAGGCCGCGACGGGCTCGAGAACGCGCCCTACCCGCAGGCCGAACTGCTGCGGCGCGCCCAGGCCGCGGCCGCGGGCGTGGCGCCGCAACCGCTGGTGGCGGACGGGCTCAAGGGAGAAGAGCTGCGGGAGCGGTTGCGCGCCCTCAGGGTCGAGGCGATCGCCGCGGCCTGCCCGCGCGACGCGGCCGGCGCGCCTCAGGCATAGATCCAGAACAGTACCGCGGCGAGCAGCAACCGGTAGATCGCAAACGGCGCCATGCCCATGCGCGCCAGCAACGCGATGAAGCCGCGGATGGTCAGGTAGGCGACCACCCCCGAGGCCACGGCGCCGATGCCGAGCGCGAGCCAGTCGGCCGGCTCCGGGGCGCGATAGAGCTTCAGGAACTCGTAGCAGGTGGCGGCCAGGATGATCGGGATGGACAGCAGGAACGAGAAGCGCGCGGCCGCCTGGCGCTTCAGGCCGAGAAACAGCGCCGCGGTGATCGTGATGCCGGAGCGCGAAGTGCCGGGGATCAGCGCCACCGCCTGGGCGAGCCCGACGACGAGGGCGTCGCGCCAGCCGATATCCGTTTCCTCGCGGTCGCGCCCGCCGCGGGCGTCGGCGATCCACAACAGCAGGCCGAAGGCCGCCGTGGTCGTGGCGATGACGAACGGTGCGTGCGTAGGTGAACGTACCACTGCCCCGATGTCAACTCCGAACAAGCCGCCGGCGACCACCGCCGGGAGCGTGCCGATCAGCACGTACCAGGCGAGGTCCGATTCGCGCGTGCGGGGCCCGCCGCGCAGCGTGCCGAGCGC
>Ga0114946_10003132_pt1 | contig 11257 bp, 8 predicted proteins | sample WalLakDeSediment_FD_88676 | JGI IMG/M metagenome (GOLD analysis project Ga0114946, IMG submission 88676) | Lake sediment microbial communities from Walker lake, Nevada to study Microbial Dark Matter (Phase II) - Walker Lake 11/02/13 Deep Sediment | ecosystem: Environmental > Aquatic > Freshwater...
CGATCAGCAAGGCTTCCTCGTGCGGTTCGGTCAGCCGCGCCAGATGGGCCAGGCCGCGCGCCTCGTCGCGGGGCAATCCTTTCTCGCGCAATTGCCGCAACACGCTGCACACGCGCGCATGCGCGTACTGAACATAGTAGACGGGATTGTCCCGGGATTGCGCTTTGGCCAGATCGAGATCGAAATCCAGATGCTGCTCGCTCTTGCGCATGACGTAGAAAAACCGGGCGGCGTCGTTGCCGACCTCCCGGCGCAGCTCGCGCAGGGTGACGAATTCGCCGGACCGGGTGGACATCTGCGCCCGCTCGCCGTTGCGGTAGAGGATGGCGAACTGCACCAGCAATACGTCCAGTTGGTCGGCGTTCTTGCCCAACGCTTGCAGGGCGGCCTTGACTCGCGGCACGTAGCCGTGGTGGTCGGCGCCCCACACGTCGATCACCCAGTCGAAGCCGCGGTCGAACTTTTCCAAATGATAGGCGATGTCCGACGCGAAATAGGTCGTCTGGCCGTTCTCCCGCTCCAACACCCGATCCTTCTCGTCGCCGAACGCGCTGGAGCGAAACCACAGCGCGCCGTCCTGCTCGTAGGCATGGCCGGCCTCGCGCAACCGGTGAATGGCCTTATTGACCGCGCCGGACTCGGCGAGGGCGCGTTCGGAATACCATTCCTCGTAAATCACGCCGAATTCCCGCAGGTCGTCGCGGATGTCGTCGAGAATGGCGTTCAGACCCAGTTCGAAGAGAAATCGGTAGCGATGATCGCCCAGCAGGGTTCTGGCGCGCTCGACCAGGGCGTCGATGTGGGCCTCCTTGTCGCCTGCCTTGAGGACATTGCCGTTTTCGTCGCGGACCTCGTCCGGGGGCAGATCCCGGAACACCTGCGCCGCCGCCGCCACGTAGGCGCCGCCGTGCTCGGCGTAGAACCGGGTGGCGATCTCGCGCAGGTACTCGCCCCGGTAACCGTTGCTAGGGAAAGGAATTTTTTCGCCGCAGTGTTCCAGGTACCGCAGCCAGAGGCTGGTGGCGAGGATGTTCATCTGCCGGCCGGCGTCGTTGACGTAGTACTCGCGGTGGACTTGGTAGCCAATCGCTTCCAGCAGATTGGCGACGGTGGCGCCGAACGCCGCGCCGCGGCCGTGTCCGACGTGCAGCGGACCGGTGGGATTGGCGGAGACGAATTCCACCTGCACCCGGCGGCCGCCGCCGAGTTCGCCGCGTCCGTACCGCTCGCCTCGGGCGAGAACCTCGCCGACCACCGCCTGATAGGCGGCCGGCGTCAGAAAGAAGTTGATGAAGCCGGGACCAGCGATCTCCACGCGGGCGACGTAGGTCGAGGTCGGGAGGGCGGTTTTGATGCGTTCGGCCAACTCGCGGGGGGAGCGGCGGGCGGTTTTGGCCAGCGCGAGCGCGACGGTGCTGGCGAAATCGCCGTGAATCCGCTCGCGGCTGCGCTCCAGCGGAATGCCGGTCGGCGCGTCGTCGGGCAACAGCCCGTCCCGGCGCAGGGACTGGAGCGCCTGGGCGAGGAGTGCGTGCAGGTGCGCTTTCAAGGGATAGCCTCTGGTTGACGGTCTTGCGATCCACCCATCAAGTGATCATGCCGAGCTTGAAATGGTGGCCGATGAATTTCTTGAACTCGTTGACGATCTTGAACGAGTCGCGCAGCAGTTCCCGCTCCAGCTTGTTCAGCGCCTTGGGATTCAGGTAGTTGTCCTGCGGCAATCCCTTCTTGACCTTGTCCAGCCCGGCCTGGACCCGCAAGGTGGACATGTAGGAGAAGGCTTCACTCAATTCGATGGCGAAGGAGGGGGAGAACAGGTCGAACTGCCCGAGCGCCTTGATTCGATCCACGGTGTGGGTCTGCTGCAGCCGGTGTTCCAGGGCCAGGCTGCGAACGCCGTGAACGATGGGAAAGATGCCGCCCTTTTTGATGTCCAGTTCGTCGCGGGGCTTCTCGACCACGAAGTTGGTGAAAAATCCCAAGGGAGTCTCGAAGGTGATCGTGGCCTTGGCGAACTGACTGTAGAACGCGCCGTGGTCGCTCAACAGGGCGTACATGCGGTTCTTGACGTCCTGCAGCAGGCTGGCGTCGCCGGCCACCGCCACGGCGTCGTAGAAGATGGCGAACTGGAGAAAGGTGTTGTAGGTGGGATGGACGATCCACTGAAACAAATCCTTTTTGAAGGCGGTCGCCGACTTGGTCCAGGACGGGTTCGAGACCATGATGTTGCCGGGGCAGCGCGGATAGCCAAATTCGATCAGGCTGTCGGTGAAGGTTTGGGTAAAGGCTTCCAGGTCGGGATGCTCGAACCCGTCGCGCAGGATCAGGGCGTTGTCCTGATCGGTCTTCAAGACCTGCTCCTCGCGGCCCTCGCTGCCCATCACCAGCAGGCAGGCGTGCGCCGCCAGCTCCGGCGGCGCCAGGATCTCGAACAGCTTGCGCACCACCTTTTTGTTCAGCTCCGACACCAGTTGCATGATGTAGTGAATCTTGATGCCCTTGTCGTGCAGGTCGCTCACCACGTTGACCAGATCGCGGCTGGCCCACTTCAAATCGTCCTTGGAGGTGGCCCGCTCGACCTGGAGGGCGATCAGGTGCGAGTGGTTGGAGAGATAGCTCAGCAGGTCGATCTGCTCGAGGACGCCGTCGATGGCGTCGCCGCGACGGATGACCAGCCGGTTGATGTTGTGCTGGGTCATGCGCAGCAGGGCGTTGAACAGGAAATCGTCCGGCGCCATGCCGATCAGAGCATAGTTGGCGAGCGGTCCGACCGATTGCTCCACCGATTGACGCCGGACGAGGGCGGCATCCTGCAAATCGGAGGCGGTAACGATCCCCAGATCGTCGCCGCGCTGGACCAGCACCGAGTGGGTCCGGTTCGCCTTCATGGCCAGGGCCGCTTCGTGGAGGGAGGCATCGGCGGCGACGAACACCGGTGGGTGCAGGTAGACGTCCTGAATCTTGGCGACGGTGAACGCGGCCTGTTCCTGGCTCTCGCCGGCCGCGCGCAGCGCCGCCAGGCGCTGCGCGAGTCCCTGACGGTAGAAGGCCGTGAGTTGCGGATGCGCCTGGACGGTCCGCAGAAAAGCGTCCCGCGGCAACTGGAAGCAGCGGGTCGGTTCGCTGGCGATGTAGCGATGCGGGCTGGACCCCTCCAGGAGGGCTTTGGCGTCGAAGAGATCCTCGGCCGTGTAATGAGCGACCACGCAGAGCAAGGCGTCGGAGGAACCCTCGAGGGCGTCGCGCGGCACGTCCACCTCGTCATCGACTTCCCAAACCACGCCGTCGATGACGATGTACAGAAAGGCCGGGGTTTCTCCCGCCGCCCACAACACCTCGCCCGGGTGGAAATGGTCGACCGTCAGTTCTCCGGCTAACCGCTCCAGTTCGGTTTCGGGTAACTGGTTGAAAGGCGACAGGCGGGCGAGGAAGGTTTTTTGATCCGGGGTGGTCACGACGGTTCGATCCCGATAGGCCAAATGAACAACCCCTTCGCGGCGCGAGGCTGGAAGGGGTTTTATCTTAACAGGATTCAGACCGGCGGGAGGGTCGCGCTGGTTTTTCCATCATCCCGCCCGGTCGTGGATCGCGTTAATGGCTGGCCGCGCCTTCGGCGCCGATGCCGGTCTGACAGCGCACGTCCTGCGCCACGAAGGCGGCGTGTTCTTGCCTGGCGTTTTCGCTGTTATCCAGCACCGAGCCGATCCAGATGCCCAGGAAGGCGACGGTCATCGAGAACAGCGCCGGGTTCTTATAGGGGAAGATCGGCTCGGCGAAGCCGAGGATCTCCTGCCATACCGTCGGCCCGAGCAGCACGAACAGCGTGGCGCTGACCAGGCCCAGCCAACCGCCCAGCATCGCGCCCCTGGTGGTCATCTTCCCGTAGTAGATCGACATGAGCAGGATTGGGAAGTTGGCGCTGGCCGCCACCGCGAAGGCCAGGCCCACCAGGAAGGCGACGTTCTGCTGTTCGAAGACGATGCCCAGCAGCATGGCGATGACGCCCAGCGTGATGGTGGCGATCTTGGACATCCGCACTTCCTGCTGTTCGTCGATCCTGCCGTGCGCGATCACGTTGGCGTACAGGTCGTGCGAGATCGCCGAGGCGCCGGCCAGGGTCAGTCCGGCCACCACCGCCAGAATCGTGGCGAAGGCGACCGCCGAGATGAAGCCGAGCAACAGATTACCGCCCACCGCATGCGCCAGATTGACCGCCGCCATGTTCTGCCCCCCCTTGATGGTCCAGGTCGCCGCGCCGGGATCGGCGGCGTATTCGGGGTTGCCGGTCAACAGCACGATGGCGCTAAAGCCCATCAGGAAGGTGAGGATGTAGAAGTAGCCGATCCAGCCGGTGGCGTAGAATACCGACTTGCGGGCTTCGATGGCGTTGCCCACGGTGAAGAAGCGCATCAGGATATGCGGCAGGCCGGCGGTGCCGAACATCAGCGCCAGACCCAGCGAAATCGCCTCGATCGGGCTGACGACCAGGGTGCCCGGTCCCATGATGGCGAGACCTTTGTCGTGGATGTCGGTGGCTTTCTCGAACATCACTTCGGGATTCATGCTCCCGTCCGACGCCATGTACAGCGCGCCGAACGCGATGACGGTCGCGCCGGACAGCAACAGGATGGCCTTGATGATCTGCACCCAGGTGGTGGCCAACATGCCGCCGAAGGTGACGTACATGATGATCAGGATGCCGACGATGATGACCGCGTAGTTGTACGGAAGCCCGAACAAGATCTCAATCAGTTTGCCGGCCCCGACCATTTGCGCGATGAGATACAGAACCACCACGACCAGGGCGGCGGTGGCGGCCAGCGTGCGCATCGGCACCCGCTGGAAGCGGTAGGAGACCACGTCGGCGTAGGTGTATTTACCCAGGTTGCGCAGTTGTTCGGCGATCAGAAACATAATGATCGGCCAGCCGACCAGAAAGCCGACCGAGTAGATCAACCCATCGTAGCCGTTCAGGAACACCAGGCCGGAAATGCCCAGGAAGGACGCGGCGGACATGTAGTCGCCCGCGATGGCCAGACCGTTCTGAAACCCGGTGATGCCGCCGCCGGCGGTGTAGAAATCCTTGGCGGTTTTCGTGCGCTGCGCCGCCCAGTAGGTGATCCCCAGCGTACCGGCGACGAAGACCAAAAACATGATGATCGCGGGAATGTTAAGCGACTCTCGCGGCGTCGCGCCGCCGGGATCGCCGGCGGCCAGAACCCCGCCCCCGGCGAGGATCAGGAGGAGAAGGATCGGAAGGGCGTACCGGCAAAAACTCATAGCACTTCCTCCTTGATCTCTCGGGTCAGTTTGTCGAACACCGCGTTGGCCCGGTGGATGTAGATGCCGGTGAGGACGAAGGCGCTGACGATGACGCCGACGCCGATCGGAATGCCGAGCGTGACGATCGACGGCGGCGGTCCGGCGAACACCGGTTGCGCCAGGAGTTCCTTGTTGAACGCGATCAGCAGGATAAAACCGCAATAGATCACCAGCATGATGATGGTCAGGGTCCATTTGAACGTGTTTCTTTTGGAAACCAGTTCGTGATACTTCGGGTTGCTCTTGATGGCGTGAACCAGGTCGTGTTGCATGCGTGAGGTCCAAAAGTTGGAAGGTTTGAGGGTTGGAGGAGGATCGCGAAGGGGTCGAAACGACGGGGCCGCCAGCGGCGACAGTCGCTTCCTGAGCCAGGATCGGCGCAGCCATTCTCGATACGTTCTGGTTGATGATGAGCCGCGAAAGGACTTCGCGAGCGGTCGGAAGTCTAGTTGGGTTCGACGGCAAGTAAAAGGCTTGCCATACGGTTATTTTTATCGGAAGTTCTCGGGGGGCGCGAACGCGATTTCGAAAACCGCCAGGGGCGCGCGGCCCGCCGAATGGTTCTGGCGCGGCAGCGCCGCCTGTCGGGGAAAATAGCGGAAGGAGGCTCGACGTCAGAGCATGATGGTGCCGAATTCGCCCTGCATGCGGCCCTGTAGGTGTTTGGTGACGCGCATGGCGATCCGCAGGGATTCTTCTTCCAGCGGGGTTAATTCTTCAAGATTCAACAGCTTGTCCAGAGGCTGGCCTCTTTGCGCCTGACGCACCTGGTGGCCCAGGGTGAGGTCCAGCAGTTCGTCGTAGGCCGCCAGCACCGAATTCACCAGCGCGGCGTTCAGGCGGCCCAAGCGCACCAGGGCGCTGAAGCGATCGCCGGTGTTGGTGGCGTCGATCCCCTCGCTCAGGGCGTAGATGCGCGCGATATCCGCCAGAATGCGGGTGCCGTTGCGCTTGAGATCGATTTTGCCCTTGCGGTCCTTGTCGCTGGCGGTCACCAGCCGGTTGAACAGGCCCAGGGCTGGTTTCCCGGTGGCGTCGTCCTGAACCATCAGGGTGAGGAGGCGCGGTTTGTTCCGCAGTTCCTCGAAGACGTGGGCGCGCAGGGCGACCGTCAGGCGGTCGTCGCCGTACAGGGTTTCAAAGTCGAAGAAAATCGTCGACCAACGCGCCCTTTTGGCGGTGGGAATCTCGGCGATCTGGCTGAGCTGACGCCGCCACTCGGACAGGCTTTTGTGAAAGTCCGGGTTGCGCGCCATGATGTCGCCCGTGCACCAGTCGTAGCCGATTTCGTCCAGGCGATGGTTGACCCGGTCGCAAAAATTCATGAACCACGCCCGGGTCTCGGGCGCGTCGGTCTGCGGCCGGTCCGCCAGGATGATGCCGTTGTCCTGATCGGTGCCGATCATCATCTCCTTGCGCCCGCCGGATCCCATGATGATGAACGTAAACGGGACCGGCGGCTCACCTAGCCCCTCTGCGCGGAGTTCGTCGAGCACCAGGGCGATGCAGCGGCGCTGGATGGCCAGATGAATCTCGCTTAGAGCCCGCACCGCCATGCCGGCGCTCCGGTTGTTCTGGCGCAGTTCCTGGGCGATCTGACTCAAGCGGACGTTGAACGCCTTCAGTTCGTCGAACCCGCCGGCTTCATCGATCTGGGCGATGAACGCCAATTGATAGGAGGCCAGCGCATAGAGAATGTCGGTCTGGGAGATGATCCCGACTGGTTTACCTTCTTCCACGACTACGAGATACCGCGTCCCAAGCCGGGTTTGTTCGGCCTGCACCTTCCACAGGGGGGCGTCGAAATCGATCGGGCACGGTTCTTCGCAGGCGCCATCGAGAACTCGATCATCCGGTCGCGCGTTGCCGCTGACCAGGCCGTTGGCCAAGGAAACAAAAGTGACCAGGCCCCGCAACTGCTTGGCGTCGTCGGTAATGCCCAGACTGCCGATCTGGCGCAGGCTCATGGTCTCGAACGCTTCCCGGACCGTGGTGTCCGGGCCGCGGGTGGCGAGCGGGGCTTTCATGATCGCCCGGGCGGGCAGGGACCAGACCCCGGTGACCGGTTGCGCGGTTTGACTGCGGATGCGCTCGGTGAGGAACCGGTTGAAGGTGTTGAAAATATCCGGGTGGCGCAGTTCGGCTTCGCGCAGTTTGGAGGCTGGCAATACGTCGACGAGCGCGCGGGTCAGGGCGGTGGCGGTCGCCGTATAGGGTGAGGCGTCGAAATAGTTATCCACCCCAAGCACGTCACCCAGATCCAGATCAACCACCCGCCCCTCGGGGTCGCGCAACTCCATGTTGCCTTCCCGCAGAATGAAGACCGCGTTTTTATAGGGTTGCTCGCAGGCGAATAACACCTGCCCGGAGGCCAGTTCCAGAGCCTGGGTCTGGCCGAGCAGTTCGTGAAGGGTTTCCGGAGCCAGTTCCCGGAACGCGGTCAGAATGCCGCGGGTGGAGAGCGCTGAATCGGTTGAGTGGTTCATGGCGTCGGCGAATCTCGGGGCAGTCGTTGGGCGCTGGTGGGCGCTTCGAACGCAAGATGATGATCGGCGGAAATTTCTTTAACCAGGCCAGCGTTTGGAGGTGGATGAACTATAAATCATTCATACTCTCGAAAGAAAAACAATTCGTGGGGGATCGATACGTGAGCAGACCCGGATGTTTTCCGGAAGAAGATGATGTGCAAAATGTGGTTTATGTCGCTGCGGTGCTACAGATTTCCGAATTCGATGTCTTTCGCCTGGCTTACCATGAGTGGTTTGGTCAGCCGGCGGAACGTCGGGAAATGGAAGCGTGCTTCCATCGCTATCTGGCGGCGACTCAAGCGCCGGTATGGGTAAGGTCCTTCGTTCGCCGAGTCCGGAAGCTCGCCGAGGACGACCAACTGGACTTGCGCGCGTTCGGTCTCGAACCCCCAGCTCCAGCCAGCAAGGCGCGAATCATCCTGGGCTTCACCGTGTTGGCGAGCATCCTCATGCTCGTGGGGTTCCTGATCTATGCCGCGTTCCGGTTGGAGATGCCCGTGGGGATCACTTGCCAACTGCCGCCGTGTTACTGATTGGGGAGAGAACCTCGTGTTCGATTGGTTTTTTGTACTGGTTACCGGCCTGGTGGCCTATCACGGTCTAGCCTACCGGGATAAAAATGGCGAAACGGAATGGGTGCATCTGCTGTTCGGATGCATCGCGCTGTTGTTCTGTCTGCGGGTCCTCTTTGTGGACATCCTCGAACTGGTGGTATTTTGAGATTACCTCCTACCCCGCCGCTTTCGTCATCTCCGCCACGATCAACTGCGTCCACGCTCCAGAGCCAGCCAGGTTCTGGCCGCCATCCGCGACCACCCGCGCACCGGTGATGTAGGACGCCAGCGGCGAGGCCAAAAACACGCTGAGTTGGCCGATGTCGTCCGGGTCGCCAAACCGGCCCAGCGGGATCATCTTCTTCAACCGGTCGGCGCTACCGGCTGGGACCAGTCGGCGCACGCCCTCGGTGCCTTCGATCGGGCCGGGAGCGATGCTGTTGCAACGGATGCCAAACCGGCCCCATTCCAACGCCAGATTGTGCATCAATTGATCGACTCCGGCCTTGGCGGCGCCGACGTGGGCTTGGAACGCATAGGGCATGAACGCTTGTCCCGCCGAGATGAACAGGATAGTGCCGCGCGTTTCCTTAAGCTGTTCGAAGGCCGCCCGGCAAGCGTGAAAAGTGCCGAGCAGATCGATGTCCACCACCGACTTGAAACCGTTGGGGCTGATCTGTTCGGCGGGGCAGGGAAAATTGCCGGCCGCCCCGCAAACCAGGACGCCAATGGGACCCAGGGTTTCCCTCACCTGCCGCATGGCGGTTTCCAGCGCCGGATAATCGCGCACGTCGGCGGCGTGAGCCGATACCCGCGCTCCCAGCGCCCGCAGTTCGGCCGATGCCGCGTCCAGCTTGTCCTGGGACCGACCGCAGAGGCCCAGATTCGCGCCAACCGCCGCGAAGTTGCGGGCGATGCCGAGGTTGATGCCGCTGCTGCCTCCAGTGATGAAGACGGTCTGGTTCTGAAACAAGTCCTTGGCAAAATAGTTGGTGATGTTCATGGTGGGCTCCTCAAGGTGCGATAATGGTCGTCCAGCTTAAACAGGACCCGGCTGGCGAACCTAGCACGGTTTGGCTAATTTGACTTTTTCCTGGGCCTGGCCGGGAATCTTCATCCGTACCCTATTTATTCTTTCGGAGTCTGTCATGGCCGATCGCGACCTGCTGATTATTGGCGCCGGCATCAGCGGCCTGAGCATGGCCCACTACGCCGCCAGCGCCGGTTGGGACGCGCGGGTTCTGGAGCAGGAGCCCCGGGCGGGCGGCTGTTTGCACTCGCATCGCTTCGCCGGCGCGCTGGACGGGTTCTGGTTGGAAATGGGCGCGCACAGCGGTTTCAACTCCTACGGTAATCTGCTGGAAATCATGGAACAGGTCGGCCTGCTGGACCGCGTAAAGCGGCGAGCGGGGGTTGGATTCCGGATGTTCGTGGACGGCAGAGTCAGAAGCATCCCCTCGCAACTGTATTACCCGGCGCTGCCCCTGGCGCCGTTCCGGCTGCTTGGATTGATCAAGACCGGGCGCAACGTCGCCGAATACTACGGGCATATCGTCGGCCGGCGCAATTACGCGGCGGTGTTCGAGCCGGCCTTCAATGCGGTGATCTGCCAACCGGCCGGCGACTTTCCCGCCGACAGTCTGTTCCAGCCCCGCCCGCGGCGCAAGGACGTCCCACGCGGCTTCACCTTGCCCGGCGGGCTTCAGACCATCACCGATGCCCTGAGCGCGCGACCCGGGATTCGAATCGAGTTCGGGCAGAGGGCTCGGGCATTGCGCCGCGCTGGGGAATACTTCGTTGTTTCCACTGATGATCGCGAATACACGGCCCGTACCGTTTGCCTGGCCACGCCGGTGGCGGCGGCGACCGCAATACTCGGCGCGGAATTTCCCGACCTCGCCGAACGATTGGCGGAGATCGATACCGCCATGGTGGAATCGGTTGGGGTGGCGCTGCCCGCCGACTTGTTAAAACTGCCGCTGGTGGCTGGGCTGATCGGCCGGGACGAGGCGTTTTATTCGGTGGTGTCGCGCGATGCCGTGCCGGATCCAAAATATCGAGGCTTCACCTTCCATTTTCGACCCGGCATGTTGGACGAGGAGGGAAAGCTGAACCGCATCGCCCAAGTGTTGGGCGCGCCGCGCGCCGTGCTCGGTTCGGAAAACGCGGTGTTCGGGATCAATCGATTGCCCATGCTGCGGGTCGGTCACGGCGAGCGAACCCGGGATCTGGACAGGGCGCTGGCCGGGAGCCGTCTGGCGCTGACCGGCAATTATTTTACCGGGGTGGCCATCGAAGAATGTGTGACGCGTTCGCGGGGTGAGTTCGCCCGTTTGCGTCAGGAGGGGTAGCGAGCAGGGGGAGGGCGCCGACCGGCAAGATTCCGCGATCGAGGCCGCCCCCATGAGGTTGGCTAAAAGCTGGGAGTTAGAGTGGTGGTTTCTCCCACCGAGGCGGAAAGATTTTCCCCCGCCGACCAGATTTCGTCGTTGATCAGGAACTTGAACGAAACCATTCCTTCGGCAATCTGGTTGGTGGTCCACACCCAGACATCGCGTCCGACGTTCTCCATTTGAATCCCGGTATCCCAGCTGAGACTGGCCCCCTCGCCGCGGATATACAGATTGTTGCCATGTCCAACATCAAATTTGGCGACGACTATGGTGACTGGTGGAGCAGTCTTGGCCGGTGCGGGCTTGGCCGGTGCGGACTTGGCCGAGGCGGACTTGGCCGGGGCGGGCTTGGCCGGTGCGGGCTTGGCCGGTGCGGGCTTGGCCGGTGCGGGCTTGGCCGGGGCGGGAGTTGGAGCGGCTGGCTTGGCGGCTTCCGCCGGTTTGGCGGCCGGGGCGGGAG
>Ga0114946_10003133_pt1 | contig 11257 bp, 11 predicted proteins | sample WalLakDeSediment_FD_88676 | JGI IMG/M metagenome (GOLD analysis project Ga0114946, IMG submission 88676) | Lake sediment microbial communities from Walker lake, Nevada to study Microbial Dark Matter (Phase II) - Walker Lake 11/02/13 Deep Sediment | ecosystem: Environmental > Aquatic >...
GGCGAAGGGGTGCGGGTTGATGGTCTCGGGCTCGAAGCGCTGCGGCCGCGGGCGGTAGTCGTGCGGCAGCGGGCCGCCGGTGCCGTAGAGGATCGCGGTGGCCGTCACGCACCAGACCGCGCCGTCGGCGGCGACGATGGCGCGCACAGGGGCCGCCGGGAGCTCCGGGTCGAGGGCCTGCTGCCAGCGGCGGCCGAGATGGAACAAGACCAGCCCATGGCGGGCGGCGCCGTCGCTGTAGGCGAGCACCAGGCGCGCGTCGTCCGGTGAGCCGCCGAGGGCGAGGTCGACCAGCCGCGGCGCCGGGTCGGGGGCGCCGACCAGCCGCAACTGCTCGTCGCGCAGGGGCGCGAAGCCGCGCCCGGCGTCGACCACCAGGTGGTCGCGGTCCGGTCGGTCCGGCGCACCGGCGCCGGCGTCGACCCGCTCGATGCGGGCGATCTGACCGAAGGGGTCGCGCACCAACGGCGTCGCCGCGGCCCAGGCGGCACGCGCGGCGGCGACCGGCACCCGCGGCAGCCGAAGCTGCTGCGCCTGGCGCAGCGTGAAGGCACCGCGCCGGTCGTCCCAGGCGAAGGCCGAGGAGCCGTGCGCGAGCTCGGCGCGCCCGCGCAGCAGGAAGTAGGGGGTGCCGTTGACGTCCATCAGCAGAGCTCCGGGATCACCGGCGCCGGCACACTGCGGCCACCGGGGCCGGGCGGACCGCCGGCACCGGTCCCGCCGCCGATCCCGCCGTCGCCGGCGAGCCCCGGCGCGGCCGGTGCGAGCCCGCCCGGCAGGCCGGGCTCGCCGCTCGTGACCACGCTGACCCCACGCAGGTCCGGCACCGCGTAGTCGGCAAGCTCGATCACGGCGCCCTCGCCGAGTGACTGCCAGAGGCCGTCGCGCAGGGCGAATAGCACCAGCGGGCCGACCTCGCGCACGCCGGGTACCCGCCCGAGCTGGGTCTCGAGCTCCGCACCACGCACCGCCTCGCCGAACGGCCAGCCGCTGCCAGGGCTACCGCCGGGGGGGAGCACCCAGAGATACTCGACGAGCGCCTGGCGCACCGCGGCGAGCGTCTGCTGCTCGGTGGCGGGGTCGCGCACCCGCACCCGCACCCCGACCGCGAGCGGGACGTACTGCGGGCTGAGGACGAAGAGCTCGGTACCGAGCAGCACGCGATCGACCAGCCAGGCAAAGACGTCGTTGAGCAGGCCCCGGGTCGGGCGCGGCGTGCGCGCGAGCTCCGGCGCCCCGGGCGGGATCACGAAGACGCTGACCGCGCCCGGCACCTCGCGGCGCAGACTGGTGAGGCTGCTGCCCGGCAGCAGGCCCGGGATCACCTCGGCGCGTGCCACCGGGCTCAGGGGGTTACCGGTCGCCAGCAGGCGAAAGTCCTCGGCCGTCACCGCGCGGTTGCGGTGGCTCAGGAACTCGGGGATGCGCCGCTCGGCCTCGGCGACCGACTCGGCGTCCCGGCCGCCGCTGAGTGCGCGCTCCTGGCGCACACCGAGCCGGCTCGCGCCGACCACCGAGGTCAGCGACTTGGGCGGCAGATTGCCGTCGCTGCCGCCGCCGAACCGGTAGCGGGCGATGCGGATGCGCCGCCGCTCCGGGGGGCGCCGCCCGTGCTGGCCGTCTCCGAAATGGACCTGTCCGGCCTGGCCATCGAGCCGGTAGACCGGCTCATTGGCGCCGCGCCCGGTCAGCACCTCGACGCGCCGCCAGCGCTCCCAGCCGCCGGTGTCCTCGACGTCGAGCTCGATCTCCTCCGGGTCGATGTCGCGATCAGGCAGATCGATGACCTGGTCCGGCCGCCCGCCGCCGATGCCGATGATCAGGTCCCGCCGCGTCGCCTGGCCGACGACCTCGACCCCGTTGATGCCCAGGTAGCCGAGCGGCAGCCCCGCCTCCTCCGGGCAGGAGAGCCGCAACCAGCAAACCACGCGCTCCGGCGGCAGCGGCCGCGGCAGCTCCGGCGGGCGAGCGCCGACCCCGGCGAACAGCGGGTCGGGGACCGCCAGGTCGCGGAGCCAGGCCGCGCTCGGCGGCAGCCGCAGACGCGCCACACCGGCGCGGCGGGCGCCCCCGGAGCTGTCGGCAAGCACCTCCAGAGGGATCGTGAGCAGGCCGTCGGGGTCGCCGCCGTCGCCGTCGAGGTCTTCGGTCAGCAGCTCCCAGACCAGCCTGCGGTCCCGCAGCACCTCGAGGTCGGCGCGCTCGCCGGGGCCGTCGTCGAGCGGGGCGAGGGCGAGGTTGATCGTCTGCCCGGCGAGCGCGCCGCGCAGCTCGTCGATGCGCGCGGCCAGCTCGCGCGGGGCGAGCAGGGCCAGGTAGTAGTAGCCGTCGAGGCTGGTGGCGAGGCTCAGGGGCTCGTGCTCGGGCGCGAACGCGCGCGGCGCGAAGGCCGCCACCCGGTCCGCCGCGCCGAGGTCGTGCTGGTCCTTGAGCAGCGCTTGGCTCAGGCCCATCGCCGCGAGCGCGGCGTCGTCAATCGCCTCCTTGATCAGCGGCACCAGCGCGAGCGGGGTCGGGCGCACCTCGCCGATGGTCGTCACGGTCTGCCCGGCGCCACTGAGCTGACTGCCCTCCGGGACCAGCGCCGGCAGCCGCGGGCTGCGCGGGCTGGCGTCGATGCAGACCAGGCCGCGCGCCGGGCGCGCGGCGCGCACGGGCACCTGCAACAGGTTCAGCAGCACTCGGCGCTGGCGCTCGGGGATCAGGTTGGCCCGATAGAGGATGGTCTCGGTCAGCCAGGCGAGCAGGTCAATCAGCGCATGGACCGGGTCGCCTGGGGCGATCTGGGTCAGCTCCGGCAGGTGCGCGCGGAGCCGTGCCTCGGCCTCGGCGACCAGGTCGTCGAAGCGGCGGTCATCCAGGCTCGGGACCGGTAAGGGCATGGTGGTCGCTCCGGCAATGGTCGACGCTCAGCGCCCGGCGGCGGCCAGCGTCAGGTTGAGCCCGAGGCTGCGCGGCACCGGGGCATGGCGCAGACGGTACTGGATCTCGATGTGCACCTCGGCCGGGTCGTCCGGATCGGGCAGCACCTCGACGTCGAGCACGACGACGCGCGTTTCCCACTCCCCGACGGCCTTCTTGACCAGGTTGGCGATCAGCGCCCGCGTGGTCTGGTTGTTCGGTTGATGGACGAAATCCAAGAGCCCGGCGCCGAACTGCGGGCGCATCAACCGCTCGCCGGGGCGCGTGAGCAGGATGCTCAGGATCACCTCGCGCACGCTCTCGTCATCGCGCGCGGCCGGCAGCCGGCCGTCCGCGCTGATGCCATCGAGCAGCGGCCAGCTCTGGATCAGCGGGGTCACACTCGCCATCGGCTCACCATCGGTCATTCGTAAGGAACCGTCCACTAACAAGTTAAACAAGTCCAACGGGTGCCATCCTCGTTGTCTTTGTCGTTGTCGTTGTCGTAATCGAAATCGTAATCGAGGTTATGCGAGCGATCCGGATGCTCTTGACCAACAGGCATCGCTTCTCCGATTACGACTACGATTACGACAACGATAAGGAGAACGACAAGGATTGCATGCGTTGTTCAACTTGTGTTTTGGCTCGTCCCTAATCGGCTATTTCAGCTTGGGAAAGGGTAGGCAGATCTTCACCCAGGGCAGCCAGAAGAAGAGCAGGTTCAGGATCATCACCATGATCATCAGCAGGATCATCGCGACCAGCGTGACGATCGGCAGGCTGAACGAGCAGATCCACTGCACCCCGAGGCCATCGCCCGGCGGCGGCTCGCCCACCACGCCCGGCGCGGCGCCCTGGTCGAGCTTGAGCGTGCCGAGCAGGTTGGCGGTATCCGGCGGTACCAGCATCGCCGCGCCCTTGGCGAGCCCGCGCTTCAAGTCCCCCAGCCCCGGCATCTGAATCAGGGTCGGGCGGCTGGCATCGGGGTCGAAGGGTGCGGCGACGCGAAACGGCGCGCTGCGCACGTCCGCACCGGCCCAGGTCAGGTGCTCGCAGCCGGCGTCATCGGCGGTGCGCACGAAGGGGATCACCTGGTAGAGGTCGTCCCGCTCTTGGCGGAACTTGGGGATCGGCAGCTCGGCGCCCGTGCGCCGCACCTGATCCAGAAGCCGTTGGCCGAGCAGCAGCCGCCACTCCTCGGCGTCGCTGCACGAGAGCTCGAGTGCAAACCCGGTGAGGCTCCCGCCGCCGTCGGCGAGGTGGCTCGGCAGGCGCCCGAGCGTGACCCCGGCCGGGTTCGCCGCAGCGTCGAGGTCGCGCCGGCGGGCCGCGAGCCATGGCGCGAGCGGGTTGTCCACGCCTTGCGCGAAACAGCCCGCGAGATAGTCGAGCAGCGTGAAGCGCGGCACGCGCACCGCCGGCATGGTCGGCGCAATGCCCCAGGGCACCTGTGGTGCCGGCAGCACCTGGTGGAACATCAGGCTGGAGGCGATCGCGGCGAGGTCGTCGTTCATCGGGTCGGCGCCCGCGCGGCCGGACTCGCCGAGGTGATAGCGGTTGACGAGCAGCTCCAGCAGTTGAAAGAACGCGAGCGAGGGCACGCCGTCGGTCACCAAGCTCCCATCGGCCGCCTGCCAGGCCTGGCCGGCGCGCCCGGCGTGGCCGAAGGGCCAGGCAAGGCCCTTGCGCTCGGCCTCGAGCACCTCGGCCTCGGCGCCCTGGTCGAACGGGCTGCCGGTGCTGAGCGACTGCCCGCCCAGCGGCAGGAACCCATAGAGGATCGTATGCGGCTTGCCGTCGGCGTCGTGGACCAGCAACGGGTGCAGCGGGTGGGTCTCCTCGCCGGTGTAGGCAGGGGTGATCTGGGTCGAGCGCCCCGTGCGGCGAGCGGCGGCGCCGCGCCCGCGCCTTGCGGCGATGCGCCGGCTCGGGTCCGGGTCGGGCTCGCTGGGGTCGGAGTTGGGCGCGGCGCGCTGCCAGCCGAGCGGCTCGCCGTCCTCGATCATCCAGCGGGCGTCGACGGCATCGTCCGCAGCGGGTACCAGGTCGGCCGGCGCGCTCACCGCCAGCTCGGCGTCGATCGCGGTCAGCGCTTCGGCGCCGCCAGCGAGGGACTTGGCCGGCGCGGCGGGGCAGGTCGACGGCTCCGGCGCGAGCCGCGCCCGCCAGCTCGCGAGCAGGCCGGCCGCGCGGCGCCCGCCCGGGGTCGGGGACGGTGCGCTGCCCAGTCGGCGGCGGATCACGAAGCCGGCCGAGCGGATGCGGGCCGGGTCGAGCGCCGGTCGCGGCGGGCGGTCGCAGACCAGCTCGCAGGCAACCAGGTAAAAGGTCCGGTGGATCGGCAGCCGCAGCACCGGCTCCTCGCCGTGCGGGCTGAAGCGGTCGCTGCGCCACCAGTCCTCGGTCACCGGGTCCGCGAGGCGCCGGGCCGCGAGATCGCTCAAGAAACGCGGGATGAACTCGGTGTCCAGATACCGGTGCAGGCGCAGGCCGGCGTGGCCGCTCGCGTAAAAGGGCGTGGCGAAGCTGACCTCGGGCCTGGCGCGGGCCGGGATCGGGCCGGGGATGGGTCGTGCGGCCATCGGCGCTTACCAGATGTTGCCGGCGCCCGGCGTGTAGGAGCTACTGACCACGGCGTTGGTGATCACCGTATCGGCCTGCACCACGCCGCTGAATTTGGATAGGCCGGCATCGACCTTGACCATGCCGGCGCTGACGTTCACCGCGCTTGCCTGGATATCGACGCTGCCGCCGGCCTGGATGCTGACCGGCCCGCTCGACTGGATGCTGATCTCCGATGGGGTCAGTGTCACCGTTTGGCCGCCGCGGGTGATCGCGATCTCGCCGCCGTCGCCGTCGGTGATGCGGATGCTGTAGCCGGCTGGTGTGGCCAAGGTCAGGCTCGGTCCGTCGCCGTCGTCGAGCTCGACGATCAGCCCCGAGGGCGTGCGCAGCAGGTAGACGTCCTCGACCGGGTCGGCCTCGGTGGGCGCGGTACCCGCGCCGCTCCACAGGCTGCCGAGCACCAGCGGCAGCTCGGGGGCGACGAAGGCGACGACGACGATCTCCTCGCGCCGCGGCAGGCAACTGACGCCGTAGCCGCCTCCCGCCGAGGCAGTCGTGACGCTGGCCCAGACCTCGACGCCGAGGGCGAGCAAGAGCACCTGCACCCGCCCGCGGCCGTCGGGGTCGCTGTTGTCGACGACGCGCCCGAGGTGCAGGACGTTGAGCTCGCCGGGGGCGTGGCGGGGGGTCGCGGTCATGAGTCAGACCCCGAAGCCCGCGCGGGCGACGCGCAGATGGCTGCGATAGCCGTCGGCGGCATCGAAGCGGTGGACGCAGTGCATGACCCGGTAGCGGCCGGCAAGCCGCGGCGTGGTGCCGCTCAGATCCACCTCGCGGCCCGGCGCGAGCTGGGGATCGCCGACGCAGCGGATCTCCCCGGCGACGAAGGCGTGGGCGCGCTGGTCGAAGGCGCCCTGGGCGAAGCCGTCGGCCAGCCCTTGCCGCCAGGGGAAGGGGCGCGGCAGCGGCTCGACGGCGGGCCAGCCGAGGGCACCGAGGAGGTCGGCGGCGCTCTGGCCATCGCCGGCGTTGGTCGGCGCGCTGGCGCTAGCGTCGAGGTCCTCGTCGGTGGCCGGGTCGAAGCCGCTCACCCGCACCTCGCCGGGCTGCTGGGCGAGGTCGGCGATGAGTCGCACGTCGAGCGCGTTATCGTTGGTGTCGAGCTCGATCGGTGCCGGGTCGGGTGCCTCGGCGCGCGCCCGCAGCGTCTCGCCCTCCAGGCGCAGCGCGGTGCCGAACGGCGCGAGCAGACGGAACAGAAACCCAAGATCGCTCTCGTTCAATTGGTGCCAGGTCGCGCCGACCGCCGAGACGTTGGCGTCGGCCGCGAGCCCGCCGTCGCTGGCGACGGCCGCGATCACCGCATCCAGGCTCTGGTCGTCGAAGGTGCGGCTGCGTCGCGTACGGGCCAGCCGGTGCAGCCGGTCCTGCGCCAGCAGCACCAGCCGCGGCGCGCCGCCGCCATAGCGCTCCTCGATGCCGGTGATCTCACCGTTGAAGACCTCGACCGGGGCCTCCTGGCCGAACTCGACCGTCAGCCGTGCGCCGAGCGCGACGTCGAGGAAGCGGTAGCTCGGACCGGGGTCGTCATCGGCGGCGCCCCAGAACACCAGGTGCAGCTCGGCGTGGGCCATGCCGTGCAGCGGCCGGTTCACGGTCAGGGCACGCAGCCCCGAGGCGAGATCGGCGCGGGCCTCGCCGTCGATCGCGAGCCGCGGTCGGGCGCTGACGTAGGCGGCGTCCATCGGCTCAGTCCACCCGCAGGCGCGCGCGGCGCTCGCGGATCAGGTCGAGCATGGCGGCGAGCGCGGTCTCCTCGCCGTCGAGCGGGGTGAGGGTGGCGCCCGGGGCGGTACGCCCGTCGCCACCGGCCTCGGCGAGCCCGAGGCCATCGGCCGCGTCGTCGATCAGCGTCAGCTCCAGCTCGTCGATCAAGAGCGGCATCAGTCGAACCCCACGCTGGTTTGCGCGCGGGCACCCGCCACGGCGCCCTCGACCCGGGCCTTGCCCGGCGGGAGCGGGCCGGTGCTCGATACCGCGGCCGGGGAGAAGGCGCCGGGGATGGCAGTGCCGAGCGTCGCCGAGGCGCCGAAGCGGAAGCCGGGCGGGGCGATGTCGGCCTTGGGTCCGGTGAGCGCTGCATGTGTGGTCGCGCCCTGGCCGCCAGGCCCGGCCTGGGCCCCCACCGCGGCGCTCGCGCTCAGGCTGGGCACGGCCAGTCCGCCGGGGCTGGGCTGGCGCGGGCTCTCCAGCCCGTTGTAGAGCGCCGTATCGCGCCAGGCGCGCTCGTCCTGACCGGCCGCCTTGTGCGCGGCCGGGGCGGTGCCGGCACCGGCCCCGCCGAAGCTGGGGGTCTCGCGGGCGGACTTGCGCGCCGCCGACTGGCGAAACTGATAGCGGTCCTCGTTGAGCTTGATCGCCAGCGTGGCGCGCAGGGGTGTGCCCTCGGGCGAGAAGAAGTCGAGCGTCTCGTCGTAGCTCGCCATCATGCCGACGAACTCGAAGGCGCCCCATTGGAACAGGCAGCGCTTGGGCGCCAACTGCTGGTCGCCCGATTCCACCGGCTTCATGAAGGCCTCGGCGATTGCCTTGGTCTTCAGGCGCACGTCGGTGTCCTCGATGCTGGTGTCGAACAGCAGCTCGACGGCGAGGCTGGAGGTGCTCTTGTCGACGAATTGGGCGGCGCTGCCGTTCTCGGAGTTTTCGCTCGCCTTGAGCGAATTGGACAGCGCCACCTTGAGCGTGATCGGATTGAACTGCACGTCGATCGCGGTCGCCGGGTCGCCCCGGTCGGCCGGCCCCTCGACGGGAAAGAGCTTGGCGCGGGTCGGTTCGGTCATCTCAGGTGGGACGGACCAGCTCGAGGCCCTCGTGGACCAATTGCAGCTCTTCGATCGCGACCTGATTCGCCGTCGCGGACAGGTCTGGCCCCTTGAATTTGACCGGCAGCACGTTGGCGAGCTTCCAGGTCATCACCGGCACCGGCGCGGCGCCGGCGCCGCCCTGCGGGTTCCCGAGCACCTGGATCTCGCCGCGCAGCCGATAGCCGTAGTTGGCCCCGCGCGTGGTGACATCGAACCAGGCCCAGAGGTCGTTGATCGTGGTCACCCCGCGTTTCAGGGTCACGGCGCTGAAGCTGGTCGGGCCGCTGCGTTGCAGGGCGCCCCAGTTGCGGCCGCCCTCAGTGATGGTCTTCGGCGTCATCGTCGCCTCGAGCCCGGTCACCTCGCTGAACTGCCCGGCGCAGAGGATGTCGCCGGTCTCCTCGCGCGTCGCCTCCGGGGTGCTCGCGGCGGTGGCGCCCTCGGCCTTGTCGGCGGAATACAGGGTGACCTGGAAGCGGAACGGGATGAACAGCTCAGCCATTCAACACCCCCGAGCCGATCCGCTCCTGCAAGAGCCCGGCCTGCCACTCGCCATCGCGGTTGGCGAACGTGAGCCAGAGGCGATCGATCGGGTAGGCCGGCGCGAGCTCGATGTCCCAGGCGATGACACCCGGCCCGGCGAGCCCCTCGCGCAACCGGAAGCCCTCTTCCGGCAGGGCGCCGCGCAGCGCCCCGGCGGCGTGCAGACCGCGGCACAGCTCTTCGAGCAGCAGCCGGGGGCGCGGGTCGCGCGGGTCGAGGTCGAACACCAGCCGCTCGCCGAGGGCGCGCAGGCGCCGTAGCAGGAAGCCGATGAAACGCACCACCTCGCCGGCGCGATAGCCGTCGTAGCGGTGCGGGTCGCCCGCCTCGCCCCAGGCCGGCAGGTAGTCGTCGGCGTGCAGCGCCGGCACCGCGAGGCGCTCGTCCTCCAGCTCCACCCGCCCGCGCCGCTGGACCAGCACGCCGACGCCGGGGGAGCTGCGCAGGGCCTCGACCCCGCGCAGGCTGACCGGCGGCCAGGGCGCCGCGTCCGTGACCAGCGCGCGCCCCGCGACCGAGCGCCAGGGCCCCTCGGCGCGCGCGACCGCCGCCGTGCGACCGGCGATGACGCCGACCGCGCTCGCGAGGGCGAAGCGCGGGCCGCGCAGGTACGGCCAGAGGAGTTGCACGCGCTTGAGCGCCGCGCCGCCGCGGCCGTCACGGACCGCCGCGAGCCTGGCCGCGACCGCCGGGTGCAGCGCCGGCTGGCCGGCCGCCGCGGAGTAGGCGAGCGGCAGGGTGTGCAGGTACTGACAATCCGGGCGCCAGGTCGCGAGCGTCGCGGCGATGCGGCCGATGATCGCGAGCGAGCAGGCCGGCTCATTGGCGTCCGGTAGCTCGGCCACCCGCGCGGGCAGCTCGGTGCCGCGGCGTCGCTCGCGGTGGTCGTCGTCGAGCGAGGTGCCGCAGGGCACGAAGCGCGGCGCGGCGTTCTCGATGCGCACCCGCGCGATGTCGGGCAGCCGCGCCGGGATCAGCAGGCGCTCCAGGTCGGGCGCGGCGATCAGCGCGACCTCGGGGATCGGCAGCAGGGTCGCGAGCCCGCGCAGGTCGAGCGGCCGGGTCAGGTCGAGCGTCGCGGCCAGACCGAGCTCGTCACAGCGCGCCGCGGCACCGGGGTCGCGCGCTGCCGGCGTCGCCAAGGCGCTGGCGAGGCTGGCGGCGGTCTGGGGCAGAAAGCCGGCGCGCCCCTCGCCGGGCGGGATACGCAGGATCCACAGCCGATCACCGCCGTTGGCGAAGAAGTCGTCGACCGCCTGAGGCAGCCAGGCGGGGCTGCCCGCGAGCAGGCTGCGATGACCGGTGGGCTGAGCGTCGTCGCGCGCGTCCGGGAAGAGGTCGTCGAGCTCGGCGCTCGCCGCGAGCGGCACCGGCACGTGGGCCAGGGCGCGGATGCGGTCCAGCTCGGCAGGCGAGAGGCGCGGCTGGGCCGGAGGCTCCAGGTGGTCGACCACCTCGCCGAGACCGACCTCGCGCATCAGTGCGCGGGCCGCCGGGCGCAGGCGCTCCAGCCGAACCCGCCCGGGCAGGTGCCCGAGCATGGCCGCGACCAGCACCGGCTCGCGCCGCCGCGCCGGTCGCGGCGTCAGCAGGACACGCCCGCCCATCAGTTGCCCGGCGATGGCCATCGCTGTCAGGCCCGCTCGCTGGACTCGACCGTCGGCACGCGCATGGCGGTCAGGACTGCTCGATGTACTCGACCGCGAGCACCAGCTCTTCCATTGCGACATCGCTGCCGCCCTTCGCGGTCAGGGTCGGTCCGGTCCATTTGATCGGCAGAGCGTTGAAGAGCTTCCAGGTGACCACCGCGCTCTGACTGCTGGCACTCTCGGTCTTGAGCTTGACCTCGACGTTGCGCTTGGCGCTCAAGTCCCCGGCACGGGCGAGCTCGAGCCAGTCGTAGAGGTTCTGCGCGCCGATCACGCCGCGCTTGAGCGTCACATCCCCGGCCTTGTGGATACCGGGCACCTTGGTGACATAGCTGACCGGGGCGTTGCCGTTGCGGTACTCGGCGACGGTGACCTCGGCGTTGAGGCCGGAGACCTCCGAGAAGCCGCCGATGACGGCCCCCTCGGAGCCGTCACCGAGATTGACCAGGTAATTGAATGCCCCGTAGGGCGTCTCTCTGAGCTCGGGCATTGCTTCACCTGCCTACGATTTTGCGTTGTCGGGTTGGTTGTCGTAATCGTTATCGTTGTCGTTGTCGTTGTCGTTGTCGTAATCGGCCTCTCGCAGAAACTCGGTGACGACTACGACTACGAACACGACAACGGAGTCGGACCTGCCGCGACCCTGGGTTGACTACCGATCACCCGTCGGCGGTCTTCTGACCGATGCGGAAGATCACGACCTCGGCCGGTGTGAGCGGCGCGACGCCGACC
>Ga0114946_10003134_pt1 | contig 11256 bp, 7 predicted proteins | sample WalLakDeSediment_FD_88676 | JGI IMG/M metagenome (GOLD analysis project Ga0114946, IMG submission 88676) | Lake sediment microbial communities from Walker lake, Nevada to study Microbial Dark Matter (Phase II) - Walker Lake 11/02/13 Deep Sediment | ecosystem: Environmental > Aquatic > Freshwater...
CATGAGGCTCTGGAAATCGGCCGGGCCAGTTACCGTCTCCGTGACAACGACAATCTCTACATCGGCCGCCTGACCGCCCGACTGCGTGAAGCCCAGGTCGAGGCGACGAGGCGGCTGGCAGAACACGACAACCCGGAACTGGCAGCTCTCCAGGACCCGCTCCGGGAGAGCATTGCCAGACGCCTCGCCCCTGCCGGTTCAACCGAAGAGAATGGTGGAACCCTTCCAGGAACACGTCGGCAGGTCCGCCAGATTGTGGGGCAGCCCGCAGGTCCTGGCCTTGCGCGGGGGCGTGCCCGCGTCATCCGCCAACCGACTGATCTGGGAGCGTTTCAGTCTGGTGAAATTCTCGTTTGCGATGCGGTCGATCCGAACATGACCTTTTTCGCGCCGCTTGCCGGCGGCATTGTCGAACGGCGCGGCGGCATGCTGATCCATGGGGCCATCATTGCCCGTGAATACGGCCTCCCCTGTGTTACCGGAGTACCCGGGGCCATCGAGCTGATAAACACTGGCGACCAGGTAACGGTGGACGGGTACCTGGGCATCGTCATCGTGGCAACCGGAGGAAAATTATGACTGCAGTTTTCGTGATAACCGCTGCCTCCATCCTGGCTTACATGACCGCCTGGTTCATCGCCGCCCAGATTAGCGGCCGCAACGATATTGCCGATGTGACTTGGGGGTTGGGCTTCGTCCTGGCAGCGGCAATTTCTCTGCTCTACGTTGGGATCTACCCGCTGCGGGGTCTGCTGGTCTCGGGGCTGGTGCTGGTTTGGGGGGGCAGGCGGAGGTGTCGATTGGAGGGTGTTCCTTGACTAACCCGGGAAAATCCTGGCAAGAACCCAGCCGGATACCGGTCACTGGAGTGAATATTCGCAAAGGGAGGGTGACGCTTCGTGGGTAGCGGAAGAGTGTAGCCAGTCTTCGGAATAGAGGGGATGGCTTGTGGCGTGGTGAAGGTTGACTAAAGGCGAAAAAATCACGCACACTTTCCCCGATAGCTGACCCTATAGCGACCCTATGAAGCAATAAAACAAAAAAGCACTTACCTAGAAAAGAGATAAGTGCTTGGTATCACTGGTGCACCCGGCAGGATTCGAACCTGCGACCTACGGATTCGTAGACCGACAGTTAGTCGAAGTGGAAATAAACCAAAGAAAGCTATATGCGGGGAATAGTGCGGGGAATAAACCTGAATACAAAAAACAAAAAAGGAGCTACAAGCACTATTTTCCTGTAACTCCTTGATTTCTCAATTGGTGACCCCTACGGGACTCGAACCCGTGTTACCGGCGTGAGAGGCCAGCGTCCTAGACCGCTAGACGAAGGGGCCACAAGCAGAAAATGTGCGCTCTATCTACTTGAAGGCAAGCACCATTGTCAAGTGCTATATCGATCATCTTGAAATCGCTGCCGCCGGTGCTCTGCTGCCAACCAGCGGCAGCGGCTGTCGCGGCGGTCCCGGCCGGGCCGGCCCAGACCAGCCGGCTTATTGCACCAGGAGCCGGCCGGCTTCCCGGGCCCGGGCCAGCGCCTCTTGATTCCGATCGGCGTCGCCGCACTCCTCCAGGCCGCGAAACACCACCTCGCCGCCGTAGGCAAAGCCCATGGCCTCAAAAGCATACTTGGCGGTGAGTATCGCCCCATCGAAAACCTTGGGTCCCTTGGTGGCGGCCACAGCCAACAGCAACCCCCGCCGCCGCGGGTCAAGAAGCCAACGACCCTCCTCGGCGGGCAGGCGCTGCCGGTTCCAAAGGGCCTGGGTACGATCAACCAGGGCCTTGGCCTGGGCGGTAATCCCGTAAAAATAAATCGGCGAGGCCAGGACTATCCGATCGGCCGTCACAATCTTTTCATAGAGTTCCTGCATGTCATCTTCCAGAATGCAGGCCCCGGTGGTATCGCAGGCGCCGCAACTGATACAGGGCTGGATGTCGAGATCGCAAATCCTGATCGGCTCAAACAAGCCGCCTGCGGCCTCCACCCCTTCCCCCAGGGCCGCCAGCAGGGTGGCGGTGTTGCCTCCCTGCCGGGGGCTGCCGTTAAAGGCCAGAATCTTAATGGTTGCCATTTTCACCCTTCCTTAAAGTCACTGTGCGGACCGCTCTTCCCGGCGGACCCGGTTGTAGAATTCACATTCTGCCCGCAACTGCCTTCCCACTGCTTCATCGAGAAAACGGGGCGCCACTCGCCAGCGCCAGTTTCCCTGGGAGGTGCCGGGGACGTTCATCCGGCAATCGCTGCCAAACCCCAGCACATCCTGCAGGGGAATAATCACCAGATCCGCCACCGAGGCCAGGGCGATGCGGATAAAATCCCAGTGAATCGGGTTGCCTTCCTGGCTGCGGGCGTAACGAAGCAAGCGGCGCTTGGCCTCGGGCCCGACCCTGGTGCTTAAATACCAGCCCACCGCCGTGTCGTTATCGTGGGTGCCGGTATAAACCACGCAGTGCCGGTGGGGGTAGTTATGGGGCAGATAGCTGTTGGTTTCATCGGAATCGAAGGCGAACTGCAGTACCTTCATCCCCGGAAACCCCAAGGCATCGCGTAGCTCCTCCACCGGGGGGGTAATCAATCCCAGATCCTCGGCGATTATCGGCAGTTGCCCCAGTTCATCCTCCAGGCGGCGGAAAAACTCCAGGCCTGGGCCTTTGACCCACTTGCCCCTTACCGCATCAGGCTCGGCAGCGGGAATCCGCCAGTAGGCCTCAAAACCGCGGAAATGATCGATCCTGACAATATCAACCAGTTCAAGCTGGTGGGCCAATCGCTGGCACCACCATTGGTAAAGCCGCGTCGGCTCTTGCTCCTGACCCTGCCGCCAGGCGAAGAGGGGGTTACCCCAGCGCTGACCGGTGGCGCTGAAATAATCCGGCGGCACCCCGGCCACATGGGTGGGTCGCATGTTTTTTTTGTCGAGTTGGAAACAGCTCGGCAAACTCCAGACATCGGCGCTGTCCGGCGCAACGTAAATGGGAATATCGCCAATCAGTTTCACATTTTGCCCCGCGGCGGCACGGCGCAGTTTCTGCCACTGCCGGGCAAAAATGAATTGGACGAATTTGTGGTAGTCAACCCGGGCCGCCAGCCGCTGGCCGGCAGCCTTCAGGGCGGCCGGCTGCCGGCGGGCCAGAGCCCTGGGCCAGTCATACCAAGGCAGCCCCCTTTGCTCTTCATGCAGGGCCATGAAAATACTATAATCACCAAGCCAGGAACTGCCGCTGGAGCGGACAAATGCCTCGAATTCCGGTCGCAAATCATGACCGGAAAAATTCCGGAACGCCGCGGCCAGAATCTCTTCCTTCCAGCTCACCACCTCGGCAAAATCGACCAGGTATTCGGAAAATTGCGGGGCATCAGCCAGGAGCTGGCGGGAAATCAGCCCATCTTCAACCAGAAATTCGGGGCTGATCAGGAGATGATTGCCGGCAAAGGCGGATAGCCCCATATAAGGAGAATTATCCAGGCCGGGGCTGGTGGGCACCAGCGGCAGCATTTGCCAGTAGCCCTGGCCGGACGCCGCCAGATAATCGACAAAGGCATGGGCCGCCGGTCCCAGGTCTCCTATGCCGTATCGACTCGGCAAAGAAGTTATATGCAACAGAATCCCGCTGCTCCGCTCAGTGAAAGTCACCGGCTGTCCCCCGTGCGCAGGGCCAGGGAACCAATCCCCGACCAGAATAGTCTTATATAAATATGAAGCGGAGCATACCATCCCCCGAGCCGACAATCAAAGGCCAATCAGCCGCCGGATCTTTTTCGCCGAACAAATCGCCGCCGGAATGTCAATTTATTGTTTTTTTGTTGCCCAGGAATTATAAAGGGGCTATTGTATGGTGTTGTACTCATTTGCGCACAAAAATTAAAAAACACTTTCACCCATCCAGATCGGGAGCTCGCACACGTGTCCGCCAACATTAAATCCAGGTTGCTCGAAGCCGGCAAGGACGATGGCTGCATCACCCTTTCCTTCCTCAACGACCTGATCCCCGATGACAAAGATCCGGACGCCATTGACGGGATCTTTGACTTCCTGCAGGAAAACAATATAGAGGTGATCACCCACGACAAGAGCGGGGGCAAGAAGAACCTCGACGGCAAATCCCTCGACGACAAGGACCGGGATGACGGCTCGGATATCGACGATGAGGGGCCCCTGGCCGCCAAGATTGCCGGCCGTGACGATCTGGCCGAGCCGGAGGAAACCACCACCACCTATTTGCGGGAAATGGGCCAGTTCGACCTGCTGACCCCGGAGGAAGAGGAAAAGTATTCCAAAACCATCCGCGAGGGCTTTAATGCCATTGTCAGCGCCATTCGCAAGGACCGCTCCGGCGTAACCGAGATGAAGCAGCTGGCCGAACGGCTCGACCTTTGGGAAAAACGTGACCCCACCCTGAAGCCCAAGAAGCAGCACCTTAATCACATGGTGCGCTCCATGGTCAAGGTCTGCGAGTTGTACCCGGAAAAGAAACGGCTCCGCCAGTGCTACTGCCGGATCGAGCTTTACGCGCGATCCATCGAGGTGGCCAAGGACGCGATGATCAAGGCTAACCTGCGCCTGGTGGTCAGCATCGCCAAGCGTTACATGCACCAGGGCCTGACCTTGGCCGACCTGATCCAGGAAGGCAACCTGGGCCTGATGCGGGCGGTTTTCCGCTTCGACTACACCAAGGGCAACAAGTTCAGCACCTATGCCAGCTGGTGGATTCGCCAAGCCATCACCCGGGCGATTCTCGACAAAACCCGAACCATTCGCCTGCCGGTGCATTTTCTTGAACTGCGCAGCCAGTTTTTCAAAGCGTTTTACTCCTTGCTCAAAGAACTGGGCCGGGAACCGACCCCGACGGAGATTTCCGAGAAAACCGGGTTGGCGATGGAAAAAATCCTCGCCATTTTCGAGGCTTCCCGTGAACCAATCTCCCTGGAAACTCCGGTGGGCGACGATGATTCCACTCTGGGCGATTTCCTGGAAAACCAGGAGTCGGTTTCCCCCTATGAAGCCGTTAAGGGCAACCAGCTTGCTGAACGGGTAACCAGCATCCTTTCGACCCTGAGCCCGCGGGAAGAGAAAATCATCCGTCTGCGCTTCGGGATCGGCGAAGACGCCGAGTACACCCTCGAGGAAATCGGCAAGCGCTTCAATGTTTCCCGGGAACGCATCCGCCAGATCGAAAAAAAGGCCCTCAACCGCCTCCGTCACTCCAGCCGCCGGGAAAAACTGAAGAATTTTCTCGATTAACGCCGAAGCCGGTCTTGACCGGACGGACGCTCGCGGCCGGAGCTGCTTGCAGCCAACAGGAATAATTCTTTTCGGTGCAATTATCTGGTACAAGGACAAAGGACAGCGGGACTGACCCCCGGTTGCCCCAGCCCCTGGCCGGCCGTTTTCTTCCTCTGAGCCTGGCCCTGGCGACGGGTATCGCCATTGCCCCCCACTTGCAAGTTTCAGCCCAAGCCACGGCCATGCTCCTGGTGACGGCGGCCCTGGCTGCCCTTTGGCTGCTCCTGCGGCAAGGCAACAGCAACCGGACCGGACCAGTCGCTCGGCCCTGGAACCTGCTGCCCTGGCGGTTCCTGCCGGCCCCGATCAACCTGGCCGCTTGGCTGCTGCTGCCCATCTTCATCCTGGCCGGCCATCAGCTGGTTGCCTCCCACCATGCCCCCCCCAGTTCGCCGGACCATATCCAAAACCTCCTGCTGGCCAACGAACCGGGGCATAAAGCCGCCGGGACTGAAGAGCCGTTGCTCCCGCTCCCCGAACTCTCCCCAGCTGAACAGCCAACCCCGCCGCCATCAGCAGACCTGCAAGGAACAGGTTTGCTTGCCGACTCTGGCCAAACCGACCTAACTAATATTAGCCGCCGGCAGGTGCCGGGAGGACTGCAGGAACACCACGACGTTATCCTGGTGGGTATTTTAGCGGAAATGCCCCGCTGGAATGGAGCCCGCACCCGGCTTATCCTGGAGGTGGAGGAACTTAGGCTCCCGGCGGGCAACAGCCTCGCCCGAGGACTGGTCCAGCTGACGGTTAACGGCGGCTTGACGGAGGATATCAGGCCGGGGGAACGCCTGATGGTCAGGACGCGCCTGGGACCAGTACGTTCTTTTGCCGTTCCCGGGGCCTTTGACTACCAAAAGTTTCTCGCCCACCGGGGCATCTGGCTCAGCGGTTGGGTTGCCGACCCCATCCAGGTTGTCAAAGTCAGATCCAAGGACACCGGTTCTCCTGGTTATCAGCTGCGCTATCTGCCCGAGCGTCTGCGGACCGGGGCCGATGCCCTGCTGGAGCACCACCTGGCCGGCCACCAAGCTTTACCGGTCCTTAAGGCTCTGCTCATCGGCGATAGAGGAGGCATCGCTCCGGCCACCCTGGAAATTTTCAAGGCCGGCGGGGCCATGCACCTGCTGGCAATTTCCGGCATGCATCTTGGGCTTATCGCCCTGATGAGCATAGCCGCGGCTGAATGGCTGCTGAAGCGCTCTCCCCGGCTGCTCCTGGTCCTGCACGTACGCAAAGCGGCCCTGCTGCTGGCCCTGCTGCCCATTATGGCCTACGCCCTGATCACCGGTTTGCAGCCCCCCGCGCTGAGAGCCCTGATCATGATCCTGGTCTTCATCGGCGCCGTACTCTGTAATCGACAATGGTGCAGCCTCAACAACCTGGGGCTGGCGGCTTTGATCATCCTGGTTATGGACCCGCCGGCCCTGTTCGGCGCTTCTTTTCAGCTTTCCTTTGCCGCTACCGCCGGCATCCTCATACTGGCCCCTCGTCTGCAGGACCGGTACCAGAACACCCGGGGGCTCGGGCGCAAAATAATGTTCTGGATCCTGGCCAGTCTGCTGGTTTCCACGGTGGCCACCCTGGTCACCGCTCCGCTGGCGATGCACCATTTCCACCGGGTTGCCCTGCTCAGCCCTATCACCACCTTGCTGGCCACCCCGTTGATTTTTTTCTGGACCATGCCGCTGGCCCTGACCGGCCTGGCCCTGGCGGCCCTGGGGCTGCCCGGCATGACCACCATGGCCGGGCTGCTGCTGACCGCCGCCACCTGGGGCCTGGACGCCACCGTCGCCATCACCGCCAAGCTGGCCGCCCTGCCTTTCAGCTTTTTCTACCTGGCTCCTCCGAGCGGGATGGAATTTCTCGCCTGGCTTGGTTTATTCGGCGCTCTGGCCCTCCACCGCCGGCACCGGTTTTTCCTGTTCGCCGCCCCGGCCATGGCCCTGGCGCTGTTGCTGCTGCCCCTCCAGGAACAATGGCAGCGCCAGCGGGAACCAAACAGCCGGATCAGTTTCATCGAAGTGGGCCACGGCGCCGCCACCGTGGTGGAGATGCCCGGCAACCGCACTGTCCTGGTGGACGGCGGCGGACCGGCCACCCTTAGTACCGACGTGGGGGAACAATTAATCGCTCCTTTTCTTCGCCAAAGGCGAATCAGGCACCTGGAAGCCGTGGTGATCAGCCACCCCCACGCCGACCATTACAACGGCATGCCCTTTCTCCTGCGCCACTTCCGCCCGCGAACCCTGTGGATAAACGGGCATAGCGGCAACGCTGCTGATTACGACAAGCTGCTGGAGTTGGCTTATGATTTGGACATTGAGATAAAGGTGCCGGAGGCGGGAGAGCTACTGCTGCCGGGTGGCGCCACCGCCAGCCGGGTCAAGCTGAAAAACCGGGCGGATTTTCACTTGCGGGACCTTGCCGAGTTCAATCCGCCCCTGGCGGATCCGATCAATGACCAGAGCCTGGTCATCAGCTATCGGCATGATGATATTGCTATTCTGCTGCCGGGGGACATCGGCATGGGCCAGGAACGCCGCCTGGTTGCCGAACATGGTTCCCACCTGAGCCACCAGGTGCTGGCGGCCTCCCACCATGGCCGCTGGACTTCGATGGCTCCTGAATTCGTCGCCGCCGTAAATCCCGACTACCTGGTGGTTTCCGACAATGAACACCGGGTCGATAACCAGCGGATCAAAAGCTGGCAGCACCTCGGCATAGAGGTGTTCACCAGCGGCCGGCACGGCACCATCAGTTGCACAACCGACGGCCGCCACCTGAAATGCCGGGGGCTGAGGCCCGCAGCGAGATAAAAGAAGGCCTCAGGCGTCGGTAAAGTCGACGGGCGGCTTTTTGAGGTAGGAGAGGAATTTGCTTTTGTCAATTGAATTGATATAGGCGTCTTCACCGGATATTCTGCCCTTGTTGAGCAACTCGGCGATGGCGTCATCCAGGGTCTGCATGCCGTATTTCTTGCCGGTCTGCATGGCGGAAGGAATCTGGTAGGTCTTGCCTTCCCGGATCAGATTGCGAACCGCCGGGGTACAGATCAGGATTTCCAGGGCGGCGCAGCGCCCTTTTTTGTCAATCCGCTTGAACAAGGTCTGGGATACCACCGCCTTCAGGGCATCGGCCAGGGTGGAGCGGACCTGGGCCTGTTGGCTGGCCGGGAAAATTTCGATGATCCGGTCGACCGTCTTGTTGGCGTTCAGGGTATGCAGGGTGCCGAAAACCAGGTGGCCGGTCATCGCCGCCTCCATGGCCAGGGCGATGGTTTCCAGGTCGCGCATTTCCCCCACCAGGATAATATCAGGATCCTCGCGCAGGGCCCCCCGCAGGGCGGCGGCAAAGCTCTTGGTATGCAGCCCGACCTCGCGATGATTGATAATGCAATTGCTGCTCTTATGGACAAATTCGATGGGGTCCTCGATGGTCAGGATATGGTCCTTGCGGCTTTTGTTGGCCTGATCGATGATCGCCGCCAGGGTGGTGGACTTGCCGCTGCCGGTGGGCCCGGTAACCAGGACCATCCCTTTGGGCAGCATGGCCAGGCGGGAAACCACCGCGGGCAAACCCAGTTGCTCGCAGGAGAGAATATCGCTGGGAATTTCCCGGAAAACCGAGCCGATCCCGTATTTCTGCATGAAAAGGTTGCCCCGGTAGCGGGCCAGTCCGGGGATTTCATAACCGAAATCGACATCTCCGGTCTCTTCAAAAATCTTGATTTTCTCCTCAGAAACGATTTCGTAAAGCATGGCCTTAAGAGTATCGTTTTCGAGGACGTTATATTTGACCTTCTCCATGTCGCCGCGAATCCGCAGAATCGGCTGCTGACCGGACACCATGTGAAGATCCGAAGCTCCCTGTTCATTCATCAGTTTGAAAAAGGCATCGATCTGGGCCATAACAAAGAGAATCCTTTCAGGTTAAATTTAAACCTCGTTATGGTACAATCGTTCGGGAAACGTCCGGGTAAGCCCGGATTCGGCCCGGCCATAAGCCGGACCCGCGCCAGGGCCGCCTTGGCTAGATTGACCAGTTTTTCGACCTGCAATCAGGGTCTTGGGCGAGACCAGTTTCTCTAACAAGGTGTTGAATGGTTACCTCCGCCACAATATCACAAAATATCGTGATCCCGGCAAGACAAATAACGGAATTTTTTGTTGATGAAATGGATTGATCTGCATACTCATTCAAATTTTTCCGACGGGACCCTGAGCCCGGCCGAGTTGATCGATCTGGCCCGGCAGCGAGGCTTGACCGCCCTGGCCCTGACCGATCACGACACCGTGGCCGGGCTGGACGATTTTCTCGCCTATGGAGCCGACAAACCTATCGAGGTCATCGGCGGGATCGAGATCAGCGCATGGTTCGGCAAGGAATCACTGCATATCCTGGGTTACGGCCTGGACCATAGCGACCCCGAGCTCAACCTGGCCCTGGATCAACTCCAGCAAGCCCGCCACCAGCGCAACCTGAAGATCCTGGACAAGCTGAACGGTTTGGGAATCGACATCAGCTATGCCGATCTGGAGTACGAGGAAAACGGCCAGGTTGGCCGTCCCCATATCGCCCGGGCCCTGATTCGGCGCGGAATAACCGGCGATTTCCAGGAGGCCTTTTATCGCTTTCTGCGCCGGGGCGGCAGCGCCTACGTCGACAGTTTCCGCATTCACGCCTTGGATGCGATTCGCCTGATCGCCTCAGCGGGAGGGGCCCCGGTTTTAGCTCACCCTGCGGTAATGGACCCCACCCTGAGCGGCCTGTCGGCCCTGCTGCCCGAACTGAGGCAAGCCGGGTTGGCCGGCCTGGAAGTCCATTATCCGGCCCATAGCCGCAGACAGTACCAGGACCTGCTGCGGCTGGCGGCCGAACATGGCCTGATTGCCACCGGCGGAACCGATTTTCACGAAGAACTGCGCAACGGCGTGCCCCTTGGCGGCAGTTGCCGCAGCGGCCGAGTCCCCTATTCCTGCTATGAGGAATTGACCGGCTACCTCGCCACTAAACAGGATAACCCCGCCTGATGGCCACCCGCCAACGAAATTCAACCCAACCCAAGCTGTAATCTGATAAGGACTTGCCATGAAGACCATCCTGGTCGTTGACGACGAACCCAACTACCTGATTATCCTCTCCGAACTTCTGCGCGACGAAGGCTACGAAGTTTTCACCGCCGGTCAGGGCGATGAGGCCCTCCAAGTCGTCAAAGAGGCCGACCTGGACCTGATCATCACCGACATGCGGATGCCCGGCATGGATGGCCTGGAACTGCTGAAAACCGTCAAGGCCGGCAACTCCGATCTGCCGGTGATCATGATCACCGCCTTCGGCGAAGTGGACAAGGCGGTGGCGGCCATGCAGGCCGGCGCCTTCAACTACGTGGCCAAACCTTTCAACAACGACGAATTGCTGGTCAGTGTCCGCAAGGCCCTTGAGCATTATGCGGTAGTCAAGGAAAACACCCGCTTGCGGGCCGAGATCAGCGAACGGACCTCCTATTCCAACATGGTGGGAAAAAACCGGCGGATGCGGGAAATATACAACCTGATCGAAAAGGTTGCCCCCACCCCGACTTCGGTTTTAATAACCGGCGAATCGGGCACCGGCAAGGAACTGGTGGCCCGGGCGGTGCACAGCCTCAGTCCCCGCAACAAGGCGCCCTTTATCTCCCTCAATTGCGCCGGCCTGCCGGAAACCCTGCTGGAGTCGGAACTGTTCGGCCATGAAAAAGGCGCCTTTACCGGGGCGGTGGCCTTGCGCAAGGGGCGGTTCGAACTGGCGGACCACGGCACTCTCTTCCTCGACGAAGTCGGCGAAATGCCCATGAGCCTGCAAACCAAACTGCTGCGGGTTATCCAGGAGCGAAGCTTTGAGCGGGTGGGCGGCAGCCGGACGCTGAAAGTGGATGTCCGGATCATTGCCGCCACCAACAAGGATCTCAAGGAAGAAGTGGAGCTGGGCCA
>Ga0114946_10003135_pt1 | contig 11253 bp, 9 predicted proteins | sample WalLakDeSediment_FD_88676 | JGI IMG/M metagenome (GOLD analysis project Ga0114946, IMG submission 88676) | Lake sediment microbial communities from Walker lake, Nevada to study Microbial Dark Matter (Phase II) - Walker Lake 11/02/13 Deep Sediment | ecosystem: Environmental > Aquatic > Freshwater...
ACCCCGGACATCCATCGTCTCCATCGCACACCTTTCCGATCGCGAGCGGATGTTCTTCGTCAGCCTGCTGCTGTCGGAGATCCTGGCCTGGGTGCGCACCCAGCCGGGCACCAGCAGCCTGCGGGCGCTGATTTACATGGACGAGGTGTTCGGGTTCCTGCCCCCCACGGCCAACCCACCCTCAAAGCAGCCCCTCATGACGTTGCTCAAGCAGGCCCGGGCATTCGGCGTCGGCGTGGTGCTGGCGACCCAGAACCCGGTGGACCTGGACTACAAGGCCCTCTCCAACGCCGGCACCTGGTTCATCGGCAGGCTCCAGACCGAGCGGGACAAACAGCGCCTGCTGGAAGGTCTCGAGGGCGCGGCGGCAGGCGGCAGTTTCGACCGCCAGCGTATGGGGCGCATCATGGCCGGCCTGGGACAGCGGGTGTTTCTCATGCATTCGGTACACCGGAACGACCCGACCATCTTCCAGACCCGCTGGGTGCTCTCGTACCTGGCCGGGCCCATGACCCGGGATCAGATTCGCGCCCTGACGCCGCAAGCTCAGCCGCCATCCGTCGAGACGCCGCCGGTTCCGGCCCCGACCCAGGCGGCACCGCTCACACCCCAACCAGCCGCTGCCGCTGCGGCAAAAACACCAGCGCCGGTCGGGGTGCCGCCGGCCCTGCCGCCCGACGTTCCCCAGGTCTATCTGCCCTGCCGGCGCGCCGGCGCCGCCGTCCAGTACCGTCCGCTTCTGCTGGGCGCCGCCGAGGTTCAGTTTTCTTCGGCGGCCCACGGAGTCCAGGAAGCCCGCCGGTTCGTGCACCTCACACCGGTCAGCGAGGGTCCCGTACCGGTTGACTGGGCCACAGCGACGGCCGTCGACCTGGACGTGTCCGAACTGGAGCGCCAGCCCCACCCGGCCGGGGTATTCATTCCGCCACCCTCACCCGCAGCCCAGCCGCGCAGCTTCGCCGGCTGGACACGCCTTTACGAGCGCCACCTGCGGGGGAACGAGAGCCTGACACTGTGGCGCAGCGCCGCCCTGCGGGTCACCAGCGCTCCCGACGAGGACGAGCGGGACTTCCGGATCCGCCTGCGTCAACTCGCCCACGAACGGCGCGATGCGGCAGCAGACGCGCTCCGTCGAAGGTATGCCTCGCGTCTCCAGACGCTCCAGAACCGGCTGCGAACTGCCGAACAGACGGTGGAACAGCGCCGCACCAGGACCACCCAGCGCAAGATCGAGACAGCCGTGTCGACGGGTACCGCCATCCTGGGCGCCCTGTTAGGGCGCTCGGCGGCCACCGTTGGCAACGTCTCCCGGGCAGGCACCGCCATCAAGAGCGCCGGTCGGGTTTCCCGGGACGCCCAGAGTCTCTCCGCAGCCCAGGAAAACCTCGCAGCCATCCGCCAACAACTGGCTGAATTGGAGGCCGAACTGGCTCTTGAGATCGAGGCCCTGGAGGGCGCGCACGACCCCCTGGCCGAGAGCCTCGAGGAGGTGCGGCTTGCCCCTCGCGCGGGCGGAGTGACGGTCCAGACCGTTGCCCTGGCCTGGGCGCCCTATACGCCCGACGCCCTTGGGCAGCTGCAGCCCGCCTGGTAGGTTCGAAACAGGCGGCAGCACAAGAGCCTGGCGGTGGAAAGGGTTCAGCCGGCGTACTGCGTCAGGCCAGCTTCCCGCGCCCAACTGAGGGCCTGGTTGAACTCGGCTCTGGTGAGGCGTCGATCCAGGGGCGGGTATTGGCGCGCCCGGTGCATGGGCCGATACTGCGCCATGAGGTTGACATAGGTGTCGGGACTCAGCTTCTCCACCACCCAGCGCAAAAACCGGTCGGTGCCGGACAGGTTCTGCGGCAGGACCAGATGTCTGACCATCAGTCCCCGGACCGCCGCCCCGTCGACCTGCTTCAGGACGCCCACCTGCCGGTGCATCTCGGCGATCACCGCTGCGGTTGTCTCCGCATACCGCGGGGCGCCGGCCGAGAATCGGGCGGCGATACCGCTGTCCTGATACTTGAAATCGGGGAGGTAGACGTCGATCACCCCATCCAGCAGCTGAATGGCCTCCAGGGAGTCATACCCCCCGGTGTTGTACACGGTGGGAATCCGCAGTCCCTGCTGAATGGCGATGCGGAGCGCCTTGACGACGTGGGGAAGCAGGTGGGTCGGGGTGACCAGGTTGACGTTGTGGCATCCCCGGGCCTGCAGCTCGAGCATCATCTGAGCCAGTTCCCGGTGGGTCGTCACCGAGCCGTCGCCCCGGTGGTTGATCTCCCAGTTCTGGCAATAGACACAGAGCAGGTTGCAGTTGGAAAAGAAGATCGTCCCCGATCCGCGGCGGCCCACCAGGGGAGGCTCCTCCCCGAAGTGGGGCCCGTGGGAGGCCACCTTGAAGTCCCTCCCGGTGCTGCACTCGCCCCGCTGTCCACGTCGCCGATCGGCGCCGCACAGTCGGGGACACAATCGGCAGGGGCTCATCATTTCCCAGAGAACCTCCTCCCGCCGGGCGAGTTCTCCGCTTCGCTCAAGCGATCGATACCTGGGTTCGGCGAGCATTCCGCGCCCCTCCTCTCCCGTTTCCGCCGGCGAACCGTCGATCAGCAGCGATCGGCAACGGCTGGAACAGCCGGAAAGGGTCAGCGTAACCCCGCCGGCCGCCAGGAGACAGGTTCCCAGAAAATCACGTCGTGATTGAGCCATGGTCATCCCCCCCGGGCGCCGCTCCATGGGCCCAACCACCACTATACCAGATTGTCAGCCCAGTATAGGAATATTACAAAATAACACCTGTCTCAACTTGTCGTCAGTTTTTCGCCCAACTCTTCCAGCAAGCGCCGCTGGATCTCCACGTTGTCCCGATGGCCGGTAAACCGGGCGGTGACCCGGCCGCGGAAGGGATACCCGAGCAGGTAAAGGTCGCCGATGATATCCAGAATCTTGTGGCGCACGAATTCATCGGGAAAACGCAGTTCGGTGTTGATGACGCTGTCCTCGCCAACCAGAATGAAGTTGTCCAGCCGACCGCCCGAGCCGAGGCCCAGCTCATTGATCATCTTCAGGTCACGGAGGAAGCCGAAGGTCCGGGCCGGGGCAATCTGTTCCTTGAACGCCTCGAAGGACGACAGCGTGAACTCGAAGAACTGCTCGCCAACCGGGGGCGGGTAGCGCAGCTGGTACGAGACCGAAAACTTCTCAGCCGGGGAGAGTTCAAGGTAACGGGATCCCTGTTCGAGGCGAACGGAGCGATCCACGACCACTTCCAGGCGCGGCGCCTCCTGGTCCACGATGCCGATGGCCTCCAGGCGGTGGCAGAACTCGAGGGCCGACCCGTCCAGGACAGGGATCTCGCCGTGGACCTTGATCAGCAAATTGGTGACGCCCGCCGCATGGAGAACGGCGAGAAAGTGTTCCACCGTGCGAATGGTTTCCCCTCCCCCGGACAGGGTGGTGGCGTAATCGGTGTCTGAGGTGGCGCTGATGTGGGCTGGGATCCGCGCACCTCCCGGCAGGGTCAAAAAGTGGACACCGCTATCGGGCGGGAGTGGCTGGATGACCATGCCGGTTCGCTTCCCCGAATGCAGACCCAGGCCGTAGATGACGGCTGATGTCCGGATGGTCCGCTGGGGTTGGTCGGAAACGCGCAGCAACGGAATCGCCGGCGGCGGCGCGAGGGCTTCACGGTACTCGCTCCGGACCGCGTGCTCGAGTTCGGCAGCCACGGTGGGGGGGGCGCCCTGCCTGACTCGCCGATGTTCGAGGGCGTCGGCGACCGCCGCCAGCACCCCTTGGAGGCTGAGAGGCTTTTCCAGGTAGTTGCAGGCGCCCATCTTGATGGCCTTGACCGCTGTGGGTGCGGTGCCGTGGCCCGAGATCATCACCACCGCTGCCGCGGGATCGATCTCGAGCAATGCCACGAGGGTCTCCAGACCGTCCCGATCGGGCAGCCAGATGTCGAGAAAGACCACATCCGGCCGCTGGCTGGCATGGACTTCCAGCGCCTCTTCACCGCTGGCTGCGGTCAAGACCTGGTAACCCTCTTCCCGCAACAGCTGGGAAAGCTGTTCCAGGATCCCCGGCTCGTCATCGACGATCAAAACGGTTTCGGACATGAAGCAAGTCTGTGCGGAACGGGGGCCCGGGTCAAGCCGAAGGCGGCCCGGAATGGACGCCGAACCGGGAAAGACCCGGATCAGCTCCGGCAGAGCTGAGATACCACGAGGACGGCGCCTGTTCGACGCCGGATCACTCCCTCGGTGATGGAACCCATGAGCAGACGCTTGAAGCCGCTCCGGCCGTGGGTTCCCATCACCGCGAGGTCATGCTCGGCCAGCACCTCCGCAATGGTGTCCACGGGGTGTCCGCCCTCCTCCAGCCGGGCTTCAGCCAAAGCCCCGAGGGCGCGAACCCGTTCCACCGCGTTGTCAAGGGTTTCCTGGGCAACTCGCTGGAGATCGGCGACGGCCTGCTCCGCCGCCACACTCTGGCCGTGCATACCAACAGGAATGGTGGGTTTGAGGGGATCGAGGGCGTGCAGCACCGTCACGGATGCGCCCATAAATTTGGCCAGTTCGACGGCATGCTCCAGCGCCAGGAGACTGCACTCACTGCCGTCTACGGGAACGAGAATACGCTTGTACATGAGTCGTCCCTCCCCAAGCTGCGCGCGCTTTCACGCGTCGTCGGTTCTTTCGAGGGTACCACGGCGCCGGGATCTCTCGATGCGGACGGATGGGCGCCCAACCCGCCAGGGCCTCCCTCACGCCGGGACCGGTTCTGCTGCTGCGGTGGTTGCGGTGCGCTTCCCGGGCCACATCCGTCCCGGCTGAGAACTGCTACCCTTGCGCCCATGGTCGGGGCTTTGCAGCATTCCCCAGCACAACAATCACCCACCCCTGGAGCACGGTCTCTCCAGGCGTGGATTCTGCGACACGACGAGTCCTGGTGGTTCATCGGTGCCTATGTCGGCCTGGCCGTGGTGCTGAGCCTCGCCATCAGCCTGTTCTGGCTGGTGGCGGTCGTGGCCGTGCACGGGTTCATGGAAGTTCTGCGCCAGCGCTGGACTCACCCTCAGCCCCCCGGAAGCATGTGGCTGCGGGTGGCGTGGGAGCTCAAACTGGACCTGGCCCTGATCCTCTTTGCCCTTGCCCTGGCCGCCTACATGGATGTGGTGCTGGGGGTCGCCGGTATCGGCGGAGCGGCGAGGCTGGGAGCCCAGGCGGGCGCCCGGGTTGGCGCCCGCGCTACGGGCTGGAGCCGCGCCCTGCGCGGCGCGCTGCTGTCCCTGGATGATGTCGCTCAGGTTGGTCGCGCCGTAGTGGGACGCAGCGACCCGCCGGATGGAATGGACAACGGAGAGTTCGCCGTCGGCCTCCCTCCCTGGCGAGACCGGTGGGGCTGGGGCGACCACCTGGCCGTCTGGGGCGGGCTGGCATTCGTCGCACTCCTCCTGGCCGCACCCTGGTTGACCCCTCATGACCCGGCCTCACTCCTCACCGTGCTCGGTGAGGAGCTGCACCCGCTCCCCTGAGGTTGGCCAAGGGCCGCACCAACCGGATCTCTGTTGGACGAGGCCCCGCCAGATGTCGTACCCCCGATTTTCCGCACACGTTCTTCCAGGAACCTGCGCTTGCCCGGAATCTGACGGCTCAAACCGCCAGCGAGACCTCCTCAATGTTCGCCGGGTCGCCGACCCCGAGCCCCATACGGCGGGCCGCTTCAATGTGGATCGCGGCGCGGGTCGGGTCTGAGAGCCCGCTGGCCGTGCGCCGGGCGGCGATGAGTCGGCGCCCGACCACGTCCATGGCAACCGGGTCGGTGGCAAAGAAGAGCGCATTCTCGTTCCAGATCCGGTTTCGATCCGACGGCCGCGGTCCGCCGTCGAAGCACGCCCTGGTGGCATCCACCACGATCAATGGCGCCCGGGCCACCCTGGTGAACTGCTGGTACGCCTCCTGGATAAACGGCGAGCAGTTGCCGTCGTGGGCGTTGCCGTAGTGCTTGAAGCACCCGAACGCAATATTCTTGAGAGCCAGCGTCACACCGGCATTGCCGTGGTCCTTGAGCACCGGCAGGTTGATGGTTACATCGGTCTTGGCCGTCACCATGGTGTCGATGGGTGCTCGGCCTCGGCTCCCCGTCAGTCCCCTGGCGTCATCGTACTCGCCGCCGGCTTCCACCCGTTCCCCCAGACGTCCGGTGCCGAGTTCATAGTCGGTGGTGTTGAAGTGGGCGGCGTAGCGGTCCCAAACGATCACGTTGCCGGGCGGAACCCCGGCGTTGATCACCGCCGCCGCCACCGCTTCGGTCACCTCCCGCGCCGTGACCAGGTGGGGGCGCCCGAGCAAATTGATCTTCAGACCGACCCGCATCTCCGCAGTGACGAAGCGGCGCCAGGCATCTGTTGGCGTTTGCGCGCCGGTGAGCGCCACCATACCCCGCCGGACCATCTCGGCCAGCACCTCCGGGTCCCGGCGCCCGTCCCGCCAGAGCTTGCCTGACTCCACCCGTACCACCCGGGCCGTCTTGGACTCGCCGCGCAGTAGGGCCGGAGAAAGCGTTGACGCCGCGGCGCCAGCGACCACCCCCTTGAAAAGTCCGCGCCGTGTGATTCCGTCAGAACCGGTCATTGTGCACCCCCCGTCCCCGCCGGCTCGCGCCTGTCCGGGGCTCTCGACTCCACTTAAGGTAACACTTCCGGCTCGACACCACCCCGGAACCATCTGGCCACAAGCACGTATTGAAATGGCGCAGGGTACGATTCCCTCCGAGGAGCCTCGTATGCAGACCGCCGCCCGAACCGTTTTGTGCCTGATCCTGGTGATCCCCATTCCAGCACCCGCTTTGGCCAGCCGGCCGGAAGCGCCCCTGCCCCTGGCGGCGCTGATGAGGCTGACCCCCGAGGACCTTGCCGGCGCCCCGGTCGAGGATCTGCACCGGCAGGCCGCGAAGGCCTACCGGGAGCAGCGCTTCGCCGACGCGGCCCAACTCTACGTTCAGATCCTCCGGCGGCGACCGGAGGATCGGCTCGCCCTGTACAACCTGGCCTGCTGTTTCGGCCGACTGGGCGCCGCCGAGCCGGCCTCCCGCTTCCTGCTGGCCGCCTGGAACGCCGGGTATCGTGACCTTCAGCACATCCAACAGGATGCTGACTTTGAACGGGTCCGCAACAGCCGGCAGTTCAGGACCGTCCTGCGTCACCTGCGGCAGAACGCCGAGACCAGGCACCGCCAGGCAGGCGAGATCCTCCACGTGGAGGGCCGCGTATGGGCCGACGTCAGGGTTTCGCCGCCGGAGAGAATCCGCGAGGGGCGGCGGTACCCGCTCGTCGTGGGCCTGCACGGCGCCGGGGACGACGCCGACAACTTCATTCGCCTCTTCGCAGCCAACAACGTGGAGCCTAACTTCTTCTACGCCGTCCCCCAGGGGCCCTACACGGTCGACGCTGGCGGCAGGCCGGGCTACTGGTGGTACCGCGGAATCCCAGGGGTCCGCCGCAAGGCCGAGCCGGGAACCAGGCGGCTCACCGAGGAGTTCCTGCTCAATGTGGTGGAGGAGGTGGCAAAGAACTACCCGGTGGACCTTGACCAGGTCTACGTTTTGGGGTTCTCCCAGGGCGCCGCCATGAGTTTCTCGGTCGGCCTCCGGCACCCTGAACGGTTCCGGGGAGTCATCCCTGTGGGCGGGTGGCTGATCGAAGCCGAATACTCCGAGCAGGAACTGGCTCGAGCTGCCGCCGCAGAGATGAAGGTACTCATCTGCCATTCGCCCGACGAGCGGGGTGTGCTGTTCACCGAGGCCGAGTCCGCCCTGGATGCTTTGGGGCGCCACAACATCGCGGCAGAACTCTACCGGTACCCCGGCGGCCACGTTCTGACACGGGACCTGGTCCACCACATCGCTTCCTGGGTAAGCAAGGAATCCGGCCAGCGCCCGCCGCCGCGTCAACTCGACCCATCGACCCTCTTTGAGGTCCCTGATCCGCCGGGCTAGGGCTCGCCGGGGGGGGCACCCACCCCTGTGGGCCGGCGTCGCTCCTCAAACCACGTCACGACCATCCGGCGCTGCTCCGCTGTTTCCGGCACGGACGCCGCCTCCTCCAGCACTCCGATTCGAAGCTCGGCAATTCTCCCCAGAACCTGGTCCCCGGGGACACCGTGGCGAACGAGGAAACACCCGACCACCGTGGCGGTGCGCCCGATCCCGCCGCGGCAATGGACGAAGACGACTCGCCCAGCGCGCAGGGCGGCGTCCAGGGTGTCGAGAATCTCCATCATTTCCTCGCGCGAGGGAGCCGTGAGGTCGGGAACGGCCATCCGGCGGTGGAGCACGCCGGACGGCAGAAGCCGCGAGTAGGGAACGAGTGTGCGTTCACCCTCCTCGGTGAGATCCAGAAAAAAGTCGACCCCGACCCCGAGCAAACGGCCCAATTGCTGTCTGGTCTCCGCTTCCAGGCGCGCCCCGGGGTATTCCCCAGCCAGCAGCCGCCCGGGGATCAGCCAGTAGGAGTTGGGCAGGGGGTGGGGATCCGGCGCGGGCAGGACCTGGAGGTCGCGCGTTTCCATACTCGAGGGCCAACGCCCGCTGCCGGTGTTTCCTTCCCGGATCATCGGGGCGCCGGAACTGCCCCGGCAAGCGGCGGCAGAGCGACGTGGGAGTTCTCCGCCTCGACCCACTCCCGTTCCGCGAGGAAGGGAAGCACCACCGCGAGAAACTCCTCGGTCGCCTCGTCCATGGGCAGGTGGCCGCAGCGTCCCAAGGTCACCCGCCGGGCACCGGGGATGACAGCCTCCAGCCGTTCGCCGACCGCCGGCGGAACGGCACGATCCTCGGCGCCCCAGACCAGCAGAACCGGGAGATCGAGGTGCTCCAGAACCACCGGCGGCGGGGGCGTTGCCGGAGGCGAGCTCAACCCGGACAACGCCCTGCCCGCTCCCTCCACCCGCAGGCGCGCCAGGTAACCTCGAACCATCTCCTCGTCCACCACCTCAGGGTCGTACACCGACCTTTGCAGGTGGCGCCGGACGGTCCCCTTGCGCAGCAGCACCGTCCGCAGGGCCACCCGGGCCAGTATCTTTCGCACCGAACCAGCCCGCCGACCTCCCACCCTCCGGGGGTCCGTGCCCGCCACCAGGACCAGCTTCGATACCCGCTCGGGATGATCGGCCGCCAGGCGCAGGGCCAGACCACCGCCCCACGAGTGCCCCATGACCGCCGACCGCTCCAGGCCGAGGGCGTCCATCACCGCGAGGACCAAGGCCAGCTGACCCTCGGGCCCGTAGTGCGCCGGGTCCGCCGGACGCTCGGTCCACCCGAAGCCAAACTGGTCCAAGGCCACCACCCGGTGGGTCGAGGCCAACTCCGGCATCACCCGGCGCCAGCTCAAGGTCGAGCCGCCGAAACCGTGCAGCAGCACCAGGGGAGACCCGCTCCCCTCCTGCTCTACGTGCACAGCATGGCCGGCGGCGGTGACGAAGTTCTCCGACCCCACGACCCGTTGGATTTCCGAAAACGGGGTCAACGACACGCAGCCCAGCAGCCCCAGCACCGTCCCGGCCAAACCTGCAACGCCCAGCCACAAGACTCGCCTCACTCCGGCACCTCCTCAGAACACGAAGTATCGCCCCAACCCCACGGTGAACACCAGCCAGCCGTACAGGGTGTGCTCCCACCAGGCGGACAGAGTGGACTTGGAGCGGCTGTAGGTGGCCGCGAAGAGCCACCCGCCGGCTCCGCTCATGGCCACTGCAACCCAGTTGCCAAAAACCACGTGCATCAAGCCAAAGGCGATGGCGCTGGCCGCCACCATCAGCTGCGGCCGGGGAAAGAGGGCTCTGTACCGGTGGAAGAAGAAGGTTCGCCAGACCAGTTCCTGGGGATAGGCGGAAAGCAGCGGGTAGAGGACCATCACCAGCAGCCAGAGTTCCGGCCGGCTACGGGGCAGGCCCAGGAACGCCTTGGGCGCCGCCCACCACACCGCGGCCGAGACGAAGACCGCCACCAACGAGAACAGCAACAGGGTGCGTCCAACCTCCCGCCGCCAGCCAGGCCGGTTACCCAACCTCCTGCGGTCGAAACGGGTATCGGCCAGCAGCAGGACCAGGCACACCCCCGCAAGCCCCGCCAGCCACACGAGCACGTGACCTGGGATGCGGCCCGAGGCGTGGAGCAGGGGCAGCGCAACAAACACCGCGACCAGCTCCAGCCAGCGAACCACCTTGCCTTTGTGTGCGCGGTTCACCGGTGCCGGCCTCGGGCCAGGGAGGCCGCCACGGCCGCGAGGTTCAGCACGGCGAACAGCGCGAAGGCCTGTCTGATGACCGTCAGGAGCTGGGGGGCGGTCTCGGGGCCGAATTCGGCGTCACCCAGAGCTCCGGCCAGAAGAATGGTGACCAGGGCCATGGACACGGCCTGGCCGACCAGCCGCATGGTGGCAAGGACCGCCGAGGCGACCCCGAAGTGTTCAGTCCGCGCTGCGCTCATGACGGCATTGGTATTGGGGGAGGAGAAGAACCCGAAACCTGCCCCGATCACGGCCTGGGCCGCCACAGCGAGCCCGATCGGGGAGTGCTGGTGGAGGCTCGCGCACAGACCGAGACCCGCTGCGGTCAGCACAAGCCCCCCCGAGGCCACCAGACGCGGCTCCACCCGGTCCGACAGCCGGCCGGCCATCGGTGACAGCACCATCATCACCAATGGCTGGGCCAGCAGAACCACCCCGGCCATCCCAGCATCCAGCTCCCGGACCATCTGGAGGTAGAGAGAGAGCAGGAACGCCACCGCGAAGGTGGAGCTGTAATTGATCAGGGCAGCCACGTTCCCGCAGGCGAAGCCCAGGTGGCGGAACATTCCCAACTCGAGGACCGGCTGGGGAAGGTGTGGTTGACGGATGAGAAACAGCGCCAGGCCAGCCGCCCCGGCCGCCATGACCCAGGGCGCCCAGCCCTGGGAACGCAGCCCGGTGGCCGAAGCCATGAGCGCGGCCATGCTGGCTGCATAGAGTCCCCCAAACCGGAAAGAGAAGACCCCTCCGCCCCTTTCACTCACCGACCGGGAGACCTGGGCAAGAACCACCGCCACCACCAGGGACGCCAGCGCGTTGAGGTGAAAGATGGCCCTCCAACCCAGGTACTCCGTGATCAATCCCCCCAGGACCGGGCCGGCCGAGAGCCCTGCGTACACGGCTGCGATGGTGATCCCCAGGACCCTGCCCCGATGGGACCGCGGAAAGGCCGTCACCAGAATCGCCACCCCGTTGGCGAAGCT
>Ga0114946_10003136_pt1 | contig 11252 bp, 8 predicted proteins | sample WalLakDeSediment_FD_88676 | JGI IMG/M metagenome (GOLD analysis project Ga0114946, IMG submission 88676) | Lake sediment microbial communities from Walker lake, Nevada to study Microbial Dark Matter (Phase II) - Walker Lake 11/02/13 Deep Sediment | ecosystem: Environmental > Aquatic > Freshwater...
CTCACCGCCCTCCTCTTCCCCATCTCCTTGCTCGCCTCCACCTCCATCACCGACCGGGTCCGCCAGTTCGCCGCCTCGATGCTCTTCCTGGAGGCGGGGATCATCGGGGTGTTCCTGGCGCTCGATCTCCTTCTCTTCTTCGCGTTCTGGGAAGTGATGCTGGTCCCGATGTACTTCATCATCGGGGTGTGGGGCGGAAGCCGCCGGGTCTACGCCGCCATCAAGTTCTTCCTGTTCACCGCCTTCGGGTCGGCGTTGATGCTGGCCGGGATCCTGGCCCTCGCCTTCGTCGCCCGCGACCAGATGGGGTCTGCCACCTTCGACTTCGTCGAGTTGCTGGGGGTGGACCTCACCCGACACGCCCAGATGTGGCTGTTCGCCGCCTTCGGCCTCTCCTTCGCCATCAAGGTGCCCCTGTTCCCGCTGCACACCTGGCTCCCCGACGCCCACGTCGAGGCGCCCACCGCCGGCTCGGTGATCCTGGCCGGGGTGCTGCTGAAGATGGGCACCTACGGCCTGGTCCGCTTCAACCTGACCCTCTTCCCCCAGGCCTCGGTGGACCTGGTTCCGGTGGTGGCCACCCTGGCGGTGATCGGGATCGTCTACGGGGCGGTGGTCGCCCTGGCCCAGACCGACATCAAGCGCCTCGTCGCCTACTCATCGGTGAGCCATCTCGGCTTCGTGGTGCTGGGCCTGTTCGCCCTCACCTCCCAGGGACTCCAGGGCGGGGTGATCCAGATGGTGAACCACGGCCTCACCACCGGCGCCCTCTTCCTCCTGGTGGGGATGATCTACGAGCGGCGCCACACCCGGGAGATCTCCGACTTCGGCGGCCTGGCCGGCGTGATGCCGGTGTTCGCCGGCGTCTTCCTGTTCACCGCCTTCGCCTCCATCGGCTTGCCCGGCCTCAACGGATTCGTCGGCGAGTTCTACGTGCTGGTCGGCTCGTTCCTCACCCTGCCGGTGTGGGCGGTGATCGCCTCCAGTGGGGTGGTGCTGGCTGCGGTCTACCTTCTCTGGGCCTACCAGCGGATGTTCACCGGGCCCATCACCGTGGAGGAGAACCGCCGACTCACCGACCTGGGGGTGCGTGAGGTGGCGATCCTGGCCCCGATAGCGGCCCTGGTCCTCTTCCTCGGCCTCTACCCGAAGCCGGCGCTGGATCGTATCGAGCCGTCCGTGGACGCCATCCTGCAGCGCATCGAGGCGACTACCGACTACCGGGTCCCCGACTTCGGGTCCGGAGACGGGGTGGCCGGGGTGGAGGAGGCGGGCCGATGAGCAACATGGACTTCCTCTCCATCGGCCCGGTGGTGGCAGTGGCCGCCGCTGCGGTGCTGGTGCTGCTGGTGGAGGTGGCCCTCAAGCCGCCGCGGTGGGTGTGGGGGTGGCTGGCCGGTGCCGGCCTGGCCGCCGCGGTGGGGATCTCGATGGCCCAGTGGGCGGTGGTGCGGGGCGGAGAGGCGAACCTCTACTACTCCGACATGGTGGCCCGGGATGGCTTCTCCGCCTTCGGGGGCGTCGCCGTCTTCACCGTCACCGGCCTCGGCCTCATGTCATCGTGGCGACTGGTGGCTTCGCTGCAGCGCCGCGGTGCCGAGTTCGTGGCGCTGGTACTGATCGCCTCCGCCGGGATGCACCTGATGGCCTCGTCGGCGAACCTGATGATGCTGTTCATCGGCCTCGAGGTGGCCTCGATCTCGTTCTACGTGCTCGCCGGGATCACCCGGGATCGGGCCGATGCCGACGAGGCGGCCCTCAAGTACTTCCTGCTGGGGGCGTTCGCCTCGGCGGTGTTCCTCTACGGCATCGCCCTCGTCTTCGCCGCCACCGGCAGCCTGTCGATGTATGGGGCCGGTTCGTTCCTGGATCAGACCATCCTGATGAGGCCGGGAATCCTGCTGGCGGGGATCGCCATGCTCATCGTGGGCCTCGGGTTCAAGGTCTCGGCGGCTCCCTTCCATGTCTGGGCCCCCGATGTGTATCAGGGCGCCCCTTCCGGAGTGGTCGGGTTCCTCGCCGCCGGGGCGAAGGTGGCCGGGTTCGCCGCCCTGGCCCGGGTGCTCGTCGTTGCCCTCGGCGCCTATCGCGACGATTGGGCGCCGGCGGTGGCGGTCATCGCCGTCGCCTCGTTGGTGGTGGGGACCCTGCTCGCCATCGCCCAGGAAGACCTGAAGCGGATGCTCGCCTACTCCTCGGTGGCCCACGCCGGGTTCATCCTGCTGGCGCTCACCGCCGGGATCGACGGCATCGGCGACATGTGGTTCTACTCGGGGACCTACGCCCTCCAGGTGGTGGGTGCCTTCGCCGTGGTGGCGGTGGTGACCGGGCCCACCGGGGGCCGGTCTTCGCTCGACGCCTACACCGGTTTGGGCCGGCGCTCCCCGGCGGCGGCCGCCGCCCTCGGTCTCATGATGTTGGCGATGGGCGGCATCCCGCTCACCGCCGGCTTCGTCGGCAAGGTGGCGGTGTTCCGGGTGGCGATGGATGCCGGTTACCTGTGGGCGGTGATCGCGGCTCTGGTGGCCACGGTGGCCGGCCTGTTCTTCTACCTGCGGGTGATCGTGCGCATGTACATGGAGTCCCCGCCCGAGGGCATGCCGGCGGTGGGCCCGGTGGGACCGGGCGCCGGCGTCGTCCTGGCGGCCACCTCGGCGGCGACCATCGTGCTCGGCATTGCGCCGTGGCCGCTGTTGAATGCGCTGCGCCATGCCATCCCCCTCTAGGAACCGGGTTGGGACGGGAGCGGCGGGCCGGAGCGCCGGCCGGCTGCTCTCGGTGGGGGTGCTGGGGATGGTGCTGCTGCCCGGCGTGCTCGGGTTGGTGCGCAGCGCCGGCACCATCATCGTCCCCGCCGGCGACACCATCGCCGAGGACCTGTACGCCTTCGGGAGCAGGGTGATCGTGGAGGGGAGGGTGGAAGGCGACGTGTTCGCCCTCACCGGCGACCTGGTCGTGGTGGGCACGGTCACCGGCGACGTGGTCGGGTTCGCCGGCACCCGGGTCCGGGTGGCGGGAACGGTGGAGGGCTCGGTCCGGGTGGTGACGCCGTCGCTGTTGGTGTCGGGGAGGGTGGGCGACGATGTGGCCGCGCTCGCCGGATCGGCGGTGGTGACCGGCGAGGTGGGGCGCGACCTGTTGCTGGTCTCCGGTTCCGCCGAGATAGCCGGCGCCACGGCGAGGGATGTGAGGTCTCAGGCCTGGCGAATGGCGATGGGCGGCGCGGTGGGGCGGGACGCCCTGGTGAAGGCCGACCGCCTCTCCATCGGTCCGGGAGTCAGGGTTGCCGGCGACATCGTCTACCGATCGCCGGTGGCGGCGAACGTCGACCCGTCGGCGGAGATGGGCGGCCGCCTGGTCCGGGCCCGCACCTTCACCCCGGTGTGGGCGCGGGCGGTGGAGAGGGCGGTGCAGGTGGTCGGCCTGTTGGGGACGATCCTGGCCGGGTTGGCGCTGGGGTGGCTCTTCCGGGGCACCTCGGCCCGCACTGTGGCTGCCGCCGGGGGGGAGCCGTGGAGGAACGCTGCGGTGGGTCTCGTCCTGCTGGTGGTCCCGCCCCTGGCGGTGATCCCTCTGTCCCTCACCCTGGTGGGGCTGCCCCTGGCTCTCCTGGTGGCGATCCTCTGGCTGCTGGCGCTGTTCCTGGGGGCGCTCCCCACCCTGGTCTGGGTGGGGGGGCGCCTGCTCCGGGGCCGGGGGGGCCTCGCCGCGGCCCTGGTGGCGGGGGCGGTGGTGTGGCGGGCGGCGATGTGGGCGCTGCCACTGGCGGCCGTTCTCATCTACCTGACCGCCACCATTCTCGGCCTGGGCGCCTTGGGCCGGGCCGCCTGGGGTGCCCGCGACCAGGCGGTCCCCGCCTCCTGAGGGGGCTGCAGAGGCCACCGGCAGGCCCGGCGATTCCACACTGTGGAAGCGGTTCCGGTAGGGTTGACCTGTAACACGGGCGAGGTGCGCCACCCCGGCGCGCCGCACCGCCCGGAGACAACCACCGGGAGGAATGTCTCGATGAGAAAGACGAAATGGCTGGCCGTGCTGGCTGTGTTCGCCCTGATCGTTGCCGCTTGCGGCGACGACGGCGACACGGCACCAACCGGCGAGTTCGCCGGCAAGGAGATCTCGATCTTCGGTGCCTTCACCAGCATTGAGGCCGATTCAGTGAACGCTGTGATCGAGGAACGTTTCAACAAGCCGACCGGCGCCAAGGTCTTCTATGAAGGCTCGGAGTCGTTCGAGGAGCAGGTGAAGATCCGCGTCGACGGCGGCAACCCGCCCGACATTGCCCTCTATCCGCAGCCGGGCTCGGTTGTGGAGCAGGCGGCGGCGGGCAAGGCGATCGCCCTCGAGGACCTGGGCTTCACCAAGGAGGAACTGGTCGCCACCTTCGGCGAGTACCTGGTCTCGCTGGGTGAGTACGAGGGCAAGCACTACGGGATCCCGACCAACGTGAACTCGAAGAGCCTGGTCTGGTACAACAAGAAGGTCTTCGACGAGAAGGGCTACCAGATCCCGGAGACCTGGGCCGAGTGGCAGGCGCTCATGGATCAGATGATCGTCGACGGCTACCCGACCCCGCTTTGCATCGGGAGCGGTTCGGAGGCGGCCACCGGGTGGCCCGCCACCGACTGGCTCGAGGACATCATGCTCCGCACCGCCGGGGCCGATCTCTACGACAAGTGGGTCACCAACGAGTTGAAGTTCAACAGCCCCGAGGTCCTGCGGGCCATGAGCCTGTTCGAGGAGATGTGGGCCTACAACCTGGGTGGCGCCACCGCCATCCCGGACATCGACTTCCGCGATGCCCCGGACCCGATGGTGGCCGATCCCCCCGGGTGCCTGCTGCACCGTCAGGCGAGCTTCATCGTCAACTTCTTCCCCGAGGGAACGGTTGTCGGTGAGGACATCGACCTGTTCGCCTTCCCGGACATCGATCCGGGCGTCAAGGGCGCCCTGATCGCCGGTGAGCTCGGTGCGGTCTTCAGCGACCGTCCCGAGGTGCGGGCGTTCATCAGGAACTTCATCTCCGCCGACACCCAGTGCGCCATGGGCACCCAGGAGGGTGTGCAGCGGATCTCCCCGAACATCCAGACCACGGGCGACTGCTACGGCGACCCGATCGTCGCCACCATCGCCCAGTCCATCCTGGACGCGCTCGCCATCGGCGGCGCCCGGTTCGATGCCTCCGACCTGATGCCTTCGGCAGTGGGTTCCGGCTCGTTCTGGACCGGGATGAACGAGTGGATGCGGGGCAAGCCCGCCGCCACCGTGGCTGCCGAGATCGACGCTTCCTGGCCGTAAGCCGGCTCGCTTCGATACGACGAGGAGGGGCGGCCCCACGGGCCGCCCCTCCGCTTGTCTAGGCTGTCGCCGAGGAGGTGGTGGATGTGACGGGCAGGACCCCCCGGCTGGAAGTCGTCAAGGAAGAGCCCCCCCAGGCAGGCGCTCCTCCGCCCCTGATGCGGATCGGGCTCACCCTGCTCCGGGCCGCCTCGGCGGTGGCAGTCCCCATTGCCGCCTTCATCATCCTGTGGCTCTCCTTCGAGTGGCTGCGTGATGCCCGGGTGAACCGGGGGGTAATCGTCCTGGTGGCGGTTGCGGTGGGAGTGTTCGGCATCTTCGCCCTCTACTGGGCCATGGACTTCGCGGTGAACCGGATGCCCGAGGCGTGGCGGGAGAGCATCCGGCCCTGGGTCTTCGTGGGCCCGGCCCTGGTGATCCTGGGCGTCTTCCTGCTCTACCCGGCGGTGAACACCATCCTCCTCTCGTTCCGGGGCCCCAGTGGGGACGGCTTCGTGGGCCTGGAGAACTACGGATTCGTCTTCACCGACGCCGGGATGCTCCGTTCCATCCGCAACACCCTGGGCTGGATCCTGATCGTCCCCACCACTGCGGTGGCGGTGGGCCTCGGCTTCGCCGTTCTCGCCGACAAGTTGCGGCGAGGTGAGGCGGTGGCCAAGTCGATCATCTTCCTGCCCATGGCGGTCTCGTTCGTCGGGGCGTCGGTGGTGTGGGGGTTGATCTACAACTACAAGGTCTTCGGGAACCAGACCGGACTCCTCAACGGCATCGTGACCGCCTTCGGCGGCGACCCCATCGCCTGGCTCTCCCGGGAGCCGTGGAACAACCTGTTCCTGATGGTGATCATGATCTGGATGCAGACCGGGTTCGCCATGGTGATCCTGTCGGCGGCGATCAAGTCGGTCCCGGAGGACATCATCGAGGCGGCCCGCATCGACGGCGCCAGCGAGGTCCAGGTGTTCTGGAGGGTGGTGCTCCCCTCGATCCTCTCCACCATCGTGGTGGTGATGACCACCATGGTGATCAACGTCCTCAAGGTGTTCGACATCGTGTTCGTCATGACCAACGGGGACTCGGGAACGGAGGTGATGGCCGAGCGCATGATCAGATGGTTCTTCCGGCTCAGACACGACGGCCGGGGCGCCGCCATCGCGGTGATCCTGTTCCTGGCGATCATCCCGGTGATGGCGGTGAACGTGCGCAGGTTCCGGGCTGAGGAGGCGATCCGATGACTGCCTCCGAGACGACACTCCACGCCCCCCGTAGGCACCCGGGTTTGATCCGCCGGCTCTGGGACCGGTGGCCGGTGAAGGTGACCCTGATCGTGGTCTGTGTGCTTTGGCTCATCCCCACGGTGGGATTGCTCATCTCGTCGTTCCGGACCACGGCGCTCATCCAGAGCGAGGGATGGTGGACCTTCTTCACCAAGCCCCTGGACACCGCCCAGTGGACCGTGAGCCACTACACCACCGTGCTCGGGCAGCGGAACTTCGGCAACGCCTTCCTCAACAGCCTGGCGGTGGCGATCCCATCCACCGTGATTCCGATCACGGTGGCGTCGTTTGCCGCCTACGCCTTCTCGTGGATGAACTTCAAGGGCCGGTACATCCTGTTCGTCACCGTGGTCGGCCTGCTGGTGGTGCCGTTGCAGATGGCGCTCATCCCCCTGCTCCGCCTGTACACCTCGGGCGAGTTCTTCGGGATCAGCACCCCGTTCCCCCACCCGATCAACGGCACCTACATGGCGGTGTGGCTGGCCCACACCGGGTTCGGCCTGCCACTGGCGGTGTACCTGTTGCGGAACTACATCGGATCCTTGCCGTCCTCGATCATCGAGTCGGCCCAGATCGACGGAGCCACCCACTTCCAGATCTTCGTCCGGCTCATCGTGCCGCTCTCGGTGCCGGCTCTGGCCTCTTTCGCCATCTTCCAGTTCCTCTGGGTGTGGAACGACCTCCTGGTGGCGCTCGTCTTCCTGGGCGGGACCCCGCAGGTGCAGGTCATAACCCAGGCCCTGGCCGAGTTGAAAGGCCAGTACGGGCAGTTCGAGCACCTGTTGCCGGCCGCCGCCTTCATCTCGATGGGGTTGCCGCTGGCGGTGTTCTTCGGCCTGCAGCGGTACTTCGTCCGGGGCCTCACCGCCGGCGCGGTGAAGGGCTAGAGCGGGGAAGGGAGGGGCGGTGGCGGTTACCGACCCCCGTCCCCTTCCGCCGCGCCGCAAGTGGTCGGCGGTGGCGCTGGCCACCGTCATCGAACTGGTTGCGTTCTGGGCCGTCGTGATAGCGGTGGCCCGGGGAGTGTCCGAGGAGGCGGCCGGGCCGGCGGCGGGGCCGTTCGCCCTCGGCTTCGCCCTGGTCCCCTTCGCCTTCCTGGTGCTGGCGTTCGGGACCAACAACCCGAGGGCCCCGGGAGCCACGCTGCGTGCCATGGCCTACTGGTTCCTGATCGGTTTCCCTCTCATCCTGCTGGTGGAGCCGGCTACCGGCCTGGCGGCCGGCTTCGGGCTGGGGGCGATCCCGGCGATCCGCATGGATGCCGGACACTCCTGGAAAGCCCGGCTCGCCTGGGTGGCGGGCCTGGTGGGGTACGTCTTTATCCTCATCACCTGGCTGGCTCCGGGCCCGGGGGCGCTCACCGCCAGCCTGCTCCCCTTCGCCACCGTCGCCTTCGCCGATTGGGTGACCGAGCAGAAGCGGGAGGCGGAGGACCGTTAGAGAGGGGCGGTGTCAGTGCTGATGGCCCCCGGAGGCGGGGAATGCCACCACCTCCCGGACCCGGATGCCCACGGCATCACCGGGGTTGAGGGCGGGCAGGGGCCCGATCCGGGAGAGGAGACGGCGGCCGTCGGCCAGCCTGAGGGTGAGTAACTGATCGTGGCCGTAGAACTCGCGGTCGACGACGACTGCGTCGGATCCGCCGGGCAGCACCTCCACCGATTCGGGCCGGATCATCACCTCCACCGGGCCGGAGACCCCCTCGGGCACGGGGAAGGTGCCGAGAGCGGTGGAGACCGACCCGCCGGAGGCGGTGCCGGGGACGAACTCGGCTTCGCCGAGGAAGCGGGCCACCCAGCAGTCCCCGGGACGGGTGTACACCTCCCAGGGCTCTCCCACCTGGACCACCCGCCCGTCCCTCATCACCGCCACCCGGTCGCTCATCGCCAGGGCCTCCTCCTGGTCGTGGGTGACGAAGACGGCGGTGGCCCGGGCCTCCACCAGGATGGTGCGGATCTCGCGGCGCATCCGGTCGCGGCGGGGAGCGTCGAGGTTGGAGAAGGGTTCGTCGAGGAGGACCACGTCGGGGTCGGGGGCCAGGGCCCGGGCCAGTGCCACTCTCTGCTGCTCGCCTCCGGACAACTCGTGCGGGTAGCGGCGGGCGGCACCGCTCAGGCCGACCAGGTTCAGAACCCGGGCCACCCGGGCGTCCTGACCCGGCCCGGGTACCCCGTACCCCACGTTGGTGGCCACCGACAGGTGGGGGAAGAGGGCGTAGTCCTGGAACACCATCCCCACCCGCCGCCGCTCCGGCGGAACCCAGCGCCCCGGCCCGACCATGGTGCTGCCGGCGATCTGCACCGTTCCGGAGTCGGGCCGCTCGAAGCCGGCGATGATGCGCAGGGCCGTCGTCTTCCCCGATCCCGAGGGGCCGAGGAGACCGAGGATGGTCCCGGCAGAGACCGACAGGGAGAAGCGGTCGAGGACCGGATCGCCGTCGAAACGCTTGACGAGTCCGTGGCAGCAGATGGCGGGGGTGGGCTCAACGGTCATGTTTGCGGGTGGCGAGAAGGTAGGCGGGCACTGCCGATACCGCCACCAGGAGGAGGGACGGCACCGCGGCCCGGGCATAGCGCAGGTCGTCGGCGGCCGACCAGATCTCGACGGCCAGGGTGTCGAACCCGGTGGGTCGGAGCAGCAGGGTAGCGGGGAGTTCCTTCATGGTGGTGAGGAACACCAGCAGGGCGCCCAGGGCGACGCCCCGCCACACCAGGGGGACGGTGACCCGCAGCATCGTCGCCAGCGGCCCTCGGCCCAGGCTCCGGGATGCCTCCTCGAGATGGGGACCCACCTGGAGCATGGCGGCCCGGCCCGCGGCGAGAGCCTGGGCGAAGAAGATGGAGGCGTAGACCAGCACCAGGAAGATCAGGCTCTGATAGAGGCTGCCCAGGTATCGGGAGGCGAAGAAGACCACCGCCAGGGCCACGGTGATGTGGGGGAGGGCGAAGATGGCGTAGGAGAGGCGTTCTACCCAGACCGTGGCCCGGGAATGGTGGCGAACCACCAGAGCCGAGACCGGTATCGCCGCGGCTCCGGCCAGCAACGCCGCCAGGGCTGCGCCGGCGAGGGATCCTGCCATCGCCCCCCACGGCATGGGGACGGCGCCGCCCCGGGCCAGCCAGGTGATGAGCACCCCCAGGGGCAGGGCCAGGGAGATCAGGGCGAGGAGCGCCATGAAGCTCAGCCCGGCGACCCGGGCCCGCACGCCGAGATGAATCGGGGAAGGGGGCGCCTCGGCAGAAGGGGTGTGGTAAGCGCCCCGGCCCCGGGACCGGTGCTCGGCGACGAGCAGTAGGACCGCCATCGCCACCAGGGCCATGGCCAGCACCGTGGCCGGGGTGCGGTCGAGGCGGCCGGCGTATTGGGCGTAGATCACCCGGGTGAAGGCGTCGTAGCGCATCAGGGAGACGGCCCCGAAGTCGGAGAGGGTGTACAGGGCGGTGAGGAGGGCGCCTGCTCCCACCGAGGGGCGCAGGGCGGGGAGGACGACGGTGCGGAAGACCCGCCCCGGTGAGGCCCCGAGGCCCCGGGCCGCCTCCTCGGCGGACCGCCCCATGCGCCGGAAGGCGGCGGACGCCACCAGGTGCACGAACGGGTAGGTGGCGATGGTGAGAGCGAGCCAGGCTCCGGGGAAGCCGGCCACGGTGGGGAAGCCGAGGCCGGTGAGGTCGGTGAGGAGGCCGCGCTTTCCGAACGCGGAGCGCAACGCCAGCGCCACCACGTATGAGGGGATCACCAGGGGGAGGGCCGCGGTCACCGCCCAGATGCGGCGTCCGGGGAGGTCGGTGCGGTTGGTGAGCCAGGCGGTGGCCACCCCGACGGCGATGGCGGAGGCGGTGACGGCGGCGACCAGGGCCATGGTGTTGGCGGCGAGTCGAGCGGTGCGGGCCGAAGCGAGCACGTCGACGGCGCCGCCCCCCGCCCCCGCCGCCCGGATCACCAGGGCGGCGAAGGGGACTGCGGTGGGGACCAGGATCCCCACCGCGATCACCCACATCCACAGCGGAGGCCCGCCACTGATTCGGAGGGGCGCCGGCCCGGCGGCGGGTTGGCTCACAGCAGGCCGGCGGCGGCGATCAGGTCGGTGGCCAGGTCGAGCACGCCGGCCAGGTCGGAGAGGCCGAGGTCGGGCAGGGAGAGATCATCGAGGGAGGGCAGTATCGGGTGTGGTTCGATCCCGGCCACCATCGGGTATTCGAAGGTCTCCTCGACGAAGTACTGCTGGGCCTCGGCGGAGAGCAGGAACTCGATCAGACGGGTTGCCGCCTCGGGGTGGGCGCTGGTGGCGAGGATGCCCGCTCCCGAGGGCATCATCAGGGCTCCGGCGCCTCCGTGGAGGAAGTGGCCTGCGGCGGCGGTGTCGCCGACTTCGGCCCGGAGTCGGAGCAGGTAGTAGTGGTTCACCAGGCCCACCTCGGCCTCGCCGCCGTTGACCGCCTCCACGATCACCGAGTTGCGGGGGTAGGTGGCGGGCCGGTTGGCGGCGATCCCCTCCAGCCATTCCCTGGTCGCCTCCTCGCCGTCGAGGAGGATCATGGCGGCGACCATGGCCACGAAGGACCCGTTGGTGGGGGCGATGGCCAGCCTCCCCCTCCACTCGGGCGAGGTGAACCCGGCCAGGTCGGTGGGCAGGTCTCCGGCCCCAACCACCGTGGAGTCGTAGACCACCGATCGCACCCGGCC
>Ga0114946_10003137_pt1 | contig 11249 bp, 9 predicted proteins | sample WalLakDeSediment_FD_88676 | JGI IMG/M metagenome (GOLD analysis project Ga0114946, IMG submission 88676) | Lake sediment microbial communities from Walker lake, Nevada to study Microbial Dark Matter (Phase II) - Walker Lake 11/02/13 Deep Sediment | ecosystem: Environmental > Aquatic > Freshwater...
CCACGGCTGGGTGTTGCGCGCGGACGGCGCCAGGCAGGCGGCCCGCAGCACCGCCTCGACCGCGTCCGGCGACACCTCGCGGTCGGACAGCTTGGTCTTGAGGCTGCAGCGCAGGCGGATGGCGTCGAGGGTCTCCATGGCGTGACCTCCTGCCTCGGGGCCCGCCTCAAGGCGTTCATCGCCGCACCACGTTCGCGGCGACACGCGTCGACGGCGGGCCTCGACCTCACCAGTGTACCGATGGTCAGTTGGCGGACCTCGGTCCGTTCCGCGGATCACATCGTCCGAGATAGCGCTCGGTCCGTGCTAACATCCGCCGCATCGCCGATCCAACCGAGGAGGACGCATGAGGCTCGTAGGGATGATGCTCGTGGTGTTCGCGCTGGCAGGGGTCATGGCGCAAGGGGGCCTGGGAACGACCACCGCGGCTCAGCGCGCCGGCCTCTCTGGCCCCGTCGCGCACGTTCTGACCGAGGAAGAGAGCGAGGACGCGGCCCGCCGCGCCCGCTCCGAGGCCCGCTACGACGAGGCCGGTCACCTGCAGGAGCTCGTGACCTTCGCCTACGACTTCCGTGACGGCTCGCTGCGCAGCCGCTCGGTCACGACGTACGACGCTGGCCGGCGGCTGCTGCGGGAGACGACGGACGCCGCGGGGGACGTCACCGCCACGACGCTGTACCGCTACGACGAACAGGACCGGCTGGTAGAAGCGATCACGTACGACGCTGCCGGTGCCGTCAGCGCGCGGCAGACGTCGGCCTACGATGCTGCCGGTCGGCTCGTCCGCCATGAGGAGCACCGGGGCGCTGGCCTGATCCGGGCACAAGACCTCACCTACCGCGACGACGGGACCCCGCACACCCACGAGACCTACGACGGCGACGGTAGCCTCCTCTGGACCCGCGCGTACGCCGACGGCGGCCTCTCCTACGAGGAGCTGGAGTACGACGATGGCGTCGTCGAGCGCCGCTCGGCGGTCCGCCTCGACGAGCGCGGCGAGGTCGTCGAGGTCCTCGAGTTCGACGAGGACGGCGCCGTGGTCGAACGAGCCACCTACACCTACGACGAACGCGGGGTGCTCGTGGAGGACCGCTGGGAGACCGACCTCACGGGTCGGCCTTCGCAGTACGTCACCGAGTACGCGTACGAGTTCGACGGCCGCGGCAGCTGGACGGTTCGCCGCACGATCGAGTTCGGCGAGGTCGTTTCGACCCTCTTCCGCACGATCTCGTACCGTTGAACGCCGTGGCGACACCCAGAGCCGGCAGCATGCGCCGCCGGGCACGCACCGTCCTCGCCGCGCTGCTCGTGGTCCTCGGCACCGCGGCCGCGCAGGACGACGCGCCCCGCCTGACCACCCTCTCGGTGGACCCGCTGATCGACGACGAGGGGGCGATCTTCGCCTTCCGCGCCACCATCGAGAACCCCACGGGCTCCATCGTCAACCACCGCTGGGACTTCGGTGACGGCACCGTGATCGAGTCGATCCTCGATCTCTCCCGCTACCGCCATCGCTACCGCCAAGACGGAACGTACACGGTCACCCTCGAGGTCGACCTCCCGGGTGGCGGCTCCGACCGGCGCAGCATCGGTGTGACCGTACGCAACGTTCCGCCCCAGGTGCTGTCGGTCAGGCGGTCGAACGACCCGTTGGCGGGTGCGCCGGTGACCTTCACGGCCTCCGTCGTCGATCCCGGCGACGATCGCCTCACGCTCGTCTGGGACTTCGGCGACGGCTCGCCGCCGGTGACGCGCCACGATCGCCGCGACGTGACCCACACCTACGAGACCGACGGCGCCTACCCTTTGACGCTCGTCGTCTCGGACGGCGACGACGGCGAGGACACCTACGTCGAGACCGTCTTCGTCGGCACCGGCATGGTCTTCGAGGCGACCGGCGCCGTCACCGGCAGCGCGGGGAAGGACGACACGCCCTCGCTAACCGGCTTGCCGGTCCTGCAGGACGGCGAGCGACTGCGCTTCAGCGGCAACCTGGCCGCCGCCGTCGGAGGCGACGACGCGGTCGTGGGCGCCGGACCGTGCCTGGTCGTGGTCTCCAACCGTGGCATGTCCATCGCTGGCAACCTCGCGCCGGGCCTGGTGCTCCACCTCTCCGCGGCCCTGCCACAGGGTCTGGCCGAGGGCGCCTACCCCGTCGCGGCCGTGCGCAACGTCATCCCCATCCCCCTCTTCGATCCCTACGAGCGGGAGTTGAGTTCGCCGGGGACCTTCTTCGTCGCCTTGGCGGAGATCGGCACGGAGGTCGAGCAGCCGCGGAACGGGTTTCACGGAACAGGCGGCTCGGTGAACGTGCACCGCTTCGACGGCGAACGCGTCGAGCTCACCTTCGACGTGCGCCTCGAGGAGCACCTGACCGCGCTCGACGCCATCAATGCGCCCGGCGGCGGGCTGGTGTTCCCGCCGGCGGCCCAGGCCCGTGTGCGAGGCCGCCTGATCCACGACGTGGCGCGCGACATGTTGGCGCGCCGCGGCAGCCTCAACCCGGTGGCGGGCGCCGGCTTCGGCGACTGGTACCTGTGTGACAGCAGCGAGCGGCTCGAGTTGGTCGCGATCGACTTCGGCGTCGTCGAGGGCTGGCCGTCCGCCGGATCGCCGTCAGCCGCCAGCGCTCCCGTGCCCGAGAACCTCCCCTGGGAGCGCGACCTGTTCCTCTCCGGCGCTGCCAAGCTGGAGTTCACCGTCGATCGCCCGGTCCTGCGGTCGTCGCTGACCGACCGCACGGTGATCGTCGACGTGTACCAGACCACCTACGCCAACACCGGGGAGCCCTTCATGCCAGTGCCCGGGACGATCGAGTTCGTCGACGACCGCACCTTCCGCTTCGTCCCCGACGCCGACCTGCGGCCCGGCGTGCACTACGAGGTCAAGCTGCGCGGCGGCCCCGACGGCGCGCGTGGCGCCGCCGGCGAGACGCTCGATGAGGACCTGACGTGGCGCCTCTCCACCCGGGTCGAGTTGGCCACGGTGACACCGCAGGTGTACCAGGTCGCGCGCAACGTGGTCCTGGTTCCGGGGAAGACCACGATGACGCGCGTGTACGCGCTGTGGGACGAGCATCGCGATCTGCCACCGGAGTCGCAGGTCGACCGCTTCCGCGCCGATGTCAGCGTCCTGGTCGACGGCAGCGAGGTCTACGCGCCGCTCCGCCGCGTCGAGATCGTGCGCCACGACCGCCTCCGCCAAGGCGACCTCGACGCCGCCCGCGACAGCGTCAACCTCTTCGGGTGGGTGCCGACGCAGGCGGGCGGAACGTCGACCATGGTCGCCGTCGTCGAACCCTCGGACCAGCCGCAGACGCCGCCCGTGCGCTTCGAGAGCGACCCGCTCCGGGTCCGCCACTGGAGCGAGTCGCCGATCCTCAGCGTCTCCTACTTCTTCCTGCGCACGGGGAGTTGGCGAGACGGCGTGCCGATCGCCGAGAAAGTGCACTGGCACGAGCACATGCAGCGCAGCATCGCGTTGACCGAACAGCTGTTCCCGGTGGTCGAGGCGCGGGCGCGTTACGGTGGGGAGGTCTCCCTGCCGCCAGATCCTCTGACGACGTGGGAGATCGTCGTCGACGACGGCGTTCGGTATCGCTTCGACACGATCACACTGCGGCGCGAAAGGACCGACGGCTACCTTGCGCGAAGGCTCCGCGACGCGACCCTTGGGCACTCGGCCGACTTCGTCGTGGGGATCATGCCGCAGGAGGTCCAACCGAGGTACCTCGGGGTGATGTGGTACCTGGGCGACGCGGGCGCTTACACCCGCGACCTCGCCGGCCCGCGCGTGATCCTACTCGCCGACGCCGCGTCCACGCCCGTGCTGGCCCATGAACTCGCCCACGGGTACGGCGTGTGCCACGTGTTCGACGATGCCACCAACGCCGATTGCCAGAACTCCGACTACGAGATCGACGGCTTCCGGATCGATCGCGGAGGCCGCGGCGGGGCCGTGAAGTGGTACACCCTCTTGGGCGGTGGGCTGCGCCAGGCGAACGGCGACGGCGGCTCGCTGGTCGCCCTGATGGAGGAGTACAGCCTGGCCGATGCCGAGAACGCCACGGCGCGCACCTTCGTGACCAACCAGGAGTACCACCGCTTGGTTGCGAACGTCCCCCAGCGCGACGGCCGCGCGGCCGGTACGACCGAGCCACCCGCCATCGAAGCCGGCGTGGTGTACGCCGTCGCGCCAAGGTTCGAGGTGATGGCGGTGAGCGGCACCGTGTTGCCGGACGGCTCGGTCGTCGTCGAGCGACTGGCGTGGCTCGAGGATGCGCCATCGGACGTGCCGGCCCCCGACAGCGGCCCCTACCTGGCAGAGGTCCTGGACGCCGACGGCCGCGTTCTCGCGCGGCTCGGCTTCGACGCGCTGCCGGCCCTCGCGTCGCACGGGCCCACCGACGCCGAGGCGGCGCGCTTCTACCTGCTGCTGCCCGCCCCTGCGGGCACCCACCGCCTGGTCGTGAGCCGCGCGGGCCGGACGCTGAGCGAGCGCGTGCGGAGCCCCCACGCCCCCGAGGTGACGGTGGACCTGTACGACGGTGATCTGGTCTGGAGCGCCTTCGACGCCGACGGCGACGACCTCATCATCGACCTGGCCTACGCCGCCGACGGCCGCGACTGGACGCCGCTGGCGATCGGCCTGCAAGCGGACCGCTTCACCCTGCCGGACGACCTCGAGCCCGGCCCCCGGCCGACCCTCCGGGTGAGGGTGTCGGACGGCTTCGACACCACCGAGGCGACGCTGCACCTGCCCGCCGCACCGCCCCTGCGCGTGCTCGCCACGCTGCCGGCCGACGGCGGTGTCCTCGATCGCGGGACGGCGGTCCAGGCGTTCTTCAACGCACCGCTCGCGGCGGATGACCAGATCGGTCGGGTTCTGGCCGTAGTGGACGACGAGGGGAACCAGGTGGCTGGCGAGAGCGTTCCCTTCGCCGATGGCCGTGCCCTGCTCCTGCTGACCGCGGCGCCTCTCGCGCCAGGTGCCTACCACGCGACGCTCACCGGCGCGCACACGGCAACGGGCGCGGCGCTCGAAGCGCCCGTGACCTGGTCGTTCTCCGTCACAGCGGAGGCGGACCCGCGCGGCTCTCACGACGGTGCGACGACCCTGTCGATCCCCGACTCATGCGGCGGTGTCCCGCGCGCCGCGCTAGACGCGTTGATCCCCGCCGACGCTGACCTCCGCAGCGTCTCGGAGGTCGATGGCTGCGTGGTGGAAGTGCGGCTCTTCGGCTCCGTCGCGGACGCCCGTCCGGCCCTCGAGCTGTCCCTGGTGCGCGGCCGCTACCGGCTCACCCGCAACGCACAGGAGGGCGAGGCGGTCGTCGTCGCCTTCGAGAACGCCGAGGTCTCGGGCGAGGCCCGCTTGTCGCCCGAAGGCGGGGACACGCTCCTGCGGCTCGAAGTCCGGTCCCGCTGAGCACGGGCCGAGGTGCTGCGAGCCGCGACGCGGGTGGCGGCCCGGATCCTCGAGGCCGCGGGCGCCTTCGGGCCGCCACCCGCGGGTGAGGCGCCGATGCCCGACCGCTCCGCCGCCAGGTGCGCACGATGTGCCCGAAGGAGCCACGATGACCCACGATCTGCCCGTCCGCGTCCTGCGGGACACCCTCGAGCGGCAGTACCGCGCCGCCCTGGCGATGTTGCGGGACGCGGTCGAACGCTGCCCCGACGCGCTGTGGGAAGACCCTGCACCGACCAACGCGTTCTGGCAGGTCGCCTACCACACGCTCTTCTTCACGCACCTGTACCTGCAACCCACCGAAGCCGACTTCCGTCCCTGGGCGGGCCACCATGGCGAGGTCCAGCACGCGGACGGGATCGCCGGGCCGGCCGACCCGACCAGCGCCCTGCCACTGCTGCCCGAGCCGTACGGGAAGGCGCAGGTGCTCGCGTACTGCGACCACCTCGCCGCGGGACTCGACGCCGCGCTGGACGCGCTCGACCTGCGTGCCGCCGAGAGCGGCTTCTGGTGGTACCGCATCCCCAAGCTCGAGCACCAACTCGTCAACCTGCGGCACCTGCAGCACCATGCGGCGCAACTCGCCGACCGCATTCGGGCGGCAACGGGGGACGGTGTCGCGTGGGTGAGCTCGGGACCGGGGCGATGAGCGGCGGCGGGCACGCGCGGACACCTCGCCCGAGACATCGACCGCGGTCGCTTGGCCCTCGTCGGCGCGCCGCGCGCCGTGTCAGGCTGGCGGCATGATGCTCCGCCACCGCGCGTCACCCGTACGCATCCTGCTCCTGCTCCTGGCGCTCGTGGCCGCGTCGGCCGGCGCGCAGGAGGAACCGCATCCCGTCCGCGTCTACTTCTTCTGGGGCGTGGGCTGCCCCTTCTGCGATCAGCAGAAGGTGTTCCTCGAGGCGCTGGTCGCCGACCACCCGAACGTGGACGTGCGCGACTTCGAGGTGTACCACGTGCTGGAGAACCGCAACCTGCTGATCGAGTTGGCGGCGGCCTTCGGCCACGCGGTTCGCGGCGTCCCCATGACCTTCATCGGGGACGAGGTGTGGGTCGGGTTCAACCGCGCCACGGGCGAGCAGATGCGCTTCGCCGTGGAGCGATACCAGGCCTACGAGGGCCCCGACCCAGCCGACCGGCTGCCGCCCGAGCTACGCGAGTTCGCGCTCGCCCAAGAGGAAGACGAAGGCTGACGGAAGGCGCCGCTGCCGCTCTGGGTCAGCGCCCCGGCGGCCGGTAGACCGGGCTCAGCTTGACCGCCGCGTCCAGGTCCTCGGGCGACAGCAGGACGACGGTCTCGAAGTCGGCGACCGCGCCGGACGCGCCGATGGTGGCGGCGACGGCCGCTGCCGCCGAGTTGTCGGGCAGTTCGGTGATGACGTAGAAGTCGTGGTCGCCCAAGGCGAAGTGGTAGGAGAGCAGCTTGCCGCCCACCCGCCGCGCGATGGCGTCGACGGCCAGCACGCGCGCGGAGCCGCCCTCCCGCAACAAGCCCTTCTGACCCTCGACGCCGTACGAACCCGTGAACAGGTACGTCGGCATGCGCTTCACCTCGCTGTTGACCAGTTCGGCCTACCGGGTGACAGGACCGACGGCGACCGACGCTTCGAGCTTACGTCGGTGACGACGGGAGCTCCAATGGCCCCGGTTCGCTCGCACCCCGCCACCCATCCCTCCGTCAGACCCGGCCCACACTTCGTCGTTCGGTTGACCGACGACGCCGGCCACGCAAGACGAGGATGGGGTTCGGAGGCACGCATGCCACGAACCCCGTCATCACGCCCCGTTCGGAGCCTTGGGCCACGTCCCTACCTGGCGCTGCTCGCCCTGCTGGCCGTCGCGCTCGCCCACGCACAGTCCGAGCCCCCTGAATGGCAGACGCTTCCCCTGGTCGACGCCCGCACCGGCGAGTCCTTCACCTTCGCCGACCTTCGCGGCCGGACCGTCTTCGTCGAACCGATGGCGACCTGGTGCAGCAGTTGCCGCCGCCAGATGACCGTCGTGCGCGAGGTGGCGGCGCAACTCGACCCCGACGCCTTCGTCTTCGTGGGGCTCAGCGTCGAGACCAACCTCGACCCCGCCGCCCTGGCCGCCTACGCGGACGCCCAGGGCTTCGGCTGGACCTTCGCCGTGATGTCCCCTGAACTCCTGGCCGCGCTGGTCGACACCTTCGGGCGCAGCGTCGCCAACCCCCCCGCCACGCCGCACCTGATCGTCCGCCCGGACGGCACCACGACGGACCTGGCGACCGGCCAGCACGGCGCGGCGCAACTGCTCGCGGCGCTCACCGCCGCCGCCGACGAGTGAGCCCCGAAGATGCCTGCCGCTGAGACGCCCGCGCGTCCCTGGGGAGGACCACCGCCGGACCGACGCCGCGCCAGCACGTGAGGCAGCTGCTGGAGGCGTTCGTTCTGGGCAACGGCGCCATCCTGACCAACGTCTGCCTGCTGCCGCTCTACCCGGGCCTGGTCGCCTTCCTCGCCGGTACCGCCGCCGACGGGCGCTCGCGCCGCACCACGCCATGGTTGGGCGCCGCCGTCCTGGCCGGCATCCTCACGCTGATGACCGGTGTCGGCCTGGCGCTGTACCTGCTGCAGGCATCGTTCGGCCCGCTGCTGCAGGTGCTGCTGCCCGCCATGTACCTGGCGGTGATCGCGCTGGGGGCCCTCATGCTGGCGGGCATCAACCCCTTCGCTCGGGCCGCCTCTTTTCGCTCACCCACGATGCGCCACCCGCTGGCGACGGCCTTCGCGTACGGGCTGTTGCTCGGGCCCATGACGCTGCCCTGCACCGGCCCGATCGTGGTCAGCGCGTTCCTGCTCGGCGCGGGCAGCGCCACCGCGCTGGCCGACGGCCTGGCCTACTTCGTCTTCTTCGGGCTCGGCTTCGGCTGGCCGCTGGTGCTGTTGCCGCTCCTCGCCGCGCCGCTGCAGAGGCGCGGCGTGACCTGGCTCACGACCCGCCACGGGTTGCTCACCCGCCTGGCGGGCGCGCTGCTGGTCGCCATCGGCGCGTTCGGCGCCTGGACCGAGGTGCTGCCGAACCTCTGACCCGCGCCGGCCCCCTCGCTACCCGCTCAGCGCGGGCCCGCGCTCAGCGCGGGTTGCCGAACTGGATCAACTGCAGGTCGGCCACCTCGATGACCACGACGCTGCCGACCTCCGGCAACGCCGCGCTGGGGTCCGTGGGCGAGATGGCGTAGGTGACCAGCAGCTCGAACGAGGTCGTGTCGATCCGCTGGACCATGACGACGCTGCCGTCACGCAGCATGGCCACCGTGGCGGAGGCGTCGTGGACCAGGCTCATCAGCTGCGCCACCTCGACGCTCGCGGGCCCCATCATGCCGACGAGCTCGAACGCGTCGACCAACACGTGGCCCCGGAGGATGACGCCGTTGCGCAGTTGGATGACGTCCTCGCCGCGCTCGACGGTGGGCTCGGCCTCTGCCTCGCGCACCTCGCCGAACGCCACCGACACGAAGCGGTGCCGGTCCGGGTAGCGCGCCGGCGCCATGATCTCCGCGTGGGGTGGCTCGGGCCACAGGTACAGGGCGCACTGCTCCCAACCGTCGAACACGCGGCCGTCACGCAGCGTGAAGCGCCACACGGTGCTCGCGCCGGGCTCCACCAACTCGGCGCGGGCCACCTCCTCGATCGGCAGCTCCACGCGGCGACCCTCGATGTCGAGCTCGACGGTCCCCTGGACGACCTCCTTGTGGCAGCTGTAGGCGGCGTTGTACCCGGCGAACGTGTGGCGGATCTCGTACGTCACCTCGGTACCGTCCTGGAGCACGACGGTGACCCCCATGAACGACTGGGCCACCGCAGCCGAGGCGAGCAGAACCAGCGAGGCGAGGGCGACCAACGGCTTCACGAGCGTCGACATCCCGTTCCTCCGAGGCGACGTCCGTCAGCGGACGCCGCAGCCGGCACGACGCGGAGCGTGGCGCCGTCCCGGCATGTGCGTGAGCGACCCGACGACGCTAGTGTACTCGGGCCGCGGCCGCGTCCAGCACGAAAAACCTCAAGGCCGCCGCGAGGCGAACTCGAAGAGGCCCGTCGGGTCGTACGCGTTGCGCACCTCGGTGAGCCGGTCGCGGCTGCCGCGGTACACGCTGTCGCGGGAGGCGCCGTCCTCGTCCTCGAGGCCGGCGAAGTTGACGTAGACGCCGCCGCTGGCGTAGGGCGTCAGGGCGTCCCAGGCGCCGCGCGCCCACGCGACCACCTTGGCGTCGTCGGCGGGGCGTGACCAGCACGCGTCGATGCTGACGTTGAAGCGGTCCGAGCGATGCGGGAAGGCGCTCTCGTCGACACCGACCCGCTCGATCGCGCCGCCAAGCGTGCGGATGGCGGTGAGCGTCTGGGGCGTGGGCCGGTACGCGTCCCACTGGAGCAGGGTCTTGATGGCCTCGTCGCTCAGCTCGTTCGTCCCGTGCGACTTCATGAAGTAGCGCTCGCCGGCGGGCAGCAGCTCGTCCACCGACGATTGGAGGTCGAGGTAGGCCATCGTGCCGCTCGCGTCGAACAGCGGCGTGCCGAGGTCGCGCAGCGGCGCCAGCACGCCATCGGCCTCGGGCGCCGGTCCGGCGAAGAGCCCCAAGCAGACGACCGTCTTCTTGCCGTGGAGCGCCTCCGGGATGGCGGGGTCGGGCGGCACGCTCCAGAGGATCGCCTGCGGCGTCACGCTCTCCGGCGCCGTCGGGGCGTAGTCGCGCCACGCGCGCAGGACGCGCCGCGCGTCCTCGTACGGATAGAAGACCGTCGCGGCCGCGACGTCGGGACCGAGGGCATGCAGGTCGAACTCGAACGCCGTCACCACGCCGATGCCGCGGCCACCACCGCGCGCCGCCCAGAAGAGGTCCGCGTGCTCACCACCGCCGGCCGTCCGCACCTGACCGTCGGCGGTGACCACCTCGATCGATCGCAGGTTGTCGCATGCGAGGCCGTGTGCCCGCATCGTCAGGCCCATCCCGCCCCCGAGCGTGAAGCCCCCGACGCCGGTGGTCGACACCTCGCCGCCCGGGGTCGCGAGCCCGAAGGGCTGCGTCGCACGGTCGACGTCGCCCCACGTCGCACCACCGCCGGCGCGGGCCGTCCGCCGTTCCGGGTCGACCTCGACGCCGCGCATCGCGGACAGGTCGATCACCATGCCGCCGTCGCTCACCGCGCTGCCGGCGACCTGGTGGCCCCCGCCACGGATGGTCAGCGGGGGCCGGTACTTCCGCGCGACGTTCACGGCCGCGACCACGTCCTGGGTGTCGACGCAGCGGGCGATGACCGCGGGGTGGCGATCGATCAGGCCGTTCCACACGCTCCTCGCCCCGTGGTACTCGGGGTGCTCGCGATCGATGACGGCGCCTCGCAGCTCCGTCCGCAGGGCATCGATCAGCTCGTGGGTGACCGCTGGAATGGACATGGCGAACCTCCGGCGGGGTGCGGCTCAGCGAGCCGCCGCAGGCCGGCGGAGGTCGCGGACGAGCGACGTTGGGTCGGACGCGAACTGCCTTCGCGAACGTGGTCGGACCTCCGCCCGGCAATCGTGATCGGATCGCGCCGCGCGGCACGTGCCCGCTCCCCACCCAACTGGGCTGCATCCTAGGGACCAGGGTTCGAGCCCGCGTCGGCCGGGCGACATGGCGCGACTCGAGACATGCCGCCGACCTCGGGCCGCTGCCGTTGGGCAGCGCGAGGCGGTAGGCTCGGGAGCAGCACCCACCACGCTCCGCCGTTCTCGGAGGGACCCAAGCACCCATGCACCTCTACCTCGACACCGCCGACACC
>Ga0114946_10003138_pt1 | contig 11248 bp, 9 predicted proteins | sample WalLakDeSediment_FD_88676 | JGI IMG/M metagenome (GOLD analysis project Ga0114946, IMG submission 88676) | Lake sediment microbial communities from Walker lake, Nevada to study Microbial Dark Matter (Phase II) - Walker Lake 11/02/13 Deep Sediment | ecosystem: Environmental > Aquatic > Freshwater...
CGACCAGCCGTTGAGCGAGCTTGTCGTGGGCCGAGTCGGAGCCGAGGGAGATGAACCCAGCCGCCATCCAGGCCACGTCGAACGTCGAGTCGGGCAGCCCGTGGTAGGTGGTGGCGTGGGCAGCGAGCCCCTGGGCATGCTTGACCGTTGCCGGGTGGCGTGCGAGGCCGGCTTTGGCCAGCACGTAGAGCGCCATGCCATTGAGCCCGGGAAGGTTTGCCGCCCAGGCCGCAGGGCCACCGGGACCGTACTTGGGCACCTTCATCGTTTCCGAGCCCTGCGGATCGGGCGTGAGATGGTCCGCCATCCGCTTGCCAACCTGCTTGCTCCGCACGACGACCCGCTCGTTGACCTTGGTGAACCGCCCGGTGGGCTGGCCGCTCTCCATCACCGGCACGACTTTCTCGACCGTCGCATATTCGTGCTCGTAGATCGGGTGTTCGACTTGGACCCGCCGGGCAGGCACCTCGACCATCTCGATGAGCTTCATCGTCTGCGACGGTGGAAAGGCGAGGCCGTGATCGTTGCCTTCCGCCGTGATCCTGGCCACGAGCGATGCTACACCGTTGGCAACCGCCTGCCGCACGGCGGGCTCGAGGAACTCGGAGGAGATGTGGTCGGCCTTCGGCGCGGCAAGGGCTGCGGCCTCCTCCTGCTTCGTCTGGCCGAAGGCGACGTGAGTCACGCCCACCAACACGACGAAAACCAGAGCCAGTCGCACACGCAAACGCTGCATGGTGAACACTCCTCTTTGGAGACTGGGTCGAACCCTGCCCGAGACGACGCCTCACCTCGATCACCCGCACCATACCGCCGCGGCCCGGTCACCCACAAGTTTGCAGGCGCGGCATCCGGGCAGGCAGCGCTCCCGCTCCAATCGATCCTGAAGGATCGATTGCGTCCTCACATCGATGACGGCTGAGGACTCAATGACGAGGTCAGCCGCACGATCGCCGCTCCTGACGACAACCCGAATCCAGCAAGCCGGTACCGGGCGGGTTTTCTCGGGTTCCGCGGGCTGCCGGGCTACTCCTATACTCCGCCCATGGCTCGGCGAACTTCCCGATACGGTGCGGCCCAGCCGCCGCGGCGCTGGGCGGTCTTCTCCCTCGCGGCGCTCGCGGTGCTGGCCGCCACAGGCTGGCTCGCGCCGGCCGTGCTCGTGCGCACGCAACTCAGGGATCGGCCACTCACGGCGGCGTTCGCCGGCATCGCCGGGTCGGTCGAGAGCCGTGCCGCCACCTGGAACTGGCTCGGCGGCATCACCTACCGCGACATCGTCGTCCGCGATCCGCAGGGCCGGGCGGTGGCGATCGTACCCGAGCTCGTGCTCGACAAGGGCCTGCTCGGGCTCGCACTCGCTCCGCGCGACCTCGGCACCGTGCGGCTCGTGGGCGTCGAGATGCTCGTCGAGGTCCGGCGCGACGGGAGTTCGCTCGAGGATCTCGTCGCCCCGTGGCTGGCCGGGTTCGATCCGGCCGCCGCGACCGCTCCCGCCTGCGAGTTGGAAGTGATCGACGGGGTGATCGAGTGCATCGATCTCGAGCGGGGAGACGCCTGGCGGGTGAGCGACCTCTTGGCTGCGGGAACCCTGCGGGCCGATGGCTCCCTCGCCGGCTGGACCGTCGCCGGGCGGCTGCGGCATGCGGGCCACGGGGGCCGCATGCCGGCGACCGCGCCGTCGCGGGCACCCGATCCAGCTCCGCCGGGGCTCGACTTTCTGCGGGGGGCGAAACTCGAGTTTGCCCGCGCGCCCACACTCGACCGCACCACCATCGCGGCCAACGCCACCGCCGTGCTCGCCCGCGATGGTGGCTGGAGCATCTCCTCCCCCGACGCGCCGGCCGACACGCCGCGGACCGTGGCCATCGCCGCGCACAAACTGCCCCTGGGATGCACGAGCCTGCTCGCGACGCGGTTCGACACCGGCTATCTGCTCGACGGCCTCGCCGACGTCCGGCTCGATCTCGGACTCGCCGCCGCCCAGGCGCCGCGGGACATCACCGGGTCGCTCACGGTCGAACGGCTGGCGGTATGCCATGCCGACACGCTGGCCGAACTTGTCACGATCGACCGCTGCGAAGTGCCGGTCGAGCTCGCCGTGACCGGTGATCACGTCGAGGTCCGCACGCTCAAGGCCATCTCGCCCTTGTTTCGCGGCGAGGCGTCGGGCCGCATCCGTCTTCCCGACGGTGATTCCTGGCGCTGGGCCGACGAACTGGTGGCGGAGGATTTCGCGATCGCCGCCGACGTCGATCTGGCCGCAGCCGCGCGGGCGCTGGCCGGCGGGCTGGCCGTGCGGCCCGACGTGCGGGTGACCGGCGGCCGCCTCGAACTGGCCGCCGCAGCGCGGCCCGATGGTGCCGACCGGGTGCTGGAACTGCGGGTAGCCGCCCGCGACCTGGCGGCGGTGCAATCGATTGCGCCCGGCGTTGATGGCGCGGGGGGCGAGCGGCAGCTGCGGTGGAACGATCCCTTCGCGGCCTGGCTCCGCGGCCGGCGGTCACCGGGCCGCACCACCCGGCTGCGGATCGAGGAGGCGCGGGTGGCGTCGGCCTCGATCGAACTCGCCGCCGCCGGCACCGCGGCGGAATCGACGATCCAGTGGACGGTCGATCTCGCCAAGCTCCATAGTGAGGCCGGTGAACTGCTCGACCTCGGGCAGCTCGCCCTCGAGGGCACGCTTCGCGGCCGGGCCGAGATCACCGGCGGCGGTCCCCGCGACCCGAGTGTGATCCGGGCGACCGCGGAACTGGCCGACTTTGCCTGCCTGATCCCCGGCCGACCGGCGTGGCAGGACGAATCGATCACACTCGAAGCGGAGGCGACGGGCCGCTGGACCGGGGGCACGCTCGGACTCGTCGATCCGTTTCTGGTCGACACGGCGCATGGGATCGTCGTCGCGGGCGACGACCGGTTGGAAGCGACGCTCACCGGCGGAGTGCTCGTGGATGTGACGGCCCTGGGCACCGGACGAAGCGCGGCGGTGCCGCCGGGCCCGACAGCCGATGCCATCGCCGCCGACTGCACGCTCGCCGGCGATCTGGCCCGCTGGCAGGCGCGGCTCTCAGGCTTTCTGCCCCGGGAGGTCGCAGGCGGGCTCGCGCTCGGCGGCCGGATCGAGGCCGCCGCCGCCGTCGCGGCCCAAGGCGGGAACTGGCGGATCACGCGGGCGACGAGCGAGATCGAAAAGCTGACTTGGACGTGGGCCGGGCGCACGCAGGCGGAGCCGCGGCTCGTCGCCACGGCCGCGGGACTCGTCACGCCCGCGAGCGGACGCGTCGAAATCTCCTCGGCGGAAGTCCTCACGACCACGCTCTCGCTGCGGACGGGAGGTCTCGTCTGGCAGCCCCGTGACCCGCTGGCGAGCGATCTCATCTCGGCGCTTCGCGGCCGCCTCCAGTGGCAGGCGGAGATCGGCCGGCTCGCCCGCTGGCTCATGCCGGCCGACACGGCCACCGCTTGGCCCGTGTCCGGGCGGGGCTGGGGCACGCTCGAACTCCTCGACACCCCCGCCGGCTTGAACGTGCTCCTCGAGGCGACCGGCAGCCAGCTCGCCGTGGCCCGTGGCAACGCGAAGGGTGCGGCCGGGCAAGCCCCGCTCTGGGCCGAGCCACGGGCGGCCGTCATCCTCGAACTCACGCGGCCCTCGGCATCGCCCGGCCAAGACGAGCGGATTCGGATCGACCGGCTGGCCGTCGAGTCGTCGACGGTGGCCATGGCCGCCCACGGCGGCATCGACACGAGCGCCGCGCGGCGGATGCTCGAGCTCGAAGGCACGGTGTCGTACGACTGGGAACAGCTCTCGCGGCTCTTCGTGCCCTGGACCGGAGGCCGCGTCAGGCTCGTTGGCACGGGCGGGCGGCCCTTCGTCTTCCGAGCGCCGCTCGACTCCGCCACCGGCATCCCCGTGACGCCGGCCGCCAGCAGCGGGTCCACGGCCGGGTCAGCCGTGCGGGGCCTCGGGCTCGACACCTCGATCGCCTGGCAGGCCGCCGACGTCGCCGGCTTCGCGCTTGGGCCCGGCGAGATGCCGGTGCGGCTCCTCGAAGGCCAACTGGCGTTCGGCCCGCTCGATGTCGCCCTCTCCGGCGGCCGGCTCCGCGGGGCGCCGTGGATCAGCCTCGTGGGCGGGCCGCGCGAGGTCGTCGTGCCGCCGGGCCGAATCCTCGATCGCGTGGCGATCGGCGGGTCGCAGAGCCACCGCTGGATCACCTGGCTCTCGCCGCTGCTCGGCCGCACGACCGAGGCCACGGGCGTCGTGAGCGTGGACATCGCCGGCGCCCGGGTGCCGCTCGCGGAACCGTTCGCGGGCGAGCTCGCCGGGCAGGTGCTGTTTGAAAACTTCGAGGTGGCCCCCAATCCGCTCATGCAGCCGCTGGTGAGCCTGATCGTGAAGCTCCAGTCGGTGATCGATCCGCGGTTCGCCTTCGGCGACAAGGCGGTGTTGCTGCGGGTGCGGCCGGAGCCGGTCCGCGTGCGGCTCACCGGCGGCCGGCTCTGGCACGAGGGACTCGTGATGGACAGCGGGCAGCTCGTCGTGAAAAGCGGCGGCAGCGTGGCGGCCGACGGGACACTCGCGATGACGGTGGAGGTGGCCTCCCGCGGCGACCTCGCCGGTCAGACACCGGTGATCACGCAACTCCTGCGAACGCCGCTGTCGATCCCGCTCAAGGGCACGATCGAGCGGCCGCAGTTCGACGCCCGCACCCTCGAGCAGATCCTGGGCCGCATCGTGGAAAACACCGCCCAGGCCGTGATCGGCGACGGCCTCGGCCGCGGTCTCGAGGCCCTCTTCGGCAATCCTCAGCCGCCATGACCACCAGCCGCCATGACAACCGACGAGTGGGACCAGCAGATGGCCGCCGGCCCCATCACCGCCGCCAGTTGCGGAAGGGCTCGTAGAATCGCAGGGTGAACATCAACTCGCTGGCCGAGAACTGGTTCGGGAGCGTGCCGGGCTGCGTGATCGTGTTGATATGGAAGTAGCGGTAGCCGACGTCGAACGTGAGACGATCGGAGACCTCCCAGAGCAGGCCGCCGCCGAACTGCCAGGCGAAGTTCGCGGCTGGGTCGGCATACACAGTCTCATCTTCGAACCGTTCGCCGAGGATGTAGCCACCCGCGCCGATGCCGCCGCCGCCGTAGACGCCGAACCGTTCGGTGAGCATCACGTCCCGCCAGGCGTTCTGCATCACAGACCAGTTGTTCGTGAGGAGCGTGGCGTCTTCGAGCGTGGGCTGGACCGTGAACGGGGCGTCGTAGGTGTTGCGGCCCATGCCCTCGAGCTCGAGCCGCAGCCATCCTCGCGGCCGCTCGAAGGCGACGCCGATCGCACCGCCGGCGGCGAAGAGCGTGTCTTCGCTCGCGAGCTCCGCCGCGGCCGGGCTTGTCACACTCGCAAATGACGGGCCGATCATGCCCGACACGTAGAACCGCCGGGAAGCGGTGCCGATTTCATCGGCCTGCACCACCGTCCCACTACTCGCCAGGACCACAGCGACGATGCCGCACACGATTGCTCGACCCATCGGATACGTCCCTCCCTGGAACGAGCCCCCGGATACCACCGACCGCGTTGTCTTCGGCCAGGCACCAAGCAGCGACCGCGGGAACCCAGGCCGCCGCGACGTATCGTCACAACCGCTACGATCGCGGCATGTGCAACCGCTCCAGCCGGCATGGTCCGTCGGCCCGGACCACCGGAGCGAGCGTCCGGCGACGGTGACCTCCCCCTAAAAGTCGCCACTTTCAGAGAGAGAATCTCTGGTGGTGCAAACCAAGGGAGGGCACGAGATGCCACGAGGGAAGAAGTTCACTGCGGAGCAGATCATCGGGAAGCTCCGCGAGGCTGAGGTTGGGTTGGCTCAAGGAAAGACCTTGCCCGAGACCGCGTCGATGCAGCGGGGCCGGGCTGAGACCATCGCACGCGAGGTCGTCGCCGCGCTCGGTTGGAGTGGAACCGTGCCAACGGGTTGTCATCGAGCGGCAACGAAATGAAGATAGCAGGCATGGCTACGCCGCTCCCCAAGCCGCGCGTGTCCGTGAATGGTATTACCGCGTCTTCGCCGTGCCCACGCCATGATCATCGACCGATCCGTCTATCCCGACGTCGAGCCCCTCGCAACGCTCCAGAGCCTGGCGGACCGGGCCGATTCCATGCAGCGAATCTGCGCGGCCTTCGATTTCGGTGTATTCCCGGACGAGACCGACTGGGTGACGTTTGCCGGATGGAAGGACGTCTTCGATCGCTTCCCGCTCCCGGATTCACCCGGCTACCACGCCTTTCGCCACTGGTATGGCTGGGAGCCCGTGCCTGTCGAGCGGCCGTTATCTGGGCATGCCCATATTACGGCCCTGCGGGGCTAGCAACCTGAGTGATGCCAAGTTGGGGGCAGGTCAATTCAGAAACCGCAGAGCGGCACTTTGACGTGCGGCAGAGTACATTGCCCATAAATATGGCATTATAGATGCCGTATTTATGGTTATTATGGATGTATGAAAACCACGATCGACATCCCCGACGAACTCTTCCGGCTCGCCAAGGCCCGGGCATCTCTTGGCGGCATCAGTCTGCGGCAGTTCGTGACCGACACGCTGCGTGCCCAACTCGAGCGTGACGAGAAGCAGGCGCGGGCAACTGATCCGCCCTGGATGAAGAACTTCGGTAGCCTCGCCGACCTGGCCGCCGAAACAGCCCGCATCCGTGCGCTCATTGAGGAGGAATTCGAGTCGATCGAAACGGAGCAGGATCCATGATCCTTGATACCAATGCTCTTTCAGCATGGGCCGAGGGAGATCGATCCATCGAACCCGTGTTGCGATCCGCGACCGAGGTCGTGATCCCCGTCATCGTTCTCGGTGAGTTCGATTACGGCATCCGCCAGTCAAGGCACTACCAACGCTATGCCGACTGGCTTGATTCCAGCCTCGCCTCTGTTGAAATCGCGATGATCGACCATGAGGTGGCTCGTGCCTACGGTGCAGTGCGACTCGAGCTCAAGCAGGCGGGCACGCCGATCCCGATCAACGACACATGGATTGCCGCGATTGCTCGACATCGACGGCTCCACGTCGTCTCCCGTGACGGCCACTTCGATGCAGTCTCGGGAATTCAACGCGTATCGTGGTAAGCACCATGAGAAAGAGCCCGGCAGCCCTCGATGCACTCGGCGAGGTGTTCGACGTGAGGGGCATTCGCTAGGCGGGGTCGCGCCCACACGGGTGTTTTCGGCCGCCGTTATCTTCGGGCGTCGAGTGTCCGCACCGATCGGTACGCGAGTATCCTCTCGTCGGCAGTCACGAGAGTCAGGTCCCGAAGCCGGGCGGTAGCGACCAGAAGCCGATCTGCCGGATCCTTGTGGAACCGTCCTGGCAACTTGTAAGCCTCGATGGCGATCTGGTGATCGACATCGATACTGCGAGCCTCGATCGAGTCGATGGCCGCCCGCACCCAGCGGTCAAGGCTGCCCTTGAGCTCCAGAAGACCGCCGGTGACGAGACGGGCGATCTCGAGCGACGATACAGCGGAAACGCATAACTCCTCTGCGGTGGCCTCGAGCAGCGCTCGCGACGCGGAGCCCATGGCATCAGGCTGCTCCTGCGTCCAAATCCACACGTGCGTGTCGAGCAGGAAACTCACGAACCGGCTTCCCAATCGGCAGCGAAGTCGGCGTGCACGATATCGCCCTTGATTCGCATCCGTCCACGCTGCTTGCCGAAGCGGCGAACCGGCGTCGGTTCACGAACCGGCTCGATCCGAGCGAGCGGCCTTCCGCGCCGCGTCACGATAATGGGCTCCGACGTCCGCTGCGCCTCGCGCAGCAGGGCGATGCAGTTGGCTTTGAACGCGGACAACATGACGGTCTTCATGCGTCAATCATACCAGGACAACTGACTAGGTCAAGTTACCGGGTGTCGTGGCTTGATAAAGCAACACCCCGTCTTTCGCTCGCCGCCAAGGCCCCGGCCGGCGTAGGAACACCAATACAGCGCTGGGGCTCTGCCTTATAGTCCGGCGATCGCCTCCTGCGCCACTTGCACGCAGGCGCGGATGTCGGCGAGCGGATTTTTCGGGTTCTCTTCGTATTCGATCGAGAGCGCCCCGTCGGCAGGGAACTTGGCGGCGATGAGCGCGGCCATCACGGCCGGCACGTCGATGTGGCCTTGGCCGAGAATCACCCCCTTGGTCTTGTCCTGCATCTCGGCGAAATCCTTGAGGTGGATGCCGTAGAGCCGTCCGGCGAGCAGCCGGATCACGTCCACCGGTCGCTCGCCCGACCGCAGGTAGTGGCCCAGATCGGCACAGGCACCGATCCTCGGATCGTACTTTTCCACCGCGGCAAGCACGTCGATCGCCTTGTTGTAGCGATGCGTGGGACCGTGGTTGTGGATCGCGATCCGGATGTCAAACTCCTTCACGAGTTCGTCGAGGCTCTCGAACGAATCGGGGTCGGGGTCGGCACCGAAGGTCGTGATGCCGGCGGCCTTGCCAAACTCGAATATCTTCCGATTGGCAGCCGCATCCTTGGTGAACCGGTTGACGCCGTGGGCGGAGACGGTCAGGCCGAGATCGGCGAGTGTCTTCTTCGTGGCGGCGATCGCGTCGGCGTCGGCCGTGGCCGGCCACATGCCGGGATAAAACTCGACGAATTGCACGCCGAGGTCGCGGGCATGCCGCAATGCCTCGTCCACCGGGTAGCCGCGCAGCGAATAGAGTTGGATGCCCAGGTTGAGCGGGGCGGCCGCGGCGGCCGAAGCGCTCCTCATCGACGACAGAGCGTTGAGGCCCGCGGCGGCTCCCGTAGCAGCCAGGAACGAACGGCGTGAGGGGCGCATCAATCGCATCGGGAGAAGCTCCGTCGGGTAAGGAAACAGAGGTGACGAGCGATCAGTATAGAACGAACCGCTCGCTCGCTTCGTCGCCAAGATTCCGTAGGTCATCGAACGGAAGGGACTCGCGCAGGCCGCGGCTGGAAAAGTCCTCGGTATCGGCGAGCCGAAGATTTCGGCGTGCTCCGCGTCAGGGTGTCGTGAGTGCCGGCGACATCAGCGCCTCGGCCAGCCGGTCGAGGTCGGCCGACGTGTGATGCCACGCCACGCTCGCGCGGACGAGGCTCCGCCCCGCGGGCACGCTCGGCGGCCGGATCGCCGGCACGAAGAAGCCGGCCGCGGCCAGCCGCTCGGCGAGGGCCACGGCCTCCTCAGGGGGCCCGACGACGACCGGCACGATCTGTGCCGACGCACCGCCGAGGTCGAGCCCGCCGGCAGCGAGCCGCGCTCGAAACGCCGCCGCCCGCGCGAGGAGTTCGCGGCGGCGCTCGGGCTCCCGCGTGATCAGTTCGATCCCGCGGGTGGCCGCGGCCGCGACCGCGGGGGAGTGAGCGGTCGAATAGACCCACGCCCGGGCCTTGTGCCGGAGCCAGTGGACGAGCCGCGCGGGGCCGGCCACGAACCCGCCGGCGGCGCCGATCGCCTTGGAGAGCGTGCCCACCCGCACATGCACCCCGTCGGCACAGCCGGTCTCCTCGACCAGGCCGCTGCCGTGAGCGCCCAAGACACCCGTGGCATGCGCCTCGTCGACCATGAGGATCGCCGCATGCCGCCGGGCGACGGCGCAGAGGTCGGCGAGCGGCGCGACCGTGCCATCCATCGAGAAGAGCGTGTCGGTGACGATGAGCCGGCGGCGGGCCGCCGGGGCGTCGGTGCGGAGCTGGTCGAGCAGCCGGTCGAGCGCGGCCATGTCACGATGCGGATAGGTGCCGAGCGTGGCCCCGGAGAGCCGGCAGCCGTCGATGATGCTCGCGTGGTTGCGGCGGTCGATGGCCACGACGTCGCCGGGACCGACGAGCGCGGCAATCGTGGCGACGTTGGCCGCGTAGCCACTCGGAAACACGAGCGCCGCCTCGACGTCGAGCAGGCGGGCGAGCGCCGCTTCGAGCGCCTCGTGCGCCTGCGACTGCCCACTCACAAGCGGGCTCGCCCCCGCCCCGAACCCTTCGGCACAGGCGCCCTTCGACGCGGCCTTCGTGAGCCGCACGTCGCCGGCGTAGCCGAGGTAGTCGTTGGAACCGAAGTTCACAAGCGCGCGGCCGTCGAGCACGATCTCGCGGCCGGTCCGCCCGGTCCGCACGCGGTGCGGCCGCTCGAGCCCCGCGGCGGCGAGCGCGGCCAGGTCGTCGTCGATCCAGGCGAGCGGCTCCGGGAGCGGGCGGGCCGCGCGGGCGGGATCACGAACGGGGGTGTCGATGCGGCAGGGCATGTTCTCCGTAGTATGACCGCCGGACGACGCCGGCACGACTCATTGCCCCGCCCCCGCACGGCGGGCTACGCTTCACTTTATGATTCACGGGATGCAGAGCATCGACTGGTTGCGGTTGATCTGGGTCGCCTGCGTGTTTGCCGCGCCCCAGGCCTGGGCGGTCGCGCAGGCAGCAGAGCCTCCGCCGCCGAACATCGTCTGGCTCACGGTCGAGGACATGAGCCCGTGGATCGGCCCCTACGGCGACGCCACCGTGCCGACCCCCCATCTCGACCGGCTCGCCCGGGAAGGCGTGGTCTATGACAACGCCTTCGCCACGTCGCCGGTCTGTGCGCCGGCCCGCTCGGCGCTCATCACCGGCATGTTCTGTACCCGCATCGGCACGATGCACATGCGGAACGGCGCCCCGAGCAAGGCGGCCGTCGCCAAGAATCCCGCCGCCTACCGCGACATCACCGGCTCCGACATTCCCAGCTACGAGGGCCTGCCGCCGCCGTTCGTGCGCTGCTTCCCCGAGCACCTGCGGGCGGCCGGGTATTACTGCACCAACAACGCCAAGAAGGACTACCAGTTCCAGGAGCCGGTGACGGTGTGGGACGAATCGAGCGCCAGGGCCCACTGGAAGAACCGGGCCACCGGCCAGCCCTTCTTCGCGGTCTTCAACTTCATGGGCACCCACGAGAGCCAGGCATTTCCGCACGTCGCGCGGCAGCCGGCCGTCGTCGCCCCGAAGGACGTGCCCTTGCCTCCCTTCTATCCCGACACGCCGAACGTCCGTGACGCGGTCGCGCGGACCTACGACAACATCGCGGCGATGGACCGCTGGGCGGGCGACCGGCTGCAGGAATTGCGCGACGCCGGCCTGCTCGAGAACACGATCGTGATGTTCTTCAGCGATCACGGCGTCGGCCTGCCGCGGGGGAAGCGGTCGTGCTTCGACACCGGGCTGCGCGTGCCGCTGATCGTGCGGTTTCCGGACGGTCGGGA
>Ga0114946_10003139_pt1 | contig 11247 bp, 10 predicted proteins | sample WalLakDeSediment_FD_88676 | JGI IMG/M metagenome (GOLD analysis project Ga0114946, IMG submission 88676) | Lake sediment microbial communities from Walker lake, Nevada to study Microbial Dark Matter (Phase II) - Walker Lake 11/02/13 Deep Sediment | ecosystem: Environmental > Aquatic >...
AGTAACCGCACCAAGCGATTGGTAAGCACACCGCTGGCCTCGAGCGGGTAACGCCCGGCTTGATCTAGAATCCAGCGCCCCAACCCATAAAATTGATAGAATTGCAAACCCAACCTGTTTCCCAAGAAACGACGCAGGTTCCAAATGGCCTCGCCAGTTGGCAACAGCAAACGCACCTCAGCCAGCAAATCTGTCTGGCGGTTAAGTTCGATCTTCGCAGACACGTGCTGGCGGGCTGCTTCACTGTTGGGTGCCAGATACAAGGTAGCGGACATGCTGATTAACTACCAGGAACTCACGCTTTTTCCAACAATATGGGCAAAAACCTCTTGAGCCAGCCGGGTATCAGCCTGGGCGCGATGGGCGTTGGGGAGCGCCAGACCGCACTGCCGCCCGGCTGCTTGGAGAGTTTGCCAGCGCGAAGTCCCCAAAAACTGAGCGTATAGCTTCATTATGCAAAAGAAACGAAAATCACGCGCATTCCCGTGGATTCCACTAGCCCGGTTAGTTTGGTCAAGCATACGCATATCAAAATCAGCGTTATAGACCCCGACATACCTGCCGGACAGCGCGGTCTGGACTTGGGGCCAGATCTCTAACCAGCTTGGCGCATTCGCTACCATATCGTTCGTGATCCCGTGAATCTGGATAACATCCGCAGGAATCCGCCGAAACGGCTTGACCAGCGTGTCCAGGAGAATGCTGCCGTCCTTTTCCAGGATGCAAATCTCCACAATCTCAGCGTGACTATCCAAGCCGGTTGTTTCTGTGTCCAGGAAAAGTGGGCCGGTCTGCCAGTACGTCCGGGCAGTCTGCAAGGCTGACTGGCGAGCTCGATTATGCATATGGGCAATCTCCTTCGGTTTTAGAATTGTCCCCAAATGGGTAGGTCCAGAAGATATGCCCCCTCCTGTGGATACCGTTCTGGGGATGCCAACTTTACAAAGTCCATTCCTTGATGAAAACAAACCGACCCAAAAATGTCTCGTTGGGAATAAACGTATTGAAAGGTCTTCCACGATAAAATTTGAAGAGCCCCAATAATTGAGCAAGTGTTCCATTCAAGCTCTGGTAGAATTTCTGAATATCCCGTAACCTCAAGGAGACTCTCATGAAAGACTTCGACGTTTACCAGGAATTGGCCATGTCCACCGCTGTTTATCCTCAGCGAGGCAATAACCTGGCTTACCCTGCCTTAGGCTTGAATGGTGAGGCTGGCGAGGTGGCTGAAAAGGTCAAAAAGATCCTGCGCGATAAAGGGGGCCTCCTGGACGATGATACCCGCCAAGCCCTCAAAAAAGAGCTGGGGGATGTATTGTGGTATGTGGCTGCCATGTGCTCCGAAGCTGGCTTGAGCATGGGCGAGGTAGCCGAACATAATATCTCTAAGCTGCGCGACCGGCAAACACGGGCCGTATTGCACGGCAGCGGCGACGAACGATAATAAAACTCAGCGCTTGTACGCCCTATCCCAGAGCAACATCTAACAACATCATGACCGCGAAGCCGCCCATTGCGCCCATGGTGGCGATATCGGTGTTATCACCACGCTGCGACTCGGGAATAAGCTCCTCGATCACCACGAACATCATGGCTCCGGCTGCAAAGCTCAAGGCATAAGGCAGAATCGGGCGCATTAAAAGTACCAAAGCTGCCCCCAGTACCCCCGCAATCGGCTCGACCGCACCGGAAGCTTGCCCGTACAAAAAGCTCTTCCAGCGAGACAGGCCCTCACCCCGCAACGGCATAGATACTGCCAGGCCTTCAGGGAAGTTCTGTAAACCAATGCCAATGGCCAATGCCACTGCGCCAGCCACCGTGGCAGCCGGCATGCCTACCGCTGCTGCCCCAAATGCTACCCCCACTGCCAGCCCCTCTGGGATATTATGCAGGGTAATAGCCAGAACCAGCAGGACGCTGCGCTGCCAGGAGGTTTTAATGCCTTCCTTTTCTGACATGGGAAAGCCCAGGTGCAGGTGGGGTAGGATTTTGTCCAATACCCATAGAAAGCCTCCACCTGCCAGGAAACCAACCACCGCCGGAAGCCAGCCGGGCGTATCACTGTCTTCCATCATGGCAATGGCTGGCGCCAGCAAGGACCAAAAACTGGCCGCAATCATCACCCCCGCGGCAAAGCCCAGCATCGACACCAGCAGCTTGCGGTTTACGTCCTTGTGAAACAGCACACCTGCGGCCCCCAGGGCAGTCAGCCCCCAGGTGAACAGGGTCGCCAACAAAGCCTGAAGAATTGGATTGAGGTTGGCTAAATATTCGATCAAGACAACTCCAGTTGTATTGCTGATTTCCCAAAACCGGGAGAAATTTGACTCATCTCTTTACTGGGTACCCTAATTATAATAGGAGTTCCGCAGTTGAAGCTTGTTCTTGGAGGGGGATCTTTTTTGGGATTTCACCGAGAAGAACAAAGCGTGCCAAAATTGAACTACGAGGGTGTACCCGCGCATACTCCAAAACTGGAGTGTTATGCGTATAATTAGTTTGATGTCTCATAAAGATTATCTCACCACCATGGATATCGCCAAAAGCGTTGGCGTACACCCCAACACGGTGCGGCTGTATGAGCAGTGGGGTTTGCTGCCGCCTGTTCCACGCAGCCCGGCCGGCTACAGGCGATTTACCCCATTCCATCTGAACCAGATGCGCCTGGCGCGCCTGGCTCTGAAAGGTCCTTTCCCTGGCAAAATCATCCGCCGGTCAGCCGCGAGCCTGGTGCGCCGTGCGGCCACCGGCGACCTGGGCGGCGCCCTGGAACAAGCCTACCAGCATCTGGCTACCATTCAGGCCGAGCTGGCCCATGCCGAAACAGCCGCCGCCCTGCTGCAGCGTTGGGCCGAAGGCGCAGCGGCAGATGCCACACACGCTTCGTTACGTGTCGGTCAGACCGCGGCTTTGCTGCAAGTCACCCCGGATGCCTTGCGCAATTGGGAGCGCAACGGTCTGATCCAGGTGCCGCGGGACCCGTTCAATCGCTACCGGGTCTATAGCGGGTTGGAGATCGGGCAACTGCGTGTGATCCGCATGCTGCGCTCTGCCGGTTATAGCATCATGGCGATCCTGCGCATGATGCTGCATGTTAATAAAGGCCAACGGGACGACCTGCGCCAGGTACTCGACACTCCCCGGCCGGACGAAGATATCTACTCTGCTGCCGACCGCTGGCTTTCTACCCTTACAGAGCAGCAGGAGCGCTCCCTGGATATCATCACCCATCTGGAAGAGATGATCCGCCAACAGGCATCTACCTGACCTTAATAACCCTCCATCTGGTCACCAAGGTTTAATCCTATTCAATCAACACCCGATCACCTGTCTAGGTCAAATTCTAACCACCGGGTGGTTTTGGCAGCAGGTTTTAATTGATATTCTAGATTTTGAACCCAGCACCGTAACCCTCCAGTATTACACCAATGTTATACAATCAAAACACAAAAAGTGATCTCGTATCTAGGTCATTCTCATTAAAAGGAAACGATGATGCTGGACATACCAAAAATTGTTGTACACCAAACCGCTTCTGTGGATGGCAAACTGACCACTGCCCCAGATGTACTGCTGCTCATCGGAGATGAGCGTTGGAAAGCCATTGCCGGGGGTGATGAGGAAGCATACCGCAAAGCCCGCGCCCTGCATAACCCCGACGCTGTCTTGGAAGGCAGCGGCTCCTTCGTCTTAGAAGGAACGCCCAGCCAACCGCTCCCACCGGTTGATGGCGAGCCTGCTATGCTGTACCAGGATTACCTGCCTGCCTCACTTACGGAACAAGAAGAACGGCGCTGGTTCACCGTTGTGGATGGACGCGGCCGGGTCCGCTGGATGTATAAAGAGTTTCCCGGTCAAGACTGGGCTGGCTGGCACCTGTTGGTTCTGGTACATCACGCCACTCCGCCCGAGTACCTGGCCTATCTGCGCCAGGAGCAGATCCCCTACCTGGTGACAGGTGAGGTTCAGGTTGACCTTGCCGATGCTTTCTCCAAGATGCGCCTGCAATTGGGGGTTGAGTGCATCCTGTCCACTGCGGGGGGGCAGCTCAACGGCGCTCTGCTGCGGGCAGGGCTGGTTGATGAAATCATGCTTGATTTTTTCCCTGCCATCATCGGCGGCAGGGGCACACCCGCCCTGTTCGACGCAGCGCCCCTCCAACCGGGTGAGCTCCCGACCTCGCTGCAGTTGCTATCCGCTCAAGCGCAACCGAACGGCTGGGTCGAGTTGCGTTACCGGGTGCTCAAAGCATGAGCGAGCCGCATATCCTGGTAACAGACCTCACCAAGACCTACCGGGTTCCCGAAAGAGAAGCCGGCCTGGCCGCGGCTATCAAGAGCCTGGGCCGCCGCCGCTACCGGGAGGTTGAGGCCGTGCGCGCCATCAGCTTTTCCATCCAGCCTGGCGAGGTAGTCGGGTTCATCGGCCCCAACGGGGCCGGGAAAACCACCACCCTCAAGATGCTATCTGGATTGCTTTATCCGACTACCGGGCAGGCCCATGTTGCTGGCTGGACCCCGTGGGAGCGCCGCCCGGACTTCTTGCGTTCCATCAGCATGGTTTTAGGCAACAAAAGCCAGATGCTGTGGGACATCCCCCCGCTGGACACCTTTCGCGTGCTGGCTGAGATCTATGCCATCCCAGCGGCCGATTTCCAGCGCACACTCGATGAGCTGGTGGCCCTGCTGGAGATGTCTGAATTGCTCTCCAAGCCAGTTCGCAACCTATCTCTGGGAGAGCGTATGAAGTGTGAGCTGGTCGCCAGCTTGCTGCACCGGCCGGAGGTGCTCTTCCTGGACGAACCCACCCTTGGTCTGGACGTTTCCATGCAATCCCGCCTGCGGCGCTTCCTGACTGAGTACAACCGCCGCCATGGCGCTACCATGATCCTGACCAGCCATTATATGGCTGACGTCCAGGCCCTCTGCCCGCGCGTGATCCTGATCCACCACGGTCGCCTGCTCTACGATGGTGGTTTGAGCGGGTTGGCGCAACACCTGGCCCCCTTCAAGCTGGTACACCTTTCCATCAGAATAGAAAATGGTGGACCGGAAGCCTGCCTGGACTTGCCTGCTGGCGTCGACTTGCTTTCCAACGAGAACGGCAGCCTGACCCTGCGCGCTCCCCGCTCGGAAACCCCGGCCCTCACCGCTTACCTGCTCAGGACTCTGCCGGTGACCGACCTGTCCGTTGAAGACCCACCCATTGAAGCCGTCATCGACCAGATCTACCAGGCAGGCAACCTATGAACTGGCGTGGGGGTTGGGCCCTGATTCAAAGCACCTGGTCTTCGTGGATGCAATACCGCAGCTTCTTCTTCCTGCTGGCTTTTGGATGGATGATCCCACCCCTGATCTACCTTTTCGTCTGGTCCACAGCCGCCGGAGGGGAAACGGCTGGCGGGATGACCCGTGGCGAATTCGTGTCTTACTATCTGGTGCTGATCCTGGTCAATCAGGTCACTTACTCGCAGACCAACTGGACCCTGGGCGATGTAATCCGCATGGGTACCATCAGCGCCTGGCTTCTGCGTCCTTTGCCGGCCATCTTTCACGTGCTCTCCAGCGAGCTGGCCGGCAAGGTTGTCTATATGGTCTTCGTTCTGCCAGTCGGTTTGCTTTTGGCAGTTATCCTGCGACCCGAGCTACAGGCCGGACCCAGCCAGATACTGGCCTTCCTGCTGGCTCTGGGTATGGCCTGGGGATTACGTTTCTTTTGGGGGCTGTGGCTGGCCATGCTGGCCTTCTGGGCCAGCCGGGCCGATGGTCTGCTGGCGGTCCAGGATACACTGGTCTTCTTGCTGGCGGGTGTGGTCGCGCCGCTTTCGCTCCTGCCTGAGATACTTCAAAGCGCAGCCCGCCTGCTGCCCTTCTGGTATATGGTTGGCTTTCCGGTAGAAGCCCTGACCGGGAGAGTATCTGGCCCCGATCTTTTGGCCGCTTTCGCCATCCAGGCCGGTTGGTTAGCTATCGCACTGCTGCTCTCCAGGCTGGTATGGCAGCAAGGCACCAAGCGTTATACCGCCATTGGAGGTTAAGCATGCACAGTCTACGACTGATTCGGCGCTTCATCCTGGCTTCTGCACAGCAAGAGCTGGCTTACCGGGCCAACTTTTTCCTGAGCCTGTTGCATTCCCTGCTCAACTTTGGGGCCGGCTTCCTGGGGGTGATGGTGGTCTTCGGCCAGGTGGAAGAATTGCGGGGATGGGATTTCTCGGCCACATTGGCCCTGTTGGGCGTCTACCTGGTGGTAAGCGCAATACGCAACCTGTTCATCGGTCCCAGCCTGGAGTCAATGGCCGGTATGGAGGGCGAGGTATGGACCGGTCGCTTTGACTTCACCCTGCTGCGTCCGGTCTCGCCCCAATTCCTGGCCAGCTTCCGCCACTGGCGCCTCTTTTCGCTCTTCGACCTGGCTTTAGGCCTGCTGGTGATTGGAATTGCACTGGCCCAGCCCGGGCAGACCTTATCCATCCCACAGCTATTGGCCTTTTTCCTGGCCATTTCGGCTGGGGCGCTGATCCTGTACGCCATCCTGCTGGCCTTCACCGCGCTGGTCTTCATCTCGCCTGGTTTCCTGTTCACCTGGGTTTTCGACGGCTTGTTCCAGATGGCGCGTTACCCGTTGGGCCTGTACCCTGGTTGGGTCCGTCTGGTGCTGACCTGGATCATCCCGGTCGGGCTGATCACCACCGTTCCAGCTCAGGCTCTGACCGGCGTTGTCGCCATTCCCACCCTGGCAGGGATGGTCGCACTGGCTGTCGCCCTGCTAGTCGCGGCCAGCTCCCTGTTTAGATGGGGCCTGGTCCGCTACCACAGCGCTTCAAGCTAGGATCATCGAAATTGGTTATCTGCGCTTCGCCAAGAAATGGGGGGGTCTTTATGATAAAATACAGATTAATAATATACGTTTAGGGGATTTTGCTTTTCACACATGTAATACCTTCTGGATTTTAGCTGGTGGTTCAAAAGTGACCAAAATCGTCATGTTTTGGTCTGTAATACGTTCTAAGTAATAGAAGAACCAATGCTATGCAAATACCCGCCTAGCCGATACTACAGGACGGCCTGCGTAATAGCCCTCGGACTTAACCGAGATTGGCGAGCAACACTTTCCCTTGATGTTCTGCTAAACGCAGGAAAATATTCAAAAAATAAACGAGGAGCAATTTATGAAAAAGAAAACCAAAAACATGTCCCGCTGGAAGATCATCATTTCCAGTATCGCTTTGTTCGTCCTGTTAGTGTTCTCAGGCAGCACCCAGGTCCAGGCAGACGACTTCGACTGCACCGGCAGCCTTGGCTCGACCACAGTCGATAATCTGAACGTGCCGCAAAACGCCACCTGCACGCTGAACGGCACGCACGTTGAAGGCAATATCTTCGTCCGCAATGGTGCAACCCTGTATGCAAACTCTGTGTATGTGGACGGCAACATCCAGGCCGAGTACGCAGCCCGCGTAGAAGTTCGACCGGGTTCCTTTGTCGGTGGAAGCATCCAGGTTGATAACAGCGGGCCTCTGCTTGTATCTTGGGTCCATATAGATGGAAACCTGCAAGCATTTGATAACTACGGCAGCCAGCTATATTCCGGCAACACCATTGGCGGCGATCTGCAATCCTTCTACAACATCGGCGGTGTAACCATCTGGGATAACACCATCGATGGCAATCTGCAATGCCAGGGCAACAACCCACCACCAACCGGTGGAGATAATATAGTAGGTGGAAATATGGAAGACCAGTGCGCCAACCTGCAGCCTGGCGATCCTCCCCCAGACGATCCCTCCCCAGGCGATGACGAAACCTGCACCGGCACCCTTGGCTCGATCACAGTCGATAACCTGAACGTGCCGCAAAACGCCACCTGCACGCTGAATGGTACCCACATCCAGGGCAATCTCTTTGTACGTAGTGGTGCAACTGTATATGCTAATGGGGTGCGGGTAGATGGTAACATCCAGGCCGACAAAGCCGCCCAGGTGCAGGTGTATGCTGGTTCCACTATTGGAGGAGATATCCAAGTCATTGAGAGCGGCCTGTTGGTGGTGAATTCAGCCTCAATCGATGGCAATTTGCAGGCCTTCAACAATACCAATAGCCAGTTCTATTTCGGCAACACCATCGGAGGCAACCTGCAGGCTTTCGACAACCTCGGAGGTGTAACTGTCTGGAACAATGTCATCGATGGCAACTTACAATGCCAGGAAAACAACCCGCCGCCTGCTGGTGGGAATAATCAGGTGAGTGGAAGTATGGAAGATCAGTGCTCTAATTTACAATCAGCTGACTGGAACTATCAAATTTTCCTGCCAATTTCCGGGAGATAAGCAGGTTATATCTGCTGACTGAATACCCACCGATATTCAAATAGGTGGCCGATACCCACCAAGTAAATATCGCACAAACCAGAGAGCAGAGCCAGCACGATCAGACTCTGCTCTCTTGTTTGATATTTCACCTATCGTTAATTTTCATTTCCCAATCCTGCATAGCTCAAACCAGGCAGGGCCTCAAGCGCCATACCCATCACCGGTAGGGCCGCCAGATCACCTGTCATCTGCAGGTCGCCCCGTCCCACCCAGCCTTTCACGCTGCCTGGGTCTCTTATATTTGCCACTGCCAGCCAGTCTCCGTCTGAGCTGCGCCCGCTCAAGCTTACAATGCTAACCGGGCTCAATACATCAACCACCCGGCTGCTCATGGTCGGATTTTGGTAAACCATTGTCAGGCCAACCGTTACGCCGCTGAAGCTTTGTGACATCTGCATTACTGGCAGGGCTGCCAGTTCACCATTCGTGCGGATGTTGCCTGTTTGGATCCAGCCGCTTCCCAGGGCTAACCACTGGCCATTATCACTGCGACCTACCAGGCTCACTTCAGTGGCCGGCATGAGCACGGTTTCTACCCGGCTGTTCGCCTCAGGGGTCTCATAGACCATCGTCATTTGGCGGGTGATGACGATCAAGCTCTGCGCGGACTGGGTTACCGGCAAAGCTGCCAAGTCGCCGTCTGTGCGAACACCACTTCTCTGGATCCAGCCAGCCCCAAGAGCCAGCCACTTGCCGTCGGCGCTGCGACCTACCAGGCTCACCTCTGTGACAGGCATAAGCACGGTCTTTACCCGGCTATCCAATCCAGGGCTCTCGTAGACCATCGTCAGTTGAAGGGTGGTAGCGATGACTTCATCGGACATGTCGCTGGCTTTTGCAAAAGAAATTCCTTGCAGGTTGGCTGCCAGAAGTGCAATCACCACGGCCATGATCAAGATCTGTCTCATGTAGAATAATTGTATTCTTTTCATTTTCTCGTCTCCTATGATTGTGTTGGTATTACAGATTACTGTCTCTCAACCACTCAGGCTTGCAGTCTGTTGTGCTTTTATTACATTGAAACTATTGTTCGTTTATCTTATAAGTCCAGTATAAACATAGGGCATATCGCAAACGTACCAAACCGCGTCCCAAAGCGCGTCCCCAATCAGGAACTTGGAAAATTGGTCTGATTCTGTTTGGTTTTCTACCTTATTCCACTAGATTTCCCCGAAAGAATCACCCAAGAAATCGAGAAACCGGTTTTTGGGTAAGCCCCAAAACAATCTCCTTCTGAAGTAGAATAAATTAATGATCAAGCAGCAACTTTTCCTGTTTGGCATGCCGCATCTGGTTGTAGAGGGCCAGAGGGTGAATATCAAGCGCCGGCGGAGTCTGGCTTTGCTGGCCTACCTGGCTGTGACACGCCAGCCGCACTCCCGCGATCTGTTAGCCGCCATGTTCTGGCCCGAGCATGACACCACCCACGCCCGCGCAGGGTTGCGCCGTGAGCTGCATAACCTCAAAATAGCCCTACCGGAGGATTTCTTAGATAGCAGTGGGGAGCATGCTGGTCTGGCCCAGACTGCACAGCTTTGGGTAGACGTGCACGAGTTCGAAAGCCTGTTCGAGCGTGTCCGAGAGCACGGTCACAATCTAGACTCCCTGGCCCCGGATGAAGCCTGCCTGCAATGCCTGCCCAAGCTGGAGGCAGCTGCGGCCTTGTACAAGGCTGATTTTATGGCCGGCTTCTCCCTCGCTGACAGCGCGGGCTTCGACGAATGGCAGTTCTTTCAGGGAGAACAGCTGCGCGCCCTGCTCGCGCAAGCCTTGCAGAGACTGTCTACCTGGCAGGCCGGGCAGGGGAACTACCCACCCGCTATCGAGCATGCCCGGCGCTGGCTGGCTTTGGACAACCTGCACGAGCTCGCCCACCGGGCCTTGATGCGGCTATACTATGCCTCTGGGCAGCGAGCCGCCGCCCTACGCCAGTACCAGGAATGCCAGCGCCTGCTCGAGGAAGAGCTGGGGGTGGATCCGGAGACTGAAACAATTGAGCTGTACCAGGCCATCCAATCCCGCCAACTTACCAGATCTGGATTTCCGTCTTTTGCAAGAGGGGGGCTAACCGGGTCTACCCCAGACCACTCACAACAAATCGCACCCGCTGTATCTGTTCCAACCCGCACACACAATCTACCCTCCGTACTGACACCAATCATCGGCCGGGAAGGCGAGATGACTGCGCTGACTGTTATGCTGAGTGAGAACCCGACCTGCCGGCTACTGACCTTGATAGGCCCAGGCGGGAGTGGCAAGACACGCCTGGCATTGGAAACTGCCCGTCTGCTGGCAGAGACCTCCCAGCCGGTCTTTGCAGACGGAGTCTGGTTTGTCAACCTGGCACCTCTTAGCGATAGCAACGCCTTGCTGCCCGCCATAGCCCAGTCACTGGGCGTCCCTATCTCAGGCGATCTGGTCCAGCGCCAGCAACAGACGCTAGACTATTTGCAGTCCAAAAACTTGCTCTTATTGCTGGACAATATCGAGCACCTGATAGACTCGCACAGCTTGGACCTGGTCACCACCTTGCTGTCAGGGTCAGCAGGTACCCGGATCCTGGTTACCTCCCGTGCCAGGCTAAACCTACGCGCTGAGTGGCTCTTCTCCGTGGAAGGCCTGCCGGTCCCACCGGAAAACGCTTTTGTTGAGGGCGATCTTCCCAAAAATTTCTCGGAATACAGTGCTCTTGATCTCTTCCGGGCTTGTGTATCCCGGCTGGATCCCAGCTTTCAGATCAACCGGGAAAACTACCAGGCTGTCGCCCGTATCTGCCGGCTGGTACAGGGCATGCCCTTGGGTATCGAATTGGCTTCCACATGGATGGAGTTACTCTCGCCGGAAGATATCGCGACCGAGATTGAGCGAAGTCTGGA
>Ga0114946_10003141_pt1 | contig 11245 bp, 10 predicted proteins | sample WalLakDeSediment_FD_88676 | JGI IMG/M metagenome (GOLD analysis project Ga0114946, IMG submission 88676) | Lake sediment microbial communities from Walker lake, Nevada to study Microbial Dark Matter (Phase II) - Walker Lake 11/02/13 Deep Sediment | ecosystem: Environmental > Aquatic >...
TCATAGAGATCCAGAGCCAGGTCGCCGACATTATGAGGGGCGGCGAGTACAGGGCGTACTCCCTGCTCCGGTTTGTGCTCGGAGAGTGTGCGGATGAACTGGAAGCCCTGGTCGCTGAAAAGGTGGGCGAGGGCGAAATCGTTCAATGGCTGAGGGAACGAATAGAAAAGGAGTTCGGCCCAAAACCGAGCCCCAGTGAAGCGATCCGCCTTGATGATTTCATCCGGCAGAGAATCGACGCCCTGACCCCCGCCTTTTCGCATCGCCGAATCGAAATAATCAGGGACTTCCAGAAGACGTCCGCCATATTCATCCCTCCTTCTGTCCTGCAAAAAGTGGTGGACGGTCTGTTCAAGAACGCGGTGGAGAACACCCCTGACGGCGGAAGGATCCTGCTTTCAGTGTACGAGAAAAAAGGGGGAGTCGAACTCATGGTCAGGGACTTTGGGGTGGGGATCACTGCCGAAGACCGGAAAAGAATCTTCGAAGGCTTCTTTCCCACCCAAGAGACCCTGCTCTATTCAACAAAGCGGCCTTTTGATTTTGACGCGGGAGGTAAAGGCGCCGACCTGCTCAGGATGATCGTCTTTGCTGAGAAATATGGGTTTCAGCTCAACATGGAATCCACCCGGTGCTGTTTTCTGGAGGAACACGGCCGAGCCTGTCCAGGCAACATCGATGCGTGCGAAGACTGCAAGAGCGCTCATGACTGCCACGTCTCCGGCGGCACGGCTTTCACGGTTTTCTTCCCGGCCGAGGCACTGCAGGGTCTGAGGGACGGGCATCACTAAATAAGAAATGTCGAAGCAGAATACAGCATACAGGAGACAGAATGAGAAAAGGGAAGAATGGAATAGTGGATTGTTGGAATAAAGGAAGCATGGGGCATGGAGGAATGAAGGGGTCGCCCCCCTGCCCTCTTTACCTTTTCCGATTTATCCCGTATAAGCTGTTCTCCCGTCCAACAATCGACAAAAGGAGATGGAAATACGAATGGGACTTCTGATCATCGACGAAAGCAAGTGCAAGAAGGACGGCATTTGCGCCAGTGAATGCCCCATGGTCATCATCAAGCTCAAGGACGGAAAGGGGTTTCCGGAAATGGTCCCGGGCGGAGAAAAGGTATGCAACAACTGCGGCCACTGCGTCTCCGTCTGTCCGCACGGCGCCCTCTCCCATGCGAAGGTGCCCATCGACAAAAGCCCGCTGATAGACAAGAAACTGGAGATCAGCGAGGAAGAGGCGGTCCAGTTCCTTCGCTCCCGCCGTTCCATACGCTTCTTCGAGAAGCAGCCCGTGGAAAGGGACAAGCTCAAGCGACTCATCGAGATCGCCCGCTACGCCCCGACCGGAGGGAATCGCGAAATCGTGGAATGGACGGTGTTCACCGACGGGGAGAGGATAAGCGAGATCGCGGCGCACACCTTGGAATGGATGCGCAAGGTCATGGCCAAGGCACCCCAATCGGTGCCGCCCTACTTTCCAGGGATCATCGCTGCATGGGACATGGGATACAATGCCGTGACATGGAGCGCACCGGTGCTGATCGTGGCCTCCGCGCCCAAGGAGGCGAACACCGGCATGGTAGACGTGGCGCTGGCTCTTTCCTACCTGGATCTGGCAGCCCCGAAACTCGGGCTGGGGACCTGCTGGGCCGGCCTGGTCGAAGGTGCACTGCAGGGCTCCGCCGCGCTCAGGGAGTCGGTGGGGCTGCCGGACGGGCATCCGTACCACTATCCCATGATGGTCGGTTATCCAAAGCCGAAGTACTTCCGCCTGCCCGAGCGCAAGGCGCCTAAAATCAACTGGATGTGACCACAGAGCGGACGCGACAACGCCTTTCGGGAACCCGTTCGGCAACAGGCTTACGACCCTGTCGCAGACCCTGAGTGAGAACGAAAGGCCCCCGCAAGGAGGATCGAGGGGAGAAATCAAGGGGCGCCTCCCTCCAGCCGGGAACGAAGGAAAAGAGTCGAAAAACACCCTATTTGTCATTGCGAGCGAAGCGACGCAATCCAGTGCGAAGCACTGTCCCGAGAGTAACGAGGGATCTCCTCTTGATACGGAAAGATCCTTCGATCGGCCTACGGCGGCCTCAGGACGACTTGCGTTGCAAGTCGGATTGCCACGGCGCTTCGCGCCTCGCAATGACGGAGTGGGACTTTTTGCGAGGCCGTCAGTCTTGATGATCTCGTAAAAAGTCCGAAAATGCCTTTTTCTGTCATTCCCGCGAAGGCGGGAATCCAGTCTTTTCAAGGATTTCTGGACTCCCGCCTTCGCGGGAGTGACGACTGCTGGGACTTTTTGCGAACGCATCAGTCTTGGGCCACAAAAAAAGGACTTAAGCGGTGTTGCCTAAGTCCTTGTTTTTACTGGCGGGAGCGACGAGATTCGAACTCGCGACCTCCGGCGTGACAGGCCGGCGTTCTAACCAGCTGAACTACGCCCCCGTGGAAAACTTTGTTTTCACTATTAGCCACCGGCCAATAGCTCCTGGCTATCGAGAAAGCAAAGACCTTCGGTTTCTTAGCAAAGAGCTATAGGCTATAAGCCAACGGTGAATGGCCTTCAGCCATTCCCGTGGTAGGCGGAACAGGATTTGAACCTGCGACCCCCGGCTTGTAAGGCCGATGCTCTCCCGCTGAGCTATCCGCCCGCGTGAAACGATTATTATCCACGGTGGCGGCGGCCTGTCAAGAACAAAAGACGGCTTCGTAAAAAGTTTCAAGAGTCGTCCCTCCCGCGCAGGCGGGAGTCCAGAAGTGCTTGAAAAGACTGGATTCCCGCCTTCGCGGGAATGACAGAAAAGCGCTGTTTCCGACTTTTTGCGTGTTCATCAGAATTAGTGGGCCATAATTTCGTCAGGTCCGGGCGGTTTGGGTTCCAGCATCCCTTCAATGCAAATGGGCCGGCACTCCTCTTCCGTGCCGAAAAGCGACTCTTCTCCCTCCCTCAACACAAGAGCCTCTTGCAACACCTGGTCCATGTGGGCGACCGGAATGAGCTCGACCCGCTTTAAAACGCGCTTGGGGATTTCCTCGATATCCTTTTTGTTCTCCTCCGGGATCAAAACCTTGGTCACAAGACCCCGGTGTGCGGCCAGCACTTTTTCCTTGAGCCCGCCGATGGGCAGAACCCTGCCTCTGAGCGTGATCTCACCGGTCATGGCCAGGTCTCGTTTGACAGATCTTCTCGTAAGAGCCGACACGATGGACGTGGCAAGAGCAATGCCGGCGGAAGGGCCGTCCTTTGGCGTGGCCCCTTCCGGGACATGAATATGGATGTCAATGTGCTCGTAGAACTTGTCCGGCAACTTCAATTGCCTGGACCGGGACCGGACATAACTCAAAGCAGCCTGGGCCGACTCCTGCATCACCTCGCCCAGCTTGCCCGTGAGCACCAGCTTTCCCTTGCCCGGCATGATGGCCGCCTCGGTCTGAAGGAGCTCGCCTCCCACGTCCGTCCATGCAAGGCCCGTGGTCAATCCGATCTGGTCATTCTCCTCGGTTTTGCCGAAGCGAAACTGGATGACTCCCAGGTACCGGTGAAGGGAGGTCCCTGTGATGCTGATCTTGGTGTCTTTTCCGTTTTTCAGGACCTCCTTGGCCACCTTGCGGCAGATCGAGGAGATTTCCCTTTCCAGGTTTCGCACTCCCGCCTCACGGGTGTAGTTCTGGATGATGGTCAGGATGGCCTTGTCCGAAAAGGTGATATCCACCCCGGCAAGCCCGTTTTTTTCCACCTGTTTCTTGATCAAAAACTGCTTGGCAATGTTGAGCTTCTCGATCTCGGTGTAGCCCGGCAAGCGGATGATCTCCATCCTGTCCTGCAAAGGCAGGGGGATGTTGTGGAGGGTGTTGGCCGTGGTGATGAAAAGCACTTCGGAGAGATCGAAGTCCAGGTCCAGGTAATGATCGTTGAATGCGTTGTTCTGTTCCGGGTCCAGGACTTCCAGAAGAGCCGCCGAGGGATCGCCCCGAAAATCGGTGCTCATCTTGTCCACTTCGTCGAGGCAGAAAACCGGGTTTCTTGACTTGGCCTTTCGAATGTACTGGATGATCCTCCCTGGAAGGGCGCCGATATAGGTCCGCCTGTGGCCCCGGATTTCGGCCTCGTCCCGGACACCGCCCAGGGAAAGGCGCACGAAATTGCGAGCCGTGGCCCTGGCAATGGATTTTGCGATGGAGGTCTTCCCGACGCCCGGAGGCCCCACAAGGCAAAGAATCGGGCCGTTGATCTTCTTGGTCAACGCCTGAACTGCGAGGTACTCCAGGATTCTCTCCTTGGGTTTCTTAAGACCGTAGTGGTCTTCGTCCAGGATTCTTTCCGCCTCCTTGATATCCATCTTCTCCCGGGTCCGCTCTGCCCAGGGAAGAGAAAGGATCCAGTCGATGTAATTGCGAACCACCGTCGCCTCGGCCGACATGGGCGACATCATTTTCAGCTTTTTGAACTCCTGCCAGGTCCTTGCGTGGGCTTCCTTGGAAAGTTTTTTTCTCTTGATCTTCTTTTCGAGCTCGGCCAGTTCCGTCTTGAAATCGTCCTTGGTGCCCATCTCCTTCTGAATGGCCCGCATCTGCTCATTCAGATAGTAGTCTTTCTGGGTTTTCTCCATCTGTTTCTTGACCCGCTTCTTGAGGCGGTTCTCGAGCTTGATGATATTGATCTCGTTGCGGATCTTTTCAAAGAGCATCTCCAGCCTGGGATTGAGTCGCTCCACCTGCAGCAGTTCCTGCTTATCCCTGATCTTCATCGTCAGATGGGCGGCGATGGTGTCGGCAAGACGGCAAGGATCTTCGATCGCAGAGACGGTTGAAACCAGGTCCTTCCCGAGCTTTTCGTTCACCTTGGCGTACTCGTCGAAACCGTCGGCGATCGCTCTGGCTAAAGCAAGGGACTCGGCGTCCGCTCGGTCCTCCACGACCTTTTTCACCCGCACCATGAAAAAATCAGGATGGTTCGCAAAGTCCTCGATCTTGGCCCTCTGCTTGCCCTCGATCAGGGCCTTGACCGTCCCGTCAGGCAGCCTGAGAAGCTGGAGGACCGTACCCAGGGTTCCGAAAAGGAAAATGTCCTTGGCGCCGGGGTTATCCACCTTGGCATCTCTCTGGGCCGAGAGAAAGACCTCTTTATCCTTGGACATGGCGTATTCGAGGGCTTTGATGGACTTGTCCCTGCCCACGAAAAGGGGAACCACCATGTTGGGGAAAACCACCACATCCCTGAGGGGGAGGAGCGGAAAGTCGAAATCTTCGGACATTTCAATCAATTTCTTTTTATTAAGATTGAACATAATTAAGCGTAGCCCACCTGGTTTTCATATAAAAGCAACGGCGCACCTTTTCTGATAATCACGTCCTCGTTGATCACGCATTCCCGGACGCCGTGCATGCCCGGAATGTCGTACATGATCTCCAGCATGACCGATTCCAGGATGGCTCTCAGGCCCCTGGCCCCTGATTTGCGTTTCACCGCGTCCTTGGCAACGGCCAGAAGCGCCTCCTCGGTGAATTTCAGCGATACGTCCTCGATCTCGAAAAGCTTCTTGTATTGTTTCGCCAGCGCGTTTCTCGGCTCGGTCAGGATCCTGACCAGGGCTTCGAGACTCAGCTCGCCCAGGGTGGCGAGGATCGGCAACCGGCCGATGAATTCCGGGATCATGCCGAACTTGATGAGGTCTTCGGGCTGCACCATGGAGATGATCTTGTTGAGGTCCTCCCCCGTATTGCTCTGGATGGCGGCCTCAAAGCCCATGGTCTTGTTCGCGATCCGGTTCCTGATGATTTTGTCGAGGCCGTTAAAGGTCCCTCCGCAAATGAACAGGATGTTGTTGGTGTTCACCTTCACGAAATCCTGCTGCGGGTGCTTTCGCCCTCCCTTGGGAGGAATGCTGGCCATGGTCCCCTCGATGATCTTGAGAAGGGCCTGTTGCACCCCCTCCCCGGAGACGTCTCTGGTGATCGACGGGCTGTCCGACTTTCGGGCGATCTTGTCGATTTCGTCGATGTAGACGATTCCCCTGCCGGCCGCCTCCACATCGTAGTCCGCATTCTGAACCAGATTGAGGATGATGTTCTCCACGTCTTCGCCCACGTACCCGGCTTCGGTCAGGGTCGTGGCGTCGGCAATGGTGAAAGGCATTTTGAGTATTTTTGCAAGGGTCTGGGCAAGGAGGGTTTTTCCCGAGCCGGTGGGACCGATCAGCAGGATATTGCTCTTTTGGATCTCCACCCCCTCCATGTCCACCTTGGTGGCTATCCGCTTGTAGTGATTGTGCACGGCGACGGATAGAATTTTTTTGGGTTTTTCCTGCTCGATCACATATTCGTCCAGAATGGACTTGATTTCATAAGGCTTGGGCAGTCTTCCCGTGACATCCGCATCCAGCTCCTGCCCGTAGTCCTCTGCGATGATCTCGTTGCAGAGCTGGATACACTCATCGCAGATATAGACGGAGGGGCCTGCAATGAGCTTCTTCACCTCGTCCTGGCTTTTGCCGCAAAAGGAGCAAAGGAGCTCCTCGTTGGCGTCATCTTTTCTTTGCATAACCTGCTTCTCCTCACGAACGCTTTATGGCTTTCCCCATTTCCCTTTCCGTAATAATCTTGTCCACAATGCCGTATCGAACGGCCTCTTCGGCGTCCATGAAAAAATCCCGCTCCGTATCCAGCCGGATCTTTTCCAGGGGCTGGCCTGTGTGCTTGACAAGAATCTTGTGGATCAGTTGCTTAATCTTCATAATCTCTTTGGCCTGGATGTCAATGTCCGTGGCCTGGCCCTGGGCTCCTCCCAGGGGCTGGTGGATCATGATTCTCGAATGAGGAAGAGCATACCTTTTCCCCCCGGCGCCGGCGGCAAGAAGCAAGGCGCCCATGCTCGTGGCCTGCCCCATGCAAATGGTGGTCACAGAGGGTCTGATGTACTGCATGGTGTCATAGATCGCCAGACCTGCGGTCACGGAGCCGCCCGGCGAATTGATGTAGATGTTAATGTCTTTGTCCGGGTCTTCGGATTCCAAAAAGAGCAACTGGGCGATGATCGTATTGGCCATACCGTCATGCACCTGCTCTCCGATAAAAACAATCCGATCCTTCAGCAGCCTGGAGTAAATGTCGTAGGCGCGCTCGCCTCGACTTGATTGTTCGATTACAATAGGTATCAGCATAGCGTTTTTTTCCGTCATTGAAAGGAATTATAACGGGAATATGCAAGGAGATAAACTCCTTCTCATTCCCGGGGGGCGACCTCTTCGGGATTTGGCCGGCTTGCGTCAATCTCGGTGATCTTAGCACCCTTGACCAGGAAATTCAAGGTCTTTTCCTCCAAAAGCCTTTCCCTCAAGGTGTCCACCATTTCTCTTGCCTCGTAATAGCGACGCACTATCGAAGGCTCCTGCCCCATGCTTTGAGCCAGATCGTTGAACCCCTCGTTCAGCTCGATTTCGCTGACGCTCAGGTTGTTCTGCGATGCGACCTCAGCCAGGATGAGCAAATCCTTCACCCTTTTTCTCGATGGGACCATGAAATCCTGCCGGATCTTCTCCTCGGTCACCCCGGTTTTCTCAAAGCTCGATCCTATGCGCTGAAGGTTCTGTCTCACGTTTTCCACCGCAAACCGCAATTCCGCTTCCACAAGGCTCTCAGGCAATTCAAAGTTCACACTGTCCGATATTTTGTCAAGAAGTCTCCGCTTTACCTCCCGCTCCAGCCGCTTTTCTTCGCGAGCCACGAGATCTTCTTTGATTTTTTTTCTCACCGTCTCCAATTCCGTGAACTCCCCGCCCAGACTTGCCGCAAAGGCATCGTTCAGGTCGGGAAGCTCCGTGACCTTGATGTCCGTCGCCTTGACCTTGAAGGTCGCCTTCTTGCCTGCAAGTTTCGCATGCTGGTAATCGCTTTCGAAGTTCACGAGGATTTCTCTGGATTCCCCGGCCTTCACGCCGAGCAGCCCTTTTTCGAAATCCGGATGGATGGCGCCTGCGCCGATCCTGACCATGAAGTTCTCGGACTTGATGCCTTCGATGGGCTTGTCTCCTTCAAAGGCCTCGTAATCAAGGATCACGGAGTCCTCCTGGCGAGCCCCCCGATCCTCCTCGAGGGGCTTGAGTTTTGCGTTGGATTTCCTGATCTCCTCGAGCTGCCGCTCCACATCCTCGTCGGAAACCGAGATTCTTTCCTTTTCCACCTCAAGACCCATGTAGTCCTTGAGCTCAAAAAAAGGCTTGACTTCGATCACCGCGGCGTACTTGAAGCCCTCCCCTTTTTTCAGGGCGTCGTTTTCCACAAGGGGCATGGTGAGAGGATAGCTTTTCGTCTCTTCGAAGGCCCGGGGCAGGGTTTCGTTCACAAGATCCTTGGTGACTTCCTGCGCGACCTGCTCGCCGTAGTACCTTTCGAGAATATTGCGAGGCGCCTTTCCCGGTCTGAAACCGTGAATTCTGGCTTTTTTCTTAAGCGAGCTGTAGGCGTCGTCGATTTTCCTGTCCACTTCCTGGGCATCCAGCTCGACTGTCAACCTTCTCTTTACCGGATTAATCTCTTCAACACTCGTCTTCATGTTCATGCTCACTAAAGTCCATTGAAACGGGTAGGGCTAAGCTAAGAATCAATTCTCGGGTTTCAAGCAAAAGGGTCATTATAGAAGGAGAATCCAGGTTGTCAACCCATACGAGCACACAAATGTGAAAACTTCCCGGCAGGGAAAAACAGGAAGAGAGCATCCATCACTCCGTTCTTTTTTTCATCAAATCGATGAAGGTCTCCAGATTGCGCTGCGATCCGAAAACCTCTTCATAGAGTTTGTCGCTCCAGGCCCGCAGGCCCATCTTCAAAATCTGATGGATGATCCGGTCCGCCTCCTCGGGCCCATGGAGATTGACCAGTTGGTAGAGCAGATCTTCGGGGACCCTTAAGGGGTACACAGCCGCGCTCGCTTCCGTGTTCGCCTTGAGGTATTGCTGGATGCTCTTCAGCATTCTGAGGTGAACGTACTTGTTTTGAAACTCTTCTTTGTCCATTCTTAAGGCCCTCTTCGAATGAAAAGGATTATAGAATCCGCGGAGGGCATAGTGCAAGAGGTTTTTGCCACACGAATCAAAGATAACGAATAACTTTTCCCGTTTCCTGCTCCTCCCCTTATGAACTCATGAACTCACGAACTCATGAACTCTCTCTTTGAGCGCCTCGTGGTTTCGTGGTTCCTCTTCCACCTCGATCCGTTTGAATCTACTGCGATTCCGTTTCCCTGCATTTGCGCTTTTGAGCTTTTTTGCTTTACAAAGAAAAAATTCTCGGTACATTGGAAATTTGGTATCACTTTAGCTTTTTGAAATGCAGATCTGGTGTCTCCGGGCACGGGCCTTTTTCAAAAAGCTAAAATGTTCCAGAAATTTAAGTTTTTCGAGAGGCCCTATGCCGATTTACGAGTACCAAGCGACCGCCTCCGAGAAAGCGTGCAAGCACTGCCGCTCTCCTTTTGAAGTGCTGCAGGGAATCAGAGAGGAACCCCTGCGTGTGTGTCCTGAGTGCGGCAGGGCTGTCAGGAGGATCATTTCCCGCTGCCGCGCCGCCGTGGTCGAGGCTTCCGACGAACATCGGCGGGTGGAGTCCAGGATCAAAGAGTACGAGACTTCAGGCATGTGGAGCCATGCCGCTGAACTGGCGGACAAACACTCGGAAAAAATCAAGGACAAAGGCCTCAAAACCAGGGCCCTTGACAACTATAAAAAGGCAGGTTATGACGTAAATTCACTTTCGAAACACGCCGACGCAATCAACGATTGAAGGGAGTTTGGTCTTATGAAAGGAAAAAGGGATGGTCTTTGGCTTTTGACGGCAATGGTTTTCTTTGTGTTCACCCTGTGGACCGCGCTTCTGTCTCCGTCCGGCGCCATGGGCGAAGAAAATGACAAAAAGGACTTGCCGCCCAGGGCTATTAACGTGGCGCCTGAGTATACGGGGGTTATCGTGCCGGTCGGGGACGATGTGAGCATCGACATCACCGTTGCGAACCAGGGAAGGCAGGACGAGTTCATCGAGCTCAGCCTCACAGAGGTTCCGAAGGGTTGGAAAGGGCGGATCAAAACCTACAGCTTCGATGTAACCGGGGTTTACTTGGGCAGCGACAAGAGCCGAAGCCTGACCCTCAAGGCGGAACCCGAGGAAGGCACCGGGCCGGGCACGTACACCTTCGGCATCCAGGGCCGGACCCAGGACGGAAAACTCGTCTCCACCAGCCAGGTGGTGATCACGACCACGAAAAAAGAGGAGGAAACCAAGGTCAAGGGAGTAAACCTGAACACCTCCTATCCGGTTCTGCAGGGCCCGACAGACGCCCGATTCGAGTTCTCCGTGGAGGTGGAAAACAAAACCGACAAGGACAGTATTTTCAACCTTTCCGCCACAGGCCCCCCCAACTGGGAACTGAATTTCAAACCGGCCTACGAGGACAAGTTCATCTCCAGCCTCAGACTGAAGGAGAGGCAGAGCCAGAGCGTGGCCCTGGAGGTCAAACCCTATCTGCTGGCCGAGGCGGGGACCTATCCCATTTCCGTAAAGGTCTCCTCCCCCGAGGCCAAAGGCGAGGTCGAATTGACCGTCACCCTGACGGGAACCTACAAGATGGATATCGGGACGCCCACAGGCCTTCTCTCCCTCACGGCCATGCGGGGGGAGCCCGGCAACGTCTCTTTTTACGTGAAGAACAGCGGTTCCGCGGTTCAGAACAACATCCGCTTCATGTCCATCAAACCTGAGAACTGGAAGGTGGAGTTCAAGCCCGAAAAGCTGGAAACCCTCCCTCCCGGGGAAACCAAGCAAATCGAGATGACGGTCACCGCTGCAGGCCAGGCCCTGGTCGGCGATTACTCGGTCAATGTCATGGTCGAGGGAGAGAGAACGAACAAGAACCTGGAATTCCGGGTCTCTGTCAAGGCATCCAGCGTATGGGGATGGATCGGCATCGGGATCATCGTTCTCGTGCTTCTGGGCCTCGTCGGGCTTTTTGTATATGTGGGAAGGCGATAACCATGACAGAGGCGGAATCGATTATCACGACAATCGGTCTCACGAAGCGCTACGGCCGCCAGAACGCGGTGGACTCCCTCAGTTTTCAGGTCAGGGATGGGGAGATCTTCGGGTTCCTGGGTCCCAACGGGGCAGGCAAGAGCACGACCCTTCTCATGCTTCTCGGCCTGACCCGGCCGACTGAAGGCTCTGCTCTGGTTTGCGGTCTTAACCCGCAGCGA
>Ga0114946_10003142_pt1 | contig 11244 bp, 16 predicted proteins | sample WalLakDeSediment_FD_88676 | JGI IMG/M metagenome (GOLD analysis project Ga0114946, IMG submission 88676) | Lake sediment microbial communities from Walker lake, Nevada to study Microbial Dark Matter (Phase II) - Walker Lake 11/02/13 Deep Sediment | ecosystem: Environmental > Aquatic >...
ATAAAATACATAATTTAAAGGTTGCTTTAGAAGACGATGATGTGCGCGGAGCAAAAGACGTTGTCGAGTCTTTGGGGCTTAGATACGAAGGTATTCAAAAAGGAGACGCCGCCGCAGAAGACCTTGTTTTATTTACAGACCCGGAAACAGGCTCGACTTTGGCTATTAAGCAAAGCGAGGTTACTTCTGATAAGATTGTGGCAAAGGTTAACGCTAAAAGAAAAGAGTTTGGTGTTAAAGAGGAGTTGGGCGTTAAACCAGCAGAAAAACCGGCGGAGAAAGAACCAGCATTGTTCGCATCGGTTGACACATACGGGGAATCGTTGGTGGATAAGTCTGGCGAGTTCGTAGAAACGAGCGGGGATTTTTTAGAAGGTAAGGTTGACAAAAAACATTTGTATCATACAACTAAACTAAAAAACATAGGTTTCATAAAAGAACAAGGTGTTAAAACATCTAAAACAGCACTTAAAGACGGGACACAACTTGAGGCGAGTTATTGGACAGATGACCCCACAGTTCGCACAGGTTGGGACATTGAAGGACAAGACATTATTCTAAGAACTCGCAAGGGGAAGGATATGTATGCTTCTCGTCAACCCGGAGAAAAGGGAGAGTATTTATCAGAAAAAAATGTAGACCCCGCAAACATAGAGTATCTTGGTTCTGATGGCAACTGGTATCCACTCCGCGCCGTCTACGACAAAGCGAAGGCAGAGGCAAAACTCCCTCCGCCCGCGGTAGACATCGCCCCTATCGCCGCAAAAGCGACCCGCGAAAAGGGCGGCATTACTATTGATTTACAAGGAAAGTCGCCGACATCGGGCATAGCATACGGGGCTTACCCCGACAGGACTGTGATACTTGACTCGTCTGAGGAACACTTGCAGAAAAAAATAGACGAGTTTATGGTCAAAAACAAGGATTTGCTGGATAAGGAAGAACATTATTTAGGCACTTATGAGGATAAAGAGGCAAAGAAAATCTATTTAGACGTGGCTCAGGCAGACCAGGACTTGTCTCGTGCCCTGCTTCGTGCTCATAAAAACAAAGAGGATTCTGTATACGATATTGCCACGGATAAAGTCTACGAGTTTAAGAAATACAAAGATTTGGAAACAATGGAGAAAGCCATTATCGAGCAGAGAACCTTCCACGAAGCTAAAAAGGAAGGACATCTCAAAACAATATTTACTCTTTTAGGCAATCTTACCAAAAGAGATTACTGGGCTGAGAGGCATACAGAAAGGCTTATCAAGAAATTTAAACTTGATAAAGTAACCAAAAAAGGAGAAATAACAGAGGTATCCGATAAAAAACTACGGCAGATTATGGCATATATTCAGCGCGAAAGTATGATTCACAGCGTTATTTTAAGCGGCCAGCGCGCCCTTGATAATAACCCGGCGGCTAAAAAGATAAACGAGCGTATAAAAAAGGAGCATAACCTCGAAAAGCCGGTTAAGAACCCCAATTCGTTCATGTTTATGCGCTATTATATGCAGGAATTGGGGACGTTGCCGTATAGATTATATATGACCATGATTGAAAAAAGGGAGATTATCGGCCCGGAGATTGACCAAATACTTATCAAAATGGAAAAATCGTCTCCTTTAGGCAAGAAAATAATAGGGGATAAGGAGCAAATGAACAAGGTGGCGCAGTATATTGAGTCCTTAAGCGACGCTCCCGACGCTCCTGAGACCCCGGAAGGCATGACTGAGGAGCAAATGGCGATGGTGAGGGCTATTCAGGAGCCGTTTGCCGAGCAAGAATGGGTTATTCGGCTGCTAAAATTAAGGGTTCATATTTTTGAAAATCGTCCGTTAAAGCAAATGAAAACACACGGCGAGGAAATTAAAAAGGCTTTAGAAACATACTATTTACACGGCGAGGACAGCCCTGAGCTGGAAAAGCTGCTTAAAACCCAAAGTTGGGGCGTGCGGAAAGGGTATCTTCCTCACGAATTTTTTCAAACACGTATTTTTGAAGAAAAAAAAGTTGCGTATAGTAAAGGCCACGTTTTAGAACGCGGTTTAGAACAAACAGAACAAATTAACCCGGTTATAAAAAGAATAATTTCCGATTTGAAACAAATTAAATTAGCTCACAAAGTTGTCCCTTATATTGAAGCAATTAAGCAAATAATCAACCAAAAATTAGACCGGGTAAAAAACCCCGAACGTGTTCGCAGGGAAATTGAGCAGTGGTTACGGGAAGTTCGTGGGGGAGAAGGGCTTACGGCTCACGGGTTCGCCGGAGAGATGATGTCCAGATTATACTCTCAAGCAATGAACACAATTATTTTAGGAAATCCAGTGCTGTGGTTTCGTAATTTATTTCAGCCTTTTGCTCATGCAACACACATTCAAAATTTTATTAACCCACGTAATGTTCCGATAACGCAAGAAGATAAAAAATATTTTGACATACATATCAAAAGCGACATAGCTTTAAGGCGTTTTCTCGGAGAAGGCGTTCCCGGTATGCCCGGACTTAAATTTTTAAACGATATAGTAAGAAACACAACGCTATACCCGGCCACGGACACTTTAAATCGAATGACAAATTTTTGGGCGAGAATAAACGAAGCCCGACGCGGTATCGAAGAAGCAAAAGATAATTTTGAAAAATTAGTTGGTAAAGCTCGTTTTAATGAAATGTCTGGAGAAGAACAGCTTTTAGCATTAGAATTGTTGTTAACAAAGGGTGCTGATGAAGCGGCCAGATTTATAGCTCGTTGCGAAGTTGAGGACGCTCAAGTGGTTTATAAAAAAGAACAGCAGCCCCCGACAATGCAAGGCGGGCCGGGAAGGCTGTTGTTTAATTTATTTGCTTTTGGGCTGGCTTATATGGGACGCACTGCTAAATTCGTGTCTACAATAACAAGTCCAACAGCTTCGTTGAAAACAAAACATGACGCATTAAAATATTTGCTGTCTTTGTTGGTTATGAGCGCTGCTGCGGGAGCTCTTTATCGTAAAATAACTGGTAGAAAAAAAGACCCTTATTCTTTTACTTCTATTGCTACCGGAGAATTGGGCGGGCTTATGATTGGCAGCGCTGTGGAAACCAAAAGAACGTTAGACGATTTTCTTAAAGCTGTTTTTGGAGATAAAGAAGCTCAGGGACGTCTGACGACCTCTATTCCTAAGGCTGCAAAAACGTTTATACCGTTTTATGATTTGTCTCTTCGTGGTTATGAAGGAATAACAAACCAAAAGAATCTGGACGTCAAGTTTTTACGCGAAATGCGCCAGCTTATTGATAAGGAATACAAAATGCGCGGCGGCGAATACGTGGTTTATAGAGACTTGATTCAGAAATTTCAGTATTTTCTCGGCGGCAAAGGGGCGGATGTTGAGACAAAAGTTACAATGCAGGAAGCCCGGCGTGCTCTGGAGATAGGTAAGAGGCGGGGGGCTGCCAAAGCTGCTGAGTATTTAAAAGTGGTCGCGGAACGGGCAAAGATAAGAAAGGAAAGGCTCTCCAGAACAAAAAGATAATTATTTATTGCTTTTTACATAAAAAGGTGGGGGACAAATCGTCCCCCGTCTTTTTTCTTGCAGATTACGGGTTACACGCCGAGTTTCTTCCGCAACTGTGCAATTACCGGCAATACTAACTCGTCGTCGCTTATTCCGCCAATTTCCAATGTCGACTTCTTTACCGCGTCTTCGATTACGGTAAACAGCTTATCCAGAGCTTTTCTATAATCCTCTTTTGACAAATCAAGCTCGTCAAGCTTTTTCAATAGCGGTTCAAGAAGCTTATCTCGCGGTATTCCCGGAATATCCAATTTCACTTTGGCGAAAAAATTCTTTATAATTTCCACCAAACGATGTTTAACCGCTTCAACTCTTTCTGAGGACAGATACCCGGCAATAATATTGACTATTAACGGAATAGCCCACTTCATTGCCAGCTTAGTCGCAAGTTTCTTAATCATTCTTTTCACCCCCTTTCAGTCGTTTTTGTATAAGATTGTGAACAGCAATCGCTAATTCTTTTGATAACGATAACGACAGTCCATGCGGAGCACCAATATCTCTTATCAAAATTTCTAAATCACATTCATTGGGCAATATTCTTAAAAAGGCGTTAATACAGTCGTTAATAGCGGCGAAGTAAGAAGATGTTTTTAAACACCCTTTCATCGCATTTCTATCCTTAACGTATCCGCTTAACATAACTATTTTTTTGTCCGTTGTTTCAATCGCTTCTTTAAGCTTTTTAACGTCCATTATTTACCCCCTCTCAATCGTTTTAATCTATTACATATTTCTAATCTATTGCGTATTTCATTCTTGGCATAATTGTAACCCTCAAAAAACCTACGCACGGGATTATCAAATGGCAAATTTGCATAAGTCTCCGCGTCTTTGCCTATCAAATCCAGCATTGTTTTTTCAACGTTGCCGTGCTTGCTGCAAGAATGGCTGTCTGGACTCTGGTCTGGATAACCCTCCCACGCGACCCCGCATTTAGGACAAATTTTCTTCATGGCTCACGCTCCTCTGGTTACCACTTTTTCTTCCACTTAATCGGAGTTTCTTCAATCTCACAAGAAGAAATTAGTTTCAAAACATAATATCGGTCTCTATATTCCCGGCAGAACCTTTCCGCAAGCGCTTTTGCCTCGGAGTAGCAGTCATAGTAACAAATTAAACTTCTTGGTTCGCCGCTTACTACTACATATTTTTTCATCACTCACGCTCCTTTTTTATAGCAAGAACATCCGCCTGCCTTAAAAAAATATACTCAATTTTGTTTCTCCCTAAATTCATGTTTTTGTATCCCATGAAATACACGATGTCTCCGGGGCGCACGTTAAGCGGGTGTTCTTTACCCTTTTTATCCATTTCCGGCGCTCCTACCGCAACAACTTCGCCGGATTTTTGCACCTCGCGCTTGTATTTTACGGAGATAATCTTTTTGTCTTCCTCTGGAGCCTCGGTTACCTGCTTAATAAGAAGCTTGCCGCGAGTAGGTTTTATTTGCATGTCTGCCTCCAATCTGGTATTATTTCGTCGCAAAGGTCGTCATTTACCGTATCGAAAAAGAAATTTTGTTTTTTCCGCCCTTGAATCCACTTAACAAGTTTAACCATAGCTCCGTGTATAAGCGTATCGTATCCCTTCTCAGTAAACTGATATTCAGGGTGTGTTTCTTTTAGTTTTAATACGGGAGCAACTAACGTATCTCTTAATATTTCTCCCACTTCGTTATCCATCTTTTCCTCCCCTGTAAAAATCCAACAATTCTATACGGTCTGCACAACAGCAGATTTCCTCTATTAAATGCGGATACATATCGCAAGCCTTTTTATAAGCTCTGCGATAAACGAATTCGTGAAAAGGAACAACTACGTAATTCAAATAGCGAACAATTTTACTGAAAAAATAAATGTCTGCCCGAATCAGCCATTTTGGGTATCTGTAAAAGTGATAGCCGGGGTGCGTAATATCGTGCAGACAATACCAGCCGAGAGAACAGTAAATACGGCACGTGCCATATTTTTCTTTATAATCCCGAACATTTACTCTGAAAAATTTCAGCCTTTTTGCGATATATGAAACCGCTTTGCCTAAACCATGCCAATCAAATTCCTCTCCCCAGTAGTGCATAATTATTCTCCTTTTATAATTGTTTAAAAACCTGAAATAATCCCTCAGATAATCCCGATACTGTTTCTTCTTCTAATTTTCCCGCGTTATAAACCGCGTCAATGGCATGTAAAACCTCGTGGAAAAACGTTTCTCCGATATGTTCCACGTGAGCCTTATTACCCTGCCCGTCTGTAGCAGAAAGGAGTATTTGTTGCAAGGCCGTATCACAGTATCCTACAAGGTCGCTGCGCTCTTTAAACTTATACCCCGTGATAATAGAATACGTTTTACCGCCTATTTGGAGAGTTTTAGGTATCTTCATCGCTCACACTCCTTTTAAATGGGGGGAGCGGGTTTAACCCTGACCTTAGCCGACTCAGCTCAACCGTCTTTATCCGCGCGGTCTCAACGGTGTTTATTGCCTGTCTGCTCCCCGTAAAAATTTACGATAATCGTTCGCCTACGGATAATCGTAAATTATCCGTCCAATTCAATAAACATGATTGTGAAAACCACTAAGATTACCAAAGCCGCAATTACCTGACATATAGCAGTAACTATCATAAATCCTCCTTTTCAACTATTAACTTTTTAACAAACACTAATTTTGGACGCAAATTTTTGGTATCCCACACCCTTTTTCCTGTCCATTTATCTGTCCCTTTTCCAGCAATTCTTTTGCAAGTAAATCCTTTTGTTTGCCCTACTTTTATCCAACCTGCTCTGCGATAACACTCCCCGGTTCTGGGAAGTTCTACAAGAGTTTCCATAGCAATAAGACCATCTCCGTATTTTTGCTCCCAATCACTTGCAATTCTTTTTTCAAACTCTATCAATATTTTAGTAGAGAAATTTCTTTCGGGATATTTACTTTCTCTGGGTTCAACATGATAAAAAATATTATTTGTTATTTTATTAAGATTTTTAAGACACTCGATTTTTAAAAACTCGTCTCGTCCAGGCAGGAATCGAGTTGCGCTACCTGCTACTATATGCCCGTAACAATAACCATTAACTAAAACAGCGTAACAAATATTTCTCCCCACAAATCCTTTAGGTTTAGAATAATGTCTGTCCATTTCTTCTAAAAGCCGGGGGTCTGTTCTTTTTACTATAATCAATTCCATCGCCTACACTTCTCCTTTTCAACTATCTACGCCAAAAACCTCGCGATAATAATCGCAAATCTCCTCTTTAACTATTGACGCCATTAACCACAACATAAAAAAGAAAAACACCAAAAACCCCACAAGAATAATCATAAACTCTCCTCTACTTTAGCCACAACCCATTTTTCCTTCAACGAAACATATTCTACGCCGCCGATAAAAATCTTTATGCCTTCATGTCTTCGGAATAAAACTTTGTCCCCGGCAACCAACTCTTTATTAGGATATTCTGACCCCACGGACACCACTTTGGCCACAATATACCCATGATACTGCCTATACATCTCCGCCCCGTCCGGAATGATTATACCGCCGGACTCTTTTTGATACAAAACCTTAACCAACACGGTGTTTTTAGTAGCTTCTATCATAGAGGCCTCCTGTTTTTATCGTAATAATAACAATAATCAACCGCTTGTTCTAATCTTTTATGTTCGTCCTGCGCTTCTTGTTGTGTTTCGTAAATAAGCGCAAAAGAACAAGAATCACAATAAACATGAAGCTTGTATAATTTACACGTATTATCAAGTAAATTCTGCCTGGATAAAGAAAAACTAACTATTTTTTCTACCACAAAAGTTGTGTTTTTTAAAGTTATTATCATGCTCACACCTCCGATTTAAGCTCGCCCCAACTGTTGCCAATTTCTGCCTTTGCAGTCAACACAACTCCGCCGACATTAACCTTCATAACTTCTTGCAACTCTTTAACCGCTTTTTTAACGTCCAAGGATTTATGAATCTCGAACACTAATTCGTCGTGGACAGTCATAAGCATAAAAACCTTGTCCGGATAATTTTTTTTAATAAAATCCGCGACCCGAACCATGCAAAGTTTTAAAACATCTGCCGCGGTTCCCTGTATTCTATGGTTCACAGAACAACGTAACCCATAACCTTCAATACGTTTATCCTTTGAATATACCTCAGGCAATCGGCGTTTTCTGCCACCGCAGGTTACGACATGGCCGTATTGTTTAACATAAGCATGTGTTCTACTGATAAACGGCAACACACCGTCAATTTTTCTAAAGTATAGCGCCCTTAACTCTTTTGCTTCTTCTGTAGAAATGCCTAAACGAAACGCGAGACCGTATTCTGTCATTCCATACGCCAACCCAAAAGTAATCGTTTTTGCGTCCCTACGCTGGTTTTTTGTAACTTTGTCTTCCGCGCAATCAAACACCACAGACGCCATCCACGTATGAATATCAATGTTATCAGACAATCTATCCATAAGAGACGATTTTGCCAATGCTAAAAGAATCTTTACTTCGATTTGTGAGTAATCAAGCGACGCTAAAATAAATCCCTCTGTGGCAACAATCGCGCTTCTTAAATTTGGCGGCTCTGTGGAAGCCGGAATATTTTGCATGTTGGGCGACGAACTTGAAAATCTCCCGGAACAAGTATGAACCTGCTGAAACTGCGCGTGTAACCGGTTGTCTTTTTCGTGGACAAACTCTTTGAGATTAACAACAAATGTATTATACAATTTTAACATTTTTCTATATGCCAATATTTTTGCACAAATATCAAAACGGTCTTCAAAACCCTCTAAAACTTCTTTTGTAAGCTTATGTTTTTGAGTTCGTTCTGTCTTTTCTGTTAAAGGAACCCCGTATTTCAAAAGAGCGACGGACAGTTTTTCGGTAGAGTTTAAATCCACGTCCCCGCCAAGCTCTGCATATATTTCCTTTGCCATTTCCGGCAACCTTATCGTGTATTCTTTAGCTATTCTGTCCAGCTTTTTAGTATCTATTGTAACCCCACGTAATTCCATTCTTGCCACAACTTTTATTAGTTTTAATTCCATTTTATATAACGGAAGGTAATTTTGTATGTCCTCGTCCCAATGATTTTTAAGCATAAACGTGGCCAGCCCGTCTTTAGAAGCATAATTAACCACTTCGCCGGGTTCTAAATCAAGTAAGGATTTTCCCTTAAACAATTTCTGAAACGCTTCGACGTTTTCCCATTTTAAAATGAGGCGCATTAGCTCTTTTAGTTTTAGATAACCTTTGGTAGAGCGATTAACGTTGGTCAAATGCGCCATAATCATCGTGTCATCGCCAATATTAAGGTCTATTCCAGCCTCGCACCAAACCATTAACCAGTCAAACTTAGCGTTGTGAAATATCCAATGCTTGTCTTTGTTTGCCCGCAACCAGTCAAAAAATATGTTCTGGTCAACGTTATTATTAAGGTGTTTTAAAGGAAAATAAAACGTCTTATAAGACTCGTCTTTTTCCTGCGCGGTAATAACCACACCTACAATCTTATCCGTCAAATAATCAAGCCCGGTCGTTTCCGTATCAATAGCCAAGACGTCATGTCTTTCAAGATACCGAAGCGCGGAGCTTAAATTATCATTATTTACCAAACAAACCTTCATTAAACACTCCTCGGCGTATAACGAATCTTTGCTTTTTTTGACGCCACTTTTGTTGTGCACTTCGCAACGTGTTTTTTAATGTAAGCTTTTACATACCGACGTAAACTTTTTACGTCCATATTTAAACCATACGCAGAGCAAAACTTTTCAAGTCTTTTTGAATCAAACAAAAAATTGTTTACCGCGGCGTATTCTTTTTTATCTTTTTTTGTTTGCCGAATGTTGTAATACTTTTTAACTTCCATTAAAATAACCGTGTCCGCGCTTAGTTTTATTACGGAAAAAAGAAGCGTCTTCATCGCTGTATCGTTATACGAAACCGCCCCCGCATTTTTACGCAACATGATAACCTCCTTCATAAACTTTGTTGACCCACGGCAAACTACAATCCAAGAAAAACTCTATCGAGCCCGGAGCTTTGTCGTCTACGATTAAATCGCCGCTTATTTTACGGCAATCCCCGTATTCCGCGATGTTTTCCTTTGTGTTTTGATTGACATAATCAGGGATTATTCCCCAATAATATTCCAGCCAAAAAAGAGCGTCCCTTAAAAGCAACCCTTCCCGGCAAGTGTTAAGAGTAATCGTATTGCCCCGGCGCTTAGCTTCTTTGACTTTTTCTATAACATCATGCCGCGGTAGTCCGATAGCCGGATAATTGAGCTCGCACAATGTCCCGTCAAAATCAATAACAATTACCATAATTTACCCCCTCTTTTTCTCTCCTAAATCCACCGCGTAAGAAAATGTCAGCGGTCTTTTCTTTGAGCACCCCCAAACCAACTGCGTTGGCTGGCTCTCCTCGGATATTTTCTCCGCAAACTCATCAATGCCCGTAATAGACCCGCCCCGGAAAACAACAAGGCTGCTTCTGTCCCACATGCCCCAATGATGATAGTGCCCGTATACGAGAGCGTCGCATTTGTGCATACGCGACCACGCTAAAAACTTAGCTTTTCCTGACGATGTTTCTGACTGCTGCGGGGCGATATGGCGTAAGTGGTAATGCCAGCCGTTGACTTTACAGTTTAAGTAGTCAAGCTCTGAATACTCTATAGCGACCGAGTTATTTTTGAGCATTGTTTTAATCCAAAAATCGAGGATGAGATATACCATTAAATCCCAGTTAGCGTTCGGGTCTTTAGCTTTTCCGTTTTCTCTTATTTCCCCGTGGTTTCCTTTTACCCCGTAAATTTTAACGCTAAGCCCGCGCTTAACCAGCGACAAAACAATACTCTGAATAACTTCACAAACAGACATTACTTGAAGGGGCGGAGCCATTTCAGATTGAAATTCCTGCGACGCAAATATACCCATTCCATCGCACATGTCTCCGGTGATAAAAAAGCAGACGTCTTTTATCGGAATCCCTTTGTTTATATGGTTATCCAGCAAGCTCAATATTTGCTCTGTCAAAACGCCCACTCTTTTTTTACACACAGACTCATCAAAAATTATGTTGCCGTGTTCGTCCTTTATTTTTTTACCCATATGCCAATCGGTAAAATGAACAATAAGCGTATCCCCGGAGCCGTCTCTTTTTTTAATTTTCGGCGCGACAATCGGCGACACCTTCAACAACTTTTCTTTTATAGCGTTTATTATAACGTTCTTATCAAAACCAACACTGTATTGAGTCCTGACCGCTTCGCGTGTTTCTCCTTCAACAAAATATCTTCTTTTGGCGTTTGCCGCACTTTCATAAGAACGCCCCATTTTTTTAGCTATCTCAGGCAAACTATATCCTTCTCTAACAAGAACACGTAACGCCTCTTTTTCGTTTTCGTTCCAAAGTTTAGTTTTTGCAGTCATTTTTCCCTCCGTTTTCTTTTCTTGAGTATCCATACATAGCAATCAAAAAAGCGTCTACCCAGCCGTCTATAAGCCGCCCCCGGCCTGTTTTAAACAACGTTTCAGCCGGGTCTCCGCCGCAAATATTGTATTTTAGCGTATTGTTATACAGATTGCACGCTATTTTGTAATTTGCTTCTTTAATCTGCGGGCGAGAGCTCTCTGTAGGATAACAAATACCAAGACCTTTTTGCCACTCTTTAGGGCGCACCTCGATAATA